>LNFM01013235.1_pt1 | contig 10579 bp, 7 predicted proteins | sample 596031 | NCBI WGS metagenome assembly LNFM01 (sample SAMN04254537, study PRJNA301005) | activated carbon metagenome | isolation source: dual media filters at the Ann Arbor, Michigan drinking water treatment plant | place: USA: Ann Arbor | reverse complement strand
ATATGATGGTCGTCGATACCTCCGCTCTTGTCGCCATCGCGCTGTCGGAGCCGGAGCAAGACGATCTGATCGAGGTACTGCTCTCGGCCAATGAACTGTTGATTAGTTCGGTGTCCGTCGTTGAAGCGCGCATGGTGATGCATGGTCGCAAGGGTCAATTGGGAACCATCCGCCTGGATGACCTGATGCGGATCTATCGTTTGGATATCCGGTCGCCAGGTGCGCAAGAGATCGAGTTGGCCCATCAGGCCTTCGTAAAATACGGCAAGGGCAGCGGCCATCCCGCCCGGCTCAACCTTGCCGACCTGTTCAGCTATGCGCTGGCGAAAAGTGTGGATGCGCCGCTGCTCTACAAGGGCAATGATTTCGCCCAAACCGACATAATTTCCGCCCGTTAACCCAGCTCGAAACTCGTGATCCCGAACACCTCGCCCAGCGGCAGCAGCGGCCTGGGGCCCAGATACATGCGGGCGGTCTCGAACGACGGCGCCAGGCCCTTCTTTTCGGCGAGCGCGACGGCGGGCTTGTTGGGCTCTGGCACGTCGAGGAACACCGGGCCGGCCGCGTCGCGGCACGCGGCGTCGAACAGCCGTTCGGCGATCTCCGGCGCGACCGCGAACAGCGGGCCGATCTTGGTGCCCTCGCGGCACGGCCGCGTCACCGCAATGCCGTCGAGCCGGGCGCCCTGGAAGCAGCCCAGCGCCCGGTGGCCGGCGGCATTCAGCCAGGCGTCGAGGAAGGCGGGCCGGGCATAGCCGAAGCACGCCAGGTCCATGGCGTCCACATGGGCCCGGTCCCCCGCGGTCAACGGGCGGATGCCCGTATCGGCCGGCGCTGCGGCAGGCCGCCCGCCGAAGCGGATGTTGCGGTGCTCCAGGATGAAGCCCGACCTGGCGTAGTTGTCCTGCTGGGCGACGACGCCGTCGAGGCCGATCGTTCTGACCTTCTCGAGCCTGGCCATGGCGGCATTCCATGTCCTGAGGCCGTAGCCCTGGCCACGCCGCTCGGGCACGCACAGGTAGAAACCCAGGAAGCCGAACGAACTGCCATAGGACACGGCCGAGATCGCTGTGACGGGCTCGCCGTCCAGCAGTCCGATCAGGAAGCCGTTCGGGTCGGCGGCGTGGAAGCAGTCGGCGTCGCGCGCCCCGGGGTTCCAGCCCTCCTTGGCCGCCCAGCTGACCAGGATGTCGAGTTCGGGCCTCGTCGCGGTCCGGACGATGAAGGATTGCGTCATGGCTCTCTCAGGCAGAAGGCAGCTTCACGTAACGCAGCACGTCCTCGATGGTCACCGTCGAGCCGGCGGCCTTGCTGGCGGCCTGCACCTCCGGGTCGAGCATGGGCGCTGTGTCGAAATAGTCGGCGGCATAGGTCATCCAGCCGCTCTCGAACCGGCGCACGCTGGCGCCGCGCGTCATCGGGATTTCGCGGCCGTCGGGCAGCGGCGCCACCTGCTGCCATTCCTGGAACGACACGCCGTCATGCAGCAGCGCGATGCCGAGCGGCAGATAGGTGGCCTTGCCGACCTTGCCCATGATGTCGGTCAGCCATTGCCGGATCACCGCCTGGCCGCGGAAGTGGCCGAAGATCGGGTCCACATACAGCGATTCGGTGGGGTGCATCAGGTCGCAGATGATGTCGAAGTCCCGCTCGGTGGAGCGGTCGTTCATGATCGCGTGCATGTCGCGGACCGACAGGCCGCTGGGCTGCGCGACCGTGGTCGCCACGTCCCAGCCGCCGGCGGCGCGCAACGCGCGGCGAGCCGCCAGCCACGCCCTGGCGGCCTCGGACAGCGGCGCCACGGGCCGGTCGTCCCGGATCTCGGGTCCGCCCTTGGGCACGGCCGGCATGGGACGGCCGGATCTGGCGGCGGCCCGGCGCAGGGGGCCGGTGTCGTAGTAGTCGGCGGCGTAGTCGATCCACGGCCCGCTCATCCGGCGGATGCTGATGCCCTTGAGCGGCGCATCGCCGGACGTCTCCCATTCGGTCATCGATAGGGAACCGAACGAATCGCTGAACAGATGGGGCGGGAAGACCGGTATCCGGCCCTCGGCATGCGCAAGCAGGGCACGTGCCCGCGCCGGACCTTCGCAGACGCCCTGCAGCGCGTCGAAATACACGCCGCGTTCGGGGTGGAAGAAATCGGCCAGCGCCGCCGGGTCGGCGGCATGGATGGCGGCGTGGCGCGGCGTCCCCATCGCTCAGCCCAGGTCGATGACGCCGTCGCCCGGCGTCTTGTCGAACAGCCTCGCTTCCAGGCCGGCGCGGCGCTCCAGCGCGGCGCGCTGGTTGACGTAGCCCTTCTCGGTGATCTCGTGGTGCTCCATGGACGGCGGCTCCTCCATCAGCAGCGCCCGCTGGATACGGGTGGACGAGCCTGGCCTGGCCGTGTTGTGCGCCTTCAGGCCGTTGCGGATGTGCTCGATCACCTTCGGATGGCGGATCAGCCCGGCCACCGGCACATCCTCGCCGACGCCGGCGATCTTGCGGCAGGCGGCCACGTTGGGCCACAGCAGCGAGCCGACGAAATCCTTGTCATGGCCGGCGATCAGGTTGTCGGCCACTGCCGGCGCGCAGGCGTCGTTCACCTGCACCCGCAGGGTGCCCACCGACACGAAGGTGCCCGAGGTCAGCTTGAAGTCCTCGACGACCCGGCCGTTGAAGCGCAGGCCCTGGTTGATGTCGTCCTCGTCGACCAGCGCCAGCGCGTCGCCGATCTTGTAGAAGCCTTCCTCGTCGAACGCCTCGGCGGTCTTCTCGGGCTGGCGGTAATAGCCCGTGAAGATGTTCGGGCCCTTCACCCGAACCTCCAGCTTGTCGCCATTGGGCACCAGCTTCAGCGTGGTGCCGGGCATGGGCAGGCCCACATTGCCGGTGCCCTCGATGGGCCAGTGCAGGGTCGAGGACACCGGGCCGGTCTCGGTCGAGCCCCAGCCGGTGCGGAACAGCAGCCGCTGCCCGGTCTCGCGCACCGCCAGGTCCTGGTAGCGCTGCCAGATCTCGTGCGGCAGGCTGGCGCCGCCATAACCCAGCTTGCGCACGTTGGAGAAGAAGTGGCGGGCGAGCGCCCTGTCCTCCTCCAGCGCGTGCACCACCAGCGCATGACCGGCGGCGACCGACAGATATTCGGTCGCCGCGATCTCGCGCAGATTTTCCACCGTGCGGCCGAGGAACTCGGGCAGCGGCTTGCCGTCGTCGATATAGAACGACCCGCCATGGCTCAACACGCCGTTGAAGTTGGAATTGCCGCCATAGCAGTGGTTCCACGGCAGCCAGTCGACCAGCACCGGCACATAGTCTGGATCGCGCGGAAAGATGATCTCGCCCGCCTTCTGGTTCGAGCACATCATCCGCTGGGTCTGCGCCACGCCTTTCGGCATGCCGGTCGAGCCCGAGGTGAACAGGTACTTGCCGACGGTGTCCGGGCCGGTCTTTTCATAAGCCGCCATCACCGCGGCAGTGGGCGTCGTCGCGGTCAGGTCGTTGAACGGTGTGGCCCTGAAGCCGCGCGGTGGATCGTCATGGACCACCAGTTCGACGCCGTCCAGGTTCAGCGAGGCGAGCGCGCCCTCGAACGGCGTGCCCTGCTCGACGAAGATCAGCTTCGGCTCGATCAGGTCGAAGACATGGTGCAGCTTCGAATGCGCGCCGGGCATGGTCGAATAGGCGGTGGCGACCGGCGAGGCGGGAACGCCCACCTGCATCGCGGCCATCACCAGCAGCGCCTGGTTGATCGAGTTTCCGGACAGGATCATCACCGGCTTCGACGCGTCGAGGCCGCGGTCGAGCAGCGCCTGCGAGAGGGCATTCACCTTTCTGAGGCCCTCGCCATAGGTGATGCTTTCCCACGTCCGGTCCTTAGCGCGCTGGGCGATCCACAGCCGGTCCGGCGCCTGCGCCGCCCATCTGTGCAGGAAGGCGACCACGTTGGGTTCGTAGTCGCCCAGCTCCAGCAGCGTATCGACGATGATGCTGCCGTCGGCACGGCGGGTCATCTTGCCCTGCGGCAGCGCGTGCGGGATCGGCAGGAACGGGGCGAGATTGGTCTTCTGGTCCATGCGGGGCCTCGGCGTCCTTTGAACGTCAACGTCCGGTGAATTGGGGCGGCCGCTTCTCCAGGAAGCTGGCGACGCCCTCCTTGTGGTCTTCGGTCTGGAACAGGATGCCCAGGATGTGGGCGATCCAGCTGCCGATCTCGCGGTGATCGCCATAGGTGGTCTTGCGCAGCCCTTCCTTCAGGTGCTGCACGGCGAGCGGCGGGTTGGCGGCGATCTTTGCCGCCAGCGCATAGGCCGCCGGCATCAGCTCGGCATGGGGCACGGTCTTGAGCACCAGGCCGATGCGCTCGGCCTCGGCCGCGTCGATGACGTCGCCGGTGAACAGCAGCTCGGCGGCCTTCTGCACGCCGACGATCAGCGGCAGCCGCGTCAGGCCGCCCAGGTCGGTGATCAGGCCGCGCTTGACGAACAGCTCGGCGAATTTGGCCTTGTCCGAGGCGATGCGGATGTCGGCCATCAGCGCCACGTCCATACCCCAGCCCATGGCCGCGCCGTTGACGGCGGCGATGATCGGCTTGCCGCAGTCCATGATCGCGGTGGCGGCGGGCGTCGGTACCGGCTTGACGCGGGTCAGGCGGTGGACGCTGCCCTCGCGCTCGCTGCCCGCCATGATGGCCCGCACGTCGTCGCCCGAACAGAAGCCCGGGTCGGCGCCGGTCAGCACCACGACGCGCACATCGGCGTCGTCATGGGCCAGCAGGAACGAGGTTTCCAGCTCGTCATAGGCGCGGCGATTGAGCGCGTTGTAGATCTCCGGACGGTTCAAAGTGACCGTCGCGACATGATCCTTCACGCCATAGACGACGTGGACGAATTCCTCTGGCTTCAGCATCCCGAATTTCCCCCGCTGATCCGCCAGTCTATGCGGCGCGCGGCGCGCTTGGCAACGCGCCGATGACGGCCGGTGCGAGCGGATGGGGCTATGGGTGGCGGACGAAGTATGTTAAAATAATAAATCACGCTTGATTTCTACCAGGAAGAATATACTCAAGCGTGGTTGTTGGACGGTGTGCGCAACAAACGTTATTTTAACAACCGTTCAATAATAAGCGCGAACAAACCGAAGTGCTGCGTTTTTATACTTCGGTATATTTGCACCCTAGGGAGTAAACTCGCCATGAGATCAACCAGAGTTCGTGCCGCCGCCTATCCGGCGCTCGTAGCGTTGCTTACCGCGGGCGGTCTGTCCGCGACACCCGCGCGGGCCCAGGATCCGGCTGCGCCCCCGGCGCCCGAAGTGGCCCGAAAAATCGAGAGCCTTACGGTCACAGCGCGAAAGCAGGAAGAAAGCCTGCAAACCGTGCCCGTCACCGTCAGCGCCGTCGGTGCCGCCGACCTCGAGCGCTTCCAGTACGACAAGATCGAGGATGTGGTCACCCGCATTCCGACCCTGAACGTGCAGATCGGCGGTTCCGGTTCCGGCGCCCAGCTCAGTCTGCGCGGCATCGGCTCGTCGAACATTTCCGCGGCGTTCGACTCCGCCGTCGCGCTGGATTTCGACGGCGTCCAGGTCAGCACCATGCGCATCCTGCAATCCGGCTTCATGGACGTGCAGCAGATCGAGGTGCTCAAGGGTCCGCAGTCGCTCTACTTCGGCAAGAGCGCCTCGGGCGGCGTGCTGTCGATCAAGTCGAAGAACCCGACCGACGAGTGGGAGTTCGGCGGCAAGGCGGCCTACGAGTTCGAGGAGCGCGGCTATACGCTGGAGGCGTTCGCGTCGGGACCGGTCACCGACACGCTGGGTTTCAGGATCGCGGCCCGCTTCAATGACATCCAGAAGATCCTCCGTAACACCGCGCCGGTCGCCGATCCCAAGCGCGGCGAGCAGAACATCAACCTGCGCACCACGTTCCAGCTCGATCCGAGCGACAATTTCTCGGCGAACCTCAAGCTCAACTATGTCCGCCACGAGAACGACGGCGCCATCTTCTTCGCCCAGAACGATTGCGGACCCAACGGCAGGCCCGACGAGATCTTCCTGCTCGGCGGCGGCTTCATCATCCCGCCGGGCTACGGCTGTCCCGGCGACGGCAAGACCTTCTTCCTGCCGGACATCGCGCCGCCGCTGGCCATCCAGTCGCCCGCCGAGGCACGCAAGCCCGGCAGCGCCGGCGGCGTTCCCTACGGCCAGGCGAGAACCTTTTTCGCCATCCTCGACATGGACTGGCAGATCACCGACTCGCTGACGCTATCGTCGGTCACCGGCTTCGTCGACCAGTCTGCCCAGGACCAGGACGAGTATAGCTATGGCGGCCTGCTGAACGGCGTCTCGTTTGGCGTCGGCACCGGCCTGACCGATCACCAGCTCGAGCAGTTCAGCCAGGAAGTGCGACTCGCCAGCGATTTCGACGGGTTCTTCAACTTCATGCTGGGCGCGTTCTACGAAACCCGTGACACCGAGTTCAATACTGGACAGCAGGCGGTGAACATCTCGCTGGTCGGGCGCGACCCGGTCACCGGCAACACCTTCGACTGGTACAAGCGGCATATCACCACCGGCGACGCCTTCTCGATCTTCGGCAGCGTCGCCTTCGACATCACCGACCAGCTCGAGCTGTCGGGCGGTCTGCGCTGGACCAAGGAAAAGAAGACCAACACCATCCTGGTGCCCTATGTCCACACGTTCCTTTCCGCCGGCCCCGCGTTCATCGACAGCGGCTTCGACTCCGGTCCGATCCGCTTCAAGGACAGCAACCTGTCCCCGGAAGTGACGCTGAGCTACCAGGCTACCGACGACCTGAACTTCTTCGGCTCGTTCAAGACCGGCTTCAAGTCGGGCGGTATCGACAACAGCGCGCTGCCGTCGTCCAATCTGCTGGGCTTCGGCAGCCCCGATCCGGCCGTGCGGCAGGCGACCGCCGACGCGCTGATCTATGAGTCCGAGACCGCCAAGGGCGGCGAGATCGGCGTCAAGTCGCAATGGGCCGACCAGACGCTGACCCTCAACCTCACCGGCTTCTACTACGTGTTCGACGATCTGCAGGTGCAGAACTTCGACGCCGTCGCCATCCAGTTCGCCACCTCCAACGCCGGCGAGGTCACCACCAAGGGCATCGACCTCGAGATGAAGTGGATCACACCGGTCGATGGCCTCAGCCTGTACGGTGCCTTGGCCTATACCGACGCCAAGTACACCGCGTTCTTCGATGCCAACCCCAACAACAACCCGGCGATCGACGACAATCTGGAGGGCCGGCCGGTGGCGCGGGCCCCGAAATGGGCCGGCAACATCGGTGCCGACCTGCGCATTCCCGTGGGCAACGCCTGGGAGTTTGGCATCACCGGCAACATGCAGTTCAGCGGCAAGTACTTCACCAACGAAGACTCGTTCGACGACATCGTCCAGCCGTCCTACGTGACCTTCGATCTCGCCGTCTCCATCGGCGACCCCGACGGCAGGTGGCAACTGTCGGTGATCGGCACCAACCTCACCGACGAGATTTACATCCAGACCAGCGGCGGGCGTCCGTTCCTGGCGCCTGCGGGCAACGCGCGGGGGCTTCCGGCCGGCGACGACCAGGTCCTCAACTTCAATCGGGGCCGCCAGGTCTCGATCGAAGCGTCGTTCAAGTTCTGAGCGAACGCGCGGCCGTCCCGTAAGGCTCGCGCAGCGCGTATTTCCGCACCTTGCCCGCGCCCGTCAGCGGCAAGGGCTCGGTGCGGAACTCGTAGCTCTTCGGGCATTTGTAGGACGCGATCAGCGACCGGCAATGCTGGTCCAGCGCGTCATGCGACACCGCCATGCCACCGCGCGGCACGATCACCGCGTGCACCGCCTCGCCCCATTTCTCGCTGGGGATGCCGATCACGGCGCATTGCTGCACCGCCGGATGACGGTAGAGCGCGTTCTCGACCTCGCCGGAATAGACGTTCTCGCCGCCCGAGATGATCATGTCCTTCAGCCGGTCGGCGACGAAGACGAAGCCGTCCTCGTCCATATGCGCCAGGTCGCCGGTGAACATGCGCCCGCCGCGGATGGCCTGGGCTGTCTCCTCGGGCCGGCGCCAGTAGCCCAACATGACGGTCGGGCCGGCGACGGCAACCTCGCCCACGGTGCCGCGCGGCACCTCGTTTCCGGCCTCGTCGACGACGCGCACGTCCATGCCGTGGATCGGCTGGCCGGCCGAGCGGAGCTTGGCGCCGCCGACCACCTGGAACGGCGGTTTCAGCAGGGTGAAGAAGCCGGTGGTCTCGGTCATGCCGTAGCGCTGCATGAAGCCGGCCGTCGGAATCTTCTCCAGCGCCCTGACCAGCAGCGCCTCGGCGATGGGCGAGGCGCCGTAGATCATGCTCCTGAGCGACGAGAGGTCGTAGTCGTCGAAATTGGGATGATCGAGTACCGCGCGCAGCATGGTCGAGACCAGATAGACCTCGGTGACGCCGTGATCCTCGATCGCCTTCAGCGTCGCCTCGGGCTCGAAGCGCGGCAGGCAGACATGGCTGCCGCCCGCCATGGTCGCCCCCATCACCGTGCCCACGTCGGCCAGGTGGAACATGGGCGCCACGTGCAGGCCCACGGAATCCGGGTGGAACATGTCCTCGGCGATCATCATCAGGCTGTGCATGTAGAGATTGCGCTGGCTCAGCATCACGCCCTTCGACCGGCCGGTGGTGCCACCGGTGTAGAAGATGCCGGCAAGCTGGTCGTGCGGCACCTTCTCGGGCGGCATGGGCCGGGCGTTCGCGATCAGTGTCTCCAGGTCGTGGGCGCCTTCGGGCGTGGCGCCGGTGGAGATGACGATCTCGATCGACGGCGCGCCCGCCAGCACGCCGGGCAGCAGGTCCAGATGGGCGTCGTCGACGATCATCACCCGGGGTTCGCAGTCGTTCAGTCCGCCCACGATCTCCGGCAGCGCCCAGCGGGTGTTGACGGGCGCGATGGCGGCGCCCGCCCATGGAATGGCGAAATAGGCCTCGATGTGCCAGCCGGCGTTGTCGGCCATCACCGCGACCCGGTCGCCGGTCTCCACCCCCAGAACGCGCAAGGCCGAGGCGAACCGCGAAACCCGGTCCTCGACCTCGGCCCAGCTCAGCCGCCTGCCCGGTTCGATGATCGCCGTGTGGTGTCCGCGAAGCTGTGCGGTACGGCGCAGGCCGAGCGAAAGCAGCATGGGGTCCCGTCTACTCGGCGGCCTTCAGGCGGGCCGCCTTCTTGGGACCCTGGAAGCCGAACAGATAGCCGGCCACCTTGCGGATCTGGATCTCTTCCGAGCCTTCCGTGATCCGGTAACGGCGGTGATGGCGGTAGATGTGCTCGAACGGCTTGTGGCGCGAATAGCCCATGCCGCCATGGGTCTGGATCGCCTGGTCGGCCGCCTCGCAGGCCAGCCGGTTGCCGCGGTAGTTGCACATGGACACGGCGTCGGACACTTCCATGTGGTTGTGGCGGTCCAGCTCCCAGGCGGTCTTGCGCACCAGCCAGCGAACCATCTCGCATTCGGTCTGCAACTCGGCCAGCGGCCACTGGATCGCCTGGTTGGCCGAGATCGGCTTGCCGAAGACGATGCGGTTGTTGGCGTACTCGACCGATTCGTTGATGCAGTACTGGCCGACGCCGACGCCCGAGGCCGCCTGGCGGATGCGGTTCTCGTGCAGGAAGGTCTGCGCCACCTGCAGGCCCAGGCCCTCCTCGCCGAAGATCGACGAGTGCGGCACCTTCACGTTGCGCAGGGTCACGTGGGCGTGATCCGTCGGCATGTTGAAGGTCCACATGAACTTCTCGACCTTGAAGCCCGGCGAATTGGTCGGCACGAAGAAGCAGGTGATGCCCTTGGCGTCGCCCGCCTTGCCCGAGGTGCGGGCATAGATCATGTCGTGGGTGGCGTGATGCAGGCCGGTGTTCCACATCTTCTCGCCGTTGATGATCCAGTCGTTGCCCTGGCGGACGGCGTTGGTCTCCATCCAGGTGGCGTCCGAGCCGTGGTTCGGCTCGGTCAGGCCGAAGGCGACGCGCGCCTTGCCGGTGATCGACGGCTCGAGGAACTGCTCCTTGTGCTCCTTGCTGGCGAAGCCCATCAGCATGTGCACGAACGGGAAGTTGCCGACGATGGAGCTTTCGTTCTGCAGGTCGTTGTGCAGGCCCAGGCCCTTCTTGGCCAGATGCTCGCGGATGATCGCCATGCCCAGGTTGGTGCCGCCGTCGCCGCCCACTTCCTTGGGCAGCGCATAGCGCAGATGGCCGGCCTTGTCGGCGCGCCGGCGCATCTCGCGCAGCAGCTCTTCCCACTCGGCGGCGGGCTGGCCGTCATTGTCCCAGTCGGTGCGCGAATGCTCGCGGCGGTGGTCGAAGAAGCGGATGTTGTCGTTCTCGTTCTCGAGCGGCTTGATCTCCTTCTCGATGAAGGCGTCGAGCGCGTCGAGCTTGGCCTGGATGTCGGCCGGAATCGTGAAATCCATGATCGTCTCCCCTGTCGGACGGTGGCGGCCCGAAGGCCCGGTCGTCGGGCACTATAGGCGCTCGGTTCCCGGCTGTTAACGGGAAAAGGGCACGGATGAAGGTTCGCCGGATACTGCCCTTCCGG
>LNFM01013234.1_pt1 | contig 10579 bp, 10 predicted proteins | sample 596031 | NCBI WGS metagenome assembly LNFM01 (sample SAMN04254537, study PRJNA301005) | activated carbon metagenome | isolation source: dual media filters at the Ann Arbor, Michigan drinking water treatment plant | place: USA: Ann Arbor | reverse complement strand
GTTCCCGACGCGAACGGTGCACCTGAGGACCGAAGGGAAGGCAGGGGACTGAAGAACGACGGCGCCAGAAGCGCACCGCTCGCGACGTCAGCGTTCGTGCTCGTTCCTCGCGCCTCGCTCAGCCGTTGTAGACCTCGCCCGCGCCCGCCCGGTACTCCTCCAGCACCGCGCGCGCCTCGTCGCGCAGCACGCCCGTCACGATCTCGATCCCGCGCGCACGCAGGTAGGCGTAGCTCTCGGCGAAGACGGGACCCTCGTCGAACTGGATCCGCTCGGCATCCTCGCGTTCCGCGCCGCAGACCAGCCGCGTGACACCGCTCCACAGCACCGCCCCCAGGCACATCGCACAGGGAGCGCAGGAGGTGAAGAGCTCGTGCGCCGGATGGCCATCCGCGCCGAGTGTGTACGAGGCGATGCGGCGCTGTGCGAGTTGCAGGGCGAGCATCTCGGCGTGCGCCGTGGCGTTGTTGAGGCGCACCACGCTGTTCACGCCCACGGCGACGACGCGCCCCGAGTCACGCTCGAAGACGGCCGCGCCGAAGGGACCGCCGGTGCCATGCCGGACGTTCTCGCGCGAGAGGCGGATCACGAGGCGCATGCGCTCCTCGTCGGTGCGGCACTCACGGCCGTAACTCACGCTCGTCGTGACCCACGAGGGGAGCGTGACGGCGACGTCGGACAGGGGAGGACGGTCCCAGCGCACGGCTTCAGTCGGTGAAGTGATGGGCGAGGGGCGAGTGGCCGCGCATCGCGCGTTGCGCGGCTGCCCGGCCGAGGAGCGCACCGACCACGTTGCCGGTGCCGTTGAACGCGCCCACGACCTGGACGCTCCCGCCCAGGTCGCGAAAGAGCGGTCGCCCACTGGTCGTGTACGCGACGCTCGCGCCCCACCGATGCGTGACCCTGGCGCGCACGCCGAGACGCTCGCGCAGGGTGCGCGTGAGGTAGTCCTGGATCGCGTCGCTCGGACGGGAATCGGTGGTCCACTCCGCCTCCGCGGCGATGTCGCGGCCGCCGCCGAGCACGACCGAGCCGTCAGGCAGCTGCTGCCAGTAGTCGTAGCCGTAGCGCGTGGAGACCGGACGCGGGAACGCGACCTCCGGCGCGGGTGCGCTCGCGAGCATCTGCAGCCGCGCCGAGCGCACGAAACCCGCGAGCGACGGGAAGAGCAGCTCGAGCCGTCCGTCCACGCAGGAGATGATGTGGCGCGCGCGGATCGTGCCGTGCTCGGTGCGCACCATCCCCGCACCCACCTCGAGCGCCCGCGTGCGGCCATGCAGGCGTGCGCCGCGCGCGCGCGCGCGTGCCGCGATCGTTCGGCAGCGCCGGATGGGATGCATCACCGCGTCGGTGGGGATGAGGATCCCGCGGCCTTCGGGTCCGTGGTAAGACTCGACCGGGAACCCGTCGATCAGCATCCGCGCGCGCTGCTCCTCGCAGTCGCCGAGTTCCTCGTCGCTGGCGGCGATGCGCAGCGAACCGGTGAAGCGAACGTGCTCGGGGACCTCGGCCGCGATCCGCTGGATCTCGTCGTTGGTGAGCCGCGTGATGGCGACGGCGCGCTCGCGCCCCAGCGCGCGCACGAGCTCGTGGTGATAGTCGGAGGTACCCGAGAGCAGGAATCCCCCGTTGCGGCCGGCGGCGCCGGCCGCCACGCCGACGGCATCGATCCCGATCACCGACCGGGCGCCGAGGGCGAGCGCCTCGGTGATGCAGGAGAGCCCGGTGCCCCCGAGTCCGATGACGCATACCTCGGCCTCCGCATCGCCGGCGAGCGCAGGGAGGTCGAGGTCGTCGTGGTCGTCCCAGCGGGGACGGTCGGGGAGGTCGCTGTTCACCGCGCGTCGGCGATCGTCATCTCCCCAGTATGCAGTGGGACGGAGCGAGGCACCACGTCCAGCGCACGGTCCAGGTCGGCCCAGAGGTCCCGCGCATCCTCGAGCCCGATGCTCAGCCGCACGAGCCCCGCGCTGATCCCGACGCCGGCGCGCGCCGCCTCGTCCACCACGCGGTGCGTGAGCACCGCGGGCGGCTGGATGAGCGAATCCGTGGATCCGAGGCTCACCGCCGGCGTGATGAGCCGCAGCGCGCCGATGAAGGCGCGCATCTCGGCCGGATCGCCGCTGGCGAGCTCGAAGCTCATCACGCTGCCCGGTCCCGACATCTGCCGGCCGAGGAGGCCGCGCGGATCCTGGCCGGGAAGTCCGGGGAAATGGATCGCACGGATGCGCGGGTCCTCCGCGAGCCGCTCGGCGACGCGTTGCGCGGTGGCCTGCGCGCGCTCCACCCGCAGCGCGAGCGTGGGGAGGCCGCGCTGCAACAGGTACGACGCGAGCGGATGGAGGATGCCGCCGGTCGCCGCGCGCACGTGCTTGATGTCGCGGACGAGCGCATGCGGCCCGGCGACCACGCCGGCGAGGACGTCGCCATGCCCGCCGAGGAACTTCGTCGCGCTGTGGAGCACGAGCGCCGCGCCCTGCTCGAGCGGGCGCTGGAGCACCGGCGTCGCGAAGGTCGAGTCCACGAGCACGGGCACCGGACCCGCCTGCGCCACGACGTGCGCGATGTCGACGAGGTCGAGCGTCGGGTTCGCGGGCGTCTCGATGATGACGAGGCAGGTGTCGGGCGTGATCGCCGCGGCGACCGCATCCTGCGTGGTCCAGGTGACGGTGAGACCGAGGAGTCCCGACGTGAGGAGATGATCCGAGGTGCCGTAGATGGGACGCACGGCGACCACGTGAGAGCCGCGCGCCTTCGCGGCGAGGAGCACCGCCGACAACGCGGCCATTCCCGAGGCGAAGGCCGCGGCGTCCTCGGCGCCCTCGAGTTGCGCCAGCGCGCGCTCGAAGCGGTCGGTGGTGGGATTGAAGAGCCGCTGGTAGATGAAACCGCCGTCCGGCGCATCACCGCCGACGAGGCGGTCGAACGAACGGGCCGCCGCGTCGAGATCGGGGGTGGGGTAGGTCGTGCTGAGGTCGATCGGTGGGGCGTGCACGCCCAGCTCGATGAAGTCCTCGCGTCCGGCGTGGACGGCGCGGGTGGCGAAGGTCTGATCCATTGACGGCTCCATGTTCCGGGACATGCAGGTAGATTGCTGCATTCTGCCGAACGGAGCCAACTTTGCCGAACGAAATTCGGAAACGACCCGTCCCCGAGGTCCTCGACCGAACGGATCTCGCGATCCTCGCCCATCTGCAGCACGATGCACGGATCTCGAACAAGGCGCTCGCGGCGAAGGTCGGCCTCGCGCCCTCGAGCTGCCTCGCACGCGTGCGCCGCCTCGAACAGGGCGGGGCGCTGCTCGGCTATCATGCCGAGGTGGATCCGCGCGTGTACGGCGTCACGCTCGAGGCGCTCGTCGCGGTGCGGCTGGAGAAGCACGCACGCCCGGCGATCGCCGGATTCGAGCGGCACGTGCTCACGCGGCCCGAGGTGCGCGGCGTCTTCCATCTCACCGGCGCGAACGACTACCTGGTCCACGTGGCCGTGCGCGATGCGGACCACCTGCGGGAGTTCATCCTCACCGCCTTCTCGACGCGTCCCGAAGTGGCGCATCTGGAGACCTCGCTCATCTTCAGCCACGCGCGCAATCCGGCGTTCGGCCTGAGGCCGATCGCCCGGTGATGAGCGCCGCTAGGCGAGGAGCCGCGGCAGGGCGCCCATGATCCACCACGCCCCCGCTGCGGCCATCATCACCGCGACGATCACGCCGAGCACCGTGAGGGCGCGCGGATGCCGGTACTCGCCGACGATCGACCGCTTGTGCGCGGCCACGATCATCGTGAGGAGGCCGAGCGGCAGGATGAGCCCGTTGAGCGCACCGACGAGCACGAGCACCTTCACCGGCTGGCCGATCGCCACGAACACGAGCGTGGAGAGCGCGATGAAGGCGATCACGACGCGCGGCCAGTGGGTCTCCAGTGCCGCATGGAGTCCGCGCAGGAAGCTCACCGAGGTGTAGGCGGCGCCCACGACCGAGGTGATCGCGGCCGCCCACATCACCACGCCCGCGATGCGGTAGCCGATCTCGCCGGTGGCGTGACGGAACACGGAGGCCGACGGATTCGCCGGGTCGAGCGCGAGCCCCTGGCTCACCACGCCGAGCGCGGCGAGGAAGAGCACCACGCGCATCACCGACGCGACGCCGATCGCCGTCGCGGCGCTCCGCGTCACCTGCGGAAGCGCCGCCGCGCCGCGCACGCCGGCATCCACGAGCCGGTGCGCCCCGGCGAACGTGATGTAGCCGCCCACCGTCCCGCCGACGATCGTCACGATCGAGACGACGTCGATGGTGGTCGGCACGAAGCTGCGCGCGATCGCCTCGCCCAGCGGGGGCTGGCTCGCGACGGCGACGTACGCGGTGAGCGCCACGAGCACGAAGCCGAGCAGCACGGTGAAGCGGTCCATCGCGCGGCCGGCCTCCTTCACGAGGAAGAGCGCGATGGCGATGGCGGCGCTGAGCACGGCGCCCATCCAGACCGGCATCCCCGTCACGACGTTGAGGCCGAGGCCCGCCCCCGCGACGTTGCCGACGTTGAATGCGAGGCCGCCCAGGGTGACGAGCACCGCGAGCAGGGTGCCGAGTCCGGGCGTGACCGCATCGGCGATGTCACCCGCGCGGCGGCCGGTCACCGCGATCACGCGCCAGATGTTGAGCTGCGCCGCGAGATCGATGAGGACGCTCAGCAGGATCGCGAAGCCGAAGCTCGGCCCGAGCCGTTCGGTGAAGACGGCGGTCTGCGTGAGGAAGCCCGGCCCGATGGCCGAGGTGGCCATCAGGAAGGCAGCGCCGATCAGCGCGCTGCGTGGTCCATCGCGCATCCGATCCCCCAGAGTGCGAGTGATGCGCCGAGTGACGCGAGGAACGGCGTGGCGAGTCCGCCGAGCGAGGCCAGCACGTAGATGAGGATGCCGCCCAGGAGCGTGAGCGCGGCGGTGCGCGCCGAACCCCAGGGCGTGAAGAGCGCGAAGAGCACGGTCACGAGGATGCCCGCGCTCCCGAACGCCGAGGCCTCCTCGACGAGCGCGAAGACGCCGTCCGCGTTGAGGGCGAGCGCGTACGCGAGGAGCCCGAAGAACAGCACGCCGCCGCGCGCGAGCCTCACCTTCGTCGCCTCGTCGGTGACGCGCGCGAGCGGCACGACGAGATTGTGCGAGAGCAGGCCCGACGCGACGAGCAGCGTCGAGTCCACGGTGGAGAGGATCGCCGAGACGAGCCCGCCGGCGAAGATCGCGAAGAAGAGCGTCGGCAGGTGGTCGCGCGCGATGGTCGGGAGCAGCTGCTCGGGCTCGGCCAGCGGGCCGACGAGGTGCGTGCCCAGGAGCGCGATGACCACCGGGATGCTGCCCACGATGAGGTAGAGGCCGCCCGCCATGAGCGACGAGCGCTGCGCGACGGTCCGGCTGCGCGTCGCGATCACGCGGCTGATCACCTCGGTGGCCGCGAGCGATCCGCAGACGGGGATCGCCCACGCCTCCAGGGTCTCGAGCCACGGCCCCGCCGCCGATGGCGCGAGGTCGATCCGGTCGGTCGCCGCGAGCAGGGCCATCGCCTCCGCGGGGCCACCGACCTTCGTGATGACCGCGATGAGCATCGCGACCAGGCCCACGGTGAGGATGCCACCCTGCAGGACGTCGGTCACGGCATCGGCGAGCAGGCCGCCGAAGGCGGTGTAGCCCACGGTGAAGCAGGCGGCGAGCAGGATCGCCGTGTTCACGTCGACCGTGCTCGAGGCGGCGATCACCTGCCCGAACGCGCGCACCTGCGCTGCCGCCCAGAGCACGCTGCTCGGGATGAGCAGGACCGCCGCCAGCCGTTCCACGCCCGTGCCGAAGCGCATCCGGTAGAGGTCGGCGAGCGTGGTGAGTCCGCGATCCCAGAGCGGCTTCGCGAGCAACGCGCCCATGAGGATGAGGCAGAGACCGTAGCCGAACGGCTCCGCCGACGCGAGGGTGATGCCGCCACGGTAGATCTCGCCCGATGACCCGATCACCGTCTCGGCGCCGAACCAGGTCGCGAAGATCGAGAAGGTCGCGAGGACGTAGCCGAGCCGTCGTCCCCCGACGAGGTAGTCCGCCTCGGAGACGATCCGCCGTGAGATCCAGATGCCGATCCCGAGCTGCAGCGCGAGGAACGCGAGCAGCGCGACGAGCGTCGGTGTCAACGGAGGAGGGGCATCGGCGTGGGCATCGGTGCGGAATATCCGCGCGCGGGCCTCATCGGAACAGGTCCGCCAATGCGTCGGGTCCGCGTGCGGCGGGTGTGGGCGCGAGACCGCCGAGGTGCGCCGCGAGCCCGAGCACCTCGGCGCGCGAGTGGCCGGCGTCGCGGAGTTCGCGCAGGCCGGTGTCGTGCGCGCTCTTGCTGAGCTTGCGGCCGTCGGCGCGGCGCAGCAGCGGGTGGTGCATGAATCGCGGCGGCGCGTGCCGACCGAGCATCCGTGCGAGCCGCAGCTGCCGGCCGGTGGACTCGAGGAGGTCCTCACCGCGGATCACGAGGTCGACGCCCTGCTCGAGGTCGTCCACCACCACGGCGAACTGATAGGTCCAGTTGCCGAGCCGGTCGCGCGCGAGGACGTCACCGCATTGGAGATCCGGGTCCTGCGCCTGCGCGCCGAGTCGGAGGTCGACGAAGTGTTCGACGGTGCCGGCGTGCATGAGGACGCGGCGCGCCGGCGTCGAGTCCGGGTCCACGCCGCGCGCGCGGCAGGTGCCGGGGTAGCGGAGCTCCGTGCCGTCGCCCGACCCGGAGGTCGCGCGCGCGATGTCGGCGCGCGAGCAGTCGCACGGATAGGCCTGTCCGTTCACCTCGAGCGCCGTCAGTCGCGCGTGATACCGGTCCGTGTTGTCACTCTGCCGCTGCGCGAGTGGCCCGGCGCGGAAGGCGTCGGTGCCGAGACCGTCGGGCTCGAGGCCGAGCCAGTCGAGATCGTCGAGGAGCGCCTGCTCGTACCTCGGGCGGCAGCGCCCGCGATCGTGGTCCTCCACGCGCAGCAGCACGCGACCACCGAAGGCCCGCGCGATGCCCCAGACCCAGACCGCGTTGGCCGCGTGCCCGAGATGCAGGTAGCCGGTCGGGGCCGGCGCGAAGCGCGTCGTGAATCCGGGTTCGAGCGTCAGGGCCGGTGCGCTCACCGCGTGGTTGGCAGCGCGACGCGCACGCTCACGGCGCCCCGAAGGTCGCCGGCCGCATAGCCCACCGCCTGATCCTGCGGATAGCGCGCCGTGATCAACGCGCGCGCCGCCGGCGGGATCTGCGCGTCGTTGCCGTGGCAGGTGGTGCACCGCTCGAGCAGCGTGACGGGGCGCATGAGGCGATACTCCCAGCCCGCCCCGTCCGCCGTGCGCGTCACCTCGGTGACCTCGGCCATCGCGCGGCCGGCGTCCTTCTCGCCCTGCAGGAAGGCGAGGATGCGCGATTCCACCGAATCGGGTGCGTTGAGTGGATTGCGCACGCGCGTGCCGACGCGTCGCACGACGAGGCCCTCACGCGAGTGGCGTGCGGTGCGCGCCTGCGCCGAATCGGCGCAGACGACCACGGCGGCCTCGGGTCCGCCGCGCTCGAGTTCGGCGAGCAGCATGCCCATGAGGTCCGGTCCGAGCGAGTCGGCGGCGGCGCGGGCGCGCGCGATCGTCGCCGCGTCGGCGGTCGGCGGCGGCCCCACGCGAGCGCAGGCGGTGCCGACCAGGACGGCGAGGATGAGGAACGAGATCGGCGTGCGCATCGGGGCTCCCGGGTGGATGCCGCAATCTGGTCCGCGCGGCCGGGACTGACAACGCGGCGTGCGGCGACCAGATTGCGCGCATGCCCGGTCCCACCGCCGAGTTCGTCACCGTGGTCGAGGTCTCGCCGCGCGATGGCCTGCAGAACGAGAAACGCCTCCTCCCCGCGGCGGTGAAGGTCGCGCTCGTGGACCGGCTCAGTGCCGCGGGATTCCGGGTGATCGAGGTGACGTCGTTCGTCTCCGCGAAGGCGGTGCCCCAGATGGCCGACGCGGCGGAGGTGATGGCGGGGATCCGGCGTGCGCCGGGCGTGCGGTACTCCGTGCTCACGCCCAACCTGCGCGGCTTCGAAGCGGCGCTCGCCGCGCGCGCCGACGCCATCTGCGTCTTCGGCTCCGCGAGCGAGACCTTCTCGCAGCGCAACATCAACTGCTCCATCGACGAGTCGCTCGAACGCTTCCGCCCCGTGGTCGCGGCCGCGCGCGCGCGGGGCATCGCGGTGCGCGGCACGGTCTCGTGCGCGCTCGGCTGCCCCTACGAAGGGACGGTGACGCCGGAAGCGGTCGCGCGCACGGCGCGGGAACTGCTCGCGATGGGGTGCGACGAACTGAGCATCGCCGACACGATCGGCGTGGGGACACCCGACGGCACGCGCCGTGTGATGGAGGCCGTGCTCGCGCTCACCGACGCGGCGCGGGTGAACGGCCACTTCCACGACACCTACGGCCGCGCGCTCGTGAACATCGATGCCTGTCTCGACCTGGGCATCCGCAGCTTCGACGCGAGTGCGGCGGGGCTCGGCGGCTGTCCCTTCGCGCCCGGCGCGACGGGGAACGTCGCGACCGAGCAGGTGCTCGAGCGGCTCAGCGCGCGGGGGTTCGAGACCGGCGTGGACGTCGCGCAGGTGCGCGCTGCGGGCGCGTGGGTGCGGAGCCAGCTCGCCGGCTGAGGCCGCCGCCGGAGCGCGCGTGCGCCCCGTCGCGCGACCCCGCGCTCAGTATCCCGCGCCGACGCGCTTCTGCTGGTGCGTCCCGTCGCGCAGCGCGCGCAGCAGGAGGTCGGCGACGTCCTCGACCGAGATCCGGCGCGCCCCGTCGGGCAGGAAGTCCTCGAGCGTGCGATAGACGCCGGTCCGCTCGCCGGGCACGATGTCACCGGTGGCGACCATCGTCCAGTCGAGTCCGCTGTCGCGCATCGCGTGCCAGGCCTCCTTGTGCCGATCGCTCACCTTCCTGAAGACCGCGGGGAAGCCCGGCTGGTCGTGCCGCAAGCCGCCGTTCACGGAGTCGAGGATGCCGCCGCCCGCGACGCCGAGCACCCGCCGCACGCCGTGCTGCCGCATGCCGGCGACGATGTTGCGCATCCCCTGGGACTGCGCCTCGCCGGGATCCGCGACGCCGGCGCCGCCGAGTCCGGAGACGACGGCATCGGCGCCGGCGATCACGCGCGCGACCGTCGCCGCGTCGAGCACGTCACCCTGGACGATCTCGAGGCCGGGACGAGGGGCGAGCTTGTTGGCGTCACGCACGAGCGCGCGGACCGTGTGCCCCTCGGCGAGGGCGTACTCGAGGACGCGGTTTCCGACGCGGCCGGTGGCGCCGAAGAGGGCGAGCTTCATTGGGCGAGGCTGGGGGATGCAGGCTGCAGGCTGCAGGCTGAAGGCTGAAGGATGAAAGCGCTCGTGACCGCTGAAGGGAAGGCCGCGACCGGTCGCGGCTGGCAGTTGGGGTCCACTGTGAGCTGTCCGCTGTGAGCTGTCCGCTGTGAGCTGTCCGCTGTGAGCTGTGTGCTGTCTCCGTGTGGCCCCTTCGTCTCACCGATAGTTGTGTCCCTTGACCGACTCTTCCCCCGCCCCCGCCTTGAGCGGCGCGAACGACTTCGCGCGGATGTTGTGGACGCCGCTCTCCACCTGCAGCACGCCGCGGACCAGCAGCAACGGCGTGCGGGAGATGAGCAACGCCTGCCGTTCGAAGCGCTGCGGCGTGATGACGACGTTGATCGTCCCCGTCTCGTCCTCGAGCGTGAGGAAGACGAACCCTTTCGCGGTGCCGGGACGCTGGCGGCAGATCACGAGCCCCGCGTGCGCGACCGCGGCGCCATCCTGCAGCGTGAGGATCTCCTTCGCGCTGCGCACGCCGTTGGGCGCGAGGAGCGCGCGGAGATGGCGCATGGGATGGCCGTTGAGCGAGAGCCCGGTGAGGCGATAGTCGGCCTCGGTGAGCTCCGGCGCCGCGAAGGCGGGGAGATGCGGCGGCACGCGCGACTCCGGGAAGAGCGCGAGCGGTCCCGCCGGTGCGCGCTCCGCCTCGAGCACGCGCCAGAGCGCCACGCGCCGTCGCCGCGCCGCCGGTTCGTCCTGCACGAACGCATCGAACGCCCCCGACTCGGCGAGGGCGCGCAGGGCGCGGCGGTCGAGCCTGGTGCGCGTGACGAAGTCCGAGATGCTGGTGAAGGGATGCGGGACGGCCGTCACCACAGAGGGCACAGAGGGCACAGAGAACGGCGGAGGACTGCCACCTGCCAACGGCTCACTGCCCACTGCTTTCCCCACAGGGGCACAGGGCGCACAGGGGACTGCGGGCGAGGTGTCGTGGCGCTCGTCATTCCCGCCGCTGTTGGCGTCGCTGTTGTCGTTGCTGTTGGCGTTGCTGTTGGCGTTGCTGTTGGCGTTGCTGTTGGCGTTGCTGTTGGCGTTCTCTGTGGTCTCTGTGCCCTCTGTGGTGAATGCTGTTGCAGTTGCCGTCGCAGTTGCCGTCGCAGTTGCCGTCGCAGTTGCCGTCGCAGTTGCAGTTCCCTGCGCCCCCTGTGCCCCTGTGGTAAACGCCGTCTCGATCTTCCGCTGCGCGATCGCCCCGAG
>LNFM01013232.1_pt1 | contig 10580 bp, 13 predicted proteins | sample 596031 | NCBI WGS metagenome assembly LNFM01 (sample SAMN04254537, study PRJNA301005) | activated carbon metagenome | isolation source: dual media filters at the Ann Arbor, Michigan drinking water treatment plant | place: USA: Ann Arbor | reverse complement strand
CCGACGCAATGAACTCAATGCGTCAGATCACCGTGGCCAGGGTGGAGCAGTTTGGGTGGCCATAAGTGGAGCACTTTGAGTGGCCGCCGGGGCTCATGGGAAACGACATTTTCTGTTGTGTTCGACGCGGCAGATCGGCCCCTTATCGTGTTGTATTCGTTCCACCCCCCCAACACCCAAAGTACCGCTAAAACCCATGCGATCCTGATGAAACTCGCAGGCCACGACTTCTTCGCACTTGCCGTGAAAAACAGCGCGTAAAAAGCATTGATACCCGCCGCGATCACCACCAGCGCAAGGATGGTGGAAGCCCAGAAAGTGGCGGGGATCGACTCGTAGTAGGTGAGCGGATTAATCAGCGAGACGAGCCCTATCCCAACTAGATGACGGGTCAAGCTCAGCGCAGCGGGTGACTGAAAACCTGCACTCACATTCATACGTTCCTCCTTTTGGTTTCACACAAATGTGCCTGAAACCCTCCAGAACCGAGCCGCAAATCTGCACAGAGCGTACTTCCCGCATGCGCCAGCGAAGGGGGGAGAAGTTACGAGTGCGCGGCTGCGCTCCTACCCCTCCTCACAACTGGGACTGGTAGGTGCCGGCAATGGCTCGGGCGGTTTTGCCTCGCTGACCTGCTCCCGGAGTAACTGCGTCCAGCACAACATCTGCTCCTCCGCTGGCGCGAAGTCGCTGGCTGAGACTTCCCCGAATGATGGCAGTTGAAGATCGGCAGGCTGGGTTGGCGGCGTGGTCATGAGTGCAGTGTGGCCATGCCGACCGGCCTCGTCAACGTGGAGTGAAGTGTCCGCGTGTGCATCGGCAAGCTCTGCCTACGAATACGGCATAACCTTCACGCGCTCAAGCACCACGGCCAGCCTCTTCATGCTGCGAGGTTCCCTTGGCGCAGGAAGTGGATCAGCCGAACGGCGCGTTCGGCGTCGGTGATGGTCCTGCCGCCGGCCATGGAGTCGCCGTCGCCCGGATCTGCGTTGTTCAGGCCGAACGCCTCGCGCTCCATCTTCACCAGCTTTTCCAGCGTTTCGGTCAGTTTCTTGGCGCTCTCAACCCGGCTGGGCAGGCTGATGACCTTGCGGTAGATCTCGTTGAGCTTGTCGGCCTTGACGCGGCCACTCTCGTCGCCATCATCTGACTCGTCGAGCAGTTCGCCCAGCTGCTCAAAGAGGCCCGGGGCGGCAACCTGGGCTTCGAGCTCGGCCAGCAGGTTCTGGAACAGAATGCGTGCCCGGCGAATGTTGGTGCGGAGCTCCAGCAGGATGTTGGCCAAGACAGTGGCATTGGCTTCCACAACCACATGCTCACGAACCTTGGTTCGCGCGCGAACTTCGACACTAACCACCGAATCGCTAACCTTGGCTTGGGCCTTTGCTTGGATCTTTGCCCGGAGATCCCTGACCCACCCATCTCGTTTGGCGCGCTTGATGATGGCGGCGTCTGAGACCCCGTACTCTGCACCCATATCTTTGAGGGAGCGCAGGCCCGCCCTGTACTGGATTTCCAGGCTTTCCCAGTCGATTTGCTTTCTGGTCATACAACCCTCGCGCTTGATGTGATCCCAATTCTTTTTGCTCATGCTTTATTCCGCTTCGAGGACTGGGCGACCGTTCTTGACCATGTAAACCTTTCCGTCCTTGCCGGTCAGGCGCGTGGCATCGGGGTACGGAGATTGCTCGGGTTGCCCACCCTGCTGCGAACCCAAGTCCACCAAGCGACCGGTGGAATTGTCCAGCACCATGCTCGGGCGGCTCACCACTCCCATGGGGTTTCCCTTGTCGTCGTACTTCATCTCTGAACCACCGGGGATGACCGTGTACCGGTTCTGCTGCTCCTTGCCGGTGATGGCGGCCAGCTTCTTCGCGGCGCTGTTGCGCTCCTCTGGCGTCTCGGCCTCCAGCACCTGCGTGCGCAGCGCCTGGATCTGCTCGGCGCCCTGCGCTTCGACTTCACCGGTGCGGCGGGTCACGGTGCTGTTGGCCTCGCTCTCGTTCTGGCGGCGTTGGGCCAGCACGTCGGCGGCGCTGCGGGACTGGTCTTGCTGCTGGCGCGATGCAATCTCGCCCTGTGCGTTCTGGTTGGCCAGCGCGCGGCGCACGTTGCCAGATTGCAGGATGTCGCTGATGCTCGTGCCGCGGCCGCGGTTAACGCCGGCGTTGAAGTTGTTGACGCCCTGGGCGTTCTGTACTTCCTTGTCGTACTGGAACCGCTGTGCGGCCGTCATGGCCGTTCGCGGGTCGAGCGGGCGGGCAAGGATCTGTGCGATTGCTTCCTTGGCCATGCCGGGCACGGTGGACACAGTGCCTCCACCGCCTTGCACCTGGCGGCCCATGCCGTCGACCATCTGCGCGTTCTCGCCCACGTTGCGCCCGCTGTAGACCGTGCGGCCGTTGGCGTCCTTGGTCTTGAACACCACGCCTTCACGCAGGTCGGCGGGTAAGTCCTTGGGCACGCTGGCGAGCTGGCGGCTCACGTCGCGCGCGGCGCCGAATCGCGGGTCGGTGGGGTCTACGTCCGTGCGGCGGGGGTCAGCGGCAGAGCCACGGCCAGAGCCCGAGCCGTTTGAAGTCATGGCCACGGCGGCGCCTGGGCGCTGGTCCGATGCGGGGTTCTTGCTGGCCGGCGTGTCGGCCGAGGTGCTGCGCGGGTCGCCCTGCCAGATCGGCGATGCGTCGCCAGTTACGGCGGTGTAGCCGAACTGCGCGACAGGCTTGGCAATACTCGCCAGATCGCGGGCAACACCTGCGCCCACGTCAAATGCGCCCATGACTGGAGCAACCACTGCACCCCGAGCGGCTTGGCCAAGGGCGGCGCTGTAGTTGCCCTTGGACGCGGCGTCCAGCGTTGCGGCGTTCGCGTCCGAGTAGGCCTGTCGGGCGGCGGGGAAGGCTGCGGCAAGCGAACTGGAGACCGGGTTCACGTTCGTGCCCTGCACCTCCTGCTCGGGTGGCATGGTGCCCACGGCGGGAATGGGAGTGGGGGTCGCCATGGCAGCGCCTGCCGGGCGTGCGGGGCGTGCGGGGCGTGCGACCGGGGCGGCTTGCCCAGGCCGGGGCCCAATTGCCATTCGGTACGGGGCGTAAGGCGTGACGCCCGGTCCGGCCAGGCGGCCATCTGCGGCGCGGGCAACTGTCGGCGCAGGGATGGGGGAAACCATCTTGGTTGCAACGTCACCGAACTCCCGAACGGGGTTGCCCTGCGTCGAATACGGGCTGCGCGCGGGGATGTTGGTCGGGAATGCCGTACGCTTCTCGCGCTCGGGCGTGAGGCTGGTAGCCATGGGTGGGCCTTTGCGCTGTTGGGTGGTGTTCATGCTTCTCTCCTGGTCAACGGCGGTGAATGCCGAGCTCTTTGGCGTAGCCCTCGAGCCCCGCCACGTCGGAAACAGTTTTCGTTGGGCGGCCAGTACGCATCACAACGATCTCACCCGTGGCGTCGTTTTCATACACGCTGTAGCTGAAAAACCCGAATGTCTGCTTTAGCTCCCGCAGCCTGCGGTCTCGGCCCTCCTGCAGCGCCTTCAAGTAGTCGCTTTGCGAGAGTGGTGGGTAAATCGGGGCGGGGGGAATAGGTTTGGAATGGGGCAATGTCATGAAGCTCTCCTGGTTTAAAAGTTCGACTGTCTGCGGGCAGAGCACTAGTCACGGGTCATGTCCGCGAGTGAGGTGATGACGGTCCTTGCGCACGTAGACGCTCTTGAGGAAGTCACTCTCATGGCTGGGCGCGCACGCGCTGCAGTTACCAGCCTGATGACACACCTCCATGGACTCGGACGGCTTCACCACGGCGCGCAGCGGGTCGGCGGCGCCCAGGAGCCCGCCACCTTGGCCGCCCAACAGGGATGCCGGATTGGCACCTGTGAGCGACGGCGGATTGACGAAGGGCGGTAAATCGGCAGGCACTGCCGAATTAGGTGCGGGAGGCACGGGGGTGAACATGGCGATGCTGAGAGGCACGTTCATACGCCGCCTTGGCTTGCTCTGCGCTCACAGGGCGAGCACCTCACCGAGCGCAGTGGCGCAGAACGTGCGGATTGCATGGCAGCGCGGATCGCCTGGCCAGCGTTGTTGTCGGCTTGGATCAGCAGTCCATGGATCTCGCCGCAATGGCGCTTGAGCAGAGGCATCAGCTTTTCCTTCGCCTTCCTCGGCCCGAACACCAGCAGGCGGCGCCTGTCCGCAGACAAATCGATCAGCAGACCGGCATCGGTGGCGCGGCGGTAGGCGGTGATGGGCTTCATCCTGTGACCCCCTGCGAACTGTGCGAACTGAGCGAAGTGTCAATATCGGCGGGGCTTTGGGGGCCGTTTCTTAAATCGCTAACTGTGCGAACTGTGCGAACCGAGGGGTTTTCGCCTGGCGACAGTTCGCAGAGTTCGCTGAGTTCGCCATCGGACGAATCTGCGGAAAACCCACGTCGTTGCTCACTGTTCGCTGAGTTCGCAGAGTTCGCACGCACCAAGCTGTAAAACTTGGTCGGCGTGCCCGGTGATCCCTTTGGCCGCGGCTGTGTCTCCACCACGATGCGCGGGGGCGTCGCGGTCAACAGTTCGTCCAGAGCGGCGTCGATGGAGTCCTTGGTGACGTGCCCCTTGAAGCAATCCGAGGTGATCTGCTTGCGCGTGGCGCGAACCTGGCCTTTCAGGAAAGCGAGGATCTTGTCGGCATGCTCGTTTGTCTCCACCGCCCGGGCTTCGTCCTGAGCGCTTGAGAAAATGAACTTCACCGACTCGACCGAGTAGCGGACCCAGGCCAGCGCGGCGTCGATGTGGTGAACCTCGATTCGGCTGGTGCAGTCGGTCAGCGCCAGCAGCATGGCGATGCGCAGCAGCATGGTCGATCGGCGCTCAACCAAGGCGGCGATGCGTTCTCCGTCGCAGTTGTGGTTGAGCTCACCGTAGTACAAATTTTCGTAACGCCCCGCGGCATCGGGCGACAGATCCATGCGCAGATGGTCCTTTTCAACCCACCGCGATGCACTGCAGAAGTCGAGGACCTCCACAACCCGGGCCGCAAGCGCATCTACCTCGGCCGAGGTGGCGGCGCGCGGAAAAGCAATCATGCGCGTGCGCTCAGCCCAAAGGACCAGGAATCGGTTGGCAAAGCCGTTCGTAAGCTCACGGGACGCCATGAGACTGTGAAGCTCGCCCGGGGTGATCGCACCCGAAACGCATACATGAGGATCACTCGCGTACAGGCGATTGGTCTTGGTAGCTGGCGTCATGCTTACGCCATCCCAACAATCGCGCAGTCCGGCCGACAGCGTGTTGCCGTCGCGCTTGCCCTGGTGAAGTACGTTGGCGAACTCGCTTTCAACAACCCACAAACGTTTGTCCACGATGGCGGGAACTTCGTCTTTGCCATCCATGAAACCGTCGTGAATCAGGTACACAAGGCCTTCGCGGCTCGACAGACCCCCGCGGTGCACCTGGGGTGCAGCGTCCTTGTCCTTCACTCGTACAGCACGATCGATTCGGGTCATGAGCGACACGGCCTCGCCCTTGCGGCCTCGACCTGAGCGTCCTACGTGAAGCGTGAACAGGCGGGCGTGATGCCAGACGTTCCCCAGCGGCATGTATGGGCCACGGCCCACTGCACAGCTCAAGTACGCCAGGGCATTGGCAGCGATGGCGTAAGGGTTGGCTTCGGTGTCTGCGCCGGCTCGCGCAATCTGACCCACCAGGCCGTACAGGCACGCGGGGTCGGGCCGGGGAGCGTTGCGGTGGTTATCGACTTCTTCATCGGGCATGAACCGAGGAGCTTCGGCCACAATTTTTTCCATCACGAATTTCTCACGGGTCATTGCGCCATCTCCAGGAGTTCGTCATTCAGGTCGTTGGCTGCTTGCTGGGTGATGCGCACCTCGCAGCCTGCAGCAGTCCAGCGTCCTGCGCAGGTGCACGCAGCAGCTTGGCCAGCGGGGTCGTTGTCTGCACCGATCACCAGACACTCAACGCCGGGCAGCACTGGAAGCGCTGCAAGGTTGCCGGCATCAATGCAGGCCCATACGGGTTGGTAGGCGTGAGCGAGGCTGAGTGCTGTCTCAATGCCTTCGGCGATGGCCAGGCCGTGCGTGACATGCTCATCGGGCCACAGGCGGATCACGCCACCCTGCTTGCGGTGGTTGCCCAGCAGCATGCGAGGTGGATCAAGATCGGCCTTCCCCGTTGGCGTGATCCATGTGCGGTGCAGCGTCAAGGGCGTGCCGGTGACGGCATCGGTCACCAGAGCCACCAACGCAGGGCCACTGGTGCCGCTCGGCTTGTGCGGCAGGTGCGGGTGAAAGCGCAGATCACCGGGAGGAACCACGCAGCGGCGGTGAACGAGGTAGCGCTCGCCCATCGTGCCAGGCAAGGCCAGGCAGGCCGTCCACAACGCTTTGCCGTAGTCGCTCAGAGTCTCGTGACTGACTGCGGCAGGCTTCGAGAGCACTGGGGCGCGGCGCACTTCGCTGCGGTCATCGCGGTGTGTCTCGACGTAGCTGCAGCGGAAGCAGTGTGCAACTCCCTTGCCATCCAGGATGGTGATGCCCAGGGTCTTGTCGCGCTCGCCACGTCCACACGCTGGGCACGCGGTGCGGTGGTCGCCTTCGGTGAAGTCGTTCCAGTGGATCATGCCGCCCCCACGACGCGCGCAAAACGCTCCAGATCTTCGATCGTCTCCGCGTGCTTCGTCAGATTCCATCGGATCACGAGAAAGCCACTCCCCACCTTGCGAACCTCGAAGCCGCGAAGTGCGAAGAGCGCCGTCAGTGTTGCCAAGCGTTTGGCTGGAGCGGGCTCACTCATGGCCTGCCTTCAACAACCGTGTGCGGTTTGAGGTGGCCGATGCGGCTGACGCGGCGGGCGCAGAAGCTTTCCCAGCGAGAAAGCCCCGGATTTCCCCTACGCGGAAGCGGGTGCACCGGTTGCCAAGTCGCACGGGCTTCGGGAAGTCAGGCTCCAAGCTGGTGCGTCTCCATGCGGTAGACGGGGCAATCCCTGCGAGCACTCGGAAGGCCGTAACAGGTACTAGCGCAGAGTCGGGAAGTGAGTCGAAGTCCTTGAGGTTCAGCATCGTTATTCCTTGATGACCGCAGGCACCAGTGATCAGGTGGTGCGAGTGGCAGATTCAAAAACCGCGGTGGCTTCTGAGATGGGAACAGACGCTGAGAGAAGAACAAATCCCTAGAGGGGGGAATAGAAAGCATCAATCGCTTACGACCGATTGATTGGCTCGATGCGGTGCCGCACATTGGGGTAGTCGCCCATGCGAAGGGCGCCCGCTCTGTGAACTACCTCCATGCGGTCTTCGCGCATCGGCGCACGGGCTGCAAGCCAGGCTCGATGACGCTTGCGCACCAGTGGTGAAACCCGTACAACCTCGCCAGCAACCTTTTGCAGAGATCTCAGGACAGGGAGAAACATGATTCGAAAAGCAATTTGGCTACTGTTGACCGTCGGGGTGGCCACGTCGGCGGCCGCTCAGGTCAACAAGTGCAAAGGCCCGAACGGGAAGGTCATCTACAGCGACGCCGCTTGCGCCATGCCGGAAGACATGCAGCGGGTCAAAACGAACCAGAACACAGTGGACGGTTCGGGCGATCGGCGCAACGCCGAGGAAGTGCGCGCCAAGTCAGCGATGGATGCGCTGATGAACAATCCGCCAGCGCAGTGCAAATTCGGAGCATTCAAGTACAACGACCAGAAGGGCAAGGCACTCGCCAACGATGCCCAGCAGGAGTGCCTGCGCAACGTCCTGGCCGAGCAAAGCGGTAGCCCAACCTCCGACCGCGCCTATAGGCTTTGGAATGACCATCACACGCTCACGTCCAACAAGCGAAACGCTGCGGTGTCTGCTGCCATCAGCGCGAGCCGTCGACCAGCTGGCATGAGCTGCAAACCCAACCCGATGGGCACTGGCCTAGATTGCCAGCCAAATTAAGGCATCAACGAACGCGCGTGGATCAAGCAGCCCAGGCTAAATCCTGAATACGTATGTCACTCGACCATTGCGAGTCCTTGTTTCGCCGAGTCCGCAGCTGCGATTCCCTGGCTTCCATCTCTCATAGCCTTGAACCCATCTTCGATCGATACAGTCCCACTGAGCTTGAGCTCGGTCGAGGTGCAGTGTTCTGGCGTGCTCGCTCGTGCGATGACAAGCCCTGGCCTTCCATTTCTGACATGGGCGCTCCACCCGCAGGGGTCGCGGGTCACGGTCGTTTCAATGATCCTGGGGGGTCACTGCTCTACACGTCAATCAGAGAGGAAACCGCTCTCTCGGAAATAAGCGTCACAGTGAACCAGGTTGTGCAGGTGATCGGCTACCGAACGGTGCTGGGCGAATTTCTTCGACTGGCAGTGGTTGGAGACCTGATGCACGTCCATAAGCTCGGATACATGCGCTTCGCGGGAAGTGACCCAGACTACTCGGTGTCACGGTACCTGAATGGTCTTGGCCAGAGACGAGGGAGAGAGTTGATCTACCTCGATGCCTTCTTGCATTCTTTGCTCGCAGATACCGAAGCCAGCCGAAACGCCTACGTCTTCACTCGAGCAGTCGCAGCCATGATTTTTCGGAATCCGGCCATTGATGGGATCGCATTTCAAAGCGCGAAGGATCCATTGGGATACAACGTCGTGCTGCGCCCTGAGGCCGCTGCGTCGAAGTTGCACGCCACATCGTGCTTTCAATGCCAAGTGACCTCCATCAGAGAATTTTGCTTCACTGACTTCCGGACGCTGCGCGATGCTGTGCGCTTGCGCGATGGGAAACATTTCGAGTGGGTGGATCCCCTTGCCGACGGGCGGAGACGGTTTTTCCACCTCACCAAGCAGGAGTACGACACGGCAATGGCTCTAAAAAATGACCCAAACGCGTTCCTGGCGATGACGAGGGCTCATCGCAACGGTTGAACTCCTGGCGGTGTCAGTTCTCGGACCCTCACACGGCTGATGTCTGCCCGACGGGCGTGTCTCAACGATCCAACACCCGCAGCACTTTCAGATTTCACGGTACTTTTCACGGTACCCATAGACTACCCCCGCCGGAAACCTAGCATTTACGGGGCTTCCAGGCCGATGTTCGAGTCCCTCCGGGCAGGCCAAACACCTCCTGCAAGTCGGCGGCCTCCGCTGGGTGCGCTCGCCGGTCTTCACACGCACGCACTTCAGTTCCCCCGGAACCCCGCGCAGGCGAACCCGTCCAGTCCCCCGGTGTTCCGACCTGCCCGCTTGATCGCACGTGGTGACAGGGGATTCGAAAGCACGTTTTAAAATTTTTGTTTTACTGATTGAGATCCAAATGACCACCGACAAGAAACCCACCGCATTCACCCGTGCCCTCAAGCCCAGCGCCGAACTGGCCGCCGTGATTGGTGCTGCGCCACAACCCCGCACCGAAGTCGTGAAGCTGATGTGGGAATACATCAAGGCCAACAACCTGCAGAACCCGCAGAACAAGCGAAACATCCTGGCGGACGCCAAGCTCAAGGCCGTCTTCGGAAAGGATGAAGTCACCATGTTCGAGATGACCGGGCTGGTCGGCAAACACCTGAGCTGATTGGTGTCCACTGGCGCCGAGATCGGCGCCAGTGTGCATTCAGCAACCGCCCTCCTCAGGAGGGCGCAAAGCTCCGCTGTTGAGGAGTGGGTCAGGTCAACTCGATGCGCGCGGCGGGTCGGCGTTCCGCACCCGCCGGGCGCCATCCCGGGGCGGCCATCCCCCAAGCGGCACGCACGCTGTCCCAACGCGCCACCTGCTCGCCCAACTGGTGCGCGGTGATGGCCGAGAGCGTCCAGCCCAGATGGCCATGCCCGGTGTTGTAGAACACGTTGGCCCGTCTGCCCGCACCCACGCGCGGCATCATGTTCGGCATCATGGGCCGCAGGCCGGCCCAAGGCTCTACGCGGCGCGTGCTCACACCGGGGAAACATTGGTTCACCCAGTTCACCAGCGGCCGGATGCGGTCGGCGCGGATGTCGTGGTTGATGCCGTTGAACTCGGCTGTGCCGGCCACGCGGAAACGGTCCACACCCAATCGGCTGGTCACCAGTTTGGTTTCGTCGTCGAGCAGGCTCACCTGCGGTGCGGCGACCTGGCTCTGTTCGTCATTGAGCATGACGGTGATGGAGTAACCCTTGACCGGGTACACGTTGAGCCGGTCACCGAGCTGCGCGCCCAGCGTCCGGCTGTGCACGCCGGCGCTGATCACGACCCCATCGGCGTTCACCACCTGTCCGTCGGCCAGCGTCACCTGGGCGCTGGTGCCGGTGCTGCTGACGCGGGCCACGGTCTGGCCCGTCATCAGCGTCACGCCAAGGCGTGCACAGGCCTGGCCCAGACCGTGGGTGAACTTGTGGATGTCGCCGGTGCTGTCGCTCTCGGTGTAGTAGCCGCCGAAGTAGTTGCCTTGCAGCGTGGGCTCGATGGCGCGCATCTCGTCGGGCGTGACCGCGCGGCGCGGCAAGCCGCCTTCGGCCAGCAGTTTGGACACCTCGCCCGCGTGCTCGAAGCCGGCGCGGTCGCGGTAGATGTGCAGGATGCCCTGCTGCTTCAGATCGAAATCAATGCCTTCGGCCTGCGCCCAGC
>LNFM01019571.1_pt1 | contig 10581 bp, 7 predicted proteins | sample 596031 | NCBI WGS metagenome assembly LNFM01 (sample SAMN04254537, study PRJNA301005) | activated carbon metagenome | isolation source: dual media filters at the Ann Arbor, Michigan drinking water treatment plant | place: USA: Ann Arbor | reverse complement strand
CGTGCTCATCACGGGTGGCGCCGGCTACGTCGGCGGGTTGCTCGGCGCACGGCTCGCCGCCCATGGGACCTTCGTCATGGGGACCGACCTCGTCGCGCGCCCCGACCTCGGATTCCCCGTGCGCACGCTCGACGTGCGCGACCGCGCGCTGGAGGCGGCGCTCGCCGAGCACCGGATCACGCATGTGGTGCATCTGGCGGCCGTGCTCGAGGGGGGGCGCGACCGCGCCCGTGACTACGACATCGACGTCAACGGCACGCGCAACGTCGTGGAGTGCTGCCTCGCGACCGGCGTGCGGCATCTCACCGTGTCGAGCTCCGGCGCGGCCTACGGCTATCACGCCGACAATCCCGAGTGGATCGACGAGCGCGACCCGCTGCGCGCCAGCGACCGGTTCGCCTACGCCCACCATAAGCGCGCGGTGGAAGAGTTGCTCGCGGCGTATCGCGGGTCGCATCCGCGGCTGGCGCAGCTCGTCCTCCGCATCGGGACGGTGCTCGGCGCCACGACGCGGAACCAGATCACGGCGCTCTTCGCGCGCAAGCGCGTGCTGGCGGTGCGCGGCAGCGACTCGCCCTTCGCGTTCATCTGGGACGAGGACGTGGTGGGGGCGATCCTGCACGGGCTCGCCGGCGATCACGCCGGGATCTACAACGTCGCGGGGGACGGGAAGCTCACCATCCACGAGATCGCGCGCGTGCTCGGGAAGCCGGTGCTCACCCTGCCCGCGTCGGTGCTGGCCGGCGTGCTCACGGTGGCACGACGGTTCCGGCTGGGGCGTTATGGACCTGAGCAGGTCGACTTCCTCCGGTACCGTCCGGTGCTCGCGAACCGACGGCTCAAGGAGGAGTTCGGCTACCGCCCGGTGAAGACCAGCGCCGAGGCTTTCGAGTACTTCGTCGAGCACGCGCGTGCGCGGGGGCAGGTGTGAGGGTCGGGAGCAAGGCGCCGGCATTCCGGCTGAAGGACGAGACGGGGGCGTGGGTGGAGCTGGCGGCGTTCAAGGGCGCGCGGGTGGTGCTCTTCTTCTATCCGAAGGCGAGTACGCCGGGGTGCACGGTGGAGGCGTGCGAGTTCCGCGACCTCATGCCGCGCTTCGAGTCGGCCGGCGTGACGGTCCTGGGGATCTCGCCCGATGGCTGGCGGCGGCAGGCGAAGTTCAAGTCGGCGCAGGCGCTCCCCTATCGGCTCCTCTCCGACCCCGAGGCCGTGGCCTGCCAGGCCTATGGGGTCTGGCACCAGAAGCTCTTCTGGGGCCGGCACTACATGGGCGTGATCCGTTCGACGTTCGTGGTCGGGCCCGACGGGCGGATCGAGCGGATCTGGCGCGACGTGCACCACGAGGGCCATGCGGCGGCGGTCAGCGGTTGGCTGCGGGGAGAGCCGGAACCGACGGCTGTCCAGCCGGTGTCGAAGAAGCGCGTCCGCCGAGCGAACGCGAGGCTTTCGCGGTAGCTTCTGGTGGCCATGGAACCGGACCTGATCACGCGACTGCAGGCGGCGGTCGGCGAGTCCTACCAGATCGAGCGCGAGTTCGCATCGGGGGGACAGAGTCGGCTGTTCATCGCCAACGATGCGATGGCGCCGCGGAAGGTCGTGATCAAGCTGCTGCCGCCGGAAGTGAGCGGCGCGGTGGAGGCCGAGCGGTTCAAGCGCGAGATCCGCGTGCTCGGGGCGCTGCAGCATCCCAACATCGTGCCGCTGCTGGGCACGGGGCACGCGGATGGACTGCTCTGGTACGTCATGCCGTTCATCCGCGGCGAGTCGCTCGCGGGCCGACTCAAGGCGGGCGCACTGCCCGTGGCCGACGCGCTGCGGACGCTCTGGGAGGTCGCTGACGCGCTCGCGCACGCGCACGAGGCGGATGTGGTGCACCGCGACCTCAAGCCCGAGAACGTGCTCTTCCAGTCGGGACACGCGCTGCTCGCCGACTTCGGCGTGGCGCATGCGCGGCTCGAGGGGATCCGGCGCTCGAGTGGCGTGGGACTCGGGGAGATGCGCCGCAGCATCGCGATGAGCGCCGGGCGGCTCACGCAGCATGGGTTCGCGGTGGGCACACCGGCGTACATGGCCCCCGAGCAGTTCATCGGTGACGACCCGGCGGATGCGCGTGCCGACGTCTACTCGATCGCGATGCTCGGCTACGAGATGCTCACCGGCAAGGCGCCCTTCTCGGAGTACCGCGGCGCGCGCCTGATGGTCGCGCACTTCACCGAGCAGGCGCCGCTGGCGAGCCATGTGCGCGGCGACGTGCCGGTGGGGGTGGCGCAGGTGCTCGAGCAGGCGATGGCCAAGGAGCCCGGGGACCGGTACGCGCACGCGGGAGCGTTCCGCGACGCGCTGGGGGTGCGTTGGTAGCGCCGACGCCGACCGACCGCTATCCGCTCGTCGGCCGTCAGCGCGAGCTCAAGGCGCTGACGGAGGCGCTCGAGTCCGCCAAGCGTGGGCGTGGGAGCGTGCACATCATCGCGGGCGAGGCGGGCGTGGGGAAGACGCGCCTGATGGAGGCGGTGCGCGACCGTGCGAAGGAACGCGGCTTCACGGCGGTCACCGGCCGTGCCTTCGCGGTGGAGACGGGGATCCCGTACGCGATCTTCGGTGACGGCTTCGTCCCCTTCCTGCGCGAGGTGGGATCGGCGTCGCTGCAGGTGCTGTCGCGGGGGGCGGGGGCCGAGCTGGCCCTGCTCTTCCCGGCGCTGCGCGCCGACGATGCGCCGGCGCGCACGGGCGACGCCGCCGAGCTCAAGCCGCGGCTCTTCGACGCGTTCAGCCACCTGCTCGGCAACCTCGCGAAGAAGGCGCCGATGCTCGTCGTGCTCGAGAACCTGCAGTGGGCCGATCCGTCGTCGCTCGACCTGTTCCACTTCGTGGCGCGCGGCGTGGCGTCGCACCCGATCATGCTGGTGGCGACGTACAACGACGCGCACCGCGAATCGCAGCGGTCGATCAAGCTCGTGGAGCAGTCCCTCACCTCGCTCGGGGCCTTCACGCGGCATGTGCTGCCGCCGCTCACCCGCGAGGAGACGTCGCGGCTCATCGAGAAGGGGTTCGGCGAGTCCGGCTCGGCGCTCGGCGATTTCCCGGACCGGGTGCACTCGCGCACGCGCGGCAACCCGTTCTTCATCGAGGAGACGCTCAAGGCGCTCATCACGGCGGGGCGGCTCAAGCGCGAGGGCGAGCGCTGGGTGGGCTGGGCCACCGAGCAGCTCGCGCTCCCCGACAGCATCCGCGATGCGCTCTCGCTGCGCTACGACCGGCTCAGCGAGCCGGCGCAGACGGTCGTGCAGCTCGCCGCGGTGGTGGGCGCCGAGGTGCCGCATGCGCTGCTCGAGCGGCTCACGGGCATGGACGCGTCCGTGCTGCTCTCGGCGGTCGATGACCTGCGCCGCGAGCGCGTGTTCGAGGAGACGGACGGCACGGACGGTCCGGCCTACGTCTTCACGCACCCGATGCTGCAGGAGATGCTCTACGCGGAGCTCGGCAAGGCGCGGGTGCGCGCGATGCATGCGCAGATCGCCGATACGCTCGAGGCGATGCGCGGCGCCGAGGCGCTCGCGCACGCGGAGGAGCTCGCGATCCACTTCCGGCGCGCGGAGTCGCCGGCGCAGGCGGATCGTACGATCCGCTACCTCGTGGCGGCGGGCGAGATCGCGGTCTCGCGCGGCGCGCATCGCGAAGCCGCCGAGTCGCTCACCGCCGCGCTCGCGCTGCTCGAGCAGTCGGGCGACGCCGGCGCCACCGAGTCGGTGCTCGAGTCGCTCGGCCGCGCGAGGCACCGGCTGGGCGACTACGCCGGCGCGATCGCGCTCTTCAAGCGCGCGGTCGGCCTGGCGGAGGCGCGCGGCGACGACCGCCGCGTGGCCGCGCTGGAGCGCCGCATCGGTCTCGCCTGGCTGCGCCGCGGCGAGTTCCTCGTCGCGCTCTCGCATCATGATCGCGGCCTCGCCGCCGCGCTGCGCGCCGGGGACAAGGCGAGCGAGGCGAGCTTCCATCTCGCGCGCAGTTCGGGGATGATGGAGGTGGGCGATGGCGTCGCCGCCGAGCGCGCGGGACGCATGGCGCTCGAGATCGCCGAGGAACTGGGGGACCCGCGCCTGCTGGCGCGCGTGCACCAGTCGCTGCAGGCGCTGCGCATCTGGCGCGGTCCGAGCGCGACGGCCGTGGAGCATGGACGGAAGGCGATCGAGTTCGCGCGCGCTGCCGGCGACCTGCGCACGGTCTGGCAGGCGGAGTGGTCGTTCGGGTTCCTCGCGGGGCTCACGGGCGACTCGGCCGGGACGCTGCGCCACATCGAGGAGGCGTCGCGGATCGCCGACGAACTGCGCTCACCGGTGCTGCGTCTCTGGACCGCCGAGGTGAGCATCGAGTACCGCTCCGGCATCGGCGACTGGAACGAGGCGCTCGAGCTCGCCGAGCGGTCGATCGAGCAGGCGCAGGCGTTCGGGCAGCGCAACCTGCTGCCGCGGCTGCTGGTCTGGGCGGGACTCGTGCATTGCGGGCGCGGCGAGCTGGAGGAGGCGAAGCAGAAGCTCGACCTCGCGTGGGAGCGCTCGGGCGCCGACCGCGCCGATGACGGGACGCCGATCAACGTGCACCAGGTGGTGCCGGCCCATGTGGGGCTCGGCTACTACCACCTGTACCGTCGCGACTATCATGCGGCGCTCGACGTGGGCGAACGCGGACTCGCGATCGCGGACCGGACCGGCTACACCGTGTGGGCGGTGCATCGCCTCCTGCCGCTGCTGGCCGAGGCCTCACTCTGGGTGCGGGACTGGGAACGGTCGGAGGCGTACGGCACCCGGCTGCGCGCGCTGGCGGACCAGCTCGGCCACCCGCTGGCGAGCGCGTGGGCCGATGCCTGCTTCGCGCTGCAGCGGATGCTCAAGGGCGACCATGCCGGTGCGATCACGCAGCTGCGCGAGGCGGCCGATGCGCTCGACGCGATCCCGTTCGCGGAGCATGCGGCGCGGCTGCGGCGAAAGCTCACCGATGCGCTCGTGACGGCGGGGGCGATGAAGGAGGCGCACGCCGAACTGCAGCGCGCCTACACGGTCTTCTGGCGACTGGGCGCCAAGCTCGCGCTGGAGGAGGCGCGCGAGAAGGCGCGCGAGCACGGGTGGACCCTGAAGAATCCGCGGCCTGAGCCTGGTCCAGGGGGGATGCCCCTGACCCCCACCGAGATCAAGGTCGCGCGCCTCGTGGCCGAAGGGCGGACGAATCCGCAGATCGGCAAGCTGCTCGCCATGTCGCCGCGCACCGCGAGCACGCACGTGACGAACATCTTCACGAAGCTCGGGTTGCACAGCCGTGTGGAACTCGCCCAGTGGGTGCGCGAGAACCTGCCGTAGCGCGTTCGGCCGCTTCCATCCAGCGTATCGCGTCGCGCACCGTGACCTGCGGGTCACGCGACCGGTAGTCGAGATCCCTTGGGCTGTAGCGCGACCGGAAGTTCCAGTGGTGGCGTGCCATCTCCACCAACACCGGATCGACGAATCGGCCGAGCGGATGCAGCAGCCGCGCCGCGAAGTGGGCCGCGCGCGCGGGCACGCGCAGAGGGCGTGAGCGTTGCCCGCGCACGGTGGCCACCAACCGTGCGAACTCGGCGAGCGTGCCGTTCCAGCCGGGCAGGTGGTAGACCGCGCGCGGCGCGGGATGTCGCAACGCCTGCACGATCGCGCGCGCGACGTCGCGCACGTCGGCGAAGTGGTAGCCGCCGCTGATGATGATCGGCCGCGCCCGCAGCATGCGCCGCAGCACGGCGGTGGAGCGCCCGGCGGCATCCCCCGGTCCGAGGAGCACCGGAGGTCGCATGAGCACGAGTTCCACGTCGAGCACGCTCGCGAGCGCGCGCGCCGCGCGCTCCGCGGCGACCTTCGAGGCATAGTAGGGCCAGTCGCCCACGGTGCGATCGGCGAGCGGCGCCTCCTCGTCGGGCGCGAACGCCGGGTCGGCAGAGCACCCGACCGTTCCCGAGCTGGAGACGGCCACGAGCCGGCAGCCGAGCCGCGCCGCGAGCCGGACCATCTCCTGCGTGCCGCCGACGTTGGCGCGGAAGACGGAAGCCGCGCCGGCCCGTGAGTGCCGCACGAGCGCCGCGAGGTGGAGGATGCCCACGCAACGCGCGAGCGCCGGATCGCCGCCCCAGCGGTCGGCATCCTCGAGGCGCCCCTCCACCGCATCCACGCGCGTGTCGCCGCCGACCGACTCGCGCCCCCGCAGGAAGAGCGCTCGGTCTCGCACCAGCGCCACGGGCCGCACGCCTGGCAGCAGCTGGGCGATCGCGTCGAGCACGTGGCGCCCCAGGAAGCCGGTCGCGCCGGTCACCAGCACGGTCGCGCTCATCCGGCACGCTCCAGTGCCAACGGCATCCGTGCGGGCCGCGGCGACGCAGCCGCGAGTGGGGCCACGGCTTCGAGGAAGTGCTCACCGTAGGTGCGCGCCACCTCCGGTGTGATCTCCGGCGTCGACCGCAGCGCGCTGTCGAGCACCTTGATCCCCTTGGCCTCGATCAGGCGCTGCAGCGAGTCGGCGTCGTGGCCCTCGATGGCGTGGTGCGCGAGATACGCCTCGAGGTGGAAGCGCGTGATCGCCATGGCGCCACGCAGTTCGTCGACGATGCGCTCGGCGACCTCCGGGACCTCCGCGCGCGCGTCGAGGCGCACGGGTGCGCCGGCCGCGATGTGCACGCGTCCGAGCGCCACGCGCCCGCGCCAGGCGCGCCAGGTCCAGCGCAGCAGGGCCCCGAGCCGCATGGGCGGCTTGGCCTCGCCGGCGAGCTCGCGCGCGAAGCTCGCCTCCTCGGGGACGCGGTCGTAACTGATCGAGATCGGCACGATCATGCAGGGGGTGCCGGTGGCCTGCAGGCAGCGCAGCAGTCCGCGCTTGGGCGGCAACCACTCGCGCGAGCGGCTGCGCGCCCCCTCGATGAAGAACTCGAGCGAGCGCCCCGACGCGATGAGCGTGTGCACGCGCCGCGTGAGTTCGGGATCCTCCTTCCCCTGGCCGCGCCGCAGGTAGAAGGCATGCATCGCCGCGAGGATGCGACCGAGCACCGGGATGCGGCCGAACTCCATCGTCGCGGCGATGTGCGGGATGGGGAGTCCGAGATCCGGCCGCGCGAAGGCGAGGTACGAGCAGAGCACGAAGTCGAGATAGCTCCGATGGCTCGGCACGAGCACGATCGCCGCGTCGCGCGGGAGCGATTCGCGCACGCGCTCGAACGACGGGAGGTCCACCGTCACGGCGTCGGTGGTGCGCCGCAGGACGCGCCACGGACCCAGGCGTTGCCGCGCGGCTGGTCCATCACCCAGCGCAGGTCGCCGTCGTGGCCGGGATGCGCGCGCCCCGCGAGCGCCCACTCGCGGTCGTCGCGGCGCAGCAGGTGGCGATAGATGCCGCGGCAGATCGTCGCCACGTAGGGCCGCGGCTGGTACGCCGCCGCCATGGGCAGCGAGGCCTCGAAGTGGAAGCTCTGCGTGGTGAAGTACGGGAAGACGGTGTTGAGATGGTCGAGTCGGGCGGCGAGCTTCCGGGCGCGCCGACGATGCGTGTCGGAGCGCAATGCGCCGATCGCCATCGGCACGCGATGGTGCCAGAGGTCGGCGAGCCGGAAGCCGAGTCCCTGCCGTCCGAGGAACCCGACGCCCGGGCGCCGGTCGGTGCGATGGATGCGGAACCAGCGCTCGACCTCCTCGCGGCACTCGCGCACGCGCGGCGCGCGCGCGAGCCCGGCCACCGCATGACGGATCCTCACCGGCTCGGCGTCGAGCAGCGCCGCATGGGTGATGCGCTGGGTGACCTCGTCCACCGGCACCACGTCGAGCCGCGCCTCCGGGTCACCGACGATCGCGCGCAGGTGCCCGAGCCCGATGAGCGTCGCGAAGGCGCCGAATCCCGCGGTGCTGTCGATCCATCCGGGGAAGGGGAGCGCGCGCGCGGCCGAGATGACACTCGGGCGCACGATGCTCAGGCGCACGCGACCGCGGCGCTCGACGAGCAGGTGCTCGCAGAGGCACTTGGTGAAGGTGTAGGTGTTGGGATGACCGGTGCGTGCGAGCAGCGTGCCCTCCGGCACCCCGGCGCCGATCGCGTCGAGCAGCGTGGAGGCGGAGTCCTTGAGCGGCACCAGCGCTTCCGGCACCGGCACGCCATCCCCCGGATGCGGTGTCACATAGGCCGTCGAGACATAGACGAACCGCTCGAGCGCCGCACGGTCGCGCATGGCGTCCAGCAGGTTGAGGCTCGTCGTGATGTTCGCGCGCGCGGCCTCCTGCACCGGCAGGTCGAAGCTCACCGACGCGGCCGAGTGCACGACGTGCGTGACCCGGTCGAGCGCGGCGCGCTCGGGCGCGGAGAGGCCGAGCCCGTCGTGCACGAGGTCACCGTCGAGCACCGTCACGGCATCCGCCCAGTCGGGCGGCAGCGCGGCGAAGCAGGCGGCGCCCGCGACCTGCCGGCGGAAGCGCTCGGCGGCGCTCGCCTCGCCCTTGGCGCGGACGAGCACGTAGACGTGCGCGAGTGCGAGCTCCTCGCGCCGTCGCATGAGCTCCTCGAGCATCACCTTGCCGAGGAAGCCGGTGACGCCCGTGAGCAGCCAGGTGGTCGGTCGGCGGCGCATCATTGGTTCCCCGCGGCGAAGAGGTTGGCGGGATCGACGGCCTGCTTCATCGCCGCGGTCCAGCGGCGCGCCTCGGGCGAGAGCGTCCGCGGCAGGAAGTCGGCGCGGATCTTGCCGATCCCATGATGGTGCGAGAGCGAGCCCCCGCTGTTGAGGATCTCGTCCCGTGCGGCGTGCTCGATGGCGGCGTACGCCCCCACCGGGTCGGCGACGCCCTCGTGACTGAAGCCGAGGTAGAAGTAGACCGCGACGCCCGTCTGGTAGAGCTGCGTGATGCGGCAGGTCACGAAGGGCGTGCCCGGCAGGCCGCGCAGCGCGTGCTCGTCGCGCACGCGGCGCTTCACGGCATCGCAGAGCGCGAGTGCGTCGCTCCAGGGCACCGAGGTCTCGAACGACTCGCCCACCACGCGCAGCCGCATCACGAAGTCGCGGATGTAGGCGATCCCGAAGGTGAGCTCGTATCCCTTGCGGCCGTTCTCCGCGCCGGCGCGCATCCCGCGGTAGCGGTTGGCGAGCCGTCGCACCACGGCCTCCTGGTGCGCGACCTCATCGCGCGCGCCCTCGAAGACGAGCGTGCAGGCCACCATCCGCGCGGGATCGAAGCCCTTGAGCGCCGTCACGACCCACTTCTCGAACCGTCGCTTGAGCGCGACCGCGCCCTCGGCGCGCGGCTTGAGTGTCTGGCTCAGCTGGAACTGCAGGTTGTCCACCAGCCGCACGCTCGCCGGCACCGCCCCCGAGCGCTGGAGGTCGCGCAGGAAGAGGAACCCCTGCTCGAACGACGGGAAGAGGATCGCGTCATGCCGTTGCACCTCGGGGAGCGGGAAGACGCGCACGATGGCGTGCGTGATGATGCCGAGCGTGCCCTCGGAGCCGAGGAGCCAGCGGCGCGCATCCACGCCCACCGACTCGCGCGGCGCGACCGACTCGCGCGCGAGCGCGCCCTCGGCCGTGACGGCGTGCACGTCGAGCACGATGTCCTCGATGTTGCCGTAGCGGTTCTTCTTCATCCCGCTCGCATGCGTCGCGACCCATCCGCCGAGCGTGGAGAACTCCACGCTGTCGGGCTCGTGGCCGAGCGTGAAGCCGTGCTGCGCGAGCTGCACCTGCAGGTGACGTCCCACGGCGCCGGCCTCGATGCAGGCCATCTCGTTCACGGGGTCGATCCAGCGGATGCGGTTCATGCGGCGCAGGTCCACCGACGCGATGGGGCGCTCCTCGTCCTGAGGGCAGCGCAGCGCGTCGGTGACATTGGTGCCGCCGCCGTACGGGATGAGCGCGACCCCGTGGATCCGCGCGGCTTCGACGAGCGCGGCGACGTCGTGCTCGTCGGCGGGGAAGCACACGGCATCCGGCACGCGCGCGAGCGTGTCGTGCTTGATGCGGTACATCTCCTCGAGCGTCTGCCCGTGCCCGTGACGCAGGCGCACGAGCGCGTCCACGGAGACGTGCGCCTCGCCGAGCAGGGTCCGCGCGGCCGAGAGGAATCCCGTGCACTCCCGGGCCGTGGGCACCGCCGGGGGATACGACGACTCCTGCAAGCCCGTGCGTGGCAGCGTCACGCCCATCACGCGCTCGACCCAGGGCAGCAGGTCGGGGAGCTCCTGGCCGGAGAGCGCGTACCGCCCGCCGGTGAGCGTCACGCTGCCGTTGGGGAGCAGCGCGAAGCGGGTGTCGCGAAAGCCCCAGACATCAGGGGCGAGCGCGTCGTCGTCGGTGGTGGGTGCGGGCCCGGGGATGATCCGGTGGCGGTCGCGGTCGTGGGGCATGATCTTCGCGCTCCTGTCGGGAGGTGGTTCGACAGGGCGGAAGTTCTGTCATGCCAACGGGTTGTCCCATACGCGCGGTGACGTAGGAACGGGCCCGACCTGACGTAGTCCGTGAGGCCGAGGAGAGGCTAAGTCGTTATGCGACTTCGATGATGCGCGCCGCCTCCGCCAGCTCGCGCGCGGCGGCCTCGACCG
>LNFM01015924.1_pt1 | contig 10581 bp, 9 predicted proteins | sample 596031 | NCBI WGS metagenome assembly LNFM01 (sample SAMN04254537, study PRJNA301005) | activated carbon metagenome | isolation source: dual media filters at the Ann Arbor, Michigan drinking water treatment plant | place: USA: Ann Arbor | reverse complement strand
CATAAGTGGGCTTATTATTCTCAGCATCTTTACCGGCGGTTTTACCCAATGTGGCCGTTGTTGCCTCGGTATCCAACAAATCGTCAACCACCTGGAATGCCAGACCAACGCATTTGGCGAAGTGATCCAATTTACCCAACTGATCATTATCTAAACGGTTATTACAACGCGCCCCGAGCATCACAGCAGCACGAATCAACGCACCGGTTTTATGGATATGCATAAATTCCAGCTCTGGCAGGCTTAATGTTTTGCCAACACTATCCAAATCAAATGCCTGCCCCCCTGCCATACCACGCGAACCAGCAGCTACTGCCAGCTGCGCGATCATCTCTAATTGCGTCCCCGGCTCATCAGCCAGACACTTCTCCGCCAATAATTCAAAAGCCAAGGTTTGCAAACTATCGCCCGTCAGCAGCGCGGCAGCTTCATCAAACTCTATATGACAGGTAGGTTTGCCGCGTCGTAGAATATCGTCATCCATGCACGGCAGATCATCATGCACCAAAGAATAAGCATGTATGAGTTCTACTGCTGCAGCAACAACTGTCACACGCTCAACATCTGCATGCACAAGCTCTCCGGCTGCAAAAGACAATAGCGGACGCACGCGCTTTCCTCCACCCAGCACTGAATAGCGCATTGCTTTATGTAATCGCTCAGGAACACAATCTGCAGCAGGCAACCTTGATCCTAGGAATGTTTCGATACGCGCCTGACAACTACCTGTCCAGCTCTGAAAATCAGCGCTCATCACGGTCAGATCCTGTAAAGTCTTTTAACATACCGGCTTCAAGCACGCGAACCTGCTGCTGCGCACCTTGCAGTTTATTCTGACAATATTGCAATAACTCTGCCCCGCGTTGATACGCTGAAAGAGAAGCCTCCAGTGACATTTGCCCGGCTTCCATGGCCGTCACTATTTTCTCCAATTCAGCTGATGCCGCCTCAAAACTCTCTGGCTGAGATGAAACAGCATGCTTAGATGATTTGGTCATAAATACTTAGCCAGCAAGAATACAAATATAAAAATAGATGGTTTTTTACATATAAGCAGATAAAAATAACGCAATAAGCAGTGTCAGGTCAATTCAAATTTAGTAATAACTGCCCTCCCCGCTTTCTGTGGGCTATTGATGAATAGCTGAAAAACGGCTTGGGTCACCGGACACATGTGATTATCAATCCTTTAAAAAATACTGCCCGAACTTTTTCCATAACCAGTTTTTACTTTGAGCAAGACAGAATAACAATATTGATACATCGCGCGTACTATGGCAAGATACGAGCCTAGTAGGCCTCGTCAGGATTAGGTAAACATTCGATCTGTTACAGAATAAGTCATTGAAAAATCGCCTTTTACCTGCTCAATCGTCACGACCGCTTATTTCGGCAATATCCCCGGGTAGAGGTTCTCGATACAAGAACCCATTCTGCGTTTTCTAATGTAATTAAATTGAGACAACCTTGAACGAAATCATTGATCAAATCTCCGGATATTTTGAAACCGTGCCGTTATGGCCATTTGTCTTATTTGGCTTTCTAGGGTTGGTGGCTGTATTTGTTGAAATTCTTAATCGCAAGCGCCGCGCCGATGCGATTGATAACTTCCGCTATACGATAGAAACAGAACTGGCTGACATGTATCCTCAGCATAGGCTGCCTGGAATGCAGCAAAACTTTGAAGTTTTAAGAGTATTCCTTCCTCAGGATCGTCTGCTCAGCTACAATACAGATTGGAATAATTATTGTGATTTCTGCCGCAATATCACAGATGAGAAAATTGCCGCAGCTGAACAATCCTCGGCATCCGATCCTTCTGAAGGTACCAAACAATCTACGCATAAAGAATCAGATCCAAAAGAAGTTTTTCATAAGCTTGTAGCGGATTTATTGAAACACACACACATTTAAAAACTTCTTCGCCCTACATGACGCAATGCAGCGAATCAGTGAGTATTGGCATAGCAACAGATTCGATGCAATTGGCAGTGATTCCGGATTGTCTAGCGAACAGATTCATAATCCAGCGCATTATCATTAAACCCACATCATTCATTTGTCATGAATACACACGATAAACCGGTTGGTTCCAAAGTAACGGTGCGCCCGGTAATGTCTTATCGTGATATGGGTAGGTTTATTGATGTACCCTGGTACATCTACGCCAATGATCCGTTGTGGGTGCCGCCTTTACGCCTGGAACGGCGCTTCCATTTTTCCCGCTTTAATCCTTTTTTTAAACATGGTGAATGGCAAGCTTGGGTCGCCTATCAAAACGGTCAACCGGTTGGGCGAATCAGTGCACAGATCGATTCGCTGCACCGGGAACGCTACGGCGCAGATAGCGGCCACTTCGGTCTGTTGGAATGTATCGACGATTCAGAAGTTTTTGCAGCGCTGATACTGAATGCCGAAGCTTGGTTGGCTTCCCGGCAAGTACGCCATGTGAGTGGTCCGTTCAATCTCTCTATCAATCAGGAATGCGGAATTCTGGTCGATGGATTTGACACACCACCGGTCATCATGATGCCCCACTCACCGCGTTGGTATGGCCGTTTACTGGAAGAACAGGGTTATCTTCCCGCCAAGGATCTACTGGCTTATAAGGTCCGGGTCGATTTTGAAATACCCCGTGTCATGCAGGTTTTGATCAATCGATTTTCGTCAAGGGTAACATTGCGTACATTAAAACGTAATCATTTTGATGAAGAAATGGAAACCTTGCGGGACATTTTTAACGATGCCTGGTCTGAAAATTGGGGTTTCATTCCCTTCACACGGGAAGAATTTGCCGAGCTGGGTACCAGCCTGCGCCTGTTACTGCCGGATGAATTCATCCAGATTGCCGAAGTCGATGGCAAAGCTGCGGCATTTATGGTTGGACTTCCCAATCTCAACGAAGTGTTAATCGAATTAAATGGGAGCTTGTTTCCGTTTGGCTGGCTCAAAATAATCAAAAAGATCAGAAATAAAGAGATACGGACAGGCCGCATACCACTGATGGGTGTCCGCAAACAATTTCACAATACACCGCTAGGCTTGGCATTGGCTTGCCTGGTCATTGATGCGCCACGTCAAGCAGGAATTGCCCGCGGCATTGAAGAAGTTGAGATGTCATGGATACTTGAAGATAATGTTGCAATGCGCAGCATTCTCGACAGTATAGGCAGCAAGCAATACAAACGTTATCGTATTTATGGAAAAACATTGTGAACGATGAATCTTGTTTATCACCGCAACGATTCGCCGCGCTGGTTTTAGCTGCCGACCGCACCAACAAAGATCCCATCACGCAGCATACCGGTGCCGCCTGCAAGGCCTTTGCACCTGTGGATGGCATTCCAATGGTTATCCGCGTTCTGGATACGCTGGCGGCTTGCAATCTGGTCACCACAATTATCCTTTGCGGCCCTCCCGAATCTCTGCACATGCATTGCCCGGAATTAAAACAGCGCATTGCCTCCGGGCAAGTGATTTGGATACCGAATATGGATTCCCCCAGTCGTAGCGCTGAAAGTGGCCTGAGCCAAATACCCAGCGATACGCCGGTATTATTAACCACCGCTGATCATGCCTTGCTAACACCCGATATGGTACAAAGTTTTCTGCGTGATTCCTTGGTAACCCAGTGTGATGCCACGGTTGGTTTGGTCAGACAACAAGATATCGCCGCCGCATTTCCCGGTTCCAAACGCACTGTTATCCGCTTACGCGACGGTGGATTTTGCGGCTGCAATCTGTTTACTTTTAACCCGCAAGGACGGGCATTAATCAGATTCTGGCGGCAAGCCGAAGATTTGCGCAAACGCCCCTGGCGATTAATCGCACAAGTACTTGGATTCAAAATGGTACTGGCGTATTTGTTTGGATTTCTCACGTTGCAACAAGGATTGCAAGCCGTATCCGAAAAATCCGGGGTAATAATACAGGGCATCATGCTTGACGATCCACGAGCCGGTGTCGATGTCGATAAAGTCGAAGATTTAGTGCTAGCCGAATCCATACTCAAGAAAAAGCCATACTCTTTTTCCAGTAACACGCAATCTATTGAGTGATCTGCCACCTGCACTCGTTAATACTACTTGCCATACCATCAATTATGTTAATCACACCGATTTATGAAATTAATTGAACGGTATATCGCACGCGAGATATTACTGCCCTTCACGGTAGTCATTCTTATTCTGGTCGGTTTATTTGCCAGCTTCAGTAGCGCACGGCTTTTGGCAGGAGCTGTCACTGAAACTTTAGGAATCGCCGCCCTGCTGAAACTGGTTTTTTTAAAAACGCTGATTGCACTGGAAGTATTAATCCCCATCGCGCTCTATATTTCGGTCATCATAGGTCTCGGCAGACTTAATAAAGATCAAGAGTTGAATGTCATTCGTTCTGCCGGTGTCAGCGGGACACGCATTGTTCTCACCGTATTGACAGTGGCGATACCGGTTGGCATTGTCAGCGGCATGCTCTCATCCTATGTTCGTCCTTGGGCCTATGCGGAAAGTTACATTCTGGACGCACAGGCAGAAGCCGAATTAAATACAAACCGGTTTCAAGCCGGGCGTTTTCATGGTAGTGAACGAACCGGCAGAATCGTCTATGTACGCAACAAGAATGACGCCGACAAGCAAATGCAGTATATTTTTCACTATATCAAGAAGCCGGACGGCAGCGAAATTGTCATTGCCAAGCAAGCTCGCCAGATTCAACCGTCAGAACCGGAACAAAGACCGCACATCCAGTTATCCGAAGGTATGATTTATCAATTAACCAGTACGGCCAGCATTGATGATGTCATCCAGTTCAAAGCCATGACTTATTTTATTGATAGTGACTATGCTCTGAATTACCGGCGCAAGGCAGCCGCAACAAGAACACTGTGGGAATCCGATCAACCACGTGATATTGCCGAATTGCAATGGCGAATTTCCCGTCCGCTCGCTACGATTGTGTTGGCTTTAATTGCAGTAACATTCATTCGTAGCACGCCGCGCCACGATAAAACCGATCGAACGTATCTTATTGCCGCACTCGTCTTCGCCGCCTATTATAACTTTACTGGACTGGCCAAAACCTGGGTTGAGCAAGGTGTCGTTGGCAGCATACCGGGGGTTTGGTGGCTCTATCTACTCATGCTAGCAGCATTGGGTATCCATGCACTGATATCAAGACAAAGACCATTTTCACGCCCACGATGATGATTTATCGCTATATCGCTTACCAAGTGCTGATCGGCTTCATGATTGCCGCTTCGATTCTGCTTCCATTATTCAGCTTCTTTGATTTATTAGATCAACTGGATAATGTAGGCAGAGGCACTTATCGCATCCAAGATGCTTTTCTCTACACAGCGATGCTCTTGCCACGCAGATTTATTCAGATCGCACCTTTTGTTGCTTTATTAGGCACAGTCGTTGCACTTGGAAAACTGGCCGTGGATTCGGAATTAATTGCTATGCGCGTTGCCGGACTGTCACCGCTTCGTATCAGTCTTGCACCATTAAGCGTCGGTATTGCACTACTGCTGAGCGTCGCGATTTTAGAGCAATTTGTAGCACCCCAGCTGCAACAAAAAGCGATTACCTATCGGGCGATCGCGCTGGAGCAAAGTGCTGAATTAGGTAAAAACCTGGGTATCTGGACGCGCAACGAGCAGAATATCCTGCGCATCGGTCATATGTTGCATGCCAAAAGAGCAGCGGATATTGAAATCCTGCAACTGGATCAAGAAGGTTTCTTACTCGCACATACCTTGGCGCAATATGCGGATATTATCGATGATGATATTTGGGAATTAAGTAATGTCGTTGTCAGAACATTTAAAGATGATCAAATTTTAGCAACCCGCTTCAATACATTAAACTGGTCCTCTTTTCTGAATCCGGAAGATATTCTAACGCTCACCAAACCACCCGAAAGCCTGTCACCACTTGAATTGGTGCGACATGTAGAATTTCTACGCAGCACGGGGCAGGATGCGGATTCCTATGCATTGGCGTTATGGCGGAAAGTTGGCAGTGCACTGATGACAGTAGCCATGCTGCTATTATCCATTCCATTTGTATTTGGATCGATCCGTACCGGTTTGAGCAACAAACTGGTATTTGCTGCGCTGATCGGCATTGCTGTTTACTTGTTGGATCAAATTATTGCCAATGCCGGCCTGATATTGCGCCTAAACCCTGCATTCATCGCACTTGTCCCTGGATTACTTATGATTATTCTGGCCAATATATGGTTACACAAAACCTCTTAATCCAAACTCTCTATTAAAAAGCAGCGCATGAAAATACGATCTTCCAGTTGAACAAATACGAGGAGCAAATGGGACAATTTGCAGTAATAGGGCTTGGCCGGTTTGGTTCGGCAGCATCACTGGAATTGATACGCCTTGGTCATTCAGTAATAGGCGTAGATGTTAATGCAAAAATTGTAAACCAAATGGCGGATCAACTCACCCTTGCCGCAATCGCCGATGCAACCGATGAACATGCGCTTAAGGATTTGAATATCACGACCTGTAATGCTGCTTTGGTAGCGATTGGTGACAACCTGGAAGCCAGCATATTGTGTGTATTGCTGCTCAAAAACATGGACATCAAAGAAATCTGGGTCAAGGCTACTTCAAAACCGCATCACACCATCCTTTCCAGGATTGGCGTTGCGCGGATCATCCATCCTGAAGAAGAAATGGGTATAAAGGTGGCACAATCACTCAACTATCCGATGGTCAATCAGTACATGACGATTGGTCATAATCTATATGTGGTTGAAATTAAAATAACTGAGAAATGCCAGGGTATCTCGATTGAAGCATTATTGAAAGAAGCTCAGGACACCATAGATCCTTTATTGGTGCGGCGAAAAAGAACCATTCTCAAGCCTGTCGAGCTAAGCTTTGTTTTGGAAACGGGTGATTCTTTAATACTAGCGGGTTCATTAAACGCGCTTAAAACAATTGCACCCAGGTTACTGTAATTATGAAATTATGGGATCCCCATGTTTTACCCTACAAAGTGGTCACGGCAAAAAAGAATACACTGAATATCAATCCACCAACGGTATTATTTCTGGGGTTTATTTTACTCATTACACTGGGTTCTTTGCTATTAAAGCTGCCGTTTGCTACGCATGCGGAAACCAGTTGGTTGCAATCTATATTTACTGCAACGTCAGCGGTAACGGTCACGGGACTGGCTGTTCTCGATACCGGTACTCATTTTACACTGTTTGGTCAGATCGTCATCGCACTACTGATCCAGACAGGAGGACTGAGCTTTATGACGTTTGCGATTGTCGCGGTATTAAGTTTGGGTGCAAGATTAGGAATCGGCCAGCAGATGATTGCGCAAGAAGCCTTTAATCAAACCAGTTTAGAAAAAGTCACTCATACAGCAAAGTACGTACTGATATACTCTTTGTTCATTGAATTGATTGGATTTATATTACTGACGATCACCTGGCTAAATGAGCTAGGTTTCGGTAAAGCGGCCTATCATGCATTCTTCTATACGATTTCCGCATTTAACAATGCAGGCTTTGCTTTAAATAGTAGTAGTCTTGTACCCTACTTTAACAATTTGCCAGTCAATTTAATCATCACGGCACTTTTTATTATTGGCGGTATTGGCTTTTTAGTATTGATTGATATCAGCACACACAAAAGATGGCACAAGTTAAGCGTTAATACCAAAATTGTATTACTGAGTACGCTCATTATTAATTTTTGCGCATTTGTACTGATATGGATTCTTGAAGCCCACAATCCGGCAACATTAGGTCAGTTATCTGTTGCTGATCAAGCGATAACTGCTTGGTTTCAGGCAGTAACGCCACGGACGGCGGGTTTTAACACCTTAGCCATCGAAGAACTTACGGATGCCACAACCGTTTTGATGATTTTGCTGATGTATATCGGCGGAGGCTCGTTAAGTACAGCCAGTGGTATCAAAATTGGTACTTTTGTAATTTTAATCATGGCAACTTATGCCTTTCTACGTCGAAGAGATGATGTGGTGGTACTGAAACGTACCATACCACAATCTCAGGTAATGAAAGCATTGGCACTCACCATTGTATCTATTATCATGATACTTATAGGAATATTTGTTTTATCCATCATTGAAAAGGCACCACTGATTAATATCGTTTTCGAAGTAGTATCTGCGCTCAGTACGGTTGGTTTATCCAGAGGATTAACGAGCCAATTGAGTATGGGAGGGGAAATTGTCATTATATTTTTGATGGTAGTCGGTCGTGTCGGACCACTCACTTTCGCTTATTTTCTAGCTACTCCCAAGAAAAAATATATTAAATACGCCAATGCTGAAATACAAGTAGGTTAATTTTCTTGACTCCGCGTGATTTATAATCTACTTATGACTAAGCAGCATGCAGCTGAAAGATATCTATAGGCATAAACCTAATAACTATTACACTACAACACATGTCGACTTCAACCTATATTTATATCTTCGGTAAAAGTGAAACCAAAATTTGGGGATTAACGGGCCGAGAGCGTTTGCAACGCATGTTACAAACACACGAGCACATCAAGCTGGTTGATGATGCTGAAAAAATTCCTGCAAGCGCGACCGCTTTATTTTTGAATTCTAATTTTCTATTTGACGCCCGGGTGTTGACCGCACTGCTCGGGCTGAACAAGAAAATCGCCTTATACAACGACGAAGGCTGCCCTGCGGCGATACGTACCGATGGTAGTCAAGCACCGCAAATACTCAGGAATCTTAACAATAATAAAAGCCAGAATTATAAGTTCGTGTTGCTGATCATTCCGCGCATTGGTCTACAGGATCTGAAAATAGATTTTCAACAAAATCTGAAAAAGAAAGACCCGCCTTACATTTTGCCTGTCAGCGAAGCCAATCGTCCGTTACTGGAAAAGGAGCTGTTTTCCGGATCGTATAAAGGCGTGACCGATCTGATCACTAAATGGCTGTGGCCGCTGCCGGCATTCTGGGTGACGCATTATTGCGTGCGTCAGGGCTGGCAACCGAATCATGTCACCTATCTCAGCATCGTGCTCGCCATTCTGACCGGATTAGCATTCTGGGGCGGATTTTTTGGCATTGGATTGCTCATGGGATGGTTCATGACCTTTCTCGACACCGTGGACGGAAAACTTGCACGCGTCACCGTAACTTCCAGCCGCCTGGGGGATGTACTGGATCATGGCTTGGATATTATTCATCCACCACTGTGGTATCTGGCGTGGGGAGCCGGTTTGGCAAGTACGCTTACACCTATTAGCGGTTTGGAAATCATGATGTGGCTCATGTTTTTAGGGTATGTGGGCGGGCGCTTATGCGAAGGTGCATTCCAGTATTGGCTGGCATCTTTCGATATGTTCATCTGGCAAAAATTGGACTCATTTAACCGGCTGATTACTGCCCGGCGCAATCCGAATCTGATTCTACTCACGTATGGGTGGTTAACTAATCAACCGGATGTCGGATTGCTGTTAGTCGTCGTCTGGCATGTGATCTCAACGGCGATACTGATATGGCGCTTGATGATCGGCTGGCAAACCAAGCAGCAAGAGGGAACACTGAAATCCTGGTTGCAGGATATCGATCCAGCGCGTGACCGGGAAATATGGGCGGTCAAAATATTTACACGTGCGCCGATCAATCTGAGAAAACCCTATCCCGTATCACCCCATTAAGTCGCACTTAGCATCGCCCAATGACATCACAAGCACGGATTGATCGCTTAAAAACCGGAGCATCCAAAATCGGCTGCCTGATCAATCCAATGGGCGGTCAGACGCGTAAACGTCAACCGGCTATCCGGCAAGCATTGACTGAAATACCCGGCATCATGGTTTGCGAAGCCACAGATGCGATCACTTTCAAAAGCGCCATTGACCAGTTGCTCCGGGCAAACATCGATTTACTGGTGATTGTCGCCGGCGACGGCACGACGCATGCGATACTCGGCCATCTGTTTAAATTATTAGCACCCGAAAAATGGCCGGTGCTGATGGTCATACCAGGCGGCACCACCAATATGACGCCACTGGATCTGGGCATACACGGCAAACCGGAACAAGCATTACACCGCTTGCGGGATTATCTGTTAAAGCCATCAGCGCCTAAGCTGGTGCAGCGGCCGGTGCTACGAATCGAGCAGATTGGAATAACTCCGATTTACGGCATGTTCTTCGCAGTTGGGCTGGTGGCGCGCGGCGTGAAATTTTCGCGCAGCCCGGTCAAACAATTGGGAATCACTGGCAGTATTTTTACGTTTCTGATCATGCTGCGATCACTCATCGGCATCATTATCGATATGCTACTTGGCCGCCAGCAAAGCGAGTGGGCGCCGGTCAATATGACACTGACGGAAGCGAATGGACGAATCCATCACGGCACTTATCTGTTTGCACTGGTCAGTGCATTGGATTGCTTGTTACTCAACATCCGTCCGTATTGGGGCAAAGAACCGGCACCGCTTCATGTCACTTGGGTCAATCAACAGCCTAAGCGTCTGTGGCGTTCGGTATGGCCATTACTGTCCGGCGGCGGCCAAGTGTTACAAGAAACCGACGGCTACTATAGC
>LNFM01013230.1_pt1 | contig 10581 bp, 9 predicted proteins | sample 596031 | NCBI WGS metagenome assembly LNFM01 (sample SAMN04254537, study PRJNA301005) | activated carbon metagenome | isolation source: dual media filters at the Ann Arbor, Michigan drinking water treatment plant | place: USA: Ann Arbor | reverse complement strand
TATCTGTTTGACCCGATAACGGTGGTATCATGCCGGGCAAAAGAGCGTCCTTTACACCCTCGTCGATCCTATTTCGCCCCCATCAGCAACCGACCGCAAGCCATTTGGGCAATCTCGCCCTTGTGCCTTGTGATCGGCTCCTGGTGGAGGCGCCGGGTACCGCCCCCGGGTCCGATAGGCTTATTCCGACGTCCATTTATCGCCATAGCCGGACGAATCCGGCAGACCTAATATAGGCTCCGAGGCGAGCGATTGAAAGATCGCAGTTGCCAGCAGAAAGACGATTCATGTCGATACTGTCCTTTCGAGGCTTCCTGGTTGGCCCCGATGCATGGAGTCCACAAAGTCCTTGGCCTCCGGTGCTGGCGGTGTTGGCGTCGGTCGGTGTGCTCGTTGTAGGGCAGATCGTGCCCATCCTCTTCCTTGAGGCGATGTCCGGTGGAGGACTGGCGACGGCGCCGGTCGACTCGAGCCCTGAAGCGATACACCAGATCATGGAAGGCTCCGGCGCGTCGATCTTACTCCTCAGCCAGGCAAGTCTCGCACTGCTGACCATTGCTGCCGCGAGCCTGTACCGCGCCCGCTTCACCACGGTCCTGAGCCTCGAGCCGCCGGTCGGCGGCAATCGAGCCTACTTCTACGCGTTTGCCCTGATGGTGCCGCTGCTGCTGGCCGCCAACGCCGTCGCCTATACGCTGAGCCCAGCTGGCTTCACGTCGGATTTCCAGCAGTTCGCCAAGTTGGCCAATACATCCGAGCCGCTCACCGCATTTCTCTCCATCGCAATCGGGGCACCGTTCTGGGAGGAGATGCTTTTTCGCGGCTTCCTCCTTGCACCGCTGATCGGCCCGGTCGGATTCTGGCCGGCTGCGGTCCTGGTCTCGGGCGCCTGGACGGTGATGCACATCGGCTATTCCACGGTGGGCCTTGCCGAGGTCTTCCTGATCGGCCTCTACTTCTCCTGGCTCCTGCGACGCACTGGCAGCCTTTGGGTGCCGATAGCGTGCCATGCGGCCTACAATGGTTGTCTCTTTGCCGCGCTGCGGGTTCTGACAGATTAGCCCTCATCCACCCAACCTTCTGAAGGTCAACGAAATGAGCAAGATTCTGCTCGTCACTGGCGGTTCAGGCGGCATCGGCGCCGCAACGGCTCGACTGGCTGCCAATCGGGGATACGATGTCGCCATAGGCTACGCTGGCAACGCAGCCGGAGCCGAAGCCGTCGCCGCCGACGTACGCGCGGCAGGCCAACGTGCGATCACCGTCCGCGCCGATGTCGCCGCTGCAAGCCAGGTGCGCGCCATGTTTGCCGAGGTCGATCAACAATTCGGGCGGCTCGATGCGTTCTTCAACAATGCCGGCGTTCTCTTTGCTGGCACGCGCTTCATGGACATAGGCGAGGAGCAGCTGGACCGCATCATCGCCGTCAATCTGAAGGGCGCCTACATCGCGGCGCAGGAGGCGGCGCGCCGTCTAGCCCGCAGTCGTGGTGGCAACGGTGGGACGATCGTCAACATGTCCTCGATGCTGGCCAAGCTCGGCGGCGGTCTGGAGAACAACGACTACGGAGCGACGAAGGCGGCGATCGAGGCAATGACCATCGGCATGGCCAAGGAGCTCGCGGGTGATGGCGTGCGCGTCAATGCTGTGCGGCCGGGTCTCATCGACACGGAGATCCACGCGCGCGCTGGCGATCCGGGGCGCGTTGGCCGGCTGATGGGCTCGGTGCCTCTCGGTCGCGCAGGGAGGCCGGAGGACGTCGCTGAGGCGGTGCTGTGGCTGCTATCCGATAAGTCTGCCTATACCACCGGCACCATCGTCGACGTCGCCGGCGGCCGGGGTATCTGAGGCATGCCCGAGCTTCCCGAGGTCGAGACGGTTCGCCGGGGCCTCGAGCCGGTGCTATCGGGTGCGCGGATTCGGCGGGTCGTGCAGCGCCGGCCGGACCTGCGCTTTCCGCTACCCGAGCGCTTCGTCGAGCGCCTCGAGGGGCGGACGCTCCTGCGTCTCGATCGCCGTGCGAAGTATATCCTCGGCTACCTCGATTCAGGCGAGGTTTTGGCCATCCATCTCGGCATGACCGGCCGCTTCACCATTGCCGTGCCAGGGGGCGCCAACGGTACCCAGCTCGGCGAGTTCACGCACGAGGCCGGCCACGATCCGACCCACGACCACGTCGTAATCGAAACCGAGGTCGGCGCGACTGTGACCTACAACGATGCCCGCCGCTTCGGCTACATGAGCCTGATCCCTGCCCATGGTCTGGCCGCCCATCCCCACTTCAAGGCGCTCGGCATCGAGCCGTTGGGCGATGACCTGACCTCGACATTTCTTGCCCGCAAAGCCGAGGGACGCACGGCCGACCTGAAAGCGTTCCTCATGGACCAGCGCATCGTGGCAGGCCTCGGCAACATCTACGTTTGCGAAGCGCTGTTCCGCTCGGGCCTGAGCCCCAACCGAGCCGCGAGCGTCCTTGCGCGCCGTGGTGGCAAGGCGACCGATCGTGGCGAGCGGCTGGTCGTCGCGATACGCGAGGTTCTCGAAGCCGCCATCGCCGCCGGCGGATCCACACTACGCGACTATCGCCACACAGACGGTTCTCTCGGCTATTTCCAGCACGCGTTCGCCGTCTACGGGCGGGAGGGCGAGCCCTGCACGCGGCCCGGCTGCGGCGGAACAATCCGGCGCATCGTGCAAGCTGGACGATCGACGTTCTATTGCAACGTCTGTCAGCGCTGATCGTCCTGCATGCCCGGCGTTCTCAGCCCTGTTTCTGGCGCGTCGGCGGACTGAGCCGCAGCAGCATGATACTGGTCGTTGCGAGCAGCAGGGCTGCGCCTCCGTAGATGGCGAGCGGCGTCGCTATCTGAAACAGGAAACCCGCCGCCAGCGGTCCGGTGCCTGCTCCGATGTCGCGCCAAGTTGCCTGTCGTGCCAAGGCTCTGACGCGTTCCGGTCCCGGATAGGCCTCTGCGACGAGCGGCGCAGTGAGCGGTTGCGTCAGTGCCCGCAAGACGATCGTGGCAACCATGGCGCACCAAAGCAGCCAACCGTCACTCGAAAGCAGGGCCAGCCCGGCCGAAGCACCGAGCGAGGCAAGAACCAGGATGCGGCGCGCACCGTAGTGATGCGCCAGATGCCCGCCGAGGGGTGAGAACGCAACCTCGACCGCATACCGCAAGGCCATCGCCGCGCCGGCCGCCAGCACCGCGCCTTTCGGGTAGCTCGCGGCGGCAAGCAGCCCAAGGCCGAAAATGAAGAGGCCATCCATGGTGAATCCCAAGGCAAACGACCAGAGGCTGATGGCTCCGGGTCGCTCGAAGCGAGGCCCGCCCGGGATCGGCCTCTCGAGGCGATGCGGAATGCCGGCGGCGATGATGGGCGCCACGCAGGCGATGGCAGAGAGCGTGAGAAAAACGCTGCGCGGGCCAAGAAAATGCGCCATCACCGCGCCGCCGATGAGGCCCACGGTCGGCCCGACGGCAATAATTGCGCGCGAGCGGCCATTGCGTCTCGCGGCCCCCTCCGCGACACCGGTCGGGAGTGCCTGGTTTGCGAGGTTCATCGCGGCAAAGGAGAGACCCCAGATCAGACGGGCCACCAACAGCGGCCAAAGCCCCGACAGCATCGCGTAGCTGAAGGTGGAAATCGCGGCACCGACCGCGGCCACGATGCAGGCCGCCCGCGCACCGCGCCTTTCATAGAAGCGTCCGACCCAGCTGTAGCCGACGATTCGAACCAGCCGATTTGCGGCCAGCAGCAATCCCGCCTCGGGCAGCGAAACGCCGAACGTAGCGGCATAAATCGGTAGGAGCAGGTAGAGGAGCGTGTCTCCTGGCAACGTGAGCGCCAGTGTCACGGCAGCGCGCACGGACGCGCGATCTGCCTCGCTCGCGGTCAGCGGCACGGTGGAGGCGTGAGGAGCACTATCCAAGAAGCCATACCGGAAGGCGGGAAGGGAGCGCGGATCGTTCGAACACATCGCTCATAGGCTTGTCCGCCGACTTTTGCGACACTTTAGTGACAATCCCTCGCATGTGCCGGTCGGCTGGCGTCGGCGGCCGAGTAACCGCCTGCTGGGTGGGCTGCGACATTGCTCGAGAGCGGCTGCCTTGCTGCCGGCGAGCGCAATCCGGCGGCGTTGCAGGAGCGGAAATTCTGTGGGTACGATAAGCCCTGGTTTGTCTGGCAGTCTGTCTGGCTCGGCGACCGCCATCGTTCGACAGATGGTTCAAGAAAGGGCTCACGAATGTTCCTGCGCATCGTTGCTGCCGTTGCCGCCCTATGGGGCGCATCGCTCTCCGCCCAGGCTCAGTGGCCGGAAAAGCCCGTTCGATTGATCGTGCCATATCCTGCTGGCGGTGCGGCCGATCTGCCGGCGCGTATCATGGCGGAGGGCCTGACACGCAAGCTCGGCAAGCCATTCATTATCGAGAACCGCGCGGGCGCTGCCGGTCAAATTGGAACGGAGTACGCGGTGCGGGCGACGCCCGACGGCTATACCTTCTACTGCGGCCCGAACGGACCCATCGTGTTGCTGCCGCTGCTGCGCAAGACGAGCTACCAGTCCACCGATCTGATCCCGATCGCGCCGTATGGTGAGCTGGTCTATGGGATAGGCACCCTGAAGTCGTTCCCGGTCAACAATCTCAAGGAACTGGTTGCCCACGCCAAGGCCAACCCGGGCAAACTCTCCTATTCCTCGCCGGGCGCGGGCTCCGTCACGCACTTGCGGATGGAGACGTTCCTCAAGCTCGCCGACATGCAGATCACCCATGTCCCCTACCGCACTGGCGCCGAGGCCCTCCCCGATCTCCTCGCGGGCCGGCTCGACATGATGCACGACAATATTTTCTTTCCGCAGCTTCGGATCGGCGAGGCCAAGATGCTGGGCGTCTTGAGCGCCCGTCGCCATCCCGAGTTCCCCGACGTCCCGACCTTTGCCGAGCAAGGTTTCGCGATCGAGCTACCGGTATGGGGGGGCTTCATGGCCCCTACGGGCACGCCGCAAGCCATCATGGACACCTTGGGCAAGGTCGTGAACGAGCTCAATACCGACCCGGAGACGATGGCCAAGATGCTCAAGATCGGATGGCTCTCTTACGTTGCGACACCGCAAGACCTGGCTAAGCAGCTCATATCGCAGGCCGAGGCCTATCGGACCTGGGTCCAGAATACGAACTTGAAGCTCGAATAGGACGCCGGTCGAGCGGCTAGCCAGCAGCCGCGTCTCGGTCTAAAGCCTCCCATCAGAACTGGGTTTGCTAGCAGAGGCCAGCCAATGACCTACGAGTGCATCATCGTCGAGACCAAGGGGCGCGTCGGGCTCATCCGCCTCAACCGGCCCCAGGCGCTCAACGCGCTCAATGCGCAAGTCATCAAGGAACTCGGACGTGCACTCGACGGCTTTGAAGCCGACGACAACATCAATTGTATCGTCGTCACCGGCAGCGAGAAGGCCTTCGCGGCCGGTGCCGACATCAAGGAGATGCAATCCAAGACCTTCATCCAGGCCTATAAGGAGGACTTCATCTCCAAGTGGCATCGGGTGTCCGAGACGCGCAAGCCCGTGATCGCGGCCGTCGCCGGTTTCGCGCTCGGCGGCGGCTGTGAACTCGCCATGATGTGCGACTTCATCATCGCAGCAGACACGGCCAAGTTCGGCCAGCCCGAAATCAAGCTCGGCGTCATGCCGGGAGCCGGCGGAACGCAGCGTCTGACGCGCTTCGTCGGGAAGTCGAAGGCGATGGATATGTGCCTGACCGGGCGCATGATGGACGCGGCCGAGGCGGAGCGGAGCGGCTTGGTCAGTCGGGTGGTCCCGGCCGACAAGCTGCTCGAGGAAGCGATGAAAACGGCGGAGACCATCGCCTCAATGTCGCAGCCCATTCTGATGATGACCAAGGACAGCGTAAACCGGGCCTACGAGACGACGCTGACCGAGGGGCTGCTCTACGAGCGGCGCACGTTCCACCCGATGTTCGCCACCGAGGACCAGAAAGAAGGCATGGCCGCATTCGTCGAGAAGCGGAAGCCTCAGTTCAAGGATCGGTGACAAGCCCTGCACCTGTCATCCCGCGGCTTGTCCGCGGGAGCCCTCGAGCGGCAAGCGCGGAAGTCGACAGTAAATTGGCGAGCGCGGTGTTCGAACTTTGAACTTCGCGGGGGAGCCGATGGTTTGAGCCCGGCGGCAAGTGCCGGGATCATGTCACACCGGATGCTCGCGAGGCGCCTTCTTCGCCCCTTCCATGACGTCGGCGCGCGTGCCGACATGGGCTGTGTGACTGCCGGCCTCGATGCCCAGCAGCTTGGCACAATCGCGCGCCGCCGCTGCGATCTCGGCCGTATCGACACCCGTCTCGATGCCCATCTCGTTCAGCATGTGCACGATGTCCTCGGTCGCGAGGTTGCCAACCGAGGCGATGGTGTGTGGCATGGCGATGCCACCGCCGACGCCGCAGATGGCGCCTTCCACGAACGCGGCGCCGGCATCGATGGCCGCCAGCACGTTGGCGAGGCCTGAGCCGGCGAGATTGTGCACATGGAATCCGATCTCGATGTCGGGGTAGGCGTCGAGCGCGCGGCCGAACAGCTCCGATACGTGGCGCGGGTCTTCCATGCCGAGGCTGCCGGCAAGATAGAAGCGCCGCATGCCGGCGTTGCGGAATTGGCCGAGGATCGAGAGCACGCGCTCCTGCGGGATTTTGCCCTCATACGGGCACCATAGGCTCATGCCGAGTGCCATCACCCAGCGTTTGCCTGACATCTCGACGACGCGAAATGTCTTGATTGCTTCCTCGACGCCCTGCTCGAGCGTCATATTCTGGTTTTTCTTGTTGTAGGCCGCGCTGACGGTGATGAGCCCCAGCAACTCGTCGAGCTCCGTCTTGATACCCCTCTCGGCGCCCCGCGCATTTGGGACGAGCCCTCGATAGACCACGCCGGGCTTGCGCGTGATCCGCGCGCAAACCTCCTCGGCATCGGCAAGATTCGGAATCACGCGCGGATGCGCGAATCCCGTCACCTCGATCACGGGCAGGCCCGTCTCCGACAACCGGTCGACGAGCGCCACCTTGGTCGCGGTGTCAACCGCGCGGGGAAAGCTCTGGATGCCGTCACGCGCAGCGACATCCACGATCGTAATGGAGGAGGGGAAGCGAAGAGGCATGACGGACCATCGGTTGAGGTTGTGATTTCAAATGTCTGGTTTTGGCCTTGCAGCGCGGGACCGTTCGCTCCGCGAGGTCGCTCGGCGGAGATTTGGTGTCAGGCTGGAGCCAGAGGCGCCGTTCGGCTCAAACCTCCAGCCCCGCCGCCCTCACCTCGGCCTCGCTGAACCCCAGACGCTCGATCAGAATCTCGCGGTTGTGCTGCCCGAGCTTCGGCCCTGCGCTGGTGATCTCACCCGGAGTCTCGGAGAACTTGCCGACCACATTCTGCATGCGCACGGGGCCACCCAGCTCCGCGTCCTCGATCGTCGCGATATTCTCGCGCGCCTGGAACTGCGGATCAGCGAAGATCTGCGCAATGTCGTTGACGGGAGCGACCGGAGCATCGATGGCGAGGAACCGTGTCATCAGGTCCTCGAAGTCGAGCTTTCCGATGGCGCCTTGCAATTCGACGTCGAGTGCCTTGGCGTTGTCGAGGCGCACACGATTGTCCGAGAAGAGTGGGCTCTTCACCAGCTCCGGCACCTCGAGCGCCTGGCAGATGCGCTCGAACGTCGACTGCGCGGAGCCCGCCATCGACACCCACTTGCCGTCCTTCGTCTGATAGGTGTTACGCGGCGCCGTAAATGGTAGGCGGCTGCCCTGGCGCTGCTGGATCTGTCCGAGTTGGTCGAAGTCGATGGCCTGCGGCCCGAGCAGCGTGAACAGCGTCTCGTAGATGGCGAGATCGACCACCTGGCCTTTGCCCGAGCGGCGCTTCTCGTGCAGCGCCGCCGACGCGAGGAACGCGGCCATCAAGCCCGTCGTCGAGTCCGCCAGCCCGAACCCTGGCAGCAACGGCGGACGCTCCGGCTCCCCGTTGATGTGGACGAACCCCGAGTAGGCCTCCGCAAGCGTGCCGAAACCGGGACGGTTCTTATACGGCCCCGTCTGACCGAAGCCGGTGACGCGAACGATGATGAGGCCGGGGTTGATGGCGTGCAGCACGTCGGGGCCAATCCCCCATTTTTCGAGGGTGCCGGTCCGATAATTCTCGACCAGGATGTCGGCATCCTTCACGAGGCGCTTGACCACCTCGACGCCGAAGGGCGTGCGCATGTCGGCCGTGACCGACTTCTTCCCGCGCCCCAGGATCTTGTAGTAAAGCCCGACGCCGTTCTTGTTGCGCCCCCAGTAGCGCACCTCGTCGCCCGTGCCCGGCCGCTCGACCTTGACGACGTCGGCGCCGAAGTCCGCGAGGAACATCGCGCTCATGGGCGCTGCCAGGAAGTTCGAGATGTCGATGACTTTGACATCAGCGAAGGGCTTCAGGCGTGCATCGGGGGCAGGTGTGTCCTTGGCCAAAATCGTGCTCCTGGAGCGTCATGGGTTTGCCAAGTTGTTCCACGGATGCCTTGTCCGGACAAGATGGCTCGCCCAAAGGCTGAAGAGCCTGACGAGCCCTATCGTGCAAGCGCCTGCTCGGCCGGCTCGTAACGAAGCCCTGTCGCCTCCGAGATGGCCCGATAGGTCACCTTGCCGGCATGCACATTCAACCCGGCCCTGAGGTGGAGATCTTCGGTCAGAGCTCGCTTCGCCCCCTTGTCGGCAATGGCGAGGACGAACGGCAGCGTTGCGTTGTTCAGCGCGACTGTTGACGTTCGCGCGACCGCGCCCGGCATGTTGGTCACGCAGTAATGCACCACGCCCTCCTCGACATAGGTCGGCGCCGCATGCGTCGTCGGTCGCGAGGTCTCTGCACACCCGCCCTGGTCGATGGCGATGTCGACGATCACCGCGCCTTTCGGCATCGCCTTCACCATCTCACGCGTGACGAGCTTCGGTGCTGCTGCTCCGGGCACGAGGACCGCCCCGATGACAAGATCGGAGGCGAGCACGTGCTCCTCGATGGCAGCCCGGGTCGAGAAGGCCGTGTCGACCGCCGCGCCGAATTGTTGGTCGATCGAATAGAGACGCCCCACGTCGATGTCGATCACCGTGACGCGCGCCTCGAGGCCGATAGCCATGCGGGCCGCATTGATCCCTGAAACGCCCCCACCGAGCACGGTCACGCGAGCGGCTGGCACGCCAGCGACGCCGCCGAGCAGCATGCCACGCCCGCCCTGCTCCATCTCGAGGCAATGGGCACCGGCCTGGACCGCCATGCGTCCGGCCACCTCGCTCATGGGCGCCAGCAACGGAAGACCACCACGCGGGCTCGTCACCGTCTCGTAGGCGATAGCCGTCACCCCGGATCGGACGAGCGCGTTAGCCTGCTCGGGATCCGGGGCGAGATGAAGGTAGGTAAAAAGCGTCTGCCCCTCGCGCAGTTGGAGGCATTCGTCGGGTTGCGGTTCCTTCACCTTGACGATGAGGTCGGCCCTGGCAAAAACCTCCACGGCTGAAGCGGCGATGCGGGCGCCAGCGCGTTCGTAATCGGCGTCGGTGATGCCCTGCCTGGCTGCGGCCCCCGTTTCGACCAGCACCTTGTGACCGTGAGCGACAGCCTCGCGAACGGCACCGGGCGTCATGCCCACCCGGTACTCGTGCACCTTCAGCTCTTTGGGAACGCCGATCAGCATCCGTCGCCTCCTCTGCCCTTGCCGCACAAGGTACATAGTGCTCGGCGAGCCGTCAGGGAATGGATGCAGGAGGAACTTGCCGGTCAGCGTCTCTGCGCTGAGCTGGCTTGCTGGGTGAGTCGCGCCACGAGCGGCCCAGAGATTCGCCCTGACGGCACCAGGCCGCAATCCATCTCGAACTCGCGGATCGCGCGCACGGTCTCGTCAGAAGCGAGACCGTCGGGAGACGCGCTGAGATAGCCAAGCTTTCCGAGCGCCTGCTGGACAGCTTTGATCACCTGCTCGGCATGGCCTACGGCACGCCCAATGTTCGCCTCGAGCCCGATCGCGGCGCCCGGCGCGGACGTCCCATGTCTTAGGTGCGCCAGTACCTCCGGAGAAGGGTCGGCCGTCAGCGGCAAGCCCTGGTCGTGCTCGTAGGCCATCACAGCGGCGCGTGTAACCAATCCCGTGGCTCCGTCGGATGGCCCCGGCTCATAGCCCCGACGCGCAAGCTCGGCCTGCACGCCTTTGACGGTCGCCCGGCGCGCCTCGCTCGGGTCACCGCCGGGGACGACAATGTGGGCGAACGAGCCGGACGAAGGTGCGAAGCTGCCGAGGCGGCGCGCGTCGGTGTCTCGTGCTGGGTCAGTGTCTCGGGCGCGAGTGCTGTTGGACGGCCTTCCGCCATCCGGCAGAGGTGCAACCAGGCTGTTGCCGATCAGCGCTTCGAGTGCTTTGCGCCCCAGGTTTTCCGCATCAACACCAGGAATAACGCGAATGGTGGCGGGATTGGTGCCAGCAGAGTTTCGTGGGGGATTTTGAAGCATTAGCAGGTTGCTGCCGATGCCCCCCCCGATTGCGAGGAAGGT
>LNFM01013229.1_pt1 | contig 10581 bp, 9 predicted proteins | sample 596031 | NCBI WGS metagenome assembly LNFM01 (sample SAMN04254537, study PRJNA301005) | activated carbon metagenome | isolation source: dual media filters at the Ann Arbor, Michigan drinking water treatment plant | place: USA: Ann Arbor | reverse complement strand
GGCCGCAAGACGGCCAGCGGGCAGGCCTTCAACCCGGCCGCCCTGACGATGGCGCACAAGACGCTGCCCTTCGGCACGCGCGTGAAGGTCACCAACCCGAAGAACAACAAGAGCGTGGTCGTGCGTGTCAACGACCGCGGTCCGACCCAGCCCGACCGCATCGGCGACCTGTCACGCGCCGCCGCTGCCCGCATCGGCATGCTGCGCTCGGGTGTCATCGACGCCAAGCTGGAAGTGGTGTCGGCCGCACCAGCGCGCACAGTCAAGCGCTGACACCACCCGGCCTGCCGGGCCGCGGGTGCGACGAAGGGCGCAAACCGCCGCGAAGAGAGCTCACGGCCGATTGACCCGTGCGGGGCGCCGCTCGGCAGCCGGCTGTTAACCTCCCGGCATGAGTTCTTCCCTGCGGTCCGGGGCCGCCTCCGGCCTGCACGGTCGACCCCCCGGACACCGGCCAGCGATGTCGCACGGCCTGGCAGCCGGAGCCCTGGCGCTTCTGCTGGGCCTGCAGCCCATCACCACCGACATCTATCTCCCGGCCCTGCCGGCCCTCACGCGCGACCTGGGCGCCTCGATGGGCTCGGCGCAGCTCACCATGGCCGGGCTGCTGCTGTCCTTCGGCATCGCCCAGCTGTTCTGGGGCCCGGTGGCCGATCGCATCGGCCGCCGCCCGGTGCTGATCGCCGGTCTGCTGCTCTACACGGTGGCCAGCATCGGCAGCGCCACGGCCGCCAGCATCGAACTGCTGATCGTCTGGCGCGTGCTGCAAGGGGCCTGCATGGCGGCCGCCGTGGTCTGCGCGCGCGCCGTGCTGCGCGACCTCTACGAGCCGCACGAGGGCGCGCACGTGATGTCGCTGGCGCTGTCGGGGCTGGCCGTCATCGCCATCGTCGGCCCGCCGCTGGGCGGTCTGGTGGCGGCCCTGTGGGGCTGGCGGGCCGCTCTCACGCTGGTGGCGGTGTGCGGCGCACTGACGCTGGCCTTCGTGGCGTGGCGACTGCCCGAGACCCTGGTGCACAAGAACCCGCGCGCCACCCAGTTGCGGCCGCTCTTCGCCGCGTGGGCCCGCATCGGCCGCCATCCGACCTTCGTGGCCTGGACGCTGCTCATCAGCTGCACCTACGGCGGCCTCTTCACGCTGCTGGCGGCCTCGTCCTTCGTCTACATCGAGGTGCTGGGATTGAGCCCCACGATGTACGGCCTGGCGATGGCCAGCGGCTCGGTGAGCTACCTGGTGGCGACTTTCGTCTGCCGGCGCTGGATCGCGCGCATCGGCATGGCGCGCACGGTGGCGCGCGGCGCCTGGTTCACGCTGGCCGGCGGGCTGTCGATCGCGGCGCTGACCTTCGCCGGCGTGCACTCGGTGTGGGTGGTGCTGCTGCCGCAGGCCCTGTACGCCTTCGGCCACGGCATGCATCAGCCGGTGGGCCAGGCCGCGGCGGTCGGGCCCTTCCCGCAGGCGGCCGGCGCGGCCTCGGCGCTGGCCGGTTTCGTGCTGGCGCTCATCGCCTTCGGCATCGGGCTGTGGTTGGGCCGGGCGCTGGATGGCAGCGTGCGCCCGCTGGCCTACGGCATGGGCTTCTGGGCGCTCTTGACCTGTGCCACGGCGTGGGTCCTGGTGCCGCGCGCCCAGCGGCTGGCCACGGCGGCGGCGGCAGCAGCATGATGGGCGCGCCGGTCGACACGACGATGCGCGCCGTGTGCCTGGCCGGTCCCACGGCCTCGGGCAAGACCGCCATGGCGCTCGCCTTCGCCCGCGAGATGGCCGCCACGCAGCCGGTGGAGATCGTCAGCGTCGACTCGGCCCTCGTCTATCGCGGCATGGATGTCGGCACCGCCAAGCCCACGGCCGAAGAGCTTGCCGAAGTGCCGCACCACCTGATCGACATCCTGGAGCCGACCGAGTCCTACTCCGCAGCGCGTTTCGTGGCCGACGCCCACCGGCTCATCGCCGAGATCCAGGCGCGCGGCCGGCTGCCGCTGCTGGTGGGTGGCACCCTGCTTTACTTCAAGGCCCTGCGCGAGGGCCTCGATGCGCTGCCGGCCGCCGATGTCCAGGTGCGTGCCGGCATCGACGCCCGTGCCGCGACGCTGGGCTGGCCGGCACTGCATGCCGAACTGGCCGCGGTCGACCCCGTCACCGCGGCGCGCCTGGCGCCGGCCGATGCGCAGCGCATCCAGCGCGCGCTGGAGGTCTGGCAGCTCAGCGGCCGCCCGCTGTCGGACTGGCACCAGGGGCCGGCGCGCGCGCTGCCGGCCCAGGTGTTGCCGCTGGTGGCGCTGGAGCCCGACTCGCGCGCCTGGCTGCATGCACGCATCGCCCGGCGCTTCGATGCCATGCTTGCCGCCGGCCTGCTGGACGAGGTGCGCGGTCTGCGCGCGCGCGGCGACCTGCACGACGGTCTGCCCTCGATGCGCTGCGTCGGCTACCGCCAGGCCTGGGCCGCGCTGGACGCCGCCGATGCGGCGCCGCTGCGCGAGGCCGGCATCGCCGCCACGAGGCAGCTCGCCAAGCGCCAGCTCACCTGGCTGCGCGGCATGCAGCGCACCGTGGTGCCCTGCGACGCGCCCGACGCGCTGCCGCGCGCCTTGGCGGCCATGCACCACGCGGCGAAGGCGCTCGCCCGATGCTGAAGCTCGAACAGCTGGGCAAGTCCTTCGGCGACACGCCGGTGTTCAACGACGTCTCGCTGGCGCTGGCGCGCGGCGAGTTCGTGGCGCTGATCGGCGAATCGGGTGTCGGCAAGTCGACGCTGCTGAACTGCATCGCCGGGCTGGACCAGCCCGATCGCGGCCGCGTCATCGTCGGCGGCCAGGCGCTGGACGCGCTGGACGAGGACGCACGCGCGCGCCTGCGCCGTGCCCACCTGGGCTTCGTCTTCCAGGCCTTCCACGTGCTGCCGCACCTGAGCGTGGCCGAGAACGTGGCGCTGCCGCTGTTGCTGCTGGGCCGGCCGGATGCGAAGCGCGTCGACGAGGTGCTGGCGGCCGTCGGCCTGCAGGCCCTGGCGCAGCGCCTGCCGGCGCAGCTCTCGGGCGGGCAGCTGCAGCGGGTGGCCATTGCCCGCGCGGTGGTGCACGCGCCCGGGCTGATCCTGGCCGACGAACCCACCGGCAACCTCGACCCCAAGACCGCCGACCTCGTGCTGGGCGTGCTGGCGACCCAGGTGCGACAAGCCGGCGCCGCCTGCCTGCTGGTCACGCACTCGCGGGCCGCCGCGCGGCTGGCCGACCGCGTGCTGCGGCTCACCGCCAGCGGTGTCGAAGCGTTCGACGCCCGTTGACCGGCGCCTGCCCTGTCAGGCGGGCGACGAGCGCAGGCCGTAGGCCTGCCCGTTGATCCACACGTATTCGCCGCGCAGGATGGCCTCGCCCTTTTCGCCGGCGAAGGTGAACCCGAGCACGGCCACGGTGTCACCGACCTTGATCTCGGGCGCCTTCCACGCCTGCATGCGCGTGAGCGGGGCGAGTTCGACCGCCCAGCGGCGGTCCTTGCGGGTGGGCAGTTGTGCGGCCTTCAGCAAGGCCGCACCATCGACCGCCGCCGCCTGCGGGGGCACGGCACGCTGCGCCAGGTCGGTCGGCAGCCTGGACTCGGCGGGCAGTTCCAGCACCATCTCGACGTGTGGATTGCGCCAGGCCACCTGTGCCGCGCGGCCTTCCAGGTAGATGGGCCGGGCCTGGTCGAAGCTGCTCCAGCCGTGGTGCGCCCCGGCGCCGCCGGCCAGCAGACCCAGCGGTGCGGCGACGATCAGTTCACGGCGGCGCAGACCCGCGCGAGGGGTCGGAAACGATGGGGTCGGCAGACGGTTCATGAGGGCCTCACGCATAGGCAATCCAGCGGCCACAGATGATGACCGCCACCCAAAGCCCCAACGACACCAGGGTCTGCGCGCGCGCCCAGCCGTCCAGCCGCTGCAGGCCACCGCGCGCATGGAAGATCGCGGCGTTGGTGCCCGCGGCCATCAGCAGACCCATCTTGACGAGGAACCAGCGGTTGGCCAGCAGATCCATCGGCTGGCTGCCGAACATCAGCAGGCCGGCCAGCGCGGCCAGCGCGAAGCCGCCCAGGGACAGCGCCATCGACAGCCGCGCCAGGGCGGCGATGGGCAGTTCCGGCGCGGCGCCCCAGACGCGCAGTTCCAGCAGCACCAGGCTGCCCAGCAGCAGCGCGATGCCCACGATGTGCAGCACCTCCAGCGCCGGGTAGGCCCAGGGGTGGGACGCCAGCCCGGCGAGCGGACTGCGGAACGAGGTCTCGACCATGCGGCAACGATAGCGCGGCGGCGCCCCCATCGCGGCAGGGGCTTGATCTTCCGCAAGGTGACAGATCCGCCGCCACGCGACAGTCGCGCATGCCTACCGTGCTGTACGACCAAGACGGTCACCGCTGCCTGATGTTCACCGACCTCACCGAGGAAGGGGGCGAAGCGGTGCAGTCCAACCAGTTCCTCGTGGTCGACGGCGACACCGGTGCCGTCATCGACCCCGGCGGCAACCTGGCCTACAGCGAGCTCTACGTGGGCATGACGCAGCACTTCGCGCCCAGCAGGCTGACGGCACTGATCGCCTCGCACGCCGACCCCGACATCATCGGCTCGCTCGACCGCTGGACCACCGCCACGCAGGCGAAGATCTACGTCTCGAAGGTGTGGGAACGCTTCGTGCCGCATTTCTGCAAGCCCGGCAAGACGACCGGCCGCGTGGTGGGCATCCCCGACGCCGGCATGCACATCCGCATCGGCCGCCATGCGCTGATCGCGCTGCCGGCGCACTTCATGCACTCCGAAGGCAATTTCCAGTTCTTCGACCCACCCAGCGGCATTCTGTTTTCGGGCGACCTCGGCGTGTCCATCGGCAGCGGCGCGCAGGCCCGCCACGCGGCGACCTCGCTCGACGAGGTGCTGCCGCGCATGGCGGCCTTCCACCGCCGCTACATGGTGTCGAACAAGGTGCTCAGGCTGTGGGCCGACATGGTCTCGACGCTGCCCATCCGCATGATCGTGCCGCAGCATGGCGCGCCGCTGGCCGGCGCTGCGGTGGGTGAGTTCATCGCCTGGGTGCGCGAACTGGAATGCGGCATCGACCTGATGGGGCCGGCCGACTACGCCGTGCCTTCGCACTGAGCATCGGCATCGGCGAGGCAGGGCCTTGGGCCCGGGCCCGCAGCACGGGCGCAGGCCGCGCCGCACAATGGCGGCGCCCGTGTCCACGCTGCTCCGACTCCTTCCCCTGACCCTGCGCGAATGGCGCCATCACCCGTGGCGCCACGGCGCGGCCCTGCTGGCGGTGGCGCTGGGCGTGGCGCTGGCGTTTTCGGTGCATCTCATCAACAGCTCGGCGCTGGCCGAGTTTTCGTCGGCCGTGCGTTCGGCCAACGGCGAGCCCGACCTCGTGTTGCGCGGCCAGCGCGAGGGCTTCGACGAAACCCTGCTCGACCGTGCCGCGGCCGACGCCGCGGTGGCGCTGGCCAGCCCGGTGATCGAGGTCGACACCTACGCCCGTGCGCCGGGCGGCACGCGGCTGGCCCTGCGCGTGATCGGCATCGATGCGCTGGTCGTCGCGCCGCTGGCGCCCGACCTGCTGCCGCGGCCCGGCGCGGACAGCGCGCGCCTGGCCTTCCTCGACCCCGAGGCGGCCTTCCTCAACGGCGCGGCGCGCAGCCAGCTGGCCCGGGCCGACGGCGAGCGCATCGACCTGCAGTCGGGCCCGGCCTGGAGGACACTGACCGTGGCCGGCGCGGTGCCGGTGGGCGGGCCGCCGACGCTGGTGATGGACATCGCCGGGGCACAGGCCAGCTTCGGCCTGCTCGGCCGCCTGACGCGAGTCGACCTGCGCCTGCAGCCCGGCGCCGACCGCGACGCGCTGATCGCCCGTCTGGCCCTGCCGGCCGGCGTGGTGGCGGTGCGCGCCGACGACGCCGAGCAGCGCGTCTCGAACCTGTCGCGCGCCTACCGCGTCAACCTCACGGTGCTGGCCCTGGTGGCCTTGTTCGTGGGCGCCTTCCTGGTCTTCTCGGTGGTGTCGCTGTCGGTGGCGCAGCGCACGCCCGCCTTTGCGCTGCTGGGCGTGCTGGGGCTGACGGCGGGCGAACGCCGCAGCATGGTGCTGACCGAATGTGCGCTGCTCGGCGCCGTGGGCAGCGCACTGGGCCTGGCCGGGGGCACGGGACTGGCGGTGGCGGCGCTGCGCTGGCTGGCGGGCGACCTGGGCGGCGGCTACTTTCCCGGCATCACGCCGCAGGTGCAGTTCAGCGCCGGGGCGGCCCTGGTGTTCGGCGCCCTGGGCACGGCGTCGGCCGTCATCGGCGGCTGGGTGCCGGCGCGGCAGGCCGAACAGATGGTGCCGGCCCTGGCCCTCAAGGGCCTCGGCACGCCGGGCGGCACGGCGCCACCGGCCTGGCCCGGGCTGTCGATGCTGGCCGCCGGCGTGGCACTGGCCTTCGCACCCACGGTGGCCGGGCTGCCGCTGGCCGCTTACGGGTCGGTGGCGGCCCTGCTGTTCGGCGGCGTGGCGCTGGTGCCGGCTGTCGTGCACGCCCTGCTGGGCGCGCTGCCGGTGCCGCGCGGCCCGCTGGCATTGCTGGCATGGCGGCGCGCCGGCTTCCAGCGCCGCACCGCCACGGCGGCCGTGGCCGGCGTGGTGGCCAGCCTGGCGCTGTCGGTGGCGCTCACCATCATGGTGGCCAGCTTCCGCACCGGCGTGGCGAGCTGGCTCGACAGCGTGCTGCCGGCCGACATCTACGCGCGCAGCGCCAGCAGTTCGGGCGCGGGTGACCAGGCCTGGCTGGACACGGCGCTGGTGCGTTCGGTGGCCGCACTGCCCGGCGTCGAGCGCGTGACGGCCTCCCGCGTGAGGGCGCTGCAGATGGCCGCCGACCAGCCTTCGGTGGCCCTCATCGCGCGCCCGCTGGACGATCCGGCCCAGGCCTTGCCGCTGGTGGCGCCGCCGCTGCCGCTGCCGGCAGGCGAGACGGGCGTCTACGTCAGCGAGGCGGTGGTGGCGCTCTACGGTGTGCAGGCCGGCCAGACGATGGCGCTCCCTCTGTCGACCGCCGAGGCAGGCACCGTCACCGTGCGTGTGCTGGGCGTGTGGCGCGACTTCGCGCGGCAGTTCGGCGCCATCGCCATCGACCACGGCGTCTACCAGCGCCTGACCGGCGATCAACGCCTGAACGACCTCGCACTGTGGCTGCGCCCCGGCGCCGACCGCGCGGCGGTGCAGAGCGGCCTGCGCGGCCTGATGCCCGACCCTTCGATGATCGAGTTCGCCGACAGCGCCGAGCTGCGCAAGTTGTCGCTGCGCATCTTCGACCGCAGCTTCGCCGTCACCTACTACCTGCAGGCGGTGGCGGTGGCCATCGGCCTGATCGGCATCGCCGCCAGCCTGTCGGCCCAGGTGCTGTCGCGGCGCAAGGAGTTCGGCCTGCTGTCGCACCTGGGTCTCACGCGTGGCCAGGTGGTGGCCATCGTCGCCGGCGAAGGTGCGGCCTGGATGGCCGCCGGCACGCTGATCGGCCTGCTGCTGGGCGGGGCGGTGAGCATGGTGCTGGTCTTCGTCGTCAACCCGCAGAGCTTCCACTGGACGATGGAAATGGTGCTGCCCTGGACGCGACTGGCGCTGCTGTGCGGCGCCGTGCTGGCCGCCGGCGTGGCCACGGCGGCGATCAGCGCTCGCGGCGCCACGGCGCGCGCCGCGGTACTGTCGGTGAAGGAGGACTGGTGAGCACGCCGGGCCGCTCCCAGGCGCCCACCCCGGAGCACGCCGTGCGCAGGGTCTGCGGATGAGCCCGCTGCGCCGAGCCCTGTTGCTGGCGGGCCTGGTCACGGCCGGCGGCGTGCGCGCCGCAACACCCGGCGAGGACCCCGTGCGCAGGGGCCGCGCGCTGGTCTTTCCGCGCGACCACGGTGCGCACCTGGGCTCGTCCATCGAATGGTGGTATGCCACCGGCTGGCTGGGCAGCGAAGCCGCCCCGCGCTGGGGCTTCCAGGTCACCTTCTTCCTCAGCCGCACCGGCCTGGCCCAGGGCCACCCCAGCCGGTTCGCGGCGCGCCACCTGCTGTTCGCGCATGCCGCGCTGACCGATCTGCAGTCGAAGACGCATCGGCACCTGCAGCGCATCACGCGCTGGTCGGGGCGCGACGACGCCGCCGCCGGCCGCGCCGACACGGCGCAGGCCGATGTTCACCTGGGCCCCTGGCGCCTCTGGCGCGAGGACGCCGTCGACGGGTCCACCGTGCGCGCCGTCATCACCACGCCGGGCACGGCAGCCGACTTCGAACTCGACCTGGAGCTCCAGCGCACGCAGCCGGTGCTGCTGCAGGGTGACGCCGGCTTCTCGCGCAAGGGGCCGCAGGAGGCGCAGGCCAGTCACTACTACAGCGAGCCGCAGATGGCGGCACGCGCCAGGCTGGTGGCCGGCGGACAGACGCACGAGGCCAGCGGCCGCGGCTGGCTGGACCACGAATGGAGCGATGCGCTGATGGACCCGCAGGCGGTGGGCTGGGACTGGATCGGCATCAACCTCTTCGACGGCACCGCGCTGACCGCCTTCCAGTTGCGCCGCGCCGACGGCAGCGTGCTGTGGGCCGGCGGCAGCCAGCGCGCCCCCGGCGCCGCGACGCGCGCCTTCGCGCCGTCGGAAGTGCGCTTCACCGCCTTGCGCCACTGGAGCAGCCCGGCCACCGGCACCCGCTACCCAGTGGCCTGGGTGGTGGAGACGCCGCTGGGGCGCCACGAGGTGCACTCGCTGCTCGACGCACAGGAACTCGACAGCCGGGCCAGCGCCGGCACGCTGTACTGGGAAGGCTTGTCGGAACTGCGGGAGCTGCGCGACGGTCAAGCGCGGCGCGTCGGCCTGGGCTACCTGGAACTGACCGGCTACGGCCAGAAGCTTCAGCTGTCCTGAAGGGGGCTACAGCGGGCCGGCGGCCTGGTTGTCGCCCACCGAGGGCCCCGGCGTGCGCTCGCGGGCCTGGTCGATGGGCGCGGCACGCACGCAATTGCCGCCACCCTGCCGCGCGGCTTCGAGCGCGGTTTCGGCGTCCTGCATCAGCACCGCCAGGTGGGTGTGCGCAGGCCGCAGCGTGGCCACGCCGATGCTGACGGTGGCGCGCAGCAGGTAGTCCTGCCAGGTGACTTCGAGCTGCTCGGCGCGCTCGCGGATGCGTTCGGCGGCGTCCAGCGCCCCGGTGGCGTCGGCCTGCGCCAGGAACACCACCAGCTGAGAATGGCCGTAGCGCGCCAGCGCGTCGGCGCCGCGCAGGGTCTTGCCGACCAGTTCGGCCAGTTCACGCACGAGGGTGTCGCCTGCGCCGTTGCCGCGCACTTCCACCAGCCTGCGAAAGCGGTCGATGTCGATGATGAGGATGCCGGCCCCATGGCCATAACGGCGCGCGCGCGCCCATTCGCGGTCGGCCAGCGCCATGAAATGAGCCCGGTTGGCCACCCCGGTCAGCGTGTCCAGCGTGTCCAGCCGGGCCAGCAGGTCCTGCGCCCGTTCGAGCTGGCGTGCCATCTTCAACAGCAGGGCCACCAGCGGCAGCACCAGCACCAGCATGCCCAGCGCGGCGGCCAGCGGCAGGGCCATGCGGCCCAATGGACTGAAAAGCTCGGCCAGGGCCAGGGCCATGACCACCGACGCGGCGGCCGCCACGCTGGCCAGCAGTGCGCCACCCAGCCAGGGTCCCAGGCGTGAAAACCACGACACCGCGCTCGGCGAGCGCGCCATGGCCGCCACACCCTCGGGTGCAGGGGATTGCGAAGGCTTGTCGATGACCATCGGGCTCCATTCGACCACATCCCTGCCGCCTCTGCTCACCCCTCGAATGCACGGAACGTGAAGCACGGCCCACCTGAGGCCCCTGGAAAACCCGCAACGCAGCAGACAGTCCGTCGGGCCAGCGCTTTCGGGCGGCCGCCGCCCGGCCTCCTACACTCCGGGCATGTCCGTGTCCGTTCCATCGCCCGCCGCCGCTGCCCGAGCGCAGACCTCCGAAGCCGAACCGGCGAAGAACGTCCGTTCGCTGAGCGGGCTGCTGCCCTTCATCCGGCCCTACAAGGCGCGTGTGGCGCTGGCGGTGTTCTTCCTGGTGATGGCGGCCGTCAGCACGCTGCTGTTTCCGGTGGCCCTGAAGGTCCTGATCGACCAGGGCCTGGTGGCGACCGACCCCGGCGAGCGCATGATGGCCCTGCGCGAGCACTTCCTGGCGCTGTTCGCGGTGGGCGCCGCACTGGGCGTCTTCTCGGCGGCGCGCTTCTACATGGTGAGCTGGCTGGGCGAACGCATCACTGCCGACCTGCGCAACGCCGTCTACGCGCATGTCGTCAGGCAGAGCCCGGAGTTCTTCGAAACCACGCAGACCGGCGAAGTGCTCAGCCGACTGACCACCGACACCACGCTGGTGCAGACCGTGGTCGGCTCGTCGCTGAGCATGGGCCTGCGCAACACGGTGATGGGCATCGGCGCCCTGGGCATGCTGGTGGTGACCAACCCCTGGGTGATGACGCAGGTGCTGGGCATCCTGGTGCTGGTGGTGCTGCCGAGCCTCTATTTCGGCCGCCGCGTGCGCAAGCTCAGCC
>LNFM01014440.1_pt1 | contig 10582 bp, 10 predicted proteins | sample 596031 | NCBI WGS metagenome assembly LNFM01 (sample SAMN04254537, study PRJNA301005) | activated carbon metagenome | isolation source: dual media filters at the Ann Arbor, Michigan drinking water treatment plant | place: USA: Ann Arbor | reverse complement strand
GCTTGTAGCCGAGCGAGCCGTGTGGGCGCACGGTGTTGAAGTGCCGCCGCCAACTTTCGACGACGATCTTCGCCTCCGCGAGGGTGTAGAAGATCTCGCCATCGAGAAGCTCGTCCCTGAGCCGGGCGTTGAACGACTCGATGAAGCCGTTCTCCCAGGGGCTGCCGGGTGCGATGTAGGCGGTCTTCGCGCCAACCGCGCTGATCCAACCCTGCACGGCCTTGGCGACGAACTCGGGGCCGTTGTCTGAACGAATATGCTCCGGCACACCGCGCAGGATGAAGAGGTCCGAGAGCACGTCGATGACATCGATCGCCTTCAACCTTCGGTCGATGCGGATCGCCAGGCATTCATGCGTGAACTCGTCGATGATGTTGAGCATGCGATACCTTCTCCCGTCATGGGTTCGGTCCTCGACAAAGTCGTAGGACCAGACATGGTTGGGCCGCTCGGCGCGAAGGCGGATGCAGGATCCGTCCGCGAGCCAGAGCCGACCTCGTTTGGGTTGTCGGGCCGGAACCTTCAGCCCCTCGCGTCGCCAGATGCGCTCGACCCGCTTGTCGTTGACGACCCAGCCTGCCGTCGAGCGCAGCAGCGCGGCAATCTTGCGATAGCCGTAGCGGCCATAGCAGCGGACCAGCTCGATGATGTCGGCGATGAGTTGCTCCTCATCGTCGCGTCCGCGCGGGGCCCGGCGCTGGGTGGAGCGGTGCTGCCCCAACACACGGCAGACCCGCCGCTCCGACACCTTCAGAGCGAGCCTGACATGGCCGATGCAGGCACGGCGACGCGCGGGGCTTACCAGTTTCCCGAGGCCGCCTCCTTCAGGATCAGCTTGTCGAGCGTCAGATCCGCGACGGCGCGGCGGAGCCGGACGTTCTCGGCCTCAAGCTCTTTCATCCGCTTCACCTGATCCGTCTTCAGGCCGCCGAACTCGCGGCGCCAGCGGTAATAGCTAACCTCCGTCACGCCGATCGAGCGGATCGCGTCGGCAACGGATTGCCCCTGCGAGACCAGCACATCGACCTGGCGCAGCTTCGCGACGATCTCTTCGGGCTTGTGGCGCTTCTTCGGCATCTCGGTCCTCCTGTCTGCCAAAAGACATACTTCAGGGTGGACCAATTCAACGGGGGTGGATCAGTCCGGACCAGCATCCCGCGCTTCTTGGCCCATAGCCGCCCGACCGGCGCGCAGTTGCGAACGGCCGCTTTGCGTCCCAATTTCAGTAGTCCCAGCGTTTCGGCGCAGGTCCCCAAGAGGCCTGTGCGGTATGCCGCGAGACCTTCGAATATGAGCACGAATGTGCTCGCTGCCACGGTAGCGTCCCATTGGAAGACGCGCTGGCAGGCTTCAATGAAGGACTCTGCAGTTACTGCACCTATATCGCCAACAAAGATGACTGAAGCAAAAAGCCACGATCCGCACCGGGCTAGACAAGAGGCATGTCGGGCCAATCGTCGGGGACCAGTGCAGGCGGTTTCGTCCACGGGTCCTCGACAAGAGCGGCCTGGAACCAGTCGTCCCGCAGATTGGCATGCTCGGTTACGATCAATTGAAAGCCTGGCACGTCTTGGGTCGAATATCTGTTGAGCACCTCAAACAGGCGGCGCACGGCGTTGAGATCTGCATCCTGCAGCTCAGTTTGATCAACCGAGCCACCGGCTGCTTTATAGGCACTCTCGGAGGGGAAATAGACTTGCGTCGGCTGGTCGATGACCAAGAAACGGGGGAGCGGCTGCGCATAGTCGGCGGCGAACCGGTGCAGCGACAGCAAGGCGGCAAGATGGTATGCGAGATGGCTGGCGCCGCCGCCTGACTTGTACATGTAGACGGGCCTGCCAGGTCGATCGATCACCACCGTCAGATTGTGCAGGTCCAGCCTCGCGGGGAACTCGGCGAACTCGCCGTTCAGATCCTTAATGTAGGACGACATGTGCATGGCAATATTGGAGAGCGTGGCAACGAGACGCGATTCGCTGTCATCAGCCCCCAGACGCCCTTCGAGGTCGGCGATGACCGCTTTCAATCGGCGCTGCTCAGTCAGCAGGCGATTGAGCTCCTCATCGGTTGCAAGGTTCTCCAGAAACAGCCTGATGCGCCCCATGACACGGGCAGCGGCATTGTTCCGGCTGCCCATCTCCGCAATCGCTTCATTGCTGGCTATTGCCGAAGACAGCTCGAGCTCCTTGCCGCGGATCTGCTCGGAGAGCGTGGCGACATCGTTTTGCTGCGCCAATAGATAGGCCTCGAGGGCCGGCCGCTCGCCGGTCACCGCTTCCAGTTCCCGATCGAGATTGTCGAGCTCGGCCAGCATTGCCGCAGCGATTGGGGTTTCGAGCGCAAGGTTTGCGGGGGCGAATGGCCATTGCCAGTCACCGGTGGCCTTGTTGAAGGGCAAGGCCTTTATCGAAGCGAGACGATCGCGTTGTTCGACAACTTCTCCCTCGAAGCCATTTGCTTGCCGGGCAAAGAGCTGGGCGCTTTCGATCCGCCGCTGGGCCTCGCGCCGGCGCTCCCGAATGTCCGATAGCTCGCTTTCAATGATCGAGACCCGTTCGCCGTCTTCGTCGGGTACCGATTGCGGTCGCCAATCCAGGGCCTGCCGCAACAGATCAACGACGTCGGCGCCACTGTCGGCCCTGATCGATATGCCGACCGTTCGAGCTTCGGAAAGCAGACCAATCGCGCGCTGCTCGGAATTGTCGATGGCATCTTGCGCCTGCGTCACAAGCTTGACGTTGAGACGCAGGTCGCGGCTCGCCGTACGCAATTTGCTTTGCAGTGTGAACTTGTCGCGCCCCGAAACCCCGAGAAGGATTGGCAGAGTGTCCTTGATGGTCTGTGTCTGGTGGTCTTCGTTCTGGCGATAGAACAGTTGGTCCTTGTTCGCCACGATGGTCTGTTTTTGAAAAAGGTAATAAAAGGTGTGCTTGATATTTGCATCGTAACTCTCGCGGCTGCTCTCAATGGGAACATCGGTGGTATTCTCGGGAATGCCGAGAAGCGATGAGAGAAGCGCGACGACGCCATCGTCATTGTCATTGACGATGAGTTCGTCGAAAGCGGGCGCGTTCACTTCGGCAGCACGCCAGACCATGACCGCGCTCGACGATTGCGCAGCGGGGCCGGGAGCAGGCTTGGCAATGAGAACCTCTTCACCGGCAAAGCGATAGATCACCGCGTACCACCGTACTTTGTCCCGGATCACGCCCTCCGGGACATTGAACGTGGATCGGCCCATGCAGAACTCGATGATTTCCGACAGGGCAGACTTGCCGGTCGACGACTGGCCGGTGAGGATGTTGAGCCCATCGTGGAACCTGACGTCACGCCGGCGACCATCATCGCTGTAAATATGAAGCGACTTGATCTTCACGGACGTATCCCCATCGTTGTGTAAATGGTGCTGCTGCGGCCGATGCGGGCAAATTCTTTGCCGATGAAGGTCGCGACGCGCTGGGCTTGCTTGGACTCGTCAGTGCCGCTCACCGTCTTCCTGACACCATCCGGCTTCGTGGTCAGTCTTCCGACTTCGGACACGTTCAAAGTGCCAACGCTATGCAGGACACCCAGCGATTCAAGCGTAAAGGGCAGCATCTCGATGCATCGTTGCTGAAAGCCGACTTGAAGTTCGGGATGATCTGCGATCACGCGCAGCAGATAGTTCCGGTTGCCGCGCTGGATCACTTCACGGGAATGGCGCTGCAGCGCCAGCGGCAGGACCAACAGCGACATCGAAAAGGGCATTCCCCTGGCATCAGCCTCCTGAAATCCCACCAGCGCCCGATAGAGGACCAGCCCACAGAACGCTGGATTGAAGAGGTTTCGAATCTCGATTGGTCTGGTGCCCCAATCCTTCATGCTGCCGTTCCCAAGATTCCGGCGAGGCTTTCAAGAAAGCGCGGATGCCAGTGGACCCGGGGTGAAGGCCGGTCATTGGCCAAGATTTGAAAGGCGCCCCGCACGACATAAGGCTCGGTAACACGTTCGCGGATACGCAGATGGCCAGTATTTTCCAACGCCCAGCGATAGAGCGCTTCGCCCGCGGCGATGCAGACGTCATCATGACTGGCATCGCTGAGCTTCTCGCATAGCACGGCCCTGTGCCGGTCCCATTCCTCGATCAGCAAATCCTCGTAGTCTTCCAGTTCACTGGCGATGACCAATCGCTCACGGGCCCAAAGGGACCTTTGCTCATAGGCACGGTAGTAGTCGACAATAGCATGCTGAATGCGCTGCTCGGATAGCTTCAGGGCCCGAAGCTGGGCGACGAACATCCGCGGGTCCTTTGCAGCATCAATGTCCTCGGGCTTCTTTCCGCGGAAGTCGATGGGCAGATTGTCGGCTTTGAACTGATCGCTGAGCAAGGCGAGCTTGTCGCTGATGTCCTGAACCTTGATTGCGGGACCAGCTTTTCCGGTCAGGACGCGAATCACGAGATCGGTCCACCAGCCTTCGAGCCGATTGAACAGCGCGGTCCGATCTTCCCTTCTAGTGGTGCGGAGGCGTTGGTCGATCAGATGCGGGATGTCGTCGATGCGAGAGGTTTGGGCCGAGATGGTGATCCGGGAGTAGAAGTCTTGCGCTTCTGTTTCGCTCAGATCAGCCAGATCGGCTTTCACCTTGGCAATTTCCTGCGACGTGCTGCTGGCGAGAGCCTCCCCTGCTTTGCTCGCCCGACCCTCTGCCGACCCACCGGAGCCGACGAAGAGTTCCATGAATGAACCGGGGGAGACACTGGCGGTGGTGAAGAGGATGAATTGCGCAGACGAGCTGACTCGCCCTGAACTCTTGTAATGGGCGACCCAGATTCTGACCGACTTCCAGAAATCGACCGATAGGTCCGTCAGGCGATCGCCTACTGCTTTGTGCTTCAGCGATGCCAGTGTGATGGTACCGTCTGTCTGCACAAACTCGACATCGTCGTTGCGCTCTATGTAAACCTCGCGGTCCTCCGGCAAGTCAAACATTCGCAACAAAGCGTACCGGGCTTGGAAAATATACCCCAATCCGGGCTCGGCGGCCGAGAACAACGAAGGGGTGCCGTTCATGATGAACAAGCACCGTTATATTGCAACCAAGACTGCTCCGACAACGAGTACCCCCCGCGACGTTGTGAGCGATAATGTACGGCGGTGGTAGGAATATCAATGCCGTAGTGACCGGACGCGCTGGCCCAAATTCGGGGAGCACCTCAAGCAGACGGGACGATGACAAGTGGTCGGTTGCGGACGGTAGCTTACAGCGTTTTTTCCGCAAGAACCTGCCAGTCCGCTGTCGGCCTCAAACCCGCCATTCGTGATAGTCGCTGCGAACTTCCGCTTGTGGCGCATCTTGCCTGGATCAGCGCCCAGCGCTTCTAGAGAACCGAACGTCTAACCTGAAAGCGCTTCATCCCTCTTTCCACCGCGCCGAACCATCTGCAGAGATCCGTCGGACAACGGTCGCTGCAGCGCCTTGGCTTGCTCCTAGGGCGCCGTCATCCAGATCTCGACCTCCTCCTGCCGGGTCAGGATCACCGGCATGGCCTTCGGGTGAACGGCACCGACCTCCGCGTTGGGATCTGTCGTGAGGAAGGCGTAGAGGTCGGTCGTCTCTACGCCGTTCTTGATCTTCCTGACGCCTGTCCAACCAGCCGTCCAGATTCCGGCAAAGAAGGCGAGCGGGCGGTCTTCCCCGAGTGCGAACCAGATATCCTGCTTGGCGCCATGGTCGAACTCGTTGAACGATGTCAGCGGCACCACGCAGCGGTTCGCCACTCCCAGCCAAGGCTTCCAATGCGCAGACGCGGTGTTGCGGACGTTCGTCGTCCCGCCATCCGGCTCCATCCGTAAGAGCTCGTCGAAGTCGACCGCATTTCCCTTGGCCTCCAGCTTCCCGGCGCGTTTCTTCGCAGCCTCGAAGATCGCCTTCTTCGACGACGGCATTCCCCAGCGGACCATGGCGAGCTCGCGCACCCCGTCAGGAGCATTTCTGACGATCGGCGCGGGGTAATCCGGAAAGATACTGGGAAGGGGTGGCAGATTGCCCGTGGTGTCCCGCATGGCCCGCGCCAGGTCGCGGATCGCTTGCTGGCCTTTGGTCATCGCGTAAAGATTGCACATGCTGTTGTCCTGGCTCGCCCGCCGCCGCGCATATCGGGCTCTCGTCGACGCCGAGGCAACCCGGCTGGTCGATGCGGAAGGAGGAGCTGGCTATTACACAGCACGTCAAGTTGCGCGTCTTGCCCGCGAGCGCGGCGACGTTCCCACCGCGAGGTTATGGAGCCGGGTCGCCCGACAGGTCGCCGATCGAACCGGTTTGGTTCCCGGGCATTCCAAGATCGGGCGGCCCGAAAGCGAATGGTAGATCAGGACTTCAGTGAGGTCTCCCACTCTGTGTAGGGCGTGTTCTTGGCCAGATGTCGGTTGAGATCAGGTTCACCGTCGTCCCACCAGACCGGACCGCGCTCGCCCAAGGCGACCTTAGCTGCGTCGACAGCTTGTCGCGCGGCGCGGATGTCGCCCTTGCCGCGCTTAGCCTCTTTCACAGCCCGACGAGCATCCATCAGTTCGGCAACGAGCCGATTACGACGCTCTTCAGGGATGGCTGGGTTCGCGGACCGCCACAGCCGCCCAGCGACTAGGAAGTACCGGCCATCGGGCGTGGTCGGATAGGAGCGGCCCCTCAATCTGGATACTCGCGCGCCAGCCGCTCATATGCGTCCCCGTCCGCGACGTCGCGGGCCATGGCTTGCTCAAGTTCGCAGTCATCGACAAGCACGCCGCCGAAGTGGCCGATGAAGGCCCGCGCCAAACGCTGGTCCTCGAACGCGATGCGGATCGTCTCCGAACCCGGGAAGCGGTCCAGAACCCGGAAGCTGATCTCCCAATCTGCGCACCAGCTTTCGATCTGCTGGAGTCGCCCAACAACGTCCTCGGCCGCAAGTTTCATCTCGACCTGATGATCGTACCCCATCACGCTCTCCCGACCACGGGCACTTCCTCCAGCCGCGTCGTGTACCGCGGCGACCGCATCTCGAATTTCGTGACCCAGGCCTTCTTCTGACGAGCAATGCCTGCTGCCGCGGGGAAGACAACGCCACGTCCTAGCTTTCGGTTGCAGGCGTCCAGGGCCTCCATCAGCCGGCCCGACTTCTCCCGCTCAAGGGCGCCGATCAGCGCCCGCGGCGAGGCTTCCAGGGGCACGAGGTCGACTGTCATCAAACCGGCCTTGGCGTAGCGGTAGCCGGACTTCCACATCCGACGGGCACCCCACTTGGCCGCGCGGACGAGGACGAGTGTGTCGTTGCTCGCCTCGGGGAAATCGACGGTGGTCGAGACGGAGCGCGAGGGCCCGCGATCGTGCGGCGACGTTTGGAAGAACACCGTGACGTGGTCCGTCGCCAGACCGTGGTGGCGCAGCTTCTCGCCGAGCCTCGTCGCATGGGCGGCGATGGCTTCCTGCATCATGTCCAGGCTCTCGACGCGGCCCGCAAAGCTTCGCGTGACGGCGCAGCCTTTCCTTGTTGGCGCCACGCTCTCCAGGTCGATGCAAGGCGCCCCTCGCAGTTCATGAATGATGCGCTCGCCGACGACCGTCAGGGTCTTCCGAGTAAGTTTGGGATCGAGCCCGGCAACGTCGGCGGCGGTGCGACATCCGAAGGCGGCAAGCTTGGCTTGGCTCGCGCGGCCGATGCCCCAGACATCCTCGAGGTTGACCAGCGGCAGCCATTCCCGCCGGGCCTCATCGCTGGTCAGATCGCAGACGCCGCGCAGCTGTGGCGTGCTCTTGGCGATCTTGTTGGCCAGCTTGGCCAACGTCTTCGTCGGCCCGATGCCGACGCAGGTCGGAACGCCCGTCCAGGTCGAGACGGTTGAGCGTAGGTCCCGTGCCATTTCCTCGCGCTGGCCAGGTGCGACCGGGCTCATGTCGAGGAAGCTCTCGTCGATCGAGTAGACCTCGATGTCTGAGGCGAACCGCTCATAGACCGTGTTCATCCGGCGGCTCATGTCGCCATAGAGCGTGTAGTTCGACGAGAACACGACCACGCCCTCGCGCTGGCAGAGGTCGCGGATCGTGAACATCGGCGCCCCCGTCTTGATCCCGAGTGCCTTGGCCTCGGCCGTGCGCGCAACCGCGCAGCCGTCGTTGTTTGACAGCACGATGACGGGGCGACGGCGCAGCTTCGGATCGAAGATCCGCTCACAGGAGCAGTAGAAGCTGTTCCCGTCGATCAGGGCGAAGGACCGGGTCATCGACGGAAGCGTCGCACCGCGTTGGTCACGACGCCAAAGATGTCGATTTCGGCATCCGGGCCAGGGTCGTAATCGGGGTAACGTCGGTTGCCGAACGCGAGACTCGATCGGCCCCCGGCGATCCTGAAGATCTTGATGCTGCGCTCGCCGTTGACGTCCACGACGACGGCGTCACCGTCCTTTGGCACCAGGCTGCGGTCGACTGTGATCAGACTGCCGTCGAAGATCCCGACGTCGATGCAGCTGTCGCCGGCAACGGTCATGATGAAGGTCGCCGGGGCGTTCTGGATTAGCGCGCGTGAAAGGTCGATCGGCTGGTCTAAGGTGTCGTCCGCAGGGCTCGGGAAGCCCGCCCGTACCGCTGTGAGGTAGACCGGCAGGAAGATTGGTGGACCGAGGACGGCGGGCGACATGTGCATTGGCATGAGCTCCTATTCTGAGAACATAACAGGAACATCAGCGTCGTGGTTCGGAGTCAATGTGGGGATTTCGCCACATGGGGCCTTGGCGAAGGGCCGAGCCGCAAGCAGACGAGTATAGCCGGTTGGGGGCATTCGAGAGCGACGCCGATGAGTACCAAGCCGTGCTGCGGGTGATCCATTCGGCGATGCTAAGGCTTTGGCGCGGCGCGAACTTGAAAAAGGGGCAAGTTTCGGAAACGCCTCCGGAGGCTCTCCGGATAGGGAAGGATACCAGCCGGATACCTCACGGAAGCCTTCCGGATGTCACGGCTGATCGACACTCACGCTATCCCCGAGTTCTTCCGCGATCAGGTAGTGATCGCGGGAGAACGGTTCGACCTATCGCTCGACGCCGCCACCACGCGGCCGCTGAGGCCGTGCGACGGGCCCGCGCGCGATCTGGGTTGCGCTCCTGAGCATCTGCTCGCCGGGCTGGGGCACGATGTGAGCGGCCTGCTGGGCGCGACGCCGTGCCATGGCCTCCGCCAGCTCACGCTGCCGCACGGACTGCATCTGCAGCTGCTGCTGTCGCCGGAGCTGCTCGAGCTGTGCCAGCCGTTGGCGATTGGCCTGCGCGTCACGCATCCTTGCTTCCCGGGCCTTCCGCTCCTGCTCGGCAACGCGCCTGGCAACCGCACGCTCACGGAAGAAGCGCTGGGTTTCAGCCTGAACCGCTCGGGGCATCTCCCGATTCTCGATGATAGCAGCCTGGTCGGCAGCGGCGCGCAGGCGCTTGGCGCCTGCGTAACTCGGGATCGCGGCAATGGCGATGCCGGCCGCAGCGAGCGCGGGGATCAGGCCAGCCCCGGCGGCGAGCACGCCAACCGCGACCATGTAGAAGGCGGCCTTGCGGATGTCTCGGCCCGCGAACAGCCGAGCGGCCAGGAAGGCGCGGTTGACCCGGGCGCGCCGGATGCGGTCGCGCTGCACGCAGGTCCTTCTGCTCCTCGGCAGTCAGCCGGGCGGCGAGACGATCCCGCCCCTGCCGGGCCTTTGCGGCTTCCTCGCGGTCCCCATCGGCGTCGGTCTCCGCGACCAGACGGTCGAACTCGCCGATCAGGTCGGCAGCGCTGCGCATGGGCGCATCCCGGCGCAGCTGTGCCTTCACCGCAGCCTCCGATGGCAGTTTGCCGATAGTGGCGCCGACCTGCGGTTCCTGGAGCCGCCCAGTGTCGCCCGCGGCCTTTCGGATGCGGTTGAGGCCCCGAGTCAGGCTGCTGGCGACCAGCGTCTGCGTGTCGATGACCCGGACCAGCGGCATGCCTGCAACGCGCTTGTCGCCAGCCGCGAGGCGGAACCCGAGCGCCTCGAGCTTCGCCGGCAACTTACGGATATCTCCGTCGGATCGACGCCAGGCTTCCAGAAGCCGTGCGTCAATCAGATCGACATCGGCACCGAGCCGCTCGGCCTGCTGAAGCTCAGCTTTCGAACGGCCCATACCCTTCTCGACGACAGGCCCGCTGGCGGCGATGTCCGCCAGCTGGGTCAGGCCACGCTTGCGCAGCAGCTGTGCGACGCGCTCGACCCGGACGCTCGGCGTCAGACCTTCGTCGAGCTCGATTTCGAGACGCCTTGCGATCAGCTCGTCGCGCTCGATCGAGTTAGTGAAGCGCAGCGCCTTCCCCGTCTGGGGCACGATCATCGGGTAGTTGATGTGGAAGTGCGGCGCACGGTCGCCCTTCCTGTGCTCCACGACGTGGCGCGGGACGTCGAAGGGGATGCCGTACTCCTCCTCGAAGACGGCCAGGACGCGCTCCAGTCCTTCGGGACTGAGGGCAAGCTTCGGCGCGACCTTGAGATGGACGATGTCGCGCTTCACGCGACGATTGCGCCGCGCGATCGCCGCCATGATCCGCAGCGCGAGCGCCGTGTCGCCCGGAACGT
>LNFM01013228.1_pt1 | contig 10582 bp, 9 predicted proteins | sample 596031 | NCBI WGS metagenome assembly LNFM01 (sample SAMN04254537, study PRJNA301005) | activated carbon metagenome | isolation source: dual media filters at the Ann Arbor, Michigan drinking water treatment plant | place: USA: Ann Arbor | reverse complement strand
CCGCGCGAAATTGCGGGCCGGTTGTAACAGCCGCCACAGATCGGCGTAAGATTCAGGGAGTGCGCACAAGCGCGCACGATTCTCAGGTGGGATTTGCCATGACACGCCGCATTTTGAGTTTCTTTTTTATCGGTCTGCTTTCGCTAACTGCGTGGAGCAAGGAACCTACGCCGGTCCAGCCCGCTTCGCTCGAGAAGCCAACCGTCACGACCGAGCACCCGCTTAAGCCCGTGCTGAAGATGGCGGGCGAAGCACACGCCAAGATCGAGCGTGAAGTGCGGGACTACACCTGTACCATTACCCGCCGGGAACGGGTGCATGGCGAGCTACGAAGCTACGAGACAATCAACGCCAAGGTACGTCACGCCCAAGGGACCGACACGCCGTTCAGTGTGTATGTAAGTTTCCTCAAACCGAAGCAGCTTGCGGGCCGCGAAGCGCTGTTCGTCGCCGGTGAGAATGGCGACAAACTTTTGGTGCGGCGGGGCGGCACGCGGATGTCGTACGTTTCGACGTACCTTGAACCAATGAGCAAAATGGCGATGGACGAAAACCGCTACCCGATCACTGAGATCGGCTTCAAGCGGATGCTCGAAGTGCTGATGGAACGGATGCGCGATGACATGCGTTTCTCCGACGCCAAGGTCACCTTCTTCCAAGACGCCAAACTCGGCGGGCGCGCGTGCACCGGCGTCGAAGCGGTCCACGCCACCGAGCGGCCCGAGTACACATTCCACCGCGCCGTGGTGCTGATCGATAAGGAGCTAAAGCTGCCGGTCGGCTACGCCGCCTACTGGTGGCCCGAAGAAAAAGGTGGCAAGCCGGTGTTGCTGGAGGAGTATTACTACACCAACATCAAGCTGAACGTGGGCCTCACCGACGCCGACTTCGACCGCGATAATCCCGAATACAAATTCTTCGAGCGCGACGGCGCCGACCCGGCCGCCGAGAGCCAAACCGTTAGCCGTTAGCGCTTCGCTTAGCCGCGATGCGCTAGCGGAGCGAGTCGATGGAGGGCGCAGATTGCCACGGATGCGGCGGATCAACGCGGATTTGTCGATACTCACTCAGCGCGTAACCAGCGATCGTCCTCGACCGTAAACGAAATCGCCTTGCGCGGCAGCCGCTCGATATCGAAGCGCTCCCTAAACTTCCCGGCTGATAGTTCTGTGCGGTCACCGAATCCGCACCACTCAGCCATTAGCCCGATCACGCGATCGGGCCGCACGCCAAGTTCACGATAGTGCGCCACGCGCGTATCGCCGTGCCGTTTCGCCAGCCTGCGGCCATCTTCGCCAATCACCAGTGGCAGATGCCGGTAAGCTGGCGGCGGGCCGAGGCCGAGTTCGTGTTGCAACCTTAACTGCCGCGGCGTCGATGAGAGTAAGTCATCGCCCCGGATAATTTGCGTGACGCCTTGCGCGGCATCGTCCACCACGACGGCGAGCTGATAGCTCGGCAGGCAGCCCTTCGTGCCCACGAGAAAATCACCGACGATGCGCTGCGTGTTGAACGACTGCGGCCCGGCGAAATGATCGTTGAAAGCTTCGGCGACATCGTGTGTGCGGAACCGCCACGATAATTGTGGGTCGTCCAACAGCACCGGATCGACGCACGTTGGTTCGGCGGGTCGGCATGTCCCGGGGTAGCGCAGTTCATGCTCATCGCTATGCGGCGCGGATAGGCTCGCCGCCAAGATCTCGCTGCGGGTGCAGCGGCACGGATAGATGGCGCCGGTTCGAGCAAGCGTGGCGAGTGCGGCGGCGAACTCGGGGCAATGTTCGCTTTCGATCCGCGGCGGGCCATCCCAATCAAGGCCTAGCCACTTGAGGTCGGCGATGGCCTGTTCGGCGGCGTGCGGTTTGATGCGGGGGCCATCGAGGTCGTCAATTCGTAGCGCCACCCGCCAGCCGCGCTGGCGGGCGAGCGCCCACGTCACCAAAAACGTCCGCGCGTTGCCCAAGTGCAGGGCGCCGGTTGGCGACGGGGCAAGACGGGTGGTTTCCATCGTTTTCGGCCAGATTTCGTGAGCAGATTTACCGCCGGGAAGCGTCTACAATGTAGCAACCTTCCGTAAGTTGAGATACGCAATGCGACGACCGTTCTTAATCATTCTCGGGGTGTGCCTAACACCAATCGCCATCCTCGCCGAGGAATCGAACTTCAATCCGCAGCCGCTCGCGCTCTGCGATAAGCTAGAAAACTTCTACCAAGTGACGCCGCGATTTTACTCCGGCGGCCAGCCCGAAGGTGACGAGGCCTTTGCGGCGCTGGCCAAACAGGGAGTAAAGACGCTCCTCAGTGTCGACGGCGCCACGCCCGACGTCGCCGCCGCCAAGCGGCATGGCCTGCGGTACATTCACATTCCCTTCGGCTACGGCGGCATCCCGCGCGCAGCAGAACTGGCGCTAACACGCGCTGCGAAAGAATGCGAAGGCCCCATTTACGTCCACTGCCATCACGGCAAACACCGTGGCCCCGCCGGCATGGCGATCATGTGCCAAGCGACCGGCGCCGCCACCGCGGAAGAGTCGCATGACTACCTCGTCGAGGCCGGCACGGCGGCGAAGTATGCTGGTCTTTACGACAACGTCGCCAACTACAAACCCCCGCAAGCGGGCGAAGCGGCGTCCGAGCTGGTGGAGATCGCCGAGGTTCCTGAACTCGCTAAGCAGATGGTCGAGATTGATGGCTTGTTTGAAAAGCTCGCGAAACGACCGACCGATCGCCGTGCCGCCGTTGAGCTGGCAGAGCTGTTCCGGGAGTTGGCGAGATTAGACAAAGTCAACGATGTCGACTATGTGCAGCTTGCGAACTCGGCAGGAAACGCGGCTGAGGAGGTTGGCGCCCGCGACAACGCCCATCAATCCTACGTCCGCGTATTGCAAGCAACATGCAACAAGTGTCATGAGGTGTATCGCGACTAGCTGCGTCGAAAAAAGAAATGAGATAATTGAGATAAAGGGGGGATAGTCGGGATGATTCTGATCTCCCTTATCTCCACTTCATCCCCCGGATCTCCTTCCCTTCTATTCGCCGAACTTGATGCCTTGCGCGAGGGGCAGGGCCGAGCCGTAGTTGATGGTGCAGGTCGCCCGGCGCATGTATTGCTTCCACGAGTCGCTGCCGCTTTCGCGGCCGCCGCCCGTTTCTTTTTCGCCGCCGAAGGCGCCGCCGATTTCAGCGCCGCTGGTGCCGATGTTCACGCCAACCAAGCCGCAGTCGCTACCGGCAGGGCCGATGAATCGGTGAGCTTCACGCACGTCACCGGTGAAGATCGACGACGAGAGTCCCTGTGGGACGGCATTGTGCATCGCGAGCGCTTCGTCGAGCGTATCAAACGGCACGATGTACAATAGCGGGGCAAAAGTCTCGTCATGCATGACCGCGGTTTGCGTTGGCAAACGTACAATCGCGGGCTGCACGTAGACGCCACCGGGCAGGCCTTCGCTGATGCGCTCGCCACCGATCAGCAGCTCACCGTCCTGCGCGATGGCGGCGCCGATGCTGCGTTCGAAATGAGCGAACGCCTGTTCGTTCACTAGCGGGCCGACGAGCACGCCGGGCTGACGCGGATCGCCAATTGGCAGCGAAGCGTACGCCGATCGCAACTTGCTGGTGAGTTTTTCTTCCAGCGAACGATGCACGAACAGCCGCCGTAAGCTGGTGCAGCGCTGGCCGCAGGTGCCGACCGCGGCAAAGACGATGGCCCGCACGGCGAGATCAAGGTCGGCGGTCGGCATGACGATCATGCCGTTGTTGCCGCCGAGTTCGAGGAGCGATTTGCCAAGCCGCGCGCCGACTACGGCAGCGACTTTCTTGCCCATCGCCACCGAGCCGGTCGCCGAGATCAGCGGCAAGCGTGCGTCGGCGGCGAGGGCGGCGCCGGCGTCAGGCCCGCCGATCACCACGCTTGAAAGGCCCGCGGGAACGTCGACGCCAACGTCCTTCGCCGCATCGCAGACGACTTGATGGCACGCCAGCGCAATGAGCGGCGTTTGCTCGCTCGGTTTCCAGACGATCGGGTCGCCACAGACAAACCCCAGCATCGCGTTCCACGCCCAAACGGCAGCGGGGAAGTTGAATGCCGAGATCACGCCCACCGGGCCAAGCGGATGCCAATGCTCGATCAGATGATGCTCGGGCCGTTCACTGGCGATGGTAAGCCCGTGCAATTGCCGCGAGAGGCCGACGGCGAATTCGCAAATGTCGATCCATTCCTGGATTTCGCCGCGCGCTTCGGCAGGGATCTTGCCGGCTTCGATCGTTACGAGTTCGGCGAGCGGTTCGAGGCGTTCACGCACCAGGTCGCCGATTCTTCGCACGAGATGGCCGCGCTTCGGCGCCGGAATAGTCCGCCATGCTGCGAAGGCATGCGCCGCGTGATCGACCGCCAACTTCACCGCCGCGCCGTCGGCCGTTGCAATCCGGCTGGTTGCGGCGCCGTCAATCGGCGAACGGGGGGCCAGTTCGGCACTGCTCCACGGCAAACTGGTAACGCCGCTGATCGCGAGGCCATTCCACACGCCGTTGCGTTCGGCCGGCAGAATGTGAGTTGGAAGCTTCATGCGAGCACCTCCGGCCGATTTTCGGCGGCGATCGGCACGCGCATGGGCGTGGCAGATTCGAAGGGGGCGCCGAACTCGTTGGTGATGAACTCTGCGAGCGAAACGTCTTCTTGCCTCACGAATCCGCGCTTGGGCAATTTGCCGTGGCGGAACAGATCGAGCACCGCGCAAATGCTGGTCGCGGTGGTGATTTGGATCGAGCTGGCTGGCACGCCGTGAATTTTGCCGTAGTAAATTTTGCGCGCGTCGGCTTCTTGCTCGTACCGGCCGTTGCGCCAGCCGGTAACCGTGCAAAACGCCAGCACCACGTCCTGGTGAGTGCAGGGGATGGCGGACTCCATCAACTCTTTGAGCAGCGGCCGGCGGTCTTGCAGTCGCAGGCCATGCAGCAAAAAGGTCATCAGATATTGGTGCCCCAGATACCGCACGGTTTTATAATCGAGATCAATCACTTTGCCGACGAGCGTTTCGCACAACGTGCCAAGCCCACCGGAAGTGTTGAACGCTTCGTAGTCCACGCCATCGAGGCCGAAGCGTTCCAGGCCTTCAAGCGGCTGGAGCGCGACCAGTTTGCCATCGCGAATCGCATCGCACGGATTGCAGTACTCGTTGATCAGCCCGTCCGTCGACCAAGTGAGATTGTACTTCAGCAAGTTGGTCGGATAGAGCGGCAAGGCGCCGACCCGCATTTTCACGCGGTCGAGCCGTTCAAAGCGCTGGCACAAGTCGTACGCGAGGATTCCGATGAAACCTGGCGCCAGGCCGCACTGCGGCATGAAGATTTGCCCCGGCGCCGCGCACTCGGCAATTGAGCGGACGGCGTGGGTGGTAACGACATCTTCGGTGAGATCGAAATAACTCACGCCCGCCTTGAGCGCGGCGACGGCGATCCCTTGGTTCTGATCGAACGAGCAGGCGGAAAGCACCGCTTGGCGACCGGCGAACGCGGCGACGAGCTCATCGTGCTGCGTGACATCGAGCACTTTGGTGGCGACCGGCGTCTCTTGAGCCAAGGACGCCAGCGCCGCCTCGGAGACATCGCCCACCAGCACGTCGTAGTGCCCCGACAGATGCAAGAGTCGCGCGATGCCCCGGCCAATCTTGCCGGCGCCCAAAATCACAACGGGATATTTTTTACTCACGAAGTGGGCCCCTTCGCGTCCGTCGATTCAAAAATCTTGTCAGCGCTCGCGGCGACGAAGCCTTGGAATAATTCCCCGCTGGGGGTGCGGTAGCGCTTGGCGAACTCGTAGTAGCACGTCGGCACGGCGAGGGTTCTGCCCTCCGCGAACGGCATCTCCGCCCGGTCCGCCATTGTGGAGCCTTGCTCCAAGAGTACGCTGGGGTTGCCCTTCACGCGTCCGCCGGAGGAGTTCACGCTCAGGCCCAAGCTTTCCACCACCTGAAGGACATCTTCGACTTCGGGATGATGCTTCAGGTCCGTCACGCTGATCGTGAAATGGTTGGGCCGGATGCCGATGGTGCTGAACCACGCGGCGTACTCGCTTTCGGCCTGCAGCAGCTCGTACTCGGCAACGCTGATGGGATTCCACAAGCGACCGGCCCAGAGAATATCGGTCGACTTCACGCGATTGGGATCAACCTGCGCGGCGCAGCGACGCAAGATTTCTCCCGCGGCGGACGAGAGTTCATCGACGAGCAGTTCGCTGAGAAAGATGCGCGGCAAGTGCGGCTCTGGCGGCAAGTAGCCGAATGCGCGGAGTTTCTTCTCTTTGAATTCGTACGGGGCGAACTGCGTGTAGCCGAGCGCCAGAATGTGCGGTTCCAGTCGCGCGAGGCCGATCGGATCGACGGCCAGCGTGCGAAACGCCACGTGGTCGTTGAGCACGGTTTCGCCCCGGGCTTCAAACGCCTGTTTAATCCGGGCGGCTTGCGGCGTCATCGCCACATAGTCGGCCCACAATGCAGCGAAGAATTGAGTGGTGTTCATACCCTCAATTATTCCCGCGCCGGTGGGCAAAGCAATAAGAACTGCGCGACCGGTGATAACGATTGCGCGTAACGGAGCGGCTAGCGCAGCAAAAACACCGCTGACGACCGGGGCCCCTGGGCGCCGATGACCAGCGATTGCTCGATATCGGCCGTTTTTGAGGGGCCAGAAATAAAGGCCCCGAACGCCTTGCGACCATCGGCAAACTCAGGCAGCCGCAGGCGGTCGTACGCCGCGTGCATGTGCGGCACGAGCCCATTCGCCGGTACAACCACAATCAAGTGCTCCGCCATGAAGAGGAGCGCCCGGTACTTGATCGCGGCATCACTGATCCACACGGCGCCGTTCTCGGCAACCGCAAGTTCAGCGTTGACGATCGCGATATCGAGTTGATCGAGCTCATGCGCGCGAGCGAGAGAATCCAAATGGACTGACGAATCACCCACGCCCGGCACAAGCGAGCAGATGCGCGTCGCCGATTGATACGCGGGTAGCTCGGCCAGCGTGGCGTTGATCTGATCGAGCGAGTCGACCAGATACCCCGCGCTGCCAATGGATTTAAGCAGCCCGCAGAACTGGCCGACGATGTCGTCGTACTCGATCCACGTTCCCTTGACCTGCGGCACAGGTGTCGCCGGGGGCTGGTTCGCACGGACGGCGGTCAGAATTTGTTCGCGACTTGTCGGCATCTACTTTTTTCGTTCTCGAAACAACTGCCGGAAACTCTTCTTCGGTGCGGGTGGCAGCTCGCGTTGGCGGCCCCAGCCGTTAAGGCGGTTGTATACCAGCCAGCGCGGGGCGAAACGGAGCGCGAAGCGGCCCACGCGGCCAGCGGTGGCGTACAACCAGGGTGAGCGGAACAATAGTCCAGCCATCTTCATCGCAAAGCGTTTGTCGGCGGGGACGAGTTTCTCATCCGCCAGTTCCTTTCGCCACGCCAATAGCTGGTGATGCAGCGGAATCTTCACCGGGCAAACATCGGTGCAGGAGCCGCACAGCGTACACGCGAAGGGGAGCGATGCATTCTTGGCCGCATCGCGCGCGGGGCCGAGTACGCTGCCGATCGGTCCCGCCACCGGTGACTCATAACTATGCCCGCCACTGCGGCGATACACGGGGCATGTGTTGAGGCACGCCCCGCAGCGGATGCAGTTAAGCGACCGTCGGAACTCTTCGCTCGCCAGCAGCTTGCTCCGGCCGTTATCGACCAGCACCACATGCAACTCGCCGCCGAGCCGCGGCGCGTGGAAGTGCGAGGAGTACGTGGTGATCGGCTGGCCCGTCGCGGAACGCGCGAGCAGCCGCAAGAACACGCCGAGGTGATGCAGTTTGGGAATGAGCTTTTCGATCCCCATCGATGCGATGTGCAGCGATGGCAGCGAGGCGCCGAGGTCGGCGTTCCCTTCGTTGGTGCAGACCACGAATCCGCCAGTTTCGGCGATTGCGAAATTGACGCCGGTCAGCCCCGCGTCGGCCTCGAGAAACTTCTGCCGTAGGTGAACGCGGGCCGCTTCGGTCAAGTATTCAGGTTGGAACTCGCCAGCGATGGTGCCGAGCTTCTCGTGGAACAGCTCGCCGACTTCTTCCTTCTTGATGTGAATCGCCGGCAGCACGATGTGGCTTGGTGGTTCGTTGCGCCACTGGACGATCCGTTCACCCAGGTCGGTATCGACGACTTCGATTCCGTGTTTCTCCAAGTAGGGATTGAGGTGGCACTCCTCGGTAAGCATCGACTTGCTTTTGGCGAGCAGCTTCACGTTGCGCTCTTGCAGGAGCCTCAGCACAATGGCGTTATGCTCCGCCGCATCGCGGGCCCAATGGACCTGGATGCCGTTGGCGGTGGCGTTGCGTTCAAATTCTTCGAGATACTCGGCGAGTCGAGACGACGTGTGCTGCTTGATTTGCGAGGCAATTTCACGCAGCGATTCCCACTCCGGCAGCGCCTGGGCGCATTTGTCCCGCTTCGAGCGCACGAACCAGAGCGCCGAATCATGCCACGCCGCCCGCTTGCGGTCGGCGACGAATTCGGTGGCGAGGGTGGCGTGAGACATTTGGAAGCTATTGAAGGATGGGTTATCAGCGTGAGTGGTAACCCATCGTGTTTGAATGCAAATTGTTCCGACGCGTTGATGGGTTACCGCTGCGCGGATAACCCATCCTACACTTGTTGTGGCTGCCTTCCGGCGAGGATCTGTGCAACGTGCATCACGGCGAGCGGTTTGCGTTGGCGGCGGATGAGGCCTTCCAGGTGCATCAGGCACGACATATCGCCGGCGGTCATGACTTGGGCGCCCGCTTGCTGGTGGTCGGCGATGCGGTCGTCCCCCATCATGCAGCTCACCGCTTCTTCGGCAACCGCAAACGTGCCGCCAAAACCACAGCATTCATCGGGCCGCTGAAGATTACAGAACTCGATGCCCTGTAAACCTTCTAGCAGCACTCGCACTTTGTTCACCCGCGAGACCTGCGCTTCCGTGCAGGGGCCGAGCCGCAGTTCCCGCAGGCCGTGGCAACTTTGGTGTAGGCCCACCCGGTAGGGAAACGCATGTCGCGGGGGCGTCACCTTCAGCACGTCCACCAGGAACTCGCACAACTCAAACGTTTTGGCGGCGAGCCGGTGTTCCGCCGCTTCGTCAATCAACCCGTGGTAGTGATGCCGGACCATTGCCACGCAGCTTCCGCTGGGGCCGACCACATAATCGTACGGTTCAAAAGTGGTCAGAAAATGCTGGGCAACCGGCTTCGCATCAGCGTTGCAGCCGGTGTTGGCCATCGGCTGACCACAGCAGGTTTGAGCCGGTGGATAATGAACATCCAAGCCGTGACTTTCCAGCACTTCCAGCGTCGCGAGCCCGACATCGGGATAAAGTTGGTCGATGTAACAGGGAATGAACAGACCAACACGCATGAGCCGCCAAGGGTGAACAGAACGGAGCAGGAAGAGTTGAATTGCTGGGGTGAATTGGCACTCCCAATGGTAATCGGGAAGCATTCCGGTAGCCAGGGTTGGCGTGGGAAACTGTAGCGGTTGCACCGGTTGCACGCTGCTAGCCGACGAGTTTCGGCCGGCAAAATCCTCAAGGAGCCCCAAGCCCACCCGCAGCGGCCGTCGATAACGTCGTTGACGGAACTCGCGCACGAGGGCCGCTGAAAGAGCGCAGCAAGGATGCGAGCGCTCCGCGGAGATCAAGGAGGATCGGGCGATGAAGGTGCGTTACTGGTCGGTTGGCGTGGTGGCTTCGCTGGGCATGGCGAGCAGCGGCTGGGCGCAGATGGTGTCGCCCGCCTACGTGGGGAACACAGCTGCCCCCAATCCGTACGCCAGCGCTCCGTACCTGCAGGGCGCCGCCGCGCCACGGGTGGCGTGCAACTGCGCTTCGCCGGGCGGCTACACCGTTGCAGAACCGACCGCCACTTACGCTGCGCCGGTGGGAAACTACGCCCCACCCGCTGTGGAAATGGGTGGCGCCCCCGCGATGCTGGAAGGCGCCCCGTGCGATGGCGGCTATCCGATGCCGGCTGATGCGGGCTACCCCGCAGCAAGTTGCGACGCGGGCAGTTGTGATGGCGGCGGCTGGATGAGCGGCCGGTTTGGCAACCTGCTGAATCGCAACTGCGGCAACGTGGTGTGGGGTGGTTCGGTGGGCTTCGTGTCGTTGGTTCGCACTGAACAGAACCCGTACTATTTCTCGTACGGTAGCGGGCAGGAAGACAATCAGTTGCTCGACGTTCGTGATGTCGGCGACGATTGGGCGCCCGGCATGGAAGTGCGGTTGACCCGGTTTGATATCTGCAAGCAAACGGGATGGGAGCTGTCGTACTGGCAGTTATTCAACAACGGCGGATACGATGACGTTCGCAACACCGAAGTCGTCGGTAGCCTCGATAGCATTCGCAACGAAGACCAGCTTAACTTTCCCAGCCCGTACGCTCCGGCGAACACCTACGTTGATAACGCCCAGATTCATCGGGTCGATCGCGATTGGAACATCCACAACTTTGAAGCGAACCGGTTGATTGTGTTCTCCAATCCCTGCGCCTGTGGCAGCCCGTGGAGTTTCAA
>LNFM01013227.1_pt1 | contig 10583 bp, 14 predicted proteins | sample 596031 | NCBI WGS metagenome assembly LNFM01 (sample SAMN04254537, study PRJNA301005) | activated carbon metagenome | isolation source: dual media filters at the Ann Arbor, Michigan drinking water treatment plant | place: USA: Ann Arbor | reverse complement strand
AGGCACTTTGTGCATCACATGCAATCCCCCTCAACGAGATCGGCGCACCGTTTCTGGTGACAACCGGCCGGCGTCTGCGCGACGAAGGCTGGCCCGCCGATGTCGATACACTGGTCGTGATGCTTGACGGAGATTGTGCGTTCCAGCACCTCGATCCCGCCGGCGTGATGGTCTGGTGGGGGGCCTATGTTGGTATGCCGGCCGAGACGATCCTATCCGGCCCGCTCGCCGAAACAGGGCCACGCATCGTCGTAACGCGCGCCAAAGCTCGCGCTCAATTTGGCTGGATCATGGATACCTATCTGCTAAGGCGCGCGCGACCGCACTCTGCCTCCAGCACATAGCGCAACATGGCCAGTTCCCTTGTCCGCTGCTGGGAAACGCCGACGTCGATCCCACCCCTGCCAAGTCCGGAAGCAGTCGGCCGGAAGCAGGAAGTCGGCATTCGGCAGCTTCCAGCTGAAGAGCGAACGTTGGCACGGGTGGAGCGCCTCGGCGACCGTGCCCGCTACGCGTTCTTCAGGGCATCGCGGGCGTGGTGCTCGACCAGGGCGTGCCGGAGTGCCGGCAATTGCCGATGCGACGTCATCCGTCGCAAGCCGGCCTTCGCCTCTATCATGCCAGCGGCGGCCCACCGCAAGGCCATCGAGGCATCGCGCCAGCGCTTCACGTTGCGTGTGACGCGCCAGATCGTGCCCTGCATGTTTTCGATGGCGTTGGTGCAGGCCAACGAGCTGCGCAACTCGAAAGGTAGGCGGAGCCGGGTAACGGTGAGGATCTCATCGAGGCCTTTCGGGATACTGCCGGATACTCCGGGCGCCTCGCGTTGGATGCGCTTGGCGTGATCCCTGAACAGGCGCTCAGCTTCAAGCACTTCGTCCATCTCCCAGGCCTTGCGCAGCGTCTTTCGCACGCTGCCCACGTACTTCTTGGGGCGGCGCTCTAATATGTTGCGGGCCTTGTGATCCTGGCAGCGCTGGATCGGCGTGAGCTTACCGAACCTCGCCTTCACCGCCTTTAGTGCCTTTGCACCGTCGAGGATAAAGAGGCGCAAGACCGCGGGGTCGAGACCGCGTCCGACGAGTTTGTCGACCAAAGCCTGTGTGGCGGCTGCGTTCTCGGTTGCCCCTTCGACCCGAACGGGGGTGCTTCTCCCCGTGGCCATCGATCCCAGTGGCGCCGATCAGCACGATGTCCTCCGGCGTGCCACGAGCCTCATTCCAGCGACGTCGCGCCTTCTGAACACGCCTACCGGCGGCCGCTAAGCGGCCGCCGACTGTTTCTCCGGTTCAGCCGCCGCAGCCGGAGTCGAGAACTCCGCGAGATAATCCGCCGCTCGCTGCGCATGGGCGGCGGCGGCAAAGATCGCCCGCTTGTCATCCTTCAGTGCCTTTAGCCACGAGGCGATATAGGCGGCGTGCTCCGCGCGCGGCGCGGGGGTCAAGGCGAGGTCGGCGCAGACAAAGGCCGCGCCCAGCTCGGCGACCAGCTCTTCCATGGCGTAGCCTTCATCGCCAAACCGCTTGCGCCCAAAGTCCCGCGCAAGGCGCTTCTCGTGCTTGGTCCAGTGCGTCAGCTCGTGCGCGAGCGTCGCGTAATAGGCTTCCGGCTCCTTGAAGGCCACAAACGGCGGCATCTGCACGCGGTCCTCTGTCATGCTGTAGAAGGCCCGGTCCCCGCCCTCGCGGATTACGGCACCGGTCGCAGCAAAGAACGCCTCCGCCCTCTCGATGCGCGCCACGGAATCAAAGGCCGGTTCCTGCACGGCGTAGAAGTGCGCTGGCAATCCGTCCACCTGCTCGGCATTAAACACGGTGTAGCCCTTCATAAAGGGGATTTCCCGCTCCAAGTCCTCGCCGGTCGCCTCGTCCTGTTCGGTGCGCTTGATGGTGTTGGCATAAACGACAAGGCTCCCCTTCTCGCCCTTCCTCACCTGTCCGCCCAGCTCATGCGCCTGTTTGTAGGTCAGCCACAGCGGGGCATTGAAGCCCTGCGCCGTGGCGGCTGCCCACAGCATCAGAACATTGATGCCACGATAGGGGATGCCGCTTGCTCTCGAGGGCCGGGTAATGCGCCCGGCGGCGTGCTCGGCGTTCCAAGGTTTCAGCCATGGCCGCACGCCCTTTTCCAGCTCGGCGACGATCTGGTCAGTGATGCGCTGATAAACGTCTGTAGGCATTGGTCTTTCTCCTAGTCTTGTTGGTGGTTGCGCCATGCAACCGGACTAGGCCCGCGCCAATGAGCGGGGGGTCGGCAGTCAGGACCGCCGCCGGGGACAGGGGTATCTCCCGGCCTGCACAAGCGCAGCGCGGAAGGTCGGGGAATGCCCCGGCGGCGTCCGCAGCGTTAGCGAAGGGCTTGGTCTTGATGGCCCCGGGGGCCGCAGGCCCCCTTTCTTGTCTGAAAACGGCGGCAACGCCGCCAGGGCCGCAGGCCCCCTCGTCCTTCAAAGCGGCGGCGATCAGCGCCGCGTCCGATGCGCCGGCAACGCCGGCTCCGCTCTGTTTTCTTGCGCGAGGGATTGAAACCGTCCGGCGGAGACGACGCGGCGGCTCCGGGCACAGCCTGAAAGCCCGGTCCGGCCTGCCGGACGCGCCCACATCCCGGATGGATGCTTGTTCCAGACCTGACGACGCCCAGACGGCGGCGTCCCTTCTTCCTCATGTTCTGCAGCGGCCTTCCGGCCATGCAGTCCCGTTCCTTGGGCCGATTGTGTGTGTGTCCGGGCACGAACGGTCCCGATGTCCGGGGCCTAGAAAACAAGGAGGAACGAATGAACACCTTACTGACCATCGCCGAGCTGCAACATCGCACCGAGTCCGACCTGCGGGCTCTGTTCCGTCAGGCCAGCCAGGCGCTCGCTCGCACGGCGGCGGGCACGCCGGAGCGCCGCAACAACCTCGCCACACTCGAAAACATCGCGCGCGCACTGGCGCACGCACCGGGAGCGCGGGGCTTTTAGCCCCCGCTTTTCCCCGCGGGGCCGCGCCGTACCGGCCGCTTGGACTGTACCGACATATGCCGCTCTGTTGCCTCCCGAGCCCGCCGGCAGTCCGCTAATGCCGGGCCGCCAAACAGAGGGTCGGTTGGCGGGCTGTCCAGCAATGTAATCGCCTCTTTGATGGAGCGCACGGCCTGCTCGTGCTGGTCTTGCACCTCCGCCCCGATGGCCTGAAGCAAGAGGTCGACGACGGGCGAGTTCTTCCCGGTTGCCGCGCCCTCAAGCCGCAGGAGCTTCACGGCCGACCGCAGATAATGGAACGCCACCACGTCTGAGGCGTGCCGGCTCCTGAATTCGGCGGCGACCCGATCTTCCCGTTCGCGCGGTGCCGCGCTCAGGATTTCGTCAGCCTCATCGCTTTCATCCCGCACTTCCGCAACGCGCGCGATGCCGAGATGAGATTCGGCGACATCGTAGGCACTTTCAGAACGCAGAAAGACCACCGACGACGCGGGCTCGCCCTGCTCGTCATAAAGCATGACGAGCGCCCGGCGGCGATCCACCAGCGCGCGCCTTACGCCGCCAAGGTACAGCTCCGCTGTCCCTACCTTGTCGATCCAGCAATTGACCGGAGGATGCGCGCGGCGAAAATCCGCGAACCTCTTGTTCAGCGCAGCGCGCAGCGCCGGGTCGTCCTGCGGACGCCCGGTCCAAGGCATGTCATCGTCATTGGCAGCGTCAGGCATGAGACCTCCGGACCATGACTATACGCGATGCTGGCGATGCCATCGATCCCCCAAGCATGCGGGTGCCCCGCTTATGACAAGTCTAGCGATGTGGATAGAATTTTTTCTTTGTTTCCGTGTTTCTGCATCGCGCCAGTACAATGGGCACATGATTATTTCATTCCTGAATCAAAAAGGTGGCGTTGGCAAAACGACGATATCTGTGAATACAGCCGCTCGTCTTGCGCGCCTGGGTGACAAAGTCTTGCTGATTGACGCCGACCCGCAGCAGACGTCCGCACAATGGGCATCCCTGCGCGAGACGACGCCGTTTGTCGTCGCCTCTCTTCCCCGCCCGAAGATGGCGCGGGATGCGATGGCGATGGCTGCGGACTACACGCATACCATCATAGATGGTCCGGCACGTGGTCAGGACATCGCCCATTCGGTGGTGATCGCCTCTGATCTTGTTGTAGTGCCTATCGAGCCGGGCGGCCCGTCCCTGTGGGCGGCGGCCGAGACAATCGAAGCGGTCAACAACGGCCGCGCGCTGAAAGAGGAACTGGAAGCCGTGTTCCTCGTCTCGCGCAAGCACGCAAACACAGTGCTCGGCCGCGAGGCCAAGGCTTATGCGGCCGACGTCGGCATTCCGATCCTCAAAGCGGAAGTGCAAAGCCGCGTCGCCTTTGCCGAGGCACTGACGGCGGGACAAACAATCTTTGAATGGTCCGCAAAAAGCGAGGCCGCGAAGGACATAGAGAAATTGGTGAAGGAGTTATTGCGTTATGGCGAGCACGAAAACATTCGCGGACATGAAAAAACCCGTAAGGCGGCCGACGCCTGACGAGATCGCCGCCTTCGAGGAAACCGGCAAGGCTGCGCGTGCGCTCGACCCGGCGGTGCTTGCCACAGAAACACAGAAGCCCGTGAACCCTGAGCGCGACTCCGACAAAGGCGAGACGCCCATGATGCTGGATACACAGAAATCTGTGTCCACTGAAGCGCGGGAACACGCAAACACGGAAGCTAGCATTTACGTGAACCCAGCTACTCAGGAACACAGGAGCCCGCCTTCGCGTACTCCTGAAAAGGCAGAAACACAGGACGCTGCAAAGGCAGAAACCAGTAAAGCCACAAACACAGAAACACGGATTGGAGAACCGACGGCGCGTCTGACGATTGACCTGCCAGAGACCGTCCACACGCGGTTCAAGACCGCCTGTGTGATGACCAAACGCAAGATGGTCGAAGAGGTGCGCGCCTTTATCGAGCAGCGCACAGCCGAGCTGGAAAGGGAGTCGGGGCGCGCTGTTTAGCGAACCTTGATTCGCCGTGATCTTGTCTTGTGAGCGTGTCTTTGCTCACGCCAGATCGTGCGAAATCCGCGCAAATCCTGATACCGACAGAACAGACTTGCCATAGCCGCATACATTGTGGACAATTCCCATTGGCCCGTTCCGGGTTATCTGTAGTTCTAATCAATCTGAACTGGGGTTTCGTGAAACAATAAAAGAAAAACCCGCCGAAGCGGGTGCATTTAGAAGTAGGTATTTGTATCTGAACAATTCAAATATCTCAAAATACGAGAGCTAACGCAAGGGTTAATTGCGACGGTGATGTGCGCCTTGTTTTCTGCGGGTTTTCTCCCAATGCACAGGAGGAAACTAATGACTATGCAAAATGACCAGCAAGCTGCGTTCATCGAATCGGCACGCGCCCTGAAGCGCCGCGCGGCGCGGTCGGAGCCTTTCCGGTCGCCGGCGGTCGACAATGAACGCCGCCAGCGCGCCCTGCAAACCTGTCATCGCTACGCGGCGACTGCGCGTGCGCCACGTCCATTGCCGAAAACGAGTGACGGCTACGTGCCGGAGCTGGCAGCGCGCATTGACGATGATCCGAACCTTGCCGACGGCACACGCCGCTGCGCACGCAAGATCGCAGAGCTGACTTATCGCCAGAACAGGGAAGGCCGGACGTTGCCGGTGACAGTCACATACTTGGCGCGCGCGCTCGGCCGTTGCCGCCGTACGGTGCAACGCTATCTCCGGCAGCTGGAAGAGGGCGGCTACATCGCGGTCGATGTGGTCACGTCCAAACGCACGCGCCTGTGCATCGGCCTCGTCGTGAAGCTGCTGGAGCCGCTATTTGCCGGGCACCATAAGAGCCGCTGGCCCGGAGCCCTCGGAAATCCAGGGGCGACATCGCCGTCACGGAATCAGAGTCCAAGGGTAAAACTAATGGCAGAAGGGGACCGTATCCCGGTCCTGAACTGGGCGTCGCGGAGCATGAATGGCGTCTTCGACGCCTTTATGAAAACAAAGCCGCTCACCGGGCTACCAACGGTCGATCTCATTTAAGAATGCCGACCCGACAATTGGCCCAATTCCGGCCCGCCAGAGGGGCGGAGACGGCGGTATTGCCTTCAGGGGGTGGTTCGGCCCGGTCAGCGCCAGAACTCATCCTGACGCAATCTCGGGTAAATCAGAGGCTCTCGTCATCTCCACAAACGCGGGAGCCACGACCAGAATCCGCTCTTCCCTGCCGGGCGGCACAGGATCGGCGGGCTTGGCGGCTTGCTCCGCCTCGTCGAAATAGCGCGCCTTGGCGCGGCGGTCATGGGTGCGGATGCCGTCGATCTGCTCCTGCGTCATGTCGCTTGCCCAACGGACTTTGCCCTTGTCGATCCAGTAGTGGGAGCGGCAGGGAAAGCTCCAGTTGCCAATCGAGGGATGAAGCGACACCGAAACACCGTCAAAGGTCAGCTTCCAGTCGGTGGGGCTAAGCGGAGTCACGACTTCCAGACCACAGCCGCAGCAGCATTTGTGCGTGACCGTGGCGTATTCCATCGACACGTAGAGAGTGCGCTCGGCGAGGCTGTCGGGGATGCTCGTGACAAATTCCGTGTCGAGGACGGTGGGCTGTTTCATGGCTTGTCCTCGTTCAGGAGCATGTTGCCGTCGAGCGTGTAGGTGCAATGGTGTTCGTCATCCAGGTCGAGGTAGAACCCGAACAGCTTCTTCCACTTGATGACGGCCAGCGCCGCGTTCAGCGCGTTCAGGTCGGCGATCTGAATATTCTTGGCATACAGGTCTTGGGCCGCGCCCGCGGAAAGGCTGATGCGTTTCTTGTCACGGACATGCGTCCTCATGCGTTCGGTGCTTGCCGTAGTCCTTACGATGCCGTGCAGCTTGTCGTCGACGAGGTCGATCCCCATGCCGACATCGACGAAGGGGATGCCGAGGGCTTCCAGCTTCTCGATGATCGGCCGTTTTGCATTGCCGCGATCGACGCAAAGGAAGACAAATGCCATCCCGTCGAGACAGCCCGCATTCGCGGCGTCGATGTGGAAATCGTACGCCACGATGTTCCGCCGCATCGGCGCGTAGCGGTCGCGGAAGTAGTGGACCTTTTTCGGCGCGGCCTTCAGTTCGGTAAGCGTCGCGACTCCGGGAGAGCAGAACGCATTGTGCTGGAGAAAATGGTCGCCATCGAAAAGATGAATCTCATTAATCGGCGTTTTCGCCACCAAGTCGAGAACGTAGGAACCCGTGCCGCCAAGGCCGATGATCGCTACCTTGGGGAGCGCCAGCTTCTGCGACGCGGCATAGATGCCCGCGCGGCTTGAAGCCGTATCCAGATACTCGAATACGGAATCGGGGTCTTCGGTTTCGATCACCCGGAACGTCTTCGCCGTGGCCGTCGGATCGATTGCCGCCGCGTGGCTCGACAGCATGTCGGCGTAGGTGGTCATCTTGTGGTGGTAGTCCTGATACCCACTGGGGGGCTTACTCGAAAACGAGTGGTCCACCAAGAGACCGTCACCGATATTCTGGCGGCTGCTACCGTTGACGATCTTGGTCAGAGGGCGTCCGTGCAGGTCGCAAGGATGCTCGCCTGCGAACAAGGCTACGTGGGTGTCCGGCTTCGCCGCGACCTGCCCGGCGAGAGTCAGCGTCGAAACCAGCAACCCGCGTTTCACCTCTCGCTTGCTGTTGATGTAGGGCACATTGCGGAGAACGAGATGGCTGGCTCTGACCTCCACCTCGTATCCGTCTTCCTTCAATCTGGCGAGGTCCGGGCTACGACTTATCAGTGGCTGTGACATTGAAAATCATGCCCTTCTTGATCTTCACGGTTTCGCCCTCAACGAGCGATCCTTCCGGCTTCTCGCCCTGGCCGCGCCGGTAGGTGATCGTGAAGATGATGTTGTCGCCCGTCGGCGGCGTGTCGAAGGCGAGCGCGACGAGCTGCGCGAAGGAAAGTTCCTTGCCGGTCACGGTCTTCTCGCGGCCGTTCACGACGATGGTGAAGTCCTGATCGCGGTGGTTGTCATGATCCCCGTTATCGCCGTGGTCGTGGTCATTGCGGCGGTCTTTGCCGTTGTGGCCGGGTTTGTGATCGTCGGTCATCTTGTTTGTCCTTTCTTCGGTTCAGCCCTTAGGCGGGAACGAGTCACCGCCGTGGCTGTCGCTGCTGGCGATGCGGCCGTCCTGATTGTGGATGCGCAGCTCGGTACCCTGGTTGCGGCTAACGTTGCGGCCGCTGTCGATGGCTTCGCGCTTGGTTTCGTGGTGGCTGCTGGCGCGTTCAGCGCCGCCGCGCTTCACGTCCCATCCCCCGTTCGGGTTCGGGACGACATGGTGGGTTTGCGGCCCTTTGCTCATCGTTCCGGCCTCCTTGACCTGTTGCCTCGCGAAACCGCTGTTCCGCATATCTGCTAATTAGCGTATTTTACTGTCGAATACAAGGGCAGCCGATTTTTCGGCGGCCGGGGCGGTTTACAGACGGTCGAAGAGGGAGGGGCCAGCGGACGTTGCGCCCAGGATGTTCAGTCGCAAAAGCCGTACGCGCGCGGCGTCCGCCGACACCTGGAAGGCATCCTGAACCCGCCCGACCAGGGCCTGGCCGTGTTCGGTGCTGGTGCCGATGACGCCGAACAATCCGTTAGCTTCCTGATATGCGCCGACGACGCGGCGCAGATAGGACACCGGCATCAAGAGGGCGCCGCAGGCATGGCCCGCCTGCCATTCCATCCAGTCGGTCTGGACAGCTTCCAGCATCGTGTCGCGCTTGCAAATCTGCTTGTTGGCGTTCGGATTCCGCCGGAGCAGATCGACGCCGGGTGGCTCGACCTCCCAAAGAAAGGCGTGGAAATGCACATGCCCGTATTCGTGTGTCAGAGTGGTGCGGAGCCGATTCTCGCGCCGTTCGTCGTTGGAAAGGTTCTCAGCGATGCGGACGACAGGTTTGCGGCCCGGCTGGAACTCGGTCACGCCCTCCACGTCATGGCCGTATGCGGACAGGTCGGCGTAACCGTCGAAATCATCCGTGTCGCGCTCGATCAGAAGCGTGAGATCGTCGGTCGTGACCGGGAACTCGGCCTTGCCGTATTTGTCCTTCAGGAATCCTGTGATGATGTTCTCGCATTCGCGGTCGAGTTCTTCGGACCTGTAGTGCGGACGCTGCGAGAAACGCCCTGTCGTATCACGAACGTATCTCACCATCCGCTTCCGTCTCATTTGCTGTTCGGCTTGCCGCGAAAGGCGACCATCGCCTTGGCGACCTCCTGCTGCGAAAGTTTCCGTTCCCGCAGATCGGCCGGAAACTTGCCGGCGAGGTAGTAGAGCCAGTCCGCCTCGATGCCGAGCACCTCGGCGAACTGCTGGACCATTCGGTCGGATGAAGGGCTGCGGCGGTCGTGCTCGATGTCGTTGAGGTACTGAGGGGAAATAGCTTCCTCGTCCTCCCGGAGGATTTTCAGGGCAAGCTCTTTCTGGCTCCAGCCGCGCGCTTTGCGCGCTTGACTTATAGCGCGCCCGAAGGTGTCCGCCTTGTCACTCATTGTCGCTCCTTTGCGATACGCTCGTTAGCTGATCAGCGTATTCGAAACGAGTATGACGGTCAAGGTGCCCATGGGATGCCGTGAAGCAACGGCATCACGCCGCCAGCCTTCGGGCGGCGATGCCGTGATAAGTGCAATCCAGCTCGATCCCGACGTAGTCGCGGTCCACCCCATGGGCAGCAACGAGGGTCGAGCCCGAACCGCAGAACGGGTCCAGCACCAGCCCGCCTTCCGGGCAGAACGCCTCGATCAGGGGCTTCAGGATAGCCACGGGTTTCTGCGTCGGATGCAGCCGGTTCCCCGTGTAAGGGAAGTCGATGACATCAGCCGGCGGGTTCTCCGGCAGGGCCGGATGGCCCTTGGCCAGCACATAGGCGGATTCGTGCGTGTAGCTGACGAACCGGGACGAGGAAGCGTATTTCTTACGAAAGACGATGTGACCGACGATCCGGAATCCGGCCGCGCGCTAGGCGCTCATGAAGCGGTCGGTCTGCGTCCAGCCGTAGAAGCTCACGCACAAGCTATCGTTCAAAACCCGGAACATCTCGCGCGCGGCCGGTCCCAGCCAACGGCCATTGTCGTCATTGATGATGCGGCGACCGTCGCGGGATTGATAGCGCACGAGATAGGGCGGGTCGGTCAGGATGAAGTCCACCGAGCGGGCGGGCATCCGGCGCATGACGCTGATGCAATCACCTTGATGGATCACGTTGCGGGAAAAGAGACTGGTCTGGTTCATGGCGTCCTCCGGCCTTGTTTTTTGCGTTTCGACGCGGAGGGACAGGACGGCTTGCCAAGGAGGCGGCGCACCGCAGAGAACACGGCCAACACGGGAGCGCACGCGAAGGAGCGGGCAGGCCGTTGCGCCGCCGACTGCGGGCCGTCACCGCTGCGATCCTCTCCGAAACGCCACAAGGCCGGATGCCCGGCAGACCCGGTCTTCCCGCCCGACGTGACCAGCCTGTGCTCAATCCGGCAAGAATGCTGCCGGGCAGTGTCCGGCCATGGACACGCCGGGCCACAAGCAGAATGATTGCACGCATGCGGAGCGCCACGGCTTCCGCGTGGCCGATGA
>LNFM01008968.1_pt1 | contig 10583 bp, 11 predicted proteins | sample 596031 | NCBI WGS metagenome assembly LNFM01 (sample SAMN04254537, study PRJNA301005) | activated carbon metagenome | isolation source: dual media filters at the Ann Arbor, Michigan drinking water treatment plant | place: USA: Ann Arbor | reverse complement strand
GCGGCGCTGGACCTGTTCAACCGGGCGCTCGACCATGCCGGTTCCGGCCTGACCGCGTTCGAGCTGATCGCCAGCCGGCCGCTGGAATTCGCGCTCGCGCACATTCCGCAGACGGTGCGTCCGCTGGCCGGGAGTTCGCCCTGGTATGTGCTCCTCGAAATCTCGTCGGGTCGTTCCGCAGAGGATGCGCGCCAGCAGGCCGAGGACGTGCTCGGCGCCGCACTGACCGACGGGCTGATCGGCGATGCGGTGATGGCGGGCAGCCTGGCGCAGGCCGACGCCTTCTGGCGACTGCGCGAAAGCCTGTCGGAGGCGCAGCGCCCCGAAGGCGCCTCGATCAAGCATGACATTTCCGTGCCTGTCGCCCGCATACCCGACTTCATCGCGCGCGCCGAAAAGGCGGTCGCTGCCGTCTGCCCGGATGCCCGCGTCGTCTGCTTCGGGCACATGGGCGACGGCAATCTGCACTACAACGTCTCGCAGCCGGCGGGCGGCGACCCCAAGGCGTTCCTTGCCTTCTACCGCACGATGAACAAGGCCGTGCACGACGTCGTGCGCGACCTCGACGGCTCGATTTCGGCAGAGCATGGCATCGGCCGGCTCAAGCGGGACGAGCTTGCCGCCACGGCGCCGCCGGTGGCGCTCGACCTGATGCGCCGCGTCAAGGCCGCCTTCGATCCCGCGGGGATCATGAATCCCGGGAAAGTGATCTGAAGCGCAGGGGCATGTATCGGGCGACGCGGAAGCCTGACCGTTGACCGCTGGTTAAGCTGTGTTTCCAACACCTTACACCCGGTCGCAATCCGATAACCATCCGGACCATCAGAACAAATTTAACCGACTTCCTAAGGCCGCCAGTAAGGTCCCCGCGCTACAGTCACTCCCATAAAGCCCGGGGAAAACACCGGGGCGAGAAGACCGGAAAACCGGCTCTCGGGAGTAACAGGAAGAGGCCAATACTGATGAGCACCGGACTGAAGCCAGTCTGGGCGGGACGCAACATGCGTCTCGACCCGTTCCGCCTGCCCCAGATCGTCAGCTACGCCACGCGCGACGAATATGGCGACGTGACCTTCACGATCGACCATCGCGGCGCCGTGCTGCGCCGGGTGCTCGAACTGAGCGGCCTGCCGGTGACGGTGGCGCTGCCCGCCAAGTCGTTCAGGGGCGTTGCGGCGCGGGCCATGGAAGACGACCATGGCAATGTCACGGTCACGCTCGAACTGCTCCACAACGATCCGATGCTGTCGGTCCCGCTGCTCGTCGCCGACGATCTCGACGATGTCGCCGCCGACTGGCGCGCCTGGGCCGACGCCTACCGTCTGCCGATGCTGCTGATCGAGGCGGACGGTATTGCGCGAACGCTCGAGGAATCGCTTGGCGCTGCGATCAAGACCGCTCCCGTTCGCGAACGCCGCCAGGGCAGCGCGACGCGCCAGCGGCGCCCGCGCTTCCTGGTCAGGCGCCGTGCCGGCGATCTCGGCATGCGTCTTGTGATCCAGGGCGAGGAAATCATCGCGCCCTGCTGACGCAGGACGTTGGCGTCAGACCAGAGGCTTGACGACCACCCAGACCGCTCCGCCGAGAAGGCCGAGAAAGATCATCCAGCCGATCGCATTGTTGGACCTGAACAGCCGCAGGCATTGCTCGGGATCGTCGATGTCGAGCTGGGCGATCTGGCGCGCCATATGCGCCGCCGCCGCCGCAAGCCCGGCAAGGGCGGGCATCGGCACTTCGGCGCCGGCAAAGGCGATGGCAAAGAACATCAGCGCTAGACCGTAGAGCCCGACCAGCCAGGCTTTCGTGTTCTCGCCGAACAGGCGCGCCGTCGAGCGCACGCCGACCAGCGCGTCGTCCTCGCGGTCCTGATGCGCGTAGATCGTGTCGTAGCCGATCACCCACAGCACCGAGCCGAGATAGAGCATGATCGCCGGGCCATCGAGATCGGCGAATTCGGCCGCCCATCCCATCAGCGCGCCCCAGGAGAAGGCAAGCCCGAGGACGAGCTGTGGCCAGTTGGTGAAACGCTTCATGAAAGGATAGATCGCCACGACGGCGAGCGAGCAGAGGCCGACGAGGATGGCGAAGCTGTTGAACTGCAGCAGGACGACGAGCCCGACCAGCGCCTGCGCGACGAGAAAGATCCAGGCCTGGCGCTTCGTCACCTGGCCGGACGGCAGCGGCCGCGACCGCGTGCGCTCCACGGCGGCGTCGATCCTGGCATCGACGATGTCGTTGTAGGTGCAGCCCGCGCCGCGCATCGCCGCCGCGCCGACTAGGAACAGGAGGACGAGATAGGGCGAGGGCAGGAGCGACATCAGCGGATCGCTGGGTCGCGCATAGGCGACGGCCGCAAGCGCCGCCGACCACAGGCACGGCCAGAGCAGGAGCCAGATCCCGATCGGCCGATCCCAGCGCGCCAGCTGCGCGTAGGGCCACACGCCGCGCGGCAGGATACGGTAGACCCAATGCCCGCTCGGCGCATCGGCGACACGGCCCTGTCCGGCCTTTGACTGGATGACGTCCATGGGTCTGGAGTGGCAGGCCGCCGCGCGGGCGTCAAGAAGCCTTGCCTGTCTTCAGGTGTACGGATATACGTACAGAATATGATGTCGCTGGAGGTGACCGCCGTGGAACACGTGACGCTTACCGAACTTCGGGCCAACATGGCCAAGCATTTCGACAAGGTCGAGCAGGATCGCACCGAACTTGTGGTGACGCGCCAGAACCATGAACCTGTGGTGATCATGTCGCTCGCCGAACTGCAGGGGATGCGCGAAACGCTTCACCTCATGAGTTCACCAGCAAATGCCGAACGTCTTCAAAGATCGATCGCAGAGCTTGATGCTGGCCAAGGCGTCAGACGCGACCTGATCGAGCCGTGATACTGATCTTTTCTTCGCAAGCGTGGTCCGAATATCTGCTCTGGCAGCAATACGATCCTTCTGTGGTGCCACGCATAATTGAGTTGATCAAGGAAACCATGCGGTCGCCCTTCGTCGGCATGGGCAAGCCAGAACCCTTGGTCGGCAACTACAAGGGGTTCTGGTCGCGCAGGATTACGCAGGAGCACCGTCTGGTCTATCGCGTAGCGGGGAAAGGCGACAACCAGTCCCTCGAAATCGCAGCCTGCCGCTTCCACTACGGGAAATGACCCGCTGTGATGCCATATGTGTGCGCTGCCGGAAGCTCAGCTTGACCTGCGCGGGATGCGCAAATAGCACGCCTCGTGGAAGTGATTGAACGAGGTCGGCAATGAACGTTCTACTCATCGGCTCCGGCGGCCGCGAGCATGCGCTGGCCTGGAAGCTCGCGGCGTCGCCGATGCTGACCAGGCTCTATGCGGCCCCCGGCAATCCCGGCATCGCCCGGGAGGCGGAACTGGTCGACCTCGACGTGTCGGACCACGCCGCCGTCGCTGCCTTCTGCCAGGAGAAGTCGATCGGCCTCGTCGTGGTCGGGCCCGAGGCGCCGCTCGTCGCCGGTCTTGCCGACGCGCTTCGGTCGAAGGGGATCCGGGTGTTCGGCCCTTCGGCATCCGCTGCCCGCCTGGAAGGCTCGAAAGCCTTCACCAAGGATCTGTGCGCGCGTTTCGGCGTACCCACGGCCGCCTATGGTCGCTTCTCCGACGCGGCCTCTGCACGCGCCTACATCGAAGCGCAGGGCGCGCCCATCGTGGTCAAGGCCGACGGGCTTGCGGCGGGCAAGGGCGTCACCGTGGCGATGACCGAAGCCGAGGCGATCGCCGCGGTCGAGGCTTGCTTCGACGGCGTTTTTGGCGGGGCGGGCGCGGAAGTCGTGGTGGAGGAGTTCCTGACCGGCGAGGAAGCAAGCTTCTTCTGCCTGTGCGACGGCACCAGCGCCATGCCCTTCGGGACCGCGCAGGATCACAAGCGGGTCGGTGAGGGCGATACCGGCGCCAACACCGGCGGCATGGGCGCCTATTCACCGGCCCCGGTGATGTCGCGAGCGATGATCGACCGCACCATGGAGGAGATCATCCTGCCAACCATGCTCGGCATGCTGCAAATGGGGGCGCCGTTCTCGGGCGTGTTGTTTGCCGGCCTGATGATCACGGCCGATGGACCGAAGCTGATCGAATACAATGTCCGCTTCGGCGATCCTGAATGCCAGGTGCTGATGCTGCGCCTGAAGGACGATCTCCTCGTGCTGCTGAACGCCGCCGTCGACGGGCAGCTGGCGCATATGTCGGCACGCTGGCGCGACGACGCGGCCCTGACCGTGGTGATGGCGGCGCGCGGCTATCCGGATGCGCCCGAGAAGGGAAGCGTCATTGCGGGCCTCGATCATGTACCCGCGGGCGTCGAGATCTTCCACGCCGGCACGGTGATGCAGGGCGATGCGCTGAAAGCCAATGGCGGGCGCGTCCTCAACGTCACCGCCTCTGGCGCCACGGTGACCGAAGCGCGGGACCGCGCCTATGCCGGTGTGGACGCGATCGTCTGGCCGGAGGGATTCTGTCGCCGCGACATCGGGTATCGCGCGGTGGAACGGGAAGCTGGAATCAACTGACGCCTCACGGGCTCGTCGGCACGCCGGTTCGGATGGGCTCCCGGGAAACCTGCGGCGGCGCCGGTATGGCAGTCAAGGAAGCAGATGCCGCCAGCCAGGATTTCAGGGCAGCCTGAGCTGAGCTCGCGACTCCGGTCACGGAGCGTGTGAAGTCGACATCGATGACCGCGGCGGCTTCCATCACCGGCTGCGGCTGCGGCTTCGTCTCCGGCTCGGGCCTGGGCGGGTAGCGTTCACCGGCCAAGATGAAGGCGTCACGCAAAAGGTCCATCCCCACGACACGCTGCACCGGGGCATAGGACAGCGTGCCGTCGCCCTTCATCCCGTCCTCGCGCGACAGAGGCACCGGCACGCTCGCGATGAGGTCGATCTTCGTGTCGACCAGGCCGCCGAACGGCCACGCCGTGCGCAGGGCGGCCGCATCCATGGCCGCGACATTCACGTCGATGTCGTTGCCGGTCCCCGGCACGCGGTAGGGGCAGCGAAGTCTGCGGCAGTTGGCCTGCGACGAAAACTGCCAAAGCGCATAACTCTCCCAGTTTCCCTTGGGAAAGTGCATCCCGATCTCGGCTTTGTAGCGCGCATACCAGAGCGGTAGCCGCGACAGGAGGGGGTAGAGAATCCTGTTGTCGGCGACATGCTGCGCCGTGGACCCGTTGGTGTAGAGCACCGGATAGCGGCCGATGCGTCGCTTGACGTGGCGGGCGAATTCCTCCGCATCCGTCAGCGACATCCATTGCCCGGGATCGTTGTCCTCGATGTCGATGGCCAGCAGGTCGTCCGGCTGCGGATCGGCGAAATCGATGAAATGGTTGGCCTGCTCGATCGGATTACCGGGTCGGCCGAGATGGTAGGCGCCCCATTTCAGGCCCAGCGCCTTGGCCACGGTGCGGCGCGTCCTGTACAGTTCGCGCGCCACTGCGTGCCGCTTCCACAGCGTCTTACAGAGTCTCTGCTCGATCTCACTGCCAGAGCAGATATAGGGTGGTGAGACCCCATCGGACGCCTTGTTGATGAAGCCGACGATACGCTTGTCCGAGGCGAGCTTGTTCCAGTCGATTTCGTTGTATTCGTAGGCATCGACGACGAGCGCGCGGTCCTTGTTCTTCCAGGGTTCGGAAAAGTCAGCGTCCTGCGCGGAGGCAGGACCGCCACCTGCCGGAAGCAGAAGGGCCATGGCAAGCATTGCCGCACGCCACGGGCTTTTGCGTCTTTGGATCAAGGCACCTTCCCTCGGCAGGTCGGGCGCAGTGTGTCCGTTTATGGTTAACGAAATGCTGCCGGCCACCGAGTCGCGGCTCAGCGGTCGCTCTCGAACGGGTCAGGCGCCGGCCTGTCGGGCAGGCTGCCCTCACTTTGGCGTCGGTGGAAGTGCTTGAGCGAGCAGGCTGACGAGCACAGGACGCCCCGGTCGGTCCAGTAGGCTGGCCCGTCTTCCATGTTGCCGTGATAGTAGGAGAACCCCGGCATGCCGAAGGGCAGGCCACATTCGATGCATCGGCGTGTTTCGGGTCTGGCGAGCATGGATGGTCCTTACATTTCCCTCTCACCTAACGTCGACGATCGGAATTGCCAACCATCGCGGCAAGGCAATTGATTGACGTTAACGTCAAGAGCAACTATCCCGAAACGGCAATCCTGGGCGGATTGTCGACGGACGGAAGGCTTCGCGGAGAGCCTCCAGGAGGAGAGTTACACGATGTATCGCGCACCCGTCGACGAGATCGCCTTCACGCTAAAACATGTCGCGGGGCTCAAGGCCGGGCTGGATGCCGGCCTGTTTGGCGATCTGAGCGAGGACCTGGTCGACGCGATCCTGGCCGAGGGCGGGCGTTTTGCCAGCGAGGAGATCGCGCCGCTGGCCAAGGCCGGCGACACTCAGGGCGCTTGCCTCGACAATGCCGTGGTGACGACGCCCCCGGGCTGGAAGGAGCTCTATAGCCGCTGGGCCGAGGGCGGCTGGAACGCGCTGTCGGGACCGGTCGAGTTCGGCGGGCAGGGCCTGCCCAACATGCTGGCCATGGCGGCGACCGAAATGTGGAACGCTGCCTCGATGGGCTTTGGCCTCGGGCCGATGCTGACCATGGGATCGGTCGACGCGCTCGAGAAACACGCAAGCGATGAAGTGAAGCGCCTGTACCTGGAAAAGCTCGTCTCGGGCCAGTGGATGGGCACGATGAACCTGACGGAGCCACAGGCCGGCTCCGACCTCGCGGCACTGCGCAGCCGCGCCGAACCGGTGGGCGACGGCACCTACCGCATCTTCGGGCAAAAGATCTACATCACCTATGGCGAGCACGATTTTACCGACAACATCGTCCATCTCGTGCTGGCGCGCCTGCCAGATGCGCCGGAAGGCACGCGCGGCATTTCGCTCTTCCTGGTTCCGAAATTCCTGCTCGACGACCAGGGCGCGCCGGACCAGCGCAACGACGTGTTCTGCAGCGGGCTGGAGCACAAGCTCGGCATCCACGGCTCGCCGACCTGCACGATGATCTATGGCGACGGCTTCGCGGACGGCATGGCGCCAGGCGCCCTCGGCTGGCTGATCGGCGAGGAGAACAAGGGCCTCGCTTGCATGTTCACCATGATGAACAACGCAAGGCTCGCGGTCGGCATGCAGGGCGTGGCGGTGGCCGAGGCGGCGTTCCAGAAGGCGCTCACCTATGCCAATGAGCGCCGCCAGGGCAAGGCAGCCAGCTTTGCCGGCAAGGGCATGGCGCCGATCGTCCATCACCCCGACGTGCAGCGCAATCTGCTCACCATGAAGGCGCTGACCCAGGCGGCGCGCGCCATCGGCTATTGCTGCGCGCACGCCACCGACATGGCGCGCGCGGGCACGGACAAGTCTGCTTTCTGGCAGGAACGCGCCAATCTGCTGACACCCGTCGCCAAGGCCTTCGCCACCGATGTCGGCGTCGACGTCGCATCGATCGGCGTGCAGGTGCATGGCGGCATGGGCTTCATCGAGGAGACCGGCGCCGCCGCCTACTACCGCGACGCGCGCATCGCGCCGATTTACGAGGGCACCAACGGCATCCAGGCGATCGATCTGGTGATGCGCAAGCTGCCGCTCTCCGGCGGAGCCTGCGTCGACAGCTATATCGAGGAACTGCGCGCCGATATCGACGCGGTACGAAAGTCCAACCTGCCCGGCTTTGGCGAGACCGCAGTCCATCTCGATCGGGCCGTGGCCGATCTCGAAGCGGCGACGGCATTCCTGGCGCAGGCTGCCCGCGACGGGAACCAGCAGGCGGCGCTTGCCGGCGCCACGCCCTATCTCCGGCTGTTTGCCGTCGCAGCGGGTGGCGCTTTGCATGCCCGCGGCGCAGTGGCCGCGGGTTCGGCCGATCGCGTCGCGCTCTGCCGCTTCTTTGCCGAAAACATTGCGACCGAGAGTCCCGCGCTCCGGCAGCGCGTCACCGGCGGCGCCGAAAGCCTTGCGGCCGCCGCCGAATTCCTGATCTCGGCCTGAACAAGGGGATAGTCCGTCGTGAGCGAGCACATTGTCATCGAGCGGCGTGGCGCGGTCCAGTCGATCCGCATGAACCGCCCCGAGAAGAAGAACGCCATCACCCGCGCCATGTATGCTGCCATGTCGGCGGCACTGACGGCGGGCGACGCCGATCCGGCCGTGCGCTGCCATGTTTTTCTGGGCGTGCCCGGCGCCTTTTCGTCCGGCAACGACCTGGCTGACTTCATGGCCGTCGCGATGGGCGGCGAGGGCGGCAGCGAGGTCTGGGACTTCCTGCTCGCGCTCGCGACGTCGGCCAAGCCGATCGTGTCCGGCGTCGATGGGATCGCGGTTGGCATCGGTACGACGCTCAATCTGCACTGCGACCTGACCTTTGCCACGCCGCGCACCGTCTTCCGCACGCCCTTCGTCGATCTCGGCCTCGTGCCGGAGGCGGGCTCGAGCCTGCTTGCGCCGCGCATCCTCGGCCGTCAGCAGGCCTTTGCGCTGCTTGGGCTGGGCGAAGGCTTTTCGGCGGAGCGCGCGCAGGCGGCCGGGCTGATTTATGCCGTTGTCGGCGAGGACAGCCTCGAGGCCGAGGTGATGGCAGCGGCGGAGCTGATCGCCTCTAAGCCGCCGCAGGCGCTGAAGATTTCTCGCGATCTGATGCGGGGTTCGACCGACGAGACAGTCGAGCGCATCCGCGAGGAGGGCGAGCATTTCAAGCAAAGGCTCAGATCGGATGAAGCCAAGGCCGCCTTCGTGGCGTTCATGAGCCGCAAGAAATAGCCGTTGCTCTACCCGCACGGCGGCGGGCAAGGCAGTTCACGGATACAGCCGCGTCTTGTCCCAGCCGCCCTCGGCATTGCGCGTAAAGAGTGCCCGGTCGTGCAGGCGGAAGGGGCGGTCGTGCCAGAATTCGATCTGAGTCGGAATGATGCGGAAGCCGGACCAGTGGCTTGGCCGCGGAATGTCACCGATCGGGTATTTGGCGGTGTACTCCGCCACCGCTTTCTCCAGCGCGAATCGGCTTTCCAGCGGCCGCGACTGTTTTGAGGCCCAGGCACCGATTCGGCTGCCGCGAGGCCGCGTCGCGTAATATTCATCCGCTTCGGCGTCGGAAACGACCGCGACATTGCCGCGCACCCGCACCTGGCGACGCAGGGATTTCCAGTGAAAGCACAGTGCCGCCTTCCGCGACGACAGGATCTCGCGACCTTTCGCACTCTCGAAATTCGTATAGAAGACAAAGCCTTGTTCGTCGAAATCCTTGAGAAGAACCATGCGTACGTCCGGCATGCCATCCTCGTCGACGGTGGCGAGCGCCATGCCGGTGGGATCGTTGATCTCGCTCTTGGTCGCGTCCGCGAGCCATTCGGCAAACAGCCGGAAAGGCTCTTCGCGCGCCGTGAAGTCATCGCTTGTTAACCCGGTCTGGCTCATAGTTTTTCCTGGTGCATTCCGTGTTTGGGAGATTGCTGATTGTCGCGCATAGCGCAAGCGATTGCCGAAGGGTTGATCGTCGCAGGCTATCGTGGCGCGCGGCTTGCCGTCGTGATCGCGGCATCGGTCACGCTTTGCGCCTGCGCGTCCGGCGGCTTCAGCCTGTCCAAGGCAGAAGTTGATCCCACAATCCTGACCGGCGCCACCGGTAGCGGGGCGACCGGGCCCGAGGCGCTCGATGACGCGTCCGACCGCAACACGATCCGCAACGCGGTTTCTTCAGCCGATGTCGAGGAACTGAGGGGCGCGCCCCTGCCGTGGGCCAACGCCGACACCGGATCGCGCGGCGCGATCAGCGCGCTGGTTGAGGAAAAGGACGGCGGAACGTTGTGCCGCCGCTTCACCACCTCGCGCGAACGCTTCGACGGCGTCTCGCTCTACAAGGGCAAGGTCTGCATGGTGGCGCCGGGCGCCTGGCAGGTTCAGGCGCTCGACGGACTTTGATCATCCGACGCGACGGTTCCTCTGGAATTTCTTCCTAGCAGGGCGCATATAGGGGTTGATCACACACATCGTTGCGTCAGGCAGGACACATGCGCGATCCCTACGAAGTGCTGGGCGTTGCAAAGACCGCAACGGCCAAGGACATAAAGCAGGCCTACCGGAAACTCGCCAAGAAGTATCATCCCGACCAGCATCCGGATGATCCCAAGGCGAAGGACCGGTTTGCCGCGGCCAACCAGGCCTACGAGATCGTCGGCGACGACAAGAAGCGCGCCGCCTTCGATCGCGGCGAGATCGACGGCGACGGCAAGCCGCTGCATCCGGGCTTCCACCCCGGTGCGGGCGGCGGCGACCCCTTTGCCGGCTTCCGCCGCCAGCAGGCTGGCGGCCAGACGCGAACCGAGTTCCGCGGCGGCGACGCGTCCGACATCTTCAGCGAGATCTTTGGGCAGGCCTTCTCCTCCGACCGCCCTGGTGCCGGTGGCCCCGGGGGTTTCTCTGGCGGGGTGCGCCAGGAGCCGCAGGGCGCCGACCTCAACGTGATCCTCACGGTGAGCGTCGAGGAGGTCGCGACCGCCGCCAAGGTCAATGCCGAATTCCCCGACGGGCGCAAGCTGGCGGTCAAGCTGCCGGCCTATGTCGAGGACGG
>LNFM01026487.1_pt1 | contig 10584 bp, 7 predicted proteins | sample 596031 | NCBI WGS metagenome assembly LNFM01 (sample SAMN04254537, study PRJNA301005) | activated carbon metagenome | isolation source: dual media filters at the Ann Arbor, Michigan drinking water treatment plant | place: USA: Ann Arbor | reverse complement strand
TGTCGATGTCGAGGCAGCCCGCCAGGACCATCGGCTGGTTGGCGACGAAGCCCACGGTGCGGCCGGCCATGCGGCCGAAGCCGACCACCATGTTGGCGGCCCACTCCGGCGACAACTCGAAGAAGTCGCCCTCGTCCACGACCTTCAGGATCAGCTCCTTGATGTCGTAGGGCTTGTTGGGGTTGTCCGGCACCAGCGTGTCGAGCGAGGCGTCGTCGCGGTCGGCCGGATCGAGCGTGACGCGCACCGGCGCCTTCTCGCGGTTGTTGGCCGGCAGGAAGTCGACGAAGCGGCGGAGCTGCAGCAGCGCCTCGACATCGTTCTCGAACGCGAGATCGGAGACGCCCGACTTCTGCGTGTGGGTGAGTGCGCCGCCCAGCTCTTCCTGCGTCACGGTCTCGTGCGTCACCGTCTTCACGACGTCGGGGCCGGTCACGAACATGTAGGAGCTGTCTTTCACCATGAAGATGAAGTCGGTCATGGCCGGCGAATAGACGGCGCCGCCGGCGCAGGGTCCCATGACCATGGAGATCTGCGGGATCACGCCCGACGCCATGACATTGCGTTGGAACACGTCGGCGTAACCCGCCAGCGAATCGACGCCCTCCTGGATGCGCGCGCCGCCCGAATCGTTGAGGCCGAGCACGGGGGCGCCCACCTTCATGGCGATGTCCATGACCTTGCAGATCTTGGCCGCGTGCATGCCCGACAGCGCGCCGCCGAACACCGTGAAGTCCTGGCTGAAGACATAGACCAGACGGCCGTTGATCGTGCCGTGGCCGGTGACCACGCCGTCGCCGGGAATTTTTTGCGTCTCCATGCCGAAATCGATCGAGCGATGCTCGACATACATGTCGTATTCCTCGAACGAGCCCGGATCGAGGAGCACGTCGATGCGCTCGCGCGCCGTCAGCTTGCCCTTGCCGTGCTGCGCCTCGATGCGGCGCTCCCCGCCTCCCAGGCGCGCACCGGCGCGCCGGCGCTCGAGTTCATCCAACATCTGCTGCATCTATGTCTCCGGCCTTCCGTGACAGTTTTTAGCCATTAGCACGGCTGCGTCTAGCGCAGGAATCGCTTCTCGTTGTCCTTGACCGACCCCATGCCCTGCAGGTCGAAAACATCCTCGACCGTGGCAATGGTCGCCTCGACACCATGGATGCCCCGATCCTTGCGGATCTGCGCAAAGGTCGCGCGCATGGCGCCCACGGAGGCCCTGATGGCGTGGTTTCCCCAGATCAGCAGGCCCACCTTCTTGAGTTCTTTCACCCGCGCCACCGTCATCTGCGGATAGGCGGTGGGCACCAGTGCAATCGGCGCCTTGCCGTCCCAGGCGCGCAGGAAGGCCTCGATTTCGTCCGGCGTCTTCTGCTTGGAGTGGACCAAAATCATGTCGGCGCCGGCCACCTCGTAGGCGTGGGCCCGCTTCAGCGCCTCGTCCTGGCCGAGGCCTGCGATCAGCGCTTCGGTGCGCGCCACGATCACGAAGTCGGGATCGCGCCGCGCCGCGCGGGCCGCCTCGATCTTGCCCTGGAATTCCTCGATGCGGACCATGTCCTGGCGACCACCGGCGATCAGGCTGGTGACCTTGGGGAAACTCTTGTCCTCCATCACGATCGCTGCGGCACCCGCCCGCTCGTACTGCTCGATGGCATAGAGCACGTTGATGGCGTTGCCGAAGCCGGTGTCGATATCGGCCACCACCGGCAGACCCGACCGATCGACGATGGCCCTCGTCATGTCGAGGTGCTGGGTCATCGAGACCATGCTGACATCGGGCACGCCGTACATGGCAGAGAGTTCGAACCCGCTCGCCCAGATCGCATCGAAGCCCGCTTCCGCCGCCAGCATCGCCGACAGCGGACTATGGGCGGCCATCGCCTCGACGAGACCGTTCTTCGCCAGAACCTGGCGAAGTCTGCTACCTGCTCCCATGTTCATTCCCCTTCAACCGCGCAGCCGCGCCCGCTCCAGCAATGCCAGAAACCGCGCCCCGGCAGCGATGTCCTTGGCGACTCCCTCGCGATGCTTCACCGCCAAAGGATCGTCACCCCAGCGCTCGACCTGATAAAGCTCATCGACCTGTGCCGCCGCAAAGGCGCCCTCGGAGGTCAGCCGCCCCTCGGCCACGGCAAGCGCGATCACCAGCGAGCCCGACGTGTGGGTGAGATTGTACAGCGCGGACAGAGCGAGATCGGCATACGCGGCGACTGCGTCGCGCAGGCGCCCCGTGGCGGCCTCGGGTTGATCGACGAAAGTGATCCCGCTCGCCACAAGCAATCGCGCGCCGTATCTCTCCTCTGCCCAATCGAGCAGCGGCTGCCAGGCGTCGTGCTGCAGCTTCATCAAACTTTCGGGCGTGGTGGCGCGATAGCACAGCAGATCGGACCCGGCGTATTTCGCGGTATCGGCGATGATCTCCTCGCGTCGCGGCACGACACGATCGAGGCCGGTGGCCGCCAGCCGCGTCAACGGAAGGTGGGCTGCATTGATTTCCGCCTTGTCCGGCACCCCGTGCCATTCGGCAGCGATGGCCTCTGCCAACAGCTTTGTCGGCACGACCAGAATGGCCTTGGCGGGCGTGCGCATGGGCTTGCCGTCGAGCAGCACGCGAAATCCGTTCTCGGTCGGCTCGACCGCGGTCTCCTTGTAGAAGCGCTTCATGGTGCGCGCCGCGGCGGCTGTGGCGGCTGGGTCGGCTGCGCCGGGCGGCCGGGCCGCTGACGCAGGTCGGCCGACGGCACGGGCATCTGTGCCCGCAGGCCCGGCCTCAGGCCCTCGACGCGGGGCGCGACGGCGGCGCATGGATTGACGCCGGTCTGACGCGCCGCCTGGTTGATCTGTGCCGAGAGGCTTGGCACGACGCCGGCGCCCACGAGCAGCTTGGCAAGATTGGGTTCGAGCGCAGCCGATGTCGGCCGGCCGCTGCCGCCCTTCAGGCGGAGCGGCGAGGCCAGGGACGTGTTCTGCGTATCTCGCGCCTCGGGCGCCAGGATGAACTCCCATCCTTCGGTGCGCAGATGCGCGTAGCCGCCGCCCACCATGGTGGTGCGCGGCGTGTCGATGACCAGCCGGCGCAGGCTGGCGATGCCGCCGCTCACGTCGAAGCGGCCCGCGATGCAGTTGAACGGCACGCCGCCGTCGGTGCCGCCCAGCAGGCGCTGCGTTTCTGCCGGCCAGCTCGCGATCTGGTCGCGCGGCCACATCCCCTTGGTGATGGCAATGTCGATCGAGCCGCTGGCCGAATTCAAGGCGTCGCGCGAGGTTCGTCCACCACCGCGCAGGCGCAAGTCGATGTCGCCGACCGCATCGCGCAGGCCGATGTCGAAGCCGAGTATGCTCGCCAGCTCGCCGAGCGACACGCGGTTGGCCGAGGCGGTGAGCGTTGCCTGCCCGATCCTGCCGGTGGGGTCATAGACCAGATCGAAGCCGGCGGAGCCGCCGCCGACAGTCGCGGCAGCACGAAAAGCGAAACGCTGCTCGTTGGAAGCCAGCGTGACGGAGCCGTTCTGCATCTTCGCTCCAAGGCCCACGACCTCGCCCAGTCGCACGTTCACGGAAACAGCCGAGCGGCCAAGCCAACTCGCCGAGAAGGGCAAGGCGGGAACGAGTCTCGGCTGCGCGGGCGACGGCGAACCGGCGGCCGGCGCCGGCGCAGTAGGCCATCGCAACTCACTGACATCGAGCCGATTGACGTCGGCATTGACCGCGACAGTAGGCACGCCCTTGCGGTCGGCGCGGAACAGCGCCTCACCCACGAGGTCGCCTGCTCCCACCTTCAGCGTCGTCACTTCGACCTTGAACCCGTTGCGCTGGGTCGCGGCTTTGGCGCTCAATGCGTAAGGGCCGCCATGAGGTACCGGCAGGCGGATGTACGGCCCGAAGGCCGCCACGTCAGGACCTTCGGACGTGATCTGGATGTTCGTGCCCTTGACCCCGACGCCACCCTTGATCGCGATCTTGCCGTCGCCGAAACCGCCTTGCAGATCGATGTTGCCCGGCAGGCCCCGCATCCAGCCATCGAACGTTCCCGCTGTGCCGGTGAGGTTGAACAGGCTGGCCTGGGGAGCGCCGAAACGTCCTTCGATCTGCAATGGTTGATTGGGTGCCGCCGACCGCAGCGCGCCGTTCGCGATTTCCAGGACCACCGGCGGTCGGCCGGCACCCTCGGCGATGGTCAGTACCGAATCCTGCACCTCGATGACGCCGATCCATGGGAAGGCTGGCGTCGTGCGCAAACGCAGGGAACGGCTCTCGCCCGGATGCGGCCCCGATCCATCCGGCGGCGGCAGCATCTCGAGGTTGGCGTCGCCCACTTCGTTGCGTTCGACCAGGATGTCGGCGCCCTCGAGGAGGATCCGCCCGATCTTGATCTCGCCGAGAAGAAGCGCGATCGGATCGAGGAACAGCGTCAGCTTCCGCACCCGCGCAAGGTCGGGGCGCGAGCCCCACGGTGCGTTGGACAAGGTCACGCCCTCGGCCACCATCGCCGGATACTTGCCGATCTTCACGGTCAGCGGCACCTTCGCGGTGAGTTCGCGGCCGGTCACCTTGCGGATCTGCTCGGTCAGCCGGGCCTGGTAGCGGGAAAGATCTCGGGTGGCACCCCAGATGAGTCCGCCGATCACGGCCAACGGGATGGCCGCTACGAGAATCCAGGCCAGCCGCCTCCAGGGAATACGCATGCCGCCCGATTCTCGCTCAATCGCCGCCCGTCGAAAAGCCGAATGCCTCGACAGTGCGACGGAAGTGGGGCGGTGCCTCAGCGGTGACCTTCAGCTCACCCTTGCCCGAGGGGTGCGGCAGCAACAGCCGGCGGGCGTGAAGATGCAAACGCCGTGCGTCGGCAACGGCGGCAAGCAGGGCTTCCTCGCCGCCGTACTTGCCGTCGCCGAGGATGGGACAGCCGATCGCCGCACAGTGGACGCGCAACTGGTGCGTCCGCCCGGTGCGCGGCCACAACGCCAGCAGGGCCGCCCGCTTGGCCAGGCGATCGAGTTCGCGGAAGTGCGTCAGCGCCTTTTGGCCCTCTTCCTCGTCGACCTGCATCATCTCCCGGTCGCGCGCACCCGGCCGCTTGGCGAGCGGCAGGTCGATGGCGCCTCCCAGTAGAGCTTTTCGGTCTCCCGGTCGCGAAACGACTCCGCCAGGCGCTTGGCGGCCTGGCCGGTGCGGGCGATCAGCAGGAGGCCGCTGGTGTCCTTGTCGAGGCGATGGACCAGCCGCGGCCGGTCCTCGAAGCCAAAGCGCAACGCATCCAGCATGCCGTCGATGTGCCGCTCCGTGCCGGTGCCGCCCTGCACCGCCAGCCCCGGCGGCTTGTTGAGGACGATGACGTGATCGTCGCGGTGGATCACCAGCGACTGGATCTCGGCGGCGTCGCGGTCGGAGACGGTCGGAATTTCGCGTGGCTTGGGCGGCGGCGCCAGGGTAACGCCAGGTGGCAGGCGGACCTGCTGCCCCGGCTCGACCCTGTCCTTGCCTTCCGCCCGCTTGCCATCGACACGGACCTGGCCGGTCCGCAACAGCTTCTGCAGCGCGCCGTGACTCAAGCCCGGGAAATGGCGCTGGAACCAGCGGTCGAGCCGCAGGTCGGCCTCGTCGTCGGATACGGCGCGTGTCTGGACCCGGCCGCGCGGGCCGCCCAGGGACACCTTGGGCGCGGGGCTGTCACTCATGGCGCGCAACCTAAGGGACAAGCTAAACAGGGTCCATGGAATCGGTGTCATTCGATACACTGACGTTCGATCACCCGGCGGCCTGCCGCCCGGCGCGGCTGAGTGCCAGCCTGCACCTGCCGGCGCCCGGGGAGCGCCCGCCCCCCTGCATGGTTATCCTGACCAGCAGCGCCGGCGTGCAACGTCACCGCGAGCATTACTATGCACAGGTCCTCAACCAGGCCGGGGTGGCGGCGCTGATCGTCGACAGCTTCTCGGGGCGCGGCGTGCGCCGCACAGTGGCAGATCAGACACTGGTCTCCGGCGCCCAGATGGAGGGCGACGCTTTCGCGGCCCTGGCCCTGCTGCGCGACGACTGCCGCATCGACCCGAACCGGATCGGCGTCATGGGGGTCTCCAAGGGCGGCGTGGCGACCCTCAACGCCGCCATCGCCGTCCGCCAGCGCTGGCGTGGCGGCTTTCCCCATCTGTTCGACCTGCATGTGGCGATCTGTCCCGGGGCCACCGCCCAGCACCGCGATCCGACGACACACGGCCGGCCGATGTTCTTCATGCTGGCGGCCCGCGACGACTACACCCCGGCGCCCCTCGCCATCGAATATGCCGAGCGCATGCGGGCCAAGGGCAACGGCCGCATCAAAGTGAAGGTATACGGCAGCGCCCACCATGGTTGGGAATCGATCGGGCCGGTTTTCGATATCAAGGACGCCGAGAACTGGTCGTGCTGCCGGAACTATATCGAGGACGATGGCACCCACTTCATCCCGGCGGCCGGGCGGGCGATGAGCGAGCCTGACTACCAGGCCTGGGCGCGGAAGCACTGCGTCACCCGGGGTGCCCGGGCGGGCGGCGGCACGCCGGAGTTGAAGCAGCGGGCAACGGCCGATCTGATTGGCTTCCTTGGAGCGCATGATTTCGCCGCTCCGTGGACGAATCGGAAGTTTCCGGCTATAGAGGAATAGTGATTCGTCGCCCATTTCTCGCCGGTTTCCTCGCGTTCGCAGCGTCCGCGTTCGGTCCGCTTTCCTCCCATGCCAGCGACCCGCTGTGGATCGGATCCAAGGCGGCCAATGTCCGCTCGGCGGCGCTCGTCAGTGCCATCCGCGCCGCTTCCAACCATGGCCTCGATCCTGCCTGGTACGGCATTGCCGAGATCGAGAAGGCCATGGCGCCTGGCGCCGATCCCGCCGCTGCCGAAGCATTGCTGACCACCGCCTTCGTTGCCTATGCCAGCGACATTTCGACCGGCCGCGTGCGGGCGAACCGCGTCGACAAAGAAATCGATATCCAGCAGCGGAAGGTCGACAAGGCCGACCTCCTGAAAGCCGCTGCCGACGCTTCGGATTTTGCGGCCTGGCTCGCGGCTCTGCCGCCGAAGGGCGACTATCCTGCTCTCCAGAAGGCATTGGCGAAGTGGCGCGAGAAGCGCGCCACCGCGGTCTACACGCCGATGGCCGATGGGGCGGCGCTGAAGCCGAACATGGTCGACCTCCGGGTGCCGGGCCTGCGCAAGCGCCTCGCCGAACTCGACTTCACGGTGCCGCCGGCCGGTGCCGTCGCCGACCTCTACGACGAGCCTTTGGTCGCCGTGGTCAAGGCATACCAGGAGATGAAGGGCCTCACCGTCGATGGCGTGATCGGCGCGAAGACCGTCCGTTCGCTCAACACCACGATCGACGAGCGCATCGAGCAGATCGTCGCCAACCTCGAGCGTCGCCGCTGGCTGCCGGAGGATCTCGGCAGCCGCTACGTCTACGTGAACACCGGCGACTACTCGATGATCTTCGTAAACGAAGGCAAGCTCGCCTTCCGCAGCCAGGTGATCGTCGGCACGCCCAAGGACCCCACGCCGGAGATCCAGTCGACGATGCGCGGCTTCCAGACCAATCCGTACTGGACCGTGCCTCAGTCGATCGCAGGCGAGGAGTACCTGCCGATCCTGCGCCGCGATCCCAACGCGCTGGCCGCCGGCGGCTTCAAGATCTTCGCGAGCTGGAGCAACGACGACGAACTCGACCCCAACACCGTCGACTGGAATTCGATCCACCCCAAGGCGTTTCCCTACCGCATCCGGCAGGATTCGGGGGCATCCAACGCGCTGGGCTACATCTTCTTCCCGTTCGTGAACAAGTACGGCATCTATATGCACGACACGGCGAGCCGCTGGCTGTTCACCGAAGGCAGTCGCAATTTCAGCCACGGTTGCATCCGCCTGCAAAACCCGCTGGATTTCGTCGACAAGGTCTTCAACGGCAAGAACGGCTTCAGCAAGGAGCGCGTGCTGCAGGTCATCGCTGCCGGCCAGCAGGCCCACTACACGTTCCCCGAACCTATCACGCTCTACGTGACGTACCGGACGGTGGCGGCCAGCGCCGAGGGCATGCCGACCTTCCGCGACGACGTGTATGGCCGCGACCGCAGCGTCGTGAAGGCGATGGCAAAGCCCTGAGGCTCACCGCTTCTTTTCCCTGAGCTTCTTCCAATATTCCAGGCGCTTCACGATCTCGCGCTCGAAGCCGCGCTCGACCGGCTGGTAGAATTCCTCGCGCGCCATACCGTCGGGAAAGTAATTCTGACCCGAGAAGCCGTCGGCGGCATTGTGGTCGTACTCGTAGCCTTTGCCGTAGCCGATTTCCTTCATGAGCTTGGTCGGCGCATTCAGAATGTGCATCGGCGGCGTCAGCGAACCATGCGTCTTGGCGGCCCGCTTGGCGGCGCCGAACGCGACATAGGCGGCATTCGATTTCGGCGCCGTGCCGAGATAGATCACCGCCTGGGCGATGGCGAGTTCGCCCTCGGGGGAGCCCAGGCGGTCGTAGGTGTCCCAGGCCGCGAGTGTCTGGGTGAGTGCCTGCGGATCGGCGATGCCGATGTCCTCGACGGCAAAGCGGACCAGCCGGCGCGCAATGTACTTGGGGTCCTCGCCGCCATCGAGCATGCGGGCGAACCAGTAGAGCGCCGCATCGACGTCGGAGCCGCGCAACGACTTGTGGAGCGCGCTGATCAGGTTGTAATGCGCTTCCTGAGCCTTGTCGTAGAGCGGCGCTCGCTTCTGCAGCAGCGTCGCCAGCCTGGCCGGCGCCAGCGGCCCCTTCTCCTTGAGCTGGGCGAGTTGCTCGGCCAGCCCGATCAGGTAGCGGCCGTCGCCGTCGGCCATGGCGAACAGCGCCTGCCGACCGATCTCGTCGACCGGGAGCTGACGACCGAGCGCCCCTTCGACCCGCGCGAGCAGGGTCGCGAGCGCCGCCTCGTCGAGCCGGCGCAGCACCAACACCTGGCAGCGCGACAGCAGCGCGGCATTGAGTTCGAAGGACGGATTTTCGGTGGTTGCCCCGATCAATGTGACGGTGCCGTCTTCGACGTAAGGTAGAAAACCGTCCTGCTGGGCGCGATTGAAACGGTGGATCTCATCGACGAACAGCAGTGTGCCCTTGCCGTCCTTGCGGCGCTGGCGCGCCGCCTCGAAAATCTTGCGCAGGTCGGCAACACCGGAGAACACCGCCGACAAGGGCTCGAAATGCAGGTCGGTCGCCTCGGCCAGCAGCCGCGCGATCGTCGTCTTGCCGCAACCCGGCGGCCCCCACAGGATCAGCGAGCTGAGCTTTCGCGCCGCCAGCATGCGGCCGAGCGGGCCGTCCGGTCCGAGCAGATGGTCCTGGCCGAGGATCTCGGCAAGCGCGCGCGGTCGCAGGCGTTCGGCGAGCGGCGTCGGAGCGAGCGAGGCGAAGAGTTCTGCCGGCACGGCCCGACGCTACCACGCCTCAGCGGAACTGGACGGTGGATACCATGCCTTCGCGGCCGATCGTGACGCTGGAGATCCCGGCGGCAATACGCTTCTTGAGCTCCTCGACGCTCTTCACGTCCTGGCCGTTGGTTGCCAGGATCATGTCGCCCGGCCGGACGAACCGGCTGGCGTAAGCGCCTGGCTTCACCTCGACGACGGTAACGCCATGTCGCCATTCGGCGAGACCCATCTCTTCGGCAACGGCGGGCGACATGTTGACTACGGTGGTACCGGAGAGCGGCTGGCGACCGTCGAGCACCGAGCGCTCGCGCAGCGGCTTCTCCGGCGGCGCCGCCAGCTTCAACTGGACCGTCGTCTCCTTGCCGGCGCGAATGACGCGCACCGCAACCGTCTCACCGACCTGGAGCGTGGACAAACGGAACCTGAGGCCGGCCTCGTCGTCGATCGGCTGGTCGCGCAGCGCCACGATCACGTCGTTGCGCCTGAGGCCAGCCGCCGCGCCGGGTCCGTCGGGGAAGACCTCCTTGACCACCAGTCCGGCCGGCCGCGCCAGACCGAAACCGGTGGCGAGATCGGGCGTCACGCGCTGCATGCTGGCCCCCAGCCACGGCCGCACGATGCGCCCGCCCTGTTCGCCGAGCGTGACCATGCGCGCCACGATGTTGGACGGCGTGGCAAAGCCGATGCCGACCGATCCGCCGGTCTGCGAATAGATGGCCGTGTTGATGCCGATCAGCCGCCCGTCCAGGCTCACCAGGGCGCCGCCGGAATTGCCGGGATTGATGGCGGCGTCGGTCTGCAGGAAGAAGTTCGAATCGTTGATGCCGCCGGCGCTGCGCGCGACGGCCGAGACGATGCCGCTGGTGACGGTCTGGTTCAGCCCGAACGGATTGCCGATCGCCAGCACGACGTCGCCGACCTCGATCGAGTCCGAATCGCGCATCTCGAGGAAGGGGAACTTCTCGCCCGCCACGTCGATCCGCAGCAGCGCCAGGTCGTAGCGTTCGTCCTGGGTCAGCACCTTGGCCTCGAACTCGCGCCGGTCGGCCAGCACGACCCGGACTTCCTCGGCGCCCTTGACCACGTGGGCGTTGGTGACGATCAGCCCGTCGGGCCGGACCAGCACCCCCGACCCCAGCGAGTTCTGCACCCGCTCGCCGGCCT
>LNFM01015898.1_pt1 | contig 10584 bp, 11 predicted proteins | sample 596031 | NCBI WGS metagenome assembly LNFM01 (sample SAMN04254537, study PRJNA301005) | activated carbon metagenome | isolation source: dual media filters at the Ann Arbor, Michigan drinking water treatment plant | place: USA: Ann Arbor | reverse complement strand
TTTGTTGTGTCGCTGATCTTTACTCCGGCAGGTAAGGGTTGCAATTCTTTTTTAAAATTAGCAGGAGCATTAATGGTCAACAAGGAAAATTGGGTTTTGATCTTTAGTTTATCGGAAATGGAACTGGCCATTGCAACTGATTTTATGAAACGAAAATACTATTACTGGCGGATTAGTGCTTCTTGAAAATTGCCTTTTCTATTGTAGACCAAAAAGTCGAACTTTAAGTACCAAAACCTTTTGTATGAAAATTATACTACTTATCATCAGCACTGCATTTTATTGCATGCAGGGCTTTTCGCAAAAGCCGGATACAGCAGGTGCTGCTGCACTGTTTACACAAATGATGCGACAGATAAATCCAAAACACAGTACATGGGTAAAGAATACTGCCGCTACAGTACAGCAAAAAGGACAAACTGAAGCTGAAGTAAAAACACAAGCTACCAGCTGGGCTCAATTGGGCTCATTAAATAATGGAGATATTGAAGCCCTTTCCTTTCTTGTACTAATGCAGGCGTCTAAGTCTGCACAGGAAGATTTGAAAGCTATAATGGCAAAAGTAAAATCCATCAATGAGCAAAAAGCAAAACAACGGGAACTGTTGTCTTCAATGCAGAAGGGAAAAGCCATGTCTGCCATACAATTGGATTCATTTACGCTGCTGAGTAGCCGCACAAAAGCATTACAGAAAGGAAATAATCCTGATGCGATAAAGTTGGTTAGATCGGGGGCTGCTAACAAGACTATTTCAAAAGCAGAAGTTGATGCAATGGTGAAGCAAACGAAAAACGACCTCGACTCCATGAGTGAAATGGGAGAGATGGAATCCCTCCGGCTTCAAATGGCCATGGACAGAATGAGTAAAATGATGAGTACATTATCCAATCTCCTAAAAAAAATCAGCGATACCGCCCAATCAATAACTCAAAACCTAAAATAGTTCACACTTCTTAGTTCATAGTTCGGGGTTCAGAGTTTATAGAAAGAGGCTGAAAATGTCCGCCATCCTAAAGGATGGTATGGACGTTTAACGTCTTCGCTTTTACACATTAAAGGAACATTTGCCTGTCACAATCTAAGAACCTGCCATTTTTGCATTTATCCCCTCACGGCACAATGATTGACTAATATTTGCGAATCCATTAAAATTTAAAGACATGGGAAAAATAATAGGAATTGACTTAGGTACCACCAATAGTTGCGTTTCTGTAATGGAAGGCAACGAACCAGTGGTAATTGCCAACGATGAGGGACGCCGTACAACCCCGTCAGTAGTGGCTTTTTTAAAGAATGGCGAACGTAAAGTGGGTGATCCGGCTAAACGCCAGGCTATTACCAACCCCCAAAACACTATTACTTCGGTAAAGCGTTTTATGGGTCGCCAGTTTGATGAAGTAACGGAAGAGATCAGCCATTGGAGCTATAAAGTGGCAAAAGGTGACAATAATACCGTTCGTATTGACATAGATGGCAGACTCTATACGCCACAGGAAATTTCAGCTATGGTGTTGCAGAAAATGAAGAAAACCGCTGAAGATTACCTTGGCCATGAGGTGACAGATGCGGTAATTACCGTGCCTGCTTACTTCAACGATGCACAACGTCAGGCCACCAAAGAAGCTGGTGAAATTGCCGGACTAAATGTTTGCCGCAGCATTGGCTTATGGTTTAGATAAAGCAAAACAAGACCAGAAGATCGCTGTATTTGACCTTGGTGGTGGTACGTTCGATATTTCTGTACTGGAATTAGGCGATGGTGTATTTGAAGTAAAATCAACCAACGGTGATACTCACCTCGGTGGTGATGATTTTGATAAAGTGATAATGGATTGGTTGGCCGATGAATTTAAAAAAGACGAAGCAATTGACCTGCGCAAAGACCCGATGGCTTTACAGCGTTTAAAAGAAGCGTCTGAAAAAGCAAAAGTGGAATTGTCCTCTTCATCTGAAACAGAAATTAATCTGCCGTACGTAACAGCAGTTGACGGTGTGCCGAAGCACTTAGTAAAGAAATTAAGCCGTGCAAAATTTGAATCCTTAGCGGATGATCTGTTTGCCCGTTGCTTAAAGCCTTGCGAAGCTGCATTAAAAGATGCTGGATTATCTACTTCACAAATTGATGAAGTGATATTGGTAGGGGGTAGTACCCGTATTCCAAAAGTGCAGGAAATAGTAGAAAAATTCTTTGGTAAAAAAGCCAACCGCAGTGTAAACCCTGATGAAGTGGTAGCTGTAGGTGCTGCAATACAAGGTGCGGTAATGACCGGTGAAATTAAAGATGTGTTGTTGCTCGATGTAACGCCGCTTTCTCTCGGTATTGAAACAATGGGTGGTGTAATGACTCCGTTGATACCAAGTAACACAACCATACCAACTAAAAAATCTGAAGTGTTCTCTACTGCCAGCGATAACCAGCCCGGTGTACAGATACATGTACTGCAAGGCGAACGCAGCATGAGTAAGGACAATAAGAGCCTGGGCATGTTCAACCTGGATAATATTCCACCGGCACCAAGAGGTGTACCGCAGATCGAAGTAATATTTGATATTGATGCAAACGGTATCCTTCATGTAACAGCAAAAGACAAAGGCACAGGTAAAGAACAAAAGATACATATTGAAGCAGGCAGCGGCTTAAGCAAAGAAGAAGTAGAAAAAATGAAGGCTGAAGCAAAAGCCAATGAAGCAACAGATAAAGCAGAAAGAGAAAAAGTAGAGAAGCTGAACCAGGCAGATAGCCTTGTATTCCAGACAGAGAAACAATTAAAAGAATACGGCGATAAAATACCTGCAGAAAAGAAAACAGCCATTGAAGTAGCAGCGGAAAAATTAAAAGAAGCACATAAGCTACAGGACATAGCTGCAATTGATTTAGCAATGACTGAATTGAATGCCGCATGGACAGCCGCCAGCGAAGACATGTATAAGAATACCGAAGGTGGTGCACAACAACCCGGTGCTGATGCAGGCCCACAAACTGCCGATGCTACAGCCGGTGCGGATAATGTGACGGATGTGCCGTATGAGGAGGTGAAATAAAAAAAACTTTTAAGCCTTTGATAATTACAAAGGCTTAATTTTTTTATAAAGTATTCAGAGTGATTATGAGATTTTCAGCATTTTTATTTTTTAGCCTCATTAGTTATTACAGTTCAGCACAAAAAGATACTGATACATTAAAAAAGTATACCTACTTAATTGTTCACTATAAGATTAAAGAGTCGATAGATTTTGATAAAAGTATTAACTCTAATTCAAATGGTTTTGATATTGGAGAATTTAAAAAAAGAGATTCTTTAAGATTAAATCTTGAAAACATAGAAACGAATAACTCATTTAGTTTTGACTTAACCAAACTGAAAATCAAGTATGATACTATTGTGAATGGGTTGTCATCTGGTTTCTTTATTCGTAAAAAGAAAAGGCTTTTTTTTGTTGGTAGTTACCATTCCTTTATGGGAGTTGATACTTATAATAAGCAATTGTTACCGTCTGAGAATCGTTCGGATGTTTTAGGCATTGAATACTATGACGATTCTTTTAAAAAGTATAAATATTATCTTTTAAATGTTTCACTTTTGAATGAGAATGAAAATGTTGTTTCACTCAATGAGTATCCTGATGTTTACATTTATGAAATAAAAAATGATTTGCCTTCTAATATGGAAATCTTTTCAGTAGAAAACTTAGTTAAGAAGAGTACTAGGAAGACTAATCCTGAGTATTCAATATTATATGGATATTATTATGAGAAAACATTTAATTCTTGGTTTAATGCATCAACACAAGATATGCGGCCATTCTTATACACTGGAACCGTTGCCGAAGATGAGCTTTGCAAAAATTTTCTACCTAATATTGATTCACTAAATCTGAGACTAAAAACTTTTAATAAATGGGGTGCGTCTGGGGCTCCAGTTTTTTTTAAATATAAAAAAGGAGAAAAAGAGTGGATTGAGTTTGCAGGAATTCAATGTGCAGGAAATTATAAATTAGACTGTTCTATTGTAGTAAAGAAAAATATTTTCATTGACTTGTTGAATAATATTTTAGAATCGGATAATCCTATTTTATACCAATCTAATCGAAACTTCTCGGCCAAGAAGTGATGCCCCCAGTTGTCCTGAGTCTTCCAGTCAATAAACAAAATAAAAATTTTAGGGTTGTTGTACTTAGTCTGCGACTAAGCATCGGCTTTGCAAAAGCCGTCATTAAAGCAACCCACCCTTGTTGTCTGTAGTGTTAAATAAATAAAAAAAGATGAAGGTTGTGATATAAAGCTGTTTACACTTTTACCGCATGAGCAAGTATACAGGAAACAGTACCATTATAGGCATATCTTTGTTTACTTATGGGAAACAAGATGGGAAGAAATTTCCTGCAACCATAAATATAATTTACTAACCTAAAATTTAATTGTATGCCAAAAAAGAACGCTGAACCCAGGAAGAATAAGCCTACAAAAAAGAAAAGCTCAGCACAAAAGAAAGCGAATCCAAAGAAAAAATTACGCTAAGATTTAAACGCAAAGAACCCGGTTAACAGCCGGGTTCCTTTTTTTTGCCCTCGTTGGTGTTATACAAAAAGAAGTACACCGCTATTGTGTCTTGTGTGCAGGCAAGTGACCAACAGCAAGAAAGTCCTATTTTTAGTACATATACTTCACTTGTCTATCTTTCATTTTATGCACAAAAAATTTTTGGTAACAGGAATTCTTACACCACTTTTTTTCTGGGTTATTGTTTTTTCGGGAGGAGTGATAAATGTTCATTATAACCATTTACATAATACTATTAGTGAGCTGGGAATGAAAGGTGCCCCGGCTGAAAAGTTTATGTTGATTGCATTATTACTATTGACCGTACTCTCGTTGGTATTTTCTCTTCTATTTTTTAAATGCTGTAAATATTTTAAGATATCAGTAGTGCCGGCTTTATTATCATTTTGTATGCCACTGAGTATTCTTTGGGCAGCTATATTTCCAATGGGTAATTATTTGCATGACAAGCAAGGGCCTTTGCCTCTTCTTCTTTTAGTAGGAATGATATCAGCATTCTTTTTTTGGCCTAAAAAAGAGTTTTATAAAGAACGTTTATGGAGTGTAATAGTCACTTTAGCACTTCTTCTTATTTTTTTACGGTTTGTAAAACCATTTGGAAACGAGTACGAAGGACTGGTGCAACGGTTTTATTATCTTGGTTGGACAATATGGTGCATTAGTATTGGAATTTTATTTAGCAAGAGGCTAAAAGAAAAAAAATAATATAGCGGGGCAAGCTGTAAATGTGCAGGCGGGTGACATCTGATAGCTATGGGGGTGGCAGTTATGAATCAGTTATTTACCAGATTTATATTTGTTGAAGTCTATCACCATCAATTGCTTTCCTATAAACCAATCTTTATACTTGCTATTTTCTTTATCATAGTCTGGCCATTCGCCAAGCAGCTTCCTTAGGCGTTTGTTTGAGGAAAAAAAATCTCGTTGGCCAGTGCTGGTTTCTTCCAGTATAAAAATATGGCTATTGGGATAGCCTGGGTCAGCCTCTTCAAAAAACCAAAGATTATAAAAGCCTCCCGTAACCAGTTGCCGAAGAAACAACGGTCGCATTATTGGAGGGTTTTTAAAAAAACTACCAAACCTAAGATTAATGGAATCTGAAAAATACCTTTCAGGATTATTTTGTTCTATCGAGTTAAAAAAAAAGCCACGAATATGCTGTGGATACAGGAATCTGACAGAATCCGTTGGAAAAATGGCTACAACGCAATCAAAAAAATAAGCGTCTCCTCTTTTCTTTTTCAAACCGGCATCCCTGGGACTTGATGCAATGTTGCAGAGAACGGTATCTCCTTTTAGTGTAATTACGCCGCCATTCTGCTGCTGACCGAACAAACTGAAGATGGGCAAAATCCCCAAAAGCAATATGGATATTGACCTATAGAGACAATTAAATTTCATGCAACGAAGATAAAATTTTTTCAATGTTGCTGATGTTCTTTCCGCCATGGCAGGCGTTCAGTAAAAAAACACACTTAGTTCCCCGCCGAGTCTCCAATTATAAACTTTCTAAAGCAAAGTCTCGGCCAGCAGTACTTACATAGTATAAAGAGTTTATTGGCCGGACTCGCCGTTAATGAGTAAGACGACGTATTCTTTTTTTTTAGCTAATACTTCTTAATAAAGTTTAGTTAGCAGTTTTATAATAATTAACTGTAATTTTTTTAAGGATAAATTCTGCATAATGATAGCAGCCGTTTATACCTCTTTTAGTCCCCAATGGATAACCAAATCCAACCTTCACTTCAAATACAGTTCCTGGTGTAACATAACCCTCTATTGTAAAAGAAGATGCACCGTTCGCATGAAATTCACCAAATTCAGCATCAATAGTATCCAATGGATATAAAGTGGCTATTTTTTTCCACCTGTCAGAGTTTGAACCCTGCTCCACGAGGGGCCCATCGGGCAATTCATTATACGACGAACTATTTATTTTATTATCAGCTCTAACCACCAGATCGAGTGCGGTTATACCGCTGTAGGTATCCCAGCCGGTGTACAGATACGAATATTCAAACTTTACTTCAACTGCTATTATTTCTGGATTAGAAGGAACAGTAAATTTCTGGAGATAGCCTTGCTGGCAGAAGCCTAATTTACAACCATTCGAATTGGGACTTGTTGCGCAATAGGAGATTGAATTTGACACCAGGGAAATTTTGCCAGCCGTAAAAAGGGAAGCGGAAGAATCAGGATACCCGCCATCATTACTATGCCCGGCCGTCCTATGCCATGAATCTTCAAAAGGGGCTGTTACTATTTTAGTCATGTTTTGGCCTGTATTCTTAAATTTATTCAGAAGAAAACTGTTATTTCTGAATATATAAATTGGCTTTGTCAAACTTTTGGTGGTCATAGGTCCCGGAAATTTAACACCTGTTTTTGTATAAAGACTTCGCAGCAGGGTACTGTTCTTTTGAAATAAGCTTTTAACAGCCGCTGCATTGGTATTTTTTGAGGTTGCACTTTTGCTTAAAGCATCAATATCTGTAAGCAGTTTAACATAGGCAGGAGATTTTTTTGCTTCAGTAGCAAACTTTTCAAATACATGCGGATCGCCCCAAAGCTTCGTCTTTTGAGCAGATGCGTTGGTAGCTGCAAAAAGCAGTGTTATTACCAGTATTCTTTTCATAGATTTAAAGTTTGTATGAAAGATACAAAAAAATATCGCCTGAATTGATTGGGAACTGTAATCTCAATACTTCACTAAGTTTGCCTAAACATAATAAATGAAAAGCCTGTCTTCTTTAATAACCGAATTAGAAAATAAACTCCCCTTCATAGAGCAAAAGAATGAAGCCGTATCAAAAGTAACAGTTGGCTGGCATCTTGAACATACTTTGCTCGCCTTTATAAAAATGATAACGGCTGTGGAGCATTCAAACCCTTCTGATTATAAAAAAGAATTCAATCTGAAACGTACTATCGTCTTAACGCTTGGAAAAATTCCACGAGGCAGAGCCAAAGTACCTGACTCTGTAAAGCCTGGCGATGAGATAAATATAGCTAACATCAAAGGCTTGTTAGATAAATCTAAACGAAAGGCCGAGCTGTTTGAAACATTCAGTCACGACAAATTTTTTAAGCACCCGGTTTTCGGCGATGTAAAACTTAAGCAGTCCCGCAAGATAATTGCTATTCATACAGAACATCATATCAGGATTATCAACGACATTATAAAGAGTTGATTTTGCACCATTAGTATTCAATATTGCAACTCTTTTGCTTAGTGTGTATCCGCTCCACCAACAAAAATGATCGAAATTTTTCATTCCATCTGGTTCTTGAATCATAACTCCTGCTCTCACAACCTCCCAATCCCACAGCAATATTCTATCGCTTTGGGTGATAAATACACAGTATTATGTCTTAACAAAATCAAGTACGTTTGTAATCTACCTAATACGTCAGGCTATGAGAAAAATAGTATTGCTTATAGTAAGTATATCACTTAGACTAATAAGTACTGATATAACTGCACAAGAATGTGGCACCCGCCAGTTAGATCCCAAAATTGCAGGCTTCTTAAAAATGATCAACTACAAAGATCTCAGTTTGGAAGAGCTTCGCAATTTACCTATTGAACAATTGAAATATGCAGGCCCACCTGCAATACCATATCCAAAAGAAGATATGGTACGAATAAAAATTACCAAAGACAGTATTCCGGTTTTAGTATTTAATCCTTTGCACAAGGGCAGTTTGCCCATCATCATCAATTATCATGGAGGAGGTTTTATAGCACCACTAATTCCATCGCTGGAACATTCTTTGTGGCTGGACGCACAAACGTATGGCGCCATTGTGTTTGCAGTAGATTACAGAGTAGCACCCGAACATAAATTTCCTGCGGCAGTTGATGATAGCTATAATGCTTTTAAATGGATCGCAGAATATGGTGATGAGTTAGGGGGAGATACAAGCCGTATTACAATCATGGGCAATAGTGCCGGTGCCAACCTGGTAGCAGTGATAGCACAAAAAGCAAAAAAAGAAAACCTGTCACACAAAATAAAACTGCAGGTAATGAACGGACTTCCAGCAGATCTTAGCCCGCAGCGTATGGAAACATCTGTTTCATATCAGCTAAATGCAATGGGATATTTTCAAACAAAAGCTGCCTGTTATTTCGCTGTAGAAAAATATGCACCCGGCCAGTATAACAACCCGGAAGTTTCGCCAATTCTAACCAAAGATGTAAAAGGCTTGCCACCGGCAGTAATTATAAATGCAGAATTTGATCCACTCAGGGATGATGGAATTTTATATGCCAATAAACTTCGGCAGGCAGGAGTAAAGGTTTGGGAGAAATGTTTTTCAGGTCAGATTCACTGCTTAATAGGTTTACTACCCGTTGATGTGGAGCAAAAGCAATATGAATCGTTTATAAAAATGGCTATGAAAGAAGTTTTTTCTCGCTAAATATCTTTTACCACTCTCTGTTATAAATTATATCGTATCCAATGGCATATTCTAGTTATTTAATAGCAAAAGAAAGAATATATACAAGCTATAAATCAATTTGAAATATCAACTAGTTGGCGGATGCTCTATAAAAATCTTGTTAAGAATCCGCAGCATTAAATTGTTATTTCTCTATTACATTAAAACTTACAGCACCTATTTCTTTATCCTTTTTATTGTATATCCTCACAATCACCCGTCCGGGTTTGGTTACTTTTACTACAAACTGGCCATCACCTTTAGCAACAACAGTTCCATGAGAGATGGTTAATCGCAGGTCGTCGGGTTTTACTTTATCTACCACAACACTTAAAGGATTTTCAATTGTTGTAAATAAAGTATAAGGAGTATTTGTTGTAACAGTAACACCTTCATGTTCTACCTGGAATGTTACAGGTTGTTTACGAAATGCTTTTACAGGTCTTCCGTTTTGCATGGCAGATGTCCATTCCCCGGAAAGTTTTAGTATTCGTATCACTTCTTGTTCCATGCCATAACCAAGTTTTGTTAACGGCTTAAATTCAGAAAGCTTTCCGTCTTTAGCAACCACAAATTGTACAATCACTGTATAGACTCCAATTGGGGCGCCATTTTCAGTTGCCACACTGCCATTCGCATTATTCATCATAAATTGACGCCATGCATCCACACCGCCGGGATAAGACGCCTCAACCTCTACTTTTTCAAAAATCTTCCCATCTAGATTAATGGTGTCGGATCCCTCTTGCGAAAAACCAGGGGAGGATATGAGTATTGTAAAAAATAAAAACAAAAGGATAGATGATTTCATAAGTCCGTTTTCAGCAAGATATTCATTTTTTAAATCCAGCACTTATCCTGCTCCAATGGCATGATAAGCTGCTTGTCTGACAGCAATGAAGCCCCTTATTTCACTAATTGACAGACCCGGAACGATGGTTTTTACCCGGCACGGTTATTCGTCAGTTTTCTTGCTTGCACCAATAAGTCATAGCTTTATATTACTCATAAAAAAAACTAACATGGAAATTGAAGTATTTACCCTCGCTGATTTTGCACAAGATAATAACTCAAAACTTACTATCGTAGGCACTTTTGATGCAATACAGGCAAGACAATTTCCGGTGGCTCATCCGGCCTGTTCCATTGCCTGTCGTTTACGATTTGGTGCGAAAGAAGCAGGTGAACATGATTTCAGATTGCGTTTAATAGATGCAGAAGGTAAAGAGCTTATTCAGCCAGTAGAAGGAAACATTAGCATTGGAACTCCACCAAATGGCCAGTTTTCATCCGTTAATATTGTTATCAACTTTAATCAACTAAAGTTTGAAAAACCTGGCCGTTATTCTTTTGAATTATATATAGATGGTGATTGGACATCAGGCTTGCCTTTATTTTTAAATCAAGTCATTTAAGCAATAATTCGATTTACACTAAAAAAGGTCAATTACTACATTATATTTTTAATTGTAATTTTTCTCCTATTTACTCTTGGGTGAGAGGCAAAATACTCGTACATTTGCATCTCAAATCTGAACATATCAGCATGCATGCTGCGGATGACTGAATTCAACACT
>LNFM01013226.1_pt1 | contig 10584 bp, 9 predicted proteins | sample 596031 | NCBI WGS metagenome assembly LNFM01 (sample SAMN04254537, study PRJNA301005) | activated carbon metagenome | isolation source: dual media filters at the Ann Arbor, Michigan drinking water treatment plant | place: USA: Ann Arbor | reverse complement strand
TCCGATCCCGGAGCGCAGCGAAGAGCTGCCGTACTCTCCGGCGATCGTGATCAGCGGGCCGGTCGACACGATCTACCTGTCCGGGATGACCGCGGCACCGCTGTACCACTCGCATCCGCACATCCGCGAAGAGCATTTCCATGCGCCGGACATCGAGACCCAGGTGCGGCGCGCGATGGACAAGATCAAGCTGATCCTCGAGAAGGAAGGCCTGACGCTGCGCCACATCGTGAAGATGACGAAGTACCTGACCGACATGCGCGACCAGGAAGGCGCATCCAACACGGTGCGCGAGTACCTCGGCGACTGGAAGCCGGCGAGCACGACGATCTGCGTGCACTGCCTGAACCAGCCGGGTGCCCGGATCGAGATCGACGTGACGGCGGTCAGGCCGCGCTGACCCCAAGCATACTGTGAGGGAGGAGAGAGATGGTCTGCATCGTCCATGAAGGCGAGGTCGAGCCGATCGTCGCCGGGCGCGGCGTGCGCAGGCGCGCGCTGCTCGATCGGCAGCGGATCCCCGGCACGCGGGTGCTGGCGGACCGCATCGACTTCGAGGCCGGTGGCCGGTTCGAGCTGTCGATGCCGGATGACAGCCTGGCCTGGTTCCTGGTCCTGGGCGGCGAACTGCAGCTCGAACTCGATTCAGCCGTGCGTGCGCTGCAGGAAGCCCATGCGGTCGTGCTGCCCATCGGCTGCCGCGCCACGCTCACCGCCGGCGCCTCGGGTGCGCGCCTGCTGCTGGCCGAAGTGCCGCAGGCCCCGAAGCTGGATGCGGGCATCGCCGCCAACCCGCCGCAGCTGCGCATCGTCGACTGGGCGCACGAGCCGGTGCTCGACTCCAAGCATGACGCACGCCGGCGCATCTATGTCGCGACGCCGAAGCTCACCGGCAACAAGGCGCTGAAGGCCGAGATCATCGTCTATCCGCCGCATACCGACGGATCGAACCACCACCACGAGGGCGCCGAGCATTTCATGTACGTGATCGCCGGTGAATCGACCGGCTATTCCGACGAGGTGCCGCATGCGTACCGGGCCGGCGACCTGGTCTACCATCCGGACGGCGAACGCCACTACACCTCGACCGGCGCGGTCGGCAAGACCTTCATCGAGTTCTTCGTGCCTGCGGAGTACCGCACGGTCTGGGTGGACGATGCACGGGTCTGCACCTGGACGCCGACCGGCCGCGATTCGCGCGGCGGCAAGCCCTCGCGCGAGATCGCCGCACACGATTCGAAGGCGGCGGCCGTGGCCGTGCCGGAAGACCTCTGAAGCCTGCAGCACCCGCCGGAGCCACCGTTGAGCATCGAACAGGACCTTGAAGCCGCCCAGCGGCTCGCACACCGCCCGCTGCTGGTGACGCTCGCGCAGAAGGTCGAACCGGCGCACACCGCACTGGTGGTGATCGACATGCAGAACGACTTCTGCGCGAGCGGCGGCATGGTGTCGAAGGACGGACGGGACATCTCCGAGGCGCAACGGATGGCGGCGCGGCTGCCGCCGCTGCTGGCGGCCGCGCGCGAGGCCGGCGTGCTGTGCATCTTCGTGCGCTGCGAATACACGTCGGACGGCAACGCGTACCTGTCCGACCCATGGCTGGAGCAGGCGGTGCGCGAGCGCAAGGGCGGCTTCACCACCATCCCGGTGTGCGAGAAGGGTTCATGGGCGGGCGACTGGTACGAAGGCATCCGGCCGGTCGACGGCGACATCGTGGTGGTGAAGAACCGCTACGACGCGTTCCAGGGCACCAACCTCGACCTGGTGCTGCGCTCGCATGGCATCCGCACGGTGGTGCTGACCGGCGTGGTGACCAATGTCTGCGTCGAGACGACGGCGCGCGCGGCGTTCGTCCACGACTACTATGTGGTCATGGCCGAGGACGGCTGTGCCGCCTACGTGCCGGAAGACCATGCACAGACGATGCGCAACATCCGGCGCTTCTTCGGCGTCACGCCGTCGATCGCGGAACTGCGCGCAACGTGGAATCGCTGAGGCGCCACCGGAACGCCGGGCGCCGACGGCAGGGAGGACAAGTTGGAGAAGACTGAAATGCGCGACGGGATGCGCATCCTGTGGGATGCGCCGATCCCGATGGACGACGGCATCGTGCTGCGCGCCGATGTCTTCCTGCCGCCGGGCGAGGGCCGCTATCCGGTGATCCTGTCCCATGGCCCGTACGGCAAGGGACTCGCATTCCAGGACGGCAACAAGGCGGCGTGGGAGCGCTTGATCGCCCTGCACCCGGACGTGGCGGAGGGCTCGACCAACCTCTACCAGACCTGGGAACTGGTCGACCCGGAGAAATGGGTGCCCGACGGCTACGCGGTGGTGCGCGTCGATGGACGCGGCACCGGTCGGTCGCCGGGCTTCGTCGACCCGTGGTCGCCGCGCGAGACGCGCGACTTCCACGACTGCATCGAATGGGCCGGCGTGCAGCCGTGGAGCAACGGCAAGGTCGGGCTCAACGGCATCTCGTACTACGCGATGAACGCCTGGCAGGTGGCCTGCCTGAAGCCGCCGCACCTCACGGCGATCGTCACCTGGGAAGGCTCGTCCGACTTCTATCGCGAGGCGACGCACCACGGCGGAATGTTCTCGCGCTTCCTGACCAACTGGTTCCCGCGCGCGGTGCACCGGTCGCAGCATGGCTACGGCGAGCGCGGCTTCCGCAGCCGGGCCACCGGCGAGCTGATCGCCGGGCCGGAGACGCTGCCGGACGATGAACTGGCGCGCAACCGGATCGACTTCAACCAGTGGATCCTCGACCACCCGCTCGACGACGATGCGCACCGCGAGCGCTCGCCCGACCTGTCTCGGGTCGAAGTGCCGTTCCTCACGGCGGCCAACTGGGGCGGGCAGGGGCTGCACACGCGCGGCAACTTCGAAGCCTTCGTGCGGGCCCCGGCGAAGCAGAAGTGGCTGGAGGCGCATGGCGGCGCGCACTGGGAAAGCTTCCACACGAAGCGCTGCGAGCTGATGCAGAAGCGCTTCTTCGGGCACTTCCTGAAGGGCGAGGACACCGGGTGGGACAGCCAGCCGCGGGTGCTGCTGCAGGTGCGCCATCCCGACCGGTTCGAGGAGCGGGCGGAAGGCGAATGGCCGATCGCGCGCACGCAGTGGACGAAGTACTACCTCGATCCGACGACGATGGCGTTCGGTCCCGGTGAGCCCGGCGCGGCGGCATCGCTCGCCTACCAGACCGGTGGCGACGGCCTGCTGTTCAGCACGCCGCCGCTGGACGCGCCGATGGAGATCACCGGGCCGGTCGCGGCGAAGCTGCGCCTGAGTTCCGACAGCACGGATGCCGACGTGTTCCTGGTGCTGCGGGTGTTCGCGCCCGACGGCACCGAGGTCGCGTTCCAGGGGTCGAACGATCCGAGGACGCCGGTGGGGCTCGGCTGGCTGCGCGCATCGCATCGCAAGCTCGACCCTGCGCGCTCGCTGCCGTATCGCCCCTGGCATGTCCATGACGAGGTGCAGCCACTGGTTCCAGGCGTGCCGGTGGACCTCGATGTCGAGATCTGGCCTACCTGCATCGTCGTGCCGCGCGGCTACCGGCTCGCGCTGTCGGTGCGCGGGAAGGACTACGAATACCCGGGTCCACCGCTGAGCATCCCGGGCGTGCACTACACGCTGACCGGTGTCGGGCCGTTCCTGCACGACCATCCCGAAGATCGGCCGCCGGCGGTGTTCGGCGGTACGAACGTCCTGCATTTCGAACCGGGCCGGCAGCCGTACGTGCTGCTTCCGGTGATCCCGCATGTGCGGCAACGAGGAGAATGAAGATGGCAGCATGGAAGAAGACCGCTCGCAGGGCCGCGGCAGCAGCAGTGATGGCGTTGATGGCGGGTGGCCTGCTGGCCGCGACTGGCGCGGTGTCCGCGCAGGCCTACCCGTCGCGCCCGGTGCGCGTGATCGTCCCCTTTCCCCCGGGCAGCGCACCCGACCAGATCATGCGCTTCGTCACCCAGCACATGGCGCAGACGGCGGGGCAGCCGTTCATCATGGACAACCGTCCGGGTGCCAACGGCAACATCGGCGTCGACGTGGCGGCACGCGCGACGCCCGATGGCTACACGCTGGTCAGCGCGAACAACACCACCTTCGCCGGCAACGTGAGCCTCTACCGCAAGCTGCCGTTCGACATCGAGAAGGACTTCACGCCGATCGCGCGCTTCATCACCACCGGCCTGATCCTCACCGTACGCAACGACCTGCCCGCGAAGGACCTGCGCGAGTTCATCGCGCTCGCGAAGTCGCGCCAGGCAAAGCTCACCTCGGGCCAGGCGTCGGCCGGCATGCGCGTGTCGATCGGCATGATGCGTTCGCTCGGCGGCGCAGAACTGCTCGAGGTCGCATACAAGGGCACGCCGCAGGCGGTCAGCGACCTGATGGGCGGCCAGATCGACTCCACGTTCTCGGATTTCTCCGCCGGCCTGCAACTGGTGCGCGCCGGCAAGATGCGCGCGCTCGGCGTCACCACGCCGAAGCGCAGCCCGACCCTGCCCGACGTGCCGGCGATCGGCGAAGTCGTGCCTGGCTACGACGTCACCGTCTGGGCCGGCATCGCCGCACCGTCCGGCGTGCCGAAGCCGATCATCGACCAGCTCTGGAACCTCGCCTCGAAGGCCCTCGCCGACGACGGCGTGCGCAAGTCGCTCAATTCGCTCAGCTTCAGCGTCGAGCCGATGAACCCGGCTGAGTTCGCCGCCTACGTGCGCAGCGAGACGAAGCGCTGGGCGAAGATGGTGAAGGACGCGGCGATAGAGCCGGAGTGAGGGTGGACGATCTTCCCGTCGTGCCGCATGATGTGGGATCCGCGTAGCCGATGGGGTTTCCGCATGATGCGAGTCGTACGCCGCTGCACCAGCCGATGCCTGCCGTTCGCCGCCCTGGCATGGGCGCTCGCGCCGGGCGCCGTGCTGGCCCAGCCTTCCTGGCCGGCCCGGCCGATCACGGTGATCATCCCGCTCGCGGCGGGCAGTGCCGCGGATGTCTCCCTGCGGGTGCTGACCGAGCGCTTGTCGGCCGTGCTGAAGCAGCCGTTCGTGGTCGAGAACCTGCCCGGTGCCGCCGGGTTGCCGGGGACGGCGCGTGCCGCGCGCGCGGCACCCGACGGCCATACGCTGGCGCTGCTCAACAGCAGCATCATGACCACCCTGCCGCATGTCTACGCGAAGATCGACTACGACCCGCTGAAGAGCTTCGTGCCGATCACCACGGTGGTGAGCATCCCGACGGTGCTGGTCGTCCATCCCAGCCTGCCGGCGAAGACGGTGAAGGAACTGGTCGCGCTCGCGAAGGGGCGTCCCGACCAGCTGCTGTACTCGTCCGGCGGCGTCGGCAGCCCACAGCACCTCTCGATGGCCATGTTCGCCTCCATGGCCGGTGTGCGGATGACGCATGTCGCCTACAAGGGCGCGGTGCCGGCCACGACCGACCTGGTCGGTGGCCATGTGCAGCTGATGTTCAACGGGCTGGCGACGCCGCTGCCGCATGTCCGCTCGGGCAAGCTGCGGGCGCTCGCGATGGCCGGGGCCCGCCGCTCTGAGCTGTTGCCCGAACTGCCCACTGTGCAGGAAGCCGGCGTGCAGGGCTACGAGTACGAGCAATGGGCAGGGCTGTTCGCCCCGGCGGGCACGCCGCCGGAGATCGTCGCCCGGCTCAACACCGAATCGGCGCGCATCCTGAAGTCGCCGGACGTGAAGGAGAAGCTGTCCCAGCTCGGGCTCGAGGCGCAGGGCGGCAGCCCGGACGACCTCGCGCGCGCAGTGCGCAACGAACTGCCGCGCATGGCCGAGATCATCCGGCAGGTGGGCATCAAGCCGGAGTAGCGCTGTCGAAGCCTGGCGACAGCGCCGCGCTCAGTCGTCGCCCGGCGCCGGGCGATCGATGCCGTTCAGGCGCTCCAGCACCCGGCACACGGCGGCCATGTCTTCCTTGTCCATGCCCTGCGCCATCGCCGCGGTGAACACCTGCGCCGAGGCCGAGAACAGAGGCACCGCGCACTCCAGCGACTTCGCGAAGCGGCCGATCACCTGCATGTCCTTCTGCCAGACGTCCATCTTCGAAGCGACATCCCGGTCGTAGCGGCCCTCGACCATCTGCGGCGCGCGCAGTTCGAACATGCGCGAGTTGCCGGCGCCGCTGCGCACCAGGTCGTAGATCGCCGACAGGTCGAGCCCGGCCCGTTCGGCCAGCACCATGGCCTCCGCGGTGGCCACGGTATGCACTGCCACCAGCAGGTTGGCGATGAACTTCACCCGGCTCGCATTGCCGAAGTCGCCGGTGTGGTGGCTGGCACGTGCACAGCCGGCGAAGGCCGGCGCCATGCGTGCATGGTCTTCGGCGCGTCCGCTGGTATAGACCACGAGGTCGCGCGTGCGCGCCTGCGCGCCGGTGCCGCTGATCGTGCAGTCGAGCATCTGCAGCCCGGCTGCTGCCAGCAGGTCGCTGCAGGCGACCTTGTCCGGGATGTCGAAGGTGCCGCAGTCGGCGACCAGCAGCCGTGGGTTGCCGGCCCGGGCAAGCCCGTGCGCGCCGGCGATCACCTCGTGCAGGATGTCCGCGCCCGGCAGGATGGTGAGCACTTCGTCTGCCTGGCGGGCAACGTCAGCCGGGGACGATGCAGCGATCCCCCCGGCGCCGGCGAAGGCCCGCATCCGGGCCTCGTCAACGTCGTGGCCGACCACCGTCCAGCCGGCCTCCAGCAGGTGGCCGGCCATCGCCGAGCCCATGATACCCAGGCCGATGAAGCCCACCCTGCGCGTGGGCGACCGGTCGACGGGCGCGCTCATGCCGCGCTGTCCTTGCCCGGGCCGCTCAAGCGCGGTCGAGGATGGCGTGTGCGCGCTTCACTGCCGCCTCGACCGCTGCGACGTCCGTCGGCGACCATTCGCGCGGCGACGGGTTGTAGTGGACGGAGATCCACCCGGTCAGCGCATCGCCACGGATGACCGGGGCGAGGATCTGCGCGCGCGTGCCGTAGATCTGCATCAGTTCCTTCGGCGGCTGGAACTCCGCGTTCAGGCAGTCGTTCTGCACCAGGATGCGCCGCTCGCGCTCCAGCCACGACGCGGTCTGCGTCTTGCGCTGCTGCAGGGAGGTCTCGACCGCGATCGAGTTGATGCCCTCCGCGCGACCTTCCGCGACCACGGCGTTCACCGCGAAGCCGTGCGCTGGCACGTCGAGGCGGATCGTCGTGCGGCTCGCGCCGACCTTGCGCAGGAGGTCGTCCATCAGTGCCTGGAATTCCGCGACCAGTGATGCTGTCGTTGCCACGTGCTGTCTCCGTTGGATGGTTGCCTGGCCCGTCCCTGCCTTCGCGACCCGGGCCTACTCGATCTTGATGCCGGCGGCCTTGATGACCTTCGCCCACTGGGTGATCTCTTCCGCGAGGCTGCGCCCCAGCTCTTCCGGCGTGCTGCTGCCCGCGACCACCGCCTGGGCCGCCAGCCGCTCGCGGACCTCGGCATTGTCCACGGTCTTCCGAACGGCTGCATTGAGCGTCGCGACCACCTCCTTCGGCGTCCCGGTCGGCACGTACAGCCCGAAGATCGGCGTCACCTCGAAGCCGGGGTAGCCCGACTCGGCGATGGTCGGTACGTTCGGCATCGTCGGCAGGCGCTGCGGGCTGCTGACGCCGAGCGCGCGCAGGCGTCCCGCGTTGACCTGGCCGAGCCCGGCGGTCACGGTCACGAAGCCGATCTCGGACTCGCCCGCCGCGACCGCGGCCACCGCCGGCGGACCGCCCTTGTAGGCGATGTGGGTGAGTGGGCTGCCAGTGCGGCTCTTGAACAGTTCGCCCGCCAGGTGCTGGCCGGAACCGATGCCACCGGACGCATAGTTGAGCGCGCCCGGCTTCGACCGCGCGAGCGCAACCACGTCCTTCACCGTCTTCACCGGCAGGGAAGGGTGCGAGGCGAGCAGGTAGGCGCCGGTGCCCACGCGCGATACCGGCATGAAGTCGCGCAGCGCGTCGTAGGGCAGGTTCGCGTAGAGGCTGCGGCTGGGCGCAAGCACCACGCTCACGCCCATGAACATCGTGTGCCCGTCGGCCGGCGCCTTGGCCGCGACCTCCGCACCGATGTTGCCGCCGGCGCCCGGGCGGTTCTCGACGATCACGGTCTGGCCGAGGGCCTCGCCGAGCCGCGGCGACAGGATGCGTGCGATCACGTCGCCCGCGCCGCCGGCGGGGAATGCATCGATGATGCGCACCGGCCGGGACGGGAAACCCTGTGCCAGCGCCTCCACGGGTGCCAGCGGAACCAGGCCGGCGAGCAGCGCCAGGCCGGCGGTCGCGAAGCCTGCTACAGGTGCTGTCTGAACCATGCGGCGGTCTCCTTGTGGATGATGCTTGCGATGGCAGGATTGCGGAACTCGTACGTGTCGTAATGGCCGGCACCGGCGAGGCGCACGAGCCGGCGCGGCTCGCGGCAGCGCTCGAAGCAGGCGAGCTGTTCCTCGACCGGGACCAGCGCGTCGCGGTCGGCCCAGAACATCAGCACCGGCCGCGGCGCGATGCGGTCGACCACCCACTCGGGCCGGTAGCGCATGCAGGCCTCGGCGCTCTCCAGGTCGATGTCCTCCGGCGGCAGTGGCTGCCCCTCGGGGAACTGCGCGGCGCGGGTGCGCAGCGCGTCCGGGTCGCGCAGCATGATCTCGCCGCGCTGCACGGTCGTCGGCGTGCCTTCGCGCACCCGGCGCCGCGCCTCGGCGTCCACGCGGTCGCGGAACTCGAGCCACTCCCAGGGACGTCGCAGCAGGCGCAGCCAGCGCTCGCCGTTGGTCACGGCCGCGCTGGTCACCAGCACCTTCACGCGTTCGTCGTGGGCCGCGATCCAGATGCCGTGCGCGCCGCCGAAGCTGGTGCCGAACACGCCCAGGCGCGCCGGGTCGATCCCCGGGATCGTCTGCATGAACGACAGCGCATCGAACGCATCCTGCGCCTGCTCCAGCGGACGGTGGCGTCCGCGGATGCCTTCGCTGCGGCCGTGGCCACGGTAGTCGAAGGTGAACACGAACCAGCCGTCGGCGCACAGCCGGCGCACCAGGTGGATGCAGTCGAAATGCGGGTTGCCGCCGTAGCCGGAGAGCACCAGGATGCCGGGGCGGGGCGGGTCGCCGTCCTTCCAGTCTGGAGGCTGGTGGAGGTACCCGGCGATGCGCAGTCCATCGCTGAAGAAGGACACTTCGGAGTCGGCCATCAGGCATCCCGTCCTGGCTCATCGGCTGCGGTCGCAGCCCACTGTCCGCGGCATGCCGCCCGGCACGCGCGTGAGCGTTTCAGCATACTACGGTACGCTAAGGGTTACGAGACCGTGGGAAAGGAACGCATGATGAATGCTGCCGGGATGCCGAAGGGCCCCCCCTACCTCCAGGTGCTGTCCGACTGGCTCGCGCGCACGCGGCTCGAAGACCTGCCACCGTCCATCGTCGAGCGCGGCCGCTGGATCATGGCCGACTGCATCGCGGCGGTGGTCGCGGGCCTGCGCGTTCCCGAGATGCGGGCGTTCACCACGAAGCACCTGGAAGGCGGCGCCGCGGGACCCGCATCGGTGCTCGGCACCGGGCTGCGCACCGAGCCGATCAAGGCCGCGCTGGTGAACGGCATGGCCGGTACCTGGCTGGAACAGGACGAAGGCAACCTGCATGCCGGCGGCGGCCACCCCGGCATCCAGCTGGCTACCGCGACGCTGGCCGCCGCGCAGGCGCGCAACTCGAGCTTCGGCGACATGCTGCTCGCGTTCATCCTCGGCTATGAGGCTTCCTCCCGGGTGAGTCGCGCCTCGAAGCTGAAGCTCGTGTTCCATCCGCATGCAACCTCCGGCCCGATCGGCGCGGCGGTGGCGGTGGCCAGGCTCGACCATGTCGACGCCGCCGAAATGATGACCACGCTCAACGTCGGCGCCACGCTGGGCATCGCCACCTCGCGCAACGCCATCCTCGAAGGCGTGACGGTGCGCAACGCCTACGCCGGCCTGAGCAACTACATGGGCCTGTTCTCGCGCCAGATGGTCCAGTGCGGCTTCACCGGCGAGTTCGACGGCGTGGCGAGCGCGCACGGCAAGGGCGGCTTCTCCGACGTGATCGACCGCGACCACGTGGTCGAGGCGCTGGGCGATTTCTGGGTGATCTCGCGCAGCTACTTCAAGATCCATTCGTCCGGCCGTTATGCACACTCCGGCATCGACCTGGCCGAGCAGGCGGTGCGTGACGCGCCTGGCGGCAAGATCGACCCGGAGTCGATCGAGCGGATCGACTTCAGCACCTACTTCCACGCGAAGATGCTCGACCGGCAGGACATCGACACCAGCTTCGGCGCGCGCTTCTCGATCCCGTTCGGCGTCGCGACGATGATCTACCACGGCGGCCCGGACCTCGAGAACTTCGAGGATGCGGCGGTGGCCAACCCGGTCATCCAGTCGCTCGCCCGGCGCGTGTTCGTGACCGAGAACCCGGAGTACACGAAGGTCTCGCTCGGCATGCAGAAGACCGACATGAAGATCACCTTCCGCGACGGACGCACCTACGAGGCGCATGCCGACTACATCCGCGGCGAGCCGCAGAACCCGCATCCGC
>LNFM01001512.1_pt1 | contig 10584 bp, 12 predicted proteins | sample 596031 | NCBI WGS metagenome assembly LNFM01 (sample SAMN04254537, study PRJNA301005) | activated carbon metagenome | isolation source: dual media filters at the Ann Arbor, Michigan drinking water treatment plant | place: USA: Ann Arbor | reverse complement strand
GCCAGGAGCCGGGCGATCCTGATCGCCATGAAGCGCGACGAGACCAAGCATGCGACGACCGCGCTGCACTTGGGCGGCCGCGAATTGCCCCTGGCGTGCCGAGGCGTGATGCGGTTGGCTTCTCGAGTGATGACCACGACGGCCTATTGGGTCTAGGTCGCCGCGCACGTTCAGGCCGACCGCGTCATCCTTCGACGATTTCGAAGTCGTGAGTGATCTGCGCCGTCTTGGATAACATGATGGAGGCGGAGCAGTACTTTTCGGCGGAAAGGTGCACGGCGCGCTCGACCAGTTCGCGCTTGATTCCGGTGCCTGTGACGATGTAGTGCATGTGGATGCGCGTGAACACCTTCGGGTCTTCGTTCGCCCGCTCGGCGTCGATCTGCAGTTCACAGCCCTTCACCGGCTGCCGAGCTTTGCGCAAAATCGTGACGACGTCGTAGGCGCTGCAGCCGCCGGTGCCTGCGAGGACGGTTTCCATCGGCCTCGGACCGAGATTGCGGCCTCCGCCCTCCGGGGCACCGTCCATCACGATCGCATGCCCGCTCTCGGTCTCGGCCATGAAACAGACGTTCTCCAACCATTTGACGCGAACCTTCATCGCTCCTCCGGCAGCATTCGTTCAGGAACGGATCCTGAAGGCGTAAACCGCGTAGCCGAGGACCTCGTGGAAGAAATAATAGCTGGTAACCAGCGCCGAAGCGCGAGGGAGCACGTCGTTCAAGGCGATGTCGCTCCAATCGAAGGAGGCGAACCCCGTGGGCGCGGGGATGGCCTCGAACCCTGCGTGCCGAAACGCGAGGAGCGCGCGCGGCATGTGCCAGGCGTGGGTGACCAAGTAGATCCGCGTGACGCCTTGCGGCAGGAGAATCTTCGCCGACTCCAGCGCGTTGGTGTAGGTATCGGTCGAGCGATCCTCCAGCCACTGCACAGGCACGCCCAGTTCCTCGGTCAATACGGCGCGCATCTGGGCGGCTTCGCTGATCGCCTTGCCGTCGCTGCCGCCGGAGACCAGCAACGGCTTTCCCGTGGCGCGTTGCAGTGTCGCTGCGTAACGGGTTCGAGCCAACGTGAGGTGGTTGACCGAGTCGCGGCCGTACTCGGGCGCGTGGCCGGCCGTGCCCCCGCCCAGCAGGACGATGGCCTGGGCGTCACCGAGCGCGACCGGATCGGATGGCATCGGCTGCAGGGAACTCAACGCCAAACTGCTGAACATTGGCGTGGAACAGATGTACAGCGCGACCAAGCATGCGCTGAGAACGAAGCCCCTTCCTCGAGCGTTGCGAGGCCGCAGCCACAAGGCCAGCAGCGCGAGAAAAATAAGGTTGGCTGGAGGCAGAATGAGGGTTTTGAGCAGGCTCAAAGGCTGGACCTGATTCGTTGAAAGAGCCGATTGTGCGGGAAAACTGGGGTGCCGCCCTTATTTCAGGTTTGACACGGCTTGCCCGACCTCCTACACTCCTGCCTCTTTGCAAACCGGTTGGAAGTCGCATCATGCGCACGTTTTCAGCAAAGCCCGAAGAGGTCCAGCACGGCTGGTATGTCGTGGACGCCTCGGGCAAAGTGCTCGGTCGCCTGGCGTCGGAGATCGCCCACCGCCTTCGCGGCAAACACAAGGCCATCTTCACTCCGCACGTCGACACAGGCGATTATATCGTCGTGGTCAATGCGGAAAAGCTGCGGGTCACGGGCAATAAAGATCAAGGCAAGATATACTATCGGCATACCGGCTACCCTGGCGGAATTCGCCAGACGACGTTCGGCAAGATGCAAGCCCGTTTCCCCAATCGGGCGCTCGAACTGGCTGTCAAGGGCATGCTGCCCAAGGGGCCGCTGGGCTACGCGATGCTGCGCAAGCTGAAAGTCTACGCTGGCGAAACCCATCCTCACACGGCTCAACAGCCCAAGACTCTGGAGATTTGATCGACATGGTGACTCGCGGCCAACAAAATTACGGCACGGGACGGCGCAAGACCGCCGTCGCCCGCGTGTTCCTGAAGCCCGGCAAGGGTTCGATCATCGTCAACGACAAGCCGGTCGACGAGTTCTTCTCGCGCGAAACCGGCCGCATGGTGGTGCGTCAGCCGCTCGTGCTGACCAACACCCTGGATTCCTTCGACATCAAGGTCAATGTCCATGGTGGCGGCGAGTCGGGGCAGGCGGGCGCAGTGCGCCACGGCATCAGTCGCGCGCTGGTGGACTACGACGAGGCCCTGAAGCCGGCCTTGCGCAAAGCGGGATTGATGACTCGCGACGCGCGCGAAGTCGAACGGAAGAAAGTCGGCCTGCGCAAGGCGCGTCGGCGCAAGCAGTTCTCCAAGCGCTAAGGCGTATCGCCTTATACTCACGAAGCCGCCTCCGGGCGGCTTCGTCGTCTGGGGCGCGGACCGAAGTCAGCGGCTGCTCCGCGAATCGACTGATCCGTTGGGCGTCCGGCCCGGCAAATCGAGGGAGAAAGTTCGCGATGGTCAAAGTCGGAATCGTGGGTGGTACCGGGTATACGGGGGTGGAACTGCTGCGTCTGCTGGCACGGCATCCTCAGGCAAGCCTGCAGACGATCACTTCGCGCGCCGAAGCGGGCATACCGGTCAGTACACTGTTTCCGAACCTGCGTGGATCGGTCGACCTCGCTTTCGCCGATCCGAAGGATGCGCCCCTGGCGCAATGCGATGTCGTCTTTTTCGCCACCCCGAACGGCGTATGCATGCACCAGGCGCGGGAACTGCTGGCTTCGGGCGTGCGGGTGGTCGATCTTGCGGCGGACTTCCGGATCAAGGACATCCCCGCCTGGGAAACCTGGTACGGCATGAAGCACGCCTGCCCCGAACTCGTGGCCGAGGCGGTGTACGGCTTGCCCGAAGTGAATCGCGATGCAATTCGAACGAGCAGGCTGATCGCCAATCCCGGCTGTTATCCCACTGCCGTGCAACTCGGCTTTCTTCCCTTGCTGCAGTCGGCTGTCGTCGACACCGACAGCCTCATTGCGGATGCCAAGTCCGGGGTCAGCGGCGCAGGGCGCAAGGCCGAGGTGCATACGCTTTTCTCCGAAGCGTCGGACAATTTCAAAGCCTACGGGGTCCCGGGGCATCGGCATTTGCCCGAGATCTCGCAGGGCCTCTCGGCGATGGCCGGGAAGAACCTGGCGCTCACGTTCGTGCCCCATCTGACGCCCATGATTCGAGGCATTCATGCCACGCTTTATGCGCGGCTGAACAAGGCGGTCGACCTCCAAAGCCTGTACGAGCAGCGCTATGCGAGCGAGCCGTTCGTCGATGTCCAGCCGGCAGGGTCTCATCCCGATACACGCAGCGTTCGTGGCGCCAATACCTGTCGGATCGCGGTCCATCAGCCCCAGGGGCGCGACGTGGTGGTCGTGCTTTCCGTCATCGACAACCTGGTCAAGGGCGCTGCCGGGCAAGCCGTCCAGAACATGAACATCATGTTCGACTTGCCGGAAGCCACCGGTTTGGAAAGCCTCGCCTTGCTGCCGTGATTGCCAAGGCGATCCAACGTCGGTTCGGGCGACATGCGCGACGCGTCTCGGTACGCGCCGAGATGCCCGTTTACCTTCGCCTGCTCGGCATTGCATTCGTCGGCATGGCGGTCGCTTACTTCGGCTGGCTCGTTTATCTCAACGCAGGATCCGGGCAAGCGCTTCCAGCGGCCCAATCTGCAGTGAGCCGGCTGGAGAGCGAGAACGCCGCGCTGACGAAGCACAATGCAACGCTGAGAAGCGACGTGGCCGTGCTGGAGCGCCAATTGCAGATCGAGCGCGCCAGCCATGCCGAGCTGGTCAAGCAGGTCAAGGTATTGACCGAGGATAACGCCGGCTTGAAGGAGGACGTGGCCCTAGTCGCGGCGATCTCTGCGTCGGCCCCGAACCTGGAAGGCATCGAGGTCAGCAGTGCGCGGATTCGGCCGAATCCCGTGCCCGGGGAATACGATTATCGCATCGTCTTGCTGCAGACCGGCCCGCGCCTCAAACCTTTCCAGGGCAGCTATCAGCTGATCGTCAATTTGATGCAAGACGGGGCGCGGCGTGGGATCACCGTGCCCCGCCCGAATGAGCGCGCGGAGGCTCATTATCAGCTCGACTTTCGCGTGCATCACCGGATAGACGGCAGGTTCAGGATAGACCCCGCAGCGGTGGTGCGCAGCGTCCAGATCCGGGTTTTCGAAGCCGGTCAGTCGCAGCCCAAACTCATGCAGACGGTTACACTATCGTGATCATCGGGCGACCGCGGCGCCTGGAGCTAACGACAGCAGGGAGCGACGATGTTCACCAGCAAGCAGGCGAAACCCAATGGACGAATCGATACCCTGATCGGTGCTGGGTCTCGCATCGAGGGCAACATCATGTTCTCGGGCGGTTTGCGCATTGACGGCGTCGTCGCCGGGAACATTGCAAGCGAAGACTCCGGCACCTTGGTGCTTTCGGAGGACGCGACGGTGGAAGGTGAAATCCGGGTTGCCCACGCGGTGATCAACGGCAAGGTCACAGGGCCCGTCCATACCAGCGAGAGCCTCGAATTGCAGTCGAAGGCCAAGGTCGCGGGCGATGTCTACTACGCGACCCTCGAGGTTCATCTGGGAGCGATCGTGCAAGGCCGGCTCGTCCACGGCCCCGAAATGCGCAGCGCGGACAAGGTGGTGCCCATCATGTCCGGAGCGGCCGATTGACGCTGTGAACGACGACAACGCATAATGGTCTCATCCTCCTTTGCAATAACCGGTGCCCGACATGAACGCAATGACTGAAATGCCAGCTGGCGCGATGGCGCTCACCGATGCTGCTGTCAGCAAAGTGAAGTCCCTGATCGAGGAAGAAGGCAATCCGGAGCTGAAGTTGCGGATATTCGTCACCGGCGGTGGCTGTTCCGGGTTTCAGTACGGATTCACGTTCGATGAAGCCGTGGCTGAAGACGATACGGCAATGGAGAAGGACGGTGTCACGTTCCTGGTCGACTCGATGAGCTTTCAATATCTCATGGGAGCCGAGATCGACTACACCGAAGGCATCGAAGGCGCACAGTTCGTGATCAAGAATCCTAACGCGACGACCACCTGCGGTTGCGGGTCCTCGTTTTCCGCCTGATCCAGATCGTCTGGCAAATTGAAACAGGAGGCTGCGGCCTCCTTTTTCATGCGGGGTAGATGCAGCCCAGCACGCGGGGGCCCTTCGCTCCCGTGACGGCGGGCAGGTTGCCCGGGCGTCCTGCCAACGTTTCGCGGGCCAGCCACGCAAACGCGGCAGCTTCCACCCAGTCCGGGTCCAGCCCCAGCGCAGCGGTCGTTTCGACCGCCAGCGGCCCGAGACGACGCGCCAGCCGCTGCACCAAGTCGCGATTCGACGCGCCTCCGCCGCACAAATAGACTTCCTCCGTGCCAGGGCAGAACGCATGGATCGCATCGGCGATGCTCAGTGCCGTGAGTTCCGATAGGGTCGCCTGCACATCGGCTGCGGCATAGGCGGGAGAGAGGTGGGGGCGTACCCAGTCCAGATTGAACAACTCCCGCCCCGTGCTTTTCGGCGGCGGCTCGGCGAAAAACGAGTTCGACGACAGAGCGGCCAGCAAGGCGGGTACGACATGTCCCTGAGCCGCCCAAGCGCCATCGGCGTCGTACCCCAAGCCCAAAGACTGCCCGACCCATTCATCGAGCAGCGCATTGCCAGGACCGCAGTCGAAACCGATGACGCCTGCGTCTTTGGGCAGAAAAGTGAGATTGGCAACGCCACCGATGTTGACGATCACGCGCGAGCGGGCGGGATGCCCAAAGAAGCGCGCATGGAACGCGGGCACCAAGGGCGCGCCCTGGCCCGCGGCAGCGACATCCCGGCTTCGAAAGTCGCACACGACCTGGATTCCGGTCAGTTCGGCGAGAAGCGCGCCATTGCAGAGTTGAACGGTGAACCCTCGCTGCGGGTTGTGACGCACGGTTTGCCCGTGACAGCCGATTGCGGTGACCTCGTCACGCGAGGTTGACGCTCGATCGAGCAGTTCGGTGATCGATCGTGCATAGCATCGAGACAGCGCCATCGCCGCTTCTGCGCACCGGTTGAGTTCATCGGGGCCGGGCTGCAGCAGGGATTGCAGCTCGGCTCTGAGTGCGCAGGGCAGCGGCGAGAAATGGCTGGCGAGGATGAGGTTCGAAGTGTCGAATCGCGCGAGCACGGCATCGATGCCGTCCAGGCTCGTTCCAGACATCAATCCGACGAACAGTTCAGCCGACATTTGAGGAGGAGAGGAAGAGCGCTTGGCCACCCCCGATGTTTGCGGCGCGGACGAACCATCGCATGTGGCTATGGCGATGCTAGAGATTCAGCGCATCGGGCAGGTAGGACTTCCCTACTCCAGGCGGGCCACGTTGATGTTCTTCATCAATCCAAGCTGGTGCGACAGAGGCAAGGCTTGGGCTTCGAAGGCTGCGCGAAGCTCCCGTGTAATGGGTTGCGCGTCGGGCAGGACAACCTTCATGGGATCGTGCTGGACGCCGTTGATGTGGAACTCGTAGTGCAGGTGCGGGCCGGTAGCCATGCCAGTCGAGCCGACATTGCCGATGTAGTCGCCCTGAGAGACGCGAGCGCCCTTGCGAATGCCTGGTGCAAATGCCGACAGATGCGCGTAGTAGGTACGATACTTGGAGGCGTGTTCTACGATGATGATATTGCCGTAGCCGTTTTGCCAACCGGCAAACGCAACCACGCCGTCGGCGGTCGTGCGCACTCTTGTGCCTGTCGGTGCCGCGTAGTCGATGCCCCGATGCGCCGTCCACGTCTGCAAGATGGGATGGAAACGTGCATTCGTGAATCCGGAAGAGATTCGAGAGAACTCCAGCGGGGATCGCAGGAAGGCTTTACGCAGGCTGTTGCCCTCGGGCGTGTAATAGGCGCCGCCGCCGTCTTCAGTCTCGAACCAGACGGCCCGATGGGATTTGCCCTGATTGACGAACTCCACGGCGAGTACGCGGCCGGTTTTGACGAGCTCTCCGTTATGGCTCAGGCCCTCGTAGACGACCGCAAAGCGGTCGCCTCGGCGCAAGTCGCGGTGAAAATCGATTTGACTGGAGAAGATTTCTGCGATCTGAATGGCAACGGCATCGGGCAGGCCGGCGGCATCGGTAGCGGCGAAGAGGGAGCTGCGGATCGTGCCTGCGGCCATCAAGGGCTGGGCGTCGAGATCCGCGGTGACCTGCGACGCGCTCAAACCCGACTCGGTGCGCTCGATGGTGAGCAACTCGCCATCCGGCATGAGATAGTCGAGCTTCTTCAGTTCGCCATCGATGCTCGTTTCCGCCCGAATGCTGCGTCCGGGCCGCAATTGTGTGAGCGCCCGGGCTTCCTGCGAGCGACGCAGAAAATCCATGGCTTCCGGATCGTCGACGTTCAGGCGTGCAAGCAAAGCAGCGACGGTATCTCCGCGCTGGATCCGAACCTCATTGACGTAGGTGGCATCGATCGGCTGACTGAGGGCTGTCAGCGGCGGCAACGCGACTTCTTGCACAACGCGTTCGACCTGAAGCTTTTCGACGAGCGTATCAGGAGCAACGCCGAATGCCGCCACGACACCGAAACAGGGGATGCCGGCAGCGATTGCCAACCATAAACCCTTCCGGCTGGTCTTATTTTTCTGGGCTAGAATCACATTCTTAGCGCTGGTCATGGGCTACCCGCTGCGTTCAACGCTGCGAAGGGTAACAGAAAAGTCACAGTCGTCAAATAGGAAATCCCGAATTGTGAAATCTACCGTGTCTTTGGAGGACGCGCTGGCGGTCATGCGCCGGGGCAGCGAAGAGTTGCTCGTGGAAGCGGAACTCGTCGATCGGCTGAAGACCGGAACGCCCTTGCGCGTGAAGGCGGGTTTCGATCCCACCGCGCCGGATCTGCATATCGGACACACGGTGTTGCTCAACAAGCTGCGCCAACTGCAGGAATTGGGGCATCAGGTCTTTTTCCTGATCGGGGATTTCACCGGCATGATCGGCGATCCTACCGGCAAGAATGCAACCAGGCCGCCTCTGACGCGTGACGAGGTTGCGGCCAATGCGCGCACCTATACCGAACAGGTATTCAAGGTGCTCGACCGTGACCGAACCCAGGTGGTCTTCAATTCGTCCTGGATGGATCGCCTCAGTTCGGCCGACATGATACGGCTGGCCGCCGCGCAGACGGTTGCTCGCATGCTGGAGCGCGATGACTTCGGCAAGCGGTATCGCGGCAACCAACCCATCGCCATACACGAATTCATGTATCCGTTGGTGCAAGGGTACGACTCCTATGCGCTGGAGGCGGATCTGGAACTCGGTGGTACCGATCAGAAGTTCAATCTGCTGATGGGGCGCGAAATTCAGAAGCACTACGGCCAGCGTCCCCAATGCATATTGACGATGCCCTTGCTGGAGGGGCTGGACGGCGTCAACAAGATGTCGAAGTCTCTGGGCAACACGGTGGGCATCACCGATCCGCCCAACGACATGTTCGGCAAGCTGATGTCGATCTCCGATGAGTTGATGTGGCGATACCTGGACCTCTTGTCGTTTCACCCGAGCAGCACGATAGCGAAGTGGCGCGAGGAAGTCCTGGCCGGGCGCAATCCCAGGGACGTCAAGGTGGATCTGGCGCAGGAAATCGTCGCTCGCTTCCACAGCGCCGAGGCGGCGCAGGCCGCACTGGCCGAGTTCGAAGCCCGTTTCCGGCAGGGCGAACTCCCCAAGGATCTTCCCGAGTTGGCGCTTGCCGCCCCGGCAGCGGGGTTGCCCGTGGCGCAGATGCTCAAGCTCGCCGGCTTGGTGGCGAGCACTTCGGAAGCGTTGCGGATGATTGCGCAGGGCGGGGTCCGGATCGACGGCGAGCGCGTTTCGGACAAGGCGCTGGCGCTGTATGCCGGCAGCAGCCTGGTCGTCCAGGTCGGCAAGCGGCGGTACGCCCGGGTCACCCTCAAGTGACGGGCGCTTTTTTCCATCGAAGGTGTGAGCGAGTCAGCGACGAAAGCGCACGATGACGTCAACTGTTCTTGTGTATGACCCGACGGCGCCCGCCGCCAGCGACAATCACCACGTTGCGAGGCTTCTCGGTCGTCTGCACGGCAAGACCGTTGGATTCATCGATAACGCGAAGCCGAACTTCAACCATCTGGTCGATGATCTCGGCGAGATGCTGGTGCAGCATCACGGCGTGGTCAGAATCATCAAGCACGCCAAGCGCGGCCCGTCCATGCCGGCGGCGAGAGATGCGCTCGACGCGCTGGCCGGGCAGTGCGATCTGGTCATCGCAGGCTCGGGCGATTGAGGTTCTTGCACGTCGTGGAGTGTCCACGACAGCGTAGAGGCCGCTAAACGCGGTGCGGTCGCGCTTGCGGTGTGTTCCACGGCGTTCATGCCGCTGGGACGTGCACAGGCCAGGGCCCTGGGCCACCCGGATTTGCCTTTGGCGGCCGTTCCGCACCCGTTCGGATCGCGCAGCCGCGACGAGATCAGGGCAATAGCGGCCGTTTGTGTCGAGGATATCGTCAGACTCGTGCGTGGCGGACAGTGATGACCAGCGACGAGCCGAACCTGCCCGATGGTGCCCGCCTGATCGAGGCGCCTGACGAGCTGGATGCCATCAACGCCGTGTTCCTGGATCGGCGTTGGGGCGACGGATTGCCCATCGTGCCGCCGACGCAGGAAAGAGTCCAAGCCATGCTCGCAGGGACCCGACGTCCGCGCCACGAGGTCGTTGACCGCGTGGCGCCTGGCTTCGGGGCGGCCACGATCGAGCGTATCGCCATCAATGCTGTGATGGCGGGATGCCGGCCCGAATGCATGCCCGTGCTGATCGCGGCAGTCGAGGCGGCGTGCGACCCCGATTTCAACCTTCAGGCGGTACAGGCGACGACCAATCCCGTCGCCGTTTTCCTCGTCGTCAATGGCCCGGCGGTCGATCGGTTGGGGATCAATGGTGGCTTCAACTGTCTGGGCCAAGGCGCTTGGGCAAACGCGACCCTCGGGCGCGCGCTGCGGTTGGTGCTACAGAACGTGGGGGGTGCGCTGCCCGGCGAAATGGACCGCGCGACTCACGGTCAGCCGGGCAAGTACAGCTTCTGCTGCGCGGAGAACGAGGCGCACAGTCCCTGGGCGCCATTGCATGTCGAACGCGGATTCGAACGGCAGGCCAGCACGGTCACCGTCGTCGGTGCCGCTGGAACGCTGAACATGAATACCCACGCCAAGGACGCCGCCGACCTCATCAAGGCCATGGCCGATTCGATGGCATTCGCCTCGAGCAACGATTACTGGCTGGGCGGCGCCCCCTGGCTCATCCTGTCGCCCGAGCACGCGCAGATCTTCCACGAGGGTGGGCTCGAAAAGCCACAGGTGCGCGAGCGCCTCTGGGAGGCGTCCAAGATGCCCGCGGGGCGCATGGCTCGAAGGGATCTGGAACGCACGCAGATCAGTCGCGGCGCCGAGCTCGGGGAGATCACCGCGGCGACGCTGTTGCCTATCTCGGTGCGCTCCGACGATATCGGCATCATCGTCGCAGGCGGCACGGGCACCCACTCGGTATACGTTCCGACCTTCGGCGATACGCGCGCGGTGACCCGGCAG
>LNFM01013224.1_pt1 | contig 10586 bp, 9 predicted proteins | sample 596031 | NCBI WGS metagenome assembly LNFM01 (sample SAMN04254537, study PRJNA301005) | activated carbon metagenome | isolation source: dual media filters at the Ann Arbor, Michigan drinking water treatment plant | place: USA: Ann Arbor | reverse complement strand
CCAGGCCTCGACTGGGCGGTCGACGCCGCCATGCTGTCGCGGCTGATTCCCGAGATCAACAAGGAGTTCGGCCTCACGCCGCAGCAGCTCGACCAGCTCGATCCTACAAAACGCGAGCAGGTGCAAAAAGCCGTCACCATCGTCGGTTCGGTGCTGATCGGCAAATTCATCTCCAGAGACCTGATCCTCAAGGCCGCCACCAAAATCGGCATGCGCCTGACCACCAAACAGCTGGCCAAATACGTGCCCTTCGCCGGCCAGATCGTCGCCGCCAGCGTGGGTTATGCGGCGATTCGTTACCTCGGTGAGGAACACATGAAGGACTGCATCCGGGTGGCGCAGCAGGCGCAGCTCGAGGTGCCGCTGCTCGGCTACACCGCCAGATAATCCGTCACCGGGCGCAGCGGGATCAGGGAAGCGCCTGCAGCCGGGAGAAAAACACGTTCATGAGCCCGGTGAAGGCTTCGGGGGGAACGGTTTCCCTGCGGTGCGCATCAAGCTCGGCGATATGCGCCAGTTCCAGCGGCAGGGCCTGCAGTGCGGCCATGGACACACCCTCGAACAGGCGCTCGGTCGCAGTGCTGATGTAGACAATCCGGCAATTGCGGTGGCGGCGGTCGGCCATGACCTCCACATATTTTTCGAGCACCCCGCGTTCGGGCCCCTCCAGCACCTGGGCAAACACACCGCCGCCGAAAACCAGAATGCCCGTGATGCCGAGCAAGGGGTTGTGTTTGGCCGCGCTCTTGAGGATGGCGTCGACGGCGTCATCGTCGAGGCCTTCGACCGCGTCGCTGATATAGAGCAGTCGGATGATGGGGACTTGCATGCGGTTCAACATGCCGTGCAGCGCCCCGTGAATGGAGCAGGTCTGAAGCATGCCTTTCAGCACCCATTTTGCATTGAATGAATGCGTTCGCGCGTTGGGCGCGTCTGGGGCGGCGGCACGCCATGAGCCCAAAGAAAAAGCGCCTGACTTTGCAGTCAGGCGCTTCACATATTTGGTGGGGCCTGCGGGGGTCGAACCCACGACAAACGGATTAAAAGTCCGCTGCTCTACCAACTGAGCTAAGGCCCCGAGGGGTATCTGTCGATACTTCCCGGTCTTTGCTGCATCGTGTGCAGCAAAGCCTTGAATTATAGCGTCATTTTTTCGGGCTTTGCAAACTCACGTCGCAATTTTATCGAGCACCCAACCGGCCGCGCACAGACCGAAGGTCGAGGTCACGCTGACCACCGATCCGTAGCCGTGGCAGTTGAGGCTGCCATCGCTTTGGCCCTCAACGGGAAACTCACACCCCTGGCCTTCAGCGTCATCAGAAACTGCTGCCGCAGTGGCCGCCGGCTGCATCACGGCCTCGCGGCTGAACACACAGGCCACGCCTATCCTGCCCTTGCGTGCGGCCCCGTACTCCTTGCGCAATCGGTAACGCAGTTGCGCGAGCAAGGGGTCGTGCGTGACCATCGCGAGGTCGTCGATGTCGACCTTGTGCGCGTGTCGTTTGCCGCCGGCCGCACCGACGCTGATCATGTTTGTCTTGCTGCGGATGGCCCACGCGGCCATCGCGGTTTTGGCCCGGACCTGGTCACAGGCATCGATCAAGGCAACACGCTCGCCATCCCGCAAGCCGGCGATGGCGGGCCAGTTTCCGGCGTCGACAAATTCCTCGACGGTATGGACCTGGCATTCCGGGTGGATGTGGGCGATGCGCTCACGCATGGCCTGCACCTTGGCCTGACCCAGCGTGGTGTCGAGTGCATGGACCTGGCGGTTGATGTTGGACTCGGCGATGTGGTCGAGGTCGATCAGGGTCAACCGCGCCACGCCGCTGCGCGCCAGCGCCTCGGCGGCCCAGGAGCCCACCCCCCCCAGCCCGACCACCACCACATGGGCCGCACGGATTTTTTGCGCGCCGGTTGCGCCGTACAGGCGCGCCAAGCCGCCGAAGCGGCGCTCCAGGTCGGCCGGCGTGCTTTCAGGTGCTTCGCCCATGTGCGTGTCCAGTGCCTGCAGCGTCATCAAGCACTGCGCTCAAGCCGCCAGACCTGATAGCGCACCCCTGCGACACAACCCGCCAGGATGGCGGCCACCGCCACGAAGCTGGTCGCGCTCAGTGTGGAAATGCCTGACAGGCCCTGGCCGATGGTGCAGCCCATGGCGGTCACGCCGCCCACGCCCATCAGCACGGCACCCACCAGGTGGTTGCCGGTGTCTTCGGCATCCCGGAAGCCTTCCCAGCGGAAGCTGCGGGACAGCAGCGAATACAGCGCCGACCCCACGACCACACCGGCCACCGAGACGATGCCAATCGTCAGCAGTTTGCTTTTGTCGCTGAAAAACATGAGCCAGTCCACCGTGTAGGCCACCGGCGAGACAAAACTCAGCGCTTCCATGCGGCCCGAGTTGGTGGCCAGAAAGGCTTCCTGCAGCGTATCGGGATGTTCGGCCACGTAGCCCAGATGGCCGCTGACCCACCACATGGCCGCGACGACCGCGCCAATGCCGAGCCCTGCCAGCAGGTTGTCGAAGCGGCGAAACTCCGGGCCCCACAGTGCCCAAACGATCAGGCCACCGCCCAGCACCAGGGCAATGGCCAGCCCGGCGACAGCGGGTGATACCCCGGCTGCCGCAGCAGCCCAGGTCGACAGCGCCGCGTTGCCGGCAAAATCGACAGCCACGGTGTCGACTGTGGCCACGCGCACGACCGCAGTGATGCCCTTGAGCGTGGCAAAGGCAGCCACCCCCATGACCAGGAACACCACCAGCGACTTGAGGTTGCCGCCGCCTATGCGCACCAGTGTCTTGCTGCCGCAGCCGGACGCCAGCACCATGCCAAAGCCGAACAGGCCGCCGCCCACCAGGGCAGACAGCCAGATGAAGCGGTTCGATGCATACAGTGTTTTGGACGGATCAATCAGGCCGGCAGCGGCCAGGCCGTAAAAACCGATCATGGCCACACCCATGGCCATGCCCCACATGCGCATGCGTGTCCAGTCGCCCATGTTGACGATGTCGCTGACCGCGCCCATGGTGCAAAAATGCGTGCGTTGCGCAATCGTGCCGAACAGCATGGAGAGAACGAAAGCCGCCCAGAGAACCTGGGTGGTGAGGGTGTCGAGCTGGGAGGTGTCCATCCCCCGATTTTAGAGGTGAACAGGAAGCGGCGCTGCCGCTCCCGCTACTTCAATTTGCTCAAGCGGTCCTTGGCGACTGCGGCAGCTTCGGACTGCGGATAGGCCTTGAGCAGGTCTTCCAGGGTCTTGCGCGCACCCTTGACGTCCTTGAGCTCGATCTGGCAATTGGCCACGGCCAGCACCGCTTCCGGCGCGCGGACATGTTCCGTATCGGTTGCTACCAGAGTGCGGAAATTGGTGATGGCATCGCGGTAATTGCGCAAGGCGTACTGCGCATTGCCGAGCCAGAACAGCGCCGGCGCCTTGTAGCCGCTTTGCGGGTAGCGCTTGAGGAAATTGCTGAAGGCTGTCTGGGCCGGCGCAAATTCACCCTTGCGCATCACCGCCAGCGCGGCCTCGAACTCCTGCTTTTCAGCCGGCTCGGCAACAAACTCCCTGCCGTCCACGGTGACCTTGGACGGCTCGAATCTGCTCAGCCTGTCATCCAGGCCCTGCGACAAATCCTTTTGCCGGCGTTGCACCTCGGACAACTCGCGCGTCATCTGCTCGCCCTGCCCGCGGATTTGCGCCAGCTCGTTGCGCAGCGTATCGATCTGGCCGGACAGCTCCAGCAGGCTGCGTCGGAGCTGCGCGTTGTCTTCGTTGGCCTTGCGCAAATCCTCGGCGGTCCGCTGCTGGGACACATCGAGGCGCTGGCGCATCTCGAGAATTGCCTTGCGCGCCTCGTCATCCTCGAACAGGCCGGCGTGTGTGTTGAAAGCCAGCACACAGCCCAGCGTGGCCAGGGCAATCCGGAAGTACTTCAAGATCAGGGCCCCTGCTTAGCGGTAGTTGAACTCGGCGCGGCGGTTTTTTGCGTAGGAGTCTTCGTCCATGCCGGTGGCAGCGGGCTTTTCCTCACCAAAGCTGACCGCCTCGACCTGCGCGTCACTGGCGCCCAGCAAGCCCAGTGCACGGCGCACGGCTTCGGCACGTTTCTGCCCCAGTGCCAGGTTGTATTCACGGCCGCCGCGCTCGTCAGTGTTGCCTTCGATCACCAGCTTGCGGGTCTTGTTGGCGTTCAGGAAACGGGCATGGGCCTCGACAGTGGCCTGGGCTTCAGGCTTGATCACAAAGCTGTCGTAATCGAAATAGATCACGCGAGCGGCACCGGGCGGGCCTGCGAGTGAGGGATCGGTCGCGCCGATCAGGACCGGCTCCACAGCGCGGCCGGTGACGCCGGAAGCATCGCCGGTGCCGCTCTGACCGGTCGCGACCGGCGCCCGGTTTTCGACCGGTACGTCATTGAGCTTCACGCCGGAACTGCAGCCGACGATGGCAGCAGTCAGGGTGATGATGGCAGTGAGGGAAAGGATTCGTTTCATGGTGACCTTGGCTAAAAATTAAAAAAAGAATCGGGACGGCCGGATTACCTCTGGAAAGGACCCCAGTCCGGTTCACGTATGTCTCCGGAAGACCCGGTCAGGCGGGCCTTGATTTTTCCGTCCAGCGTTGTGGTCAGCAGGGCTTCCCGGCCTTGCTGCTGCGTGGCGTAAACGATGAGACGGCTGTTCGGCGCAAAACTCGGGCTTTCGTCGGCGTTGGTGTCGGTGATGGCCACCGCAGTTCCCTTGCCCAGCTCCATCACATGCAGCTTGAAAGCGCCGCCTATGCGGGAAATATAGGCCAGCCAGCGGCCGTCAGGACTGAGTGCGGGCGATATGTTGTAACTCCCCGTAAAGGTGACGCGCTCCACATTGCTGCCGGTGGCGCCCATGCGGTAGATCTGGGGTGAACCACCACGGTCGCTGACGAAATAGATAAAGCGGCCATCCGGCGAAAATGCCGGTTCGGTATCGATGCTCGCCGACTGCGTAAGGCGGCGCGGCTCGCCGCCCCCAGCTGCAATGGCGTAAAGTTGCGATCCACCGTCGCGGCTCAGGGTGGCGACCAGCTGGCTGCCGTCGGGCGACCAGGTCGGCGCGCTGTTGGAACCGCGGAAGTTGGCCAGCAGGCGGCGGCGTCCGGAGGCCACATCGTGGGCATAAATCACCGGCTTGCGTGACTCGAAAGACACATAGGCCAACTGGGACCCGTTGGGCGACCAGGACGGCGAAATAATCGGCTCCGGGCTGGCCAGCGCCGATTGGGCGCCCTCCCCGTCGGAGTCCGCGACCCACAGGTTGTACCGCGTGCCGGCCTTCGTCACGTAGGCAATCCGCGTGGAAAAAACGCCCTTCTCGCCGGTCAGTTTTTCGTACACAAAATCGGCAATACGGTGTGCCGACAGGCGCAGGTCGCCCTGTGGCACCACATAACTCTGGCCACCCAGGTCCTGCCCGCGCACCACATCCCAGAGGCGGCAGCGCACGTCATAGCGGCCATCGGACAGCCGTGTGATGCTGCCGGTCAGCAGTGAGTCAGCGGCGCGCTGGCGCCACAGCGCCAGGTCCGGCCTTGAGCTTTCGTCGAGCGCATTGCCACTCGCATCCACCGCGCGAAACTGGCCGCTTCGTTCCAGATCGGCCTGCACGATCGCGGCGATTTTTTGCGGAGACTGCGCATCGCCGCGGAATGCCGCAATGGCGATGGGCAACTGCGTCAGGCCAACGCCTGACACCTCGACACGAAACTGCGCCCAGGATGTCGGCACCATGGCCAGGGTGCCCAGGCCGGTCAGGCCTGCAATCAGGCTGCGACGCCCGTACAGGAAAGGCGGGGTCGGGTAACTATCAGGTTTTTTGGGGTGCATTTTTCTGGTTCAGACAATACAAGGTGAAATATTTGCCGAAAGCGGCCTGGGCCTGCATGGCACACACGGCGAAGCCCATGCTGCCGTCGAGGATGCCGAGGCGAAAAATATAACTTTTCAGGAAGGCCATCAGGCCTGATGTTACTGCCCGCGGCATCGAACTGGTCCGGCCGCGCGCATGCGCCTGCTGCGCCCACGCCAGGCTGTACTGTTCCAGCTTTCGCCAGTAGTGCGCCGGTGTCGGATAGCTGTAATGGAGCAGGCGGGACGTCAAGCGGACAAGGGCGCCTGAATTCAGAATGACGCGCTCATGCACCAGGTCGTCGCTGAAGCGGCCCTGACCGCGCCGGAACAGCCGCAAGACGTGGTCGGGCGTCCAGCCGCAATGGTGGATCCACTGGCCGCAAAACTGGGTGAGACGCGGAATCTCGAACGCGTCGGCCGCGCGGTTTTGCATGGCTTTTTGAATCTCCTGCGCCAATTCCGGGGTGACGCGCTCGTCGGCGTCGATGGAAAGCACCCAGTCATGCCGTGCCAGGCTCAGGGCCAGGTTTTTCTGCGGTCCGAAACCCGGCCAGTCCGGCGTCGAAGTCACTTCCGCGCCGAAGGCCTCGGCGATGGCGCGCGTGCCGTCCGTGCTCGCGTTGTCAACCACGACCCATTGGTCTGCAAAATGGACGGACTCCAGGCAAGCCTGCAAATTGGCCTCTTCGTTTTTGGTGATGATGATGACGGAAAGGCTCATGGTGCGAATGTGTTGATCTTTCCAACCAGCCGCTGCCACAACCTGCCTGATCAAGCTGGAGATTGTGGCCGCTGCCAGAGGCATTGCGTGTAGGAATTGGCCGTCAATTGTTCCACGATAATGCAGGCCCGCCCTCTCCAAAGCCTCCCAGCGCGGCACGCATGCCAAAAATAGCCGTTTCCGCCCTTTCCTTTCGCCTTGTGGCGGTATGCCTGATGTCGGCCGCAGTGGGACTGCCGATGGCCATCATCAGCCTCTCGAAGGCGTTGCTGCTCCTGCTGGCGGTGGGCTTCTCGTGTCGGGTGTTTCGTGACCGTACGCCGCTGGCGCCCTTGAAGGCCACGGCCACCCCGGCCGCGATCATGATCGCACTGATGGTGATGGCCGCCAGCATCAGTTGGTCGGACGCGCCACCGGCACAGGCCTGGGGCGCCTGGGCCAAGCACGCGAAACTGCTGCTGATTCCGCTGCTGCTGCTGTTGATACGCAGCTGGCAGGAGGCGCGCATTGCCCTCATGGTCTTCATCACAGCCCAAGCGGCGCTTCTTCTGGGTTCGTGGCTGTTGTGGGCCGGTGTGCCCATCCCCTGGGCCACCTCCAACCAGGCTTTCGTCGATTACGCGGTGTTCTCAAGCCGCCTGGACCAACCCATCATGAGCAGCGTGACAGCGGCCATCTGTTGGCACCTGCGGCAATTCGCACCCGGCCGCTGGGGACGCAGCCTTGCCCTGATGGTGGTGGTTCTGGCCCTGGGCAATGTGCTTTTTGTGATGAACGGCCGTACCGGTCACCTGGTGGCCATGACGCTGATTTCACTGGCGCTGATCTGGGAACTGCCCAGAGCCTACAGGGCGTTTGGCATCGCCGTGCCCATTCTGGTCCTGCTGGCAGTCTGGCTGGGTTCGGCCACGGTACGCGAGCGGATGGAGGCGGCCGTTCAGGAGCTCGATTCGTACACTAAGATCGGCAGCACTGATTCTTCTTCCGGGGAGCGGCTCAATTACTGGCGCCGCTCCGTGGAATCCATCATGCAGCACCCCGTCGCCGGCGCGGGGGCAGGCAGCTGGAACGCGGAATACCAACGACTGGACCGAGGCAGAGGACCTGTGAATGCTCAAAATGTGCGCAATCCCCACCAGGAGTTCCTGCTGTGGGGCGTGGAAGCCGGCGTGATCGGCATGGTGCTGCTGTTTAACATCCTGCTCGCCGTCTGGCGTGATGCGCGCCGCATGGCAGTCCCGGCTGCGCGTGCCGCGCAGTCGGTGCTGGCCGCACTGGTGATTGCGTGTTTGTTCAACTCGAGCCTGTTCGATGCCACCATAGGTGATTTTTTCTGTGTCGCGCTGGCTCTGGTGCTCGTCCTCGGCTGGTATGCGCGGGCACCATCCGGAACCGCCATCCATGAGGCCACCGCTTGAGCACCCCCGAAACTCCCGCCGGCGCCACGCCTGCCAGCCTTTCCCCCGCGCCCATCGGCCAGCGCCTGCGGCGCATCTGGCCGTATTTCAACCAGTCCCCGAGTGCCTGGGCGATCGCCATCGGTGCGACGGTGGTGGCTTCCGCGACCGAGCCTCTGGTGCCGGCCTTGTTGCAGCCCTTGCTGGACAAGGGATTCCAGAAAGGTGGCATCGACCTGTGGGTGATTCCGGTTTCCCTGATCCTGCTGTTTGGCGTGCGAGGTTTTGCCGGTTTTGTGGCGCAGATTGCGCTGGCCAAGGTGACAAACCTGGGTTTGCAGGAGCTGCGCAAAGCCATGTTCGGCAAGCTGCTCTCGGCCCAGCTGGACCTTTTCTCCAGCCAGTCTGCCAGCGCGCTGGCCAACACCGTGGTCTATGAGGTGCAAAACGGCTCCTCCATGCTGGTCAATTCGGTCATGGGCCTGACACGCGACACCCTGACCCTGCTGGCCCTGTCGAGCTACCTGCTCTACCTGAACTGGAAGCTGACCCTGATCGTGACCCTGCTGATCCCGGCCGTGGCCTGGGTCATGCGTGTGTTGTCCAGCCGCCTGTACAAGCTCACCAAGGCCAGCCAGAGCGCCACCGACTCGCTGGCTTATGTGGTCGAGGAAAACGTGCTGGCACACCGCGATATCCGGCTGCATGCGGCCCAGGCCGGGCAGGCCGGGCGTTTTGCGCAGCTCAGCGATGCATTGCGCCGGCTCTCCATGAAATCCACCGCAGCGTCCGCGGCCATGACCCCCTCCACCCAGATGCTGGCGGCCGTCGCACTGTCCGCCGTCATCTCGGTCGCCCTGATGCAAAGCGCAACCGACGGCACCTCGGTCGGTTCTTTTGTGGCCTTTGTGACGGCCATGCTGATGCTGGTCGCACCCATCAAACACCTGTCGGAGGTCGCCAGTCCCATCACGCGCGGCCTGGCGGCACTGGAGCGCGGCCTGGACCTGATGGAAAAAACCCCGGATGAGCAAGGGGGCAGTTTTTCCAAAGTCCGCGCCGAAGGACACATCCGGTTTGTCAATGCCCGCGTCGCGTATGGAAATGAGGGCGCGACCGCGGTGGACGCGGTCAACCTGACCATCCAGCCCGGCGAGACGGTGGCCCTGGTCGGCGCTTCGGGCGCCGGTAAAACCACCCTGGTCAACCTGTTGCCGCGTTTTATTGAGCCCACATCAGGCAGCATCGAACTCGATGGCCACGAACTGCGCGAATGGCAGATCAATGCGTTGCGCAGCCAGTTTGCCCTGGTCAGCCAGCATGTGGTCATGCTCAACGACAGCATTGCCGCGAACGTGACGCTGGGCGCGGATCTGGACCGCGAACGCGTGCAGCGCTGTCTGCATGCCGCCAACCTCGAGCGCTTCGTGGCCGACCTGCCGCAAGGCATGGATACCCTGGCCGGACACAATGCCACCCAGCTTTCCGGCGGACAGCGCCAGCGGCTGGCGATCGCCCGTGCCCTGTACAAGGATGCGCCGGTCCTGATCCTCGATGAAGCCACCTCCGCGCTGGACACCGAATCCGAACGCGCTGTGCAGGAGGCGTTGCTGCGCCTGATGCGCAACCGCACCACTCTGGTCATCGCCCACCGCCTGTCCACCGTGCAACACGCCAGCCGGATTGTGGTGATGGATGCCGGCCGCATTGTGGAGACTGGCAGCCACACCGAATTGATCACCCGCGACGGCCCGTACGCGCGGCTGTACCGACTGGGACTGTACGATTCCGATCTTTCGCAAAGCGCACCCTCCGTGCAACTCTCATGACAGTTTCCATCAGCGGCTTCACATTCATCCGCAACGGCGTCGAGCTGGGCTTTCCCTTTGAGGCGTCGATCCGCTCACTGCTTCCGCTGGTGGACGAATTTGTGGTGGCGGTCGGGCAAGGCAGCGACGACACGCTGGCCCGGGTGCGGGCCATCGGTGACCCGAAAATTCGCGTGATCGAGACCGTGTGGAACGAACGCATGGCCGACCGCGGCTTTGTTTATGCACAGCAGAAGATGATTGCGCAATACGCCTGCACCGGCGACTGGGCGTTTTACCTTGAAGGCGACGAAGTGGTCCACGAGGACGACCTGCCTGCCATCCGCGCCAGCGTGGAACAGCATCACGCCAACCCCGAGGTCGAGGCCCTGGTGTTCGATTACCGCCATTTTTACGGCTCGGCCCAGTGGGTGTCGGTCAGCCCCGGCTGGTACCGCCGCGAATGCCGGCTGATCCGCAACACCATACGCAGCTATGCGCCCGACGGCCAGTACTGGCTGGTCACCACCGACCACAAGAAGCCGCGCAATCCCAAGGCGGCGCTGGCGAACGCGCACATCTTTCACTACGGCTGGATTCGCCGCAACGAAGACATGCAGAAAAAGCTCGACCAGGTCAGCAAGTACTGGTCTAGCTCGACCACGCTGAAAATCCGCTATAGCCAGTTCGATGCGCGCGCGCTCGAACCCTATGCCGGCACGCATCCCGCCGTGGCTAAAGAGTGGCTGGCCACGGGCGCCGAACAGGAA
>LNFM01025799.1_pt1 | contig 10587 bp, 6 predicted proteins | sample 596031 | NCBI WGS metagenome assembly LNFM01 (sample SAMN04254537, study PRJNA301005) | activated carbon metagenome | isolation source: dual media filters at the Ann Arbor, Michigan drinking water treatment plant | place: USA: Ann Arbor | reverse complement strand
GACGCGCGCGGCGCTGATTCTTCGTTCGCCGAGCGTAGCGAGGCGTCTGACTCCCCCTTCCCTTTAGGGAGGGGGGCCGGGGGGGTAGGTGAAATCACCTCCGCGAGCGCCCCGTTGCACGCCGCGACCACGAACGACACCGCGTACACGCCGCCGAAGTCCGCGATCTGGATGAGCGGCAGGAACGCGTGTTGCGTGTAGCCGAGGAAATACCAGCCGAAGCCGATCATGTGGTACGTGCCGAGCGGCTTCAGAATCGGGAACCCGGTGGGGAAGTGCATTCGCGCGTATTCGAGTGCGACCCACGCCACCGGTACCGCGACCGCCAGCGGCACTTTCAGCGCGTCGAACTTGCGAATCAGCCAGAGCGCGAGCACCCACGTGACCGGCATCACCACGATGAAGCCCAGCCACGAGAACGCCATCATCGCGTGCGCGACCGTCACCCACTTGGTGGCGAGCGCGAAGAACAGCGAACCGCTGAGGTACGCGGCGAGGTAGCGGCGGCGGTTCGAGACGGGAGCGCGCGCGAGCGTGAGCCACGGCACGAGCGCGACGAAGCCGAGCGGCCCGGCGTTCAGCGGGAAGAACGCGAGCCACAGCAGCACCGCCGACGCGAACGCGGGCGCGAACACGCGAGCCTTCACGCGGGAATCCTTCCGTTAGAGCGCCTCACAACAACACGACTTCGGCCAGCGTGCCGGTGTCGGCGCGGGCGTCGCCCGCGGGCAGCACGAGGAGCGCGTCCGCGGGCTGCATCCCGACCAAGTCCGGCGCGCCGGTCCAGTCGAGCGGTTGTACGGTCCAGCCGGTCGCGCCTTGCACCAGTTGTGCCGGGCGGTACGTCGGCCGGTCGTTCGCTTCCGCCAGCGGCGCGGCCAGCGGCAGCGAGATTGTGCGCGGACCCGGCTCCGCGTGTCCACCCAAGATTCGGATCGCGGGGCGCGCGAACAGCTCGAACCCCACGAACGCGCTCGCGGGGTTGCCCGGCAGCCCGAACACGAGTTGACCCTTCGGCCCGGTGCCGAACAGCAGCGGCTTGCCCGGTTTCACGCGCACCGTGCGGAAGTGAACCGTCACGCCGAGCGCCTTCAGCACTTCCGGCACGAGGTCGTGATCGCCCACCGACACGCCGCCCGCGACCAGCACCACGTCGGACACGTCGAGCGCTTCGCCGAGCAGTGATTTCGTGATGGCGAAGTCGTCGCGGGCGATGCCGAGGTAGCGCGGGAGGCCGCCGCCGCGCACGGTTTGCGCGCACAGCATGGGGCCGTTCGAGTTGCGAATCTGCCCGGCCTTCGGGCGCGTGTTCGCTTCTACCAGTTCGTTCCCGGTAACGACGACGCCGACCCGCGGGAACGGGTACGCGACCACAGCCGTTTTGCCCGCGCTCGCCAGTACCCCGAACGCGGCGGCGTTGATGGGCGTGCCGGCGGACAGCACCACATCGCCGGTGCGCATCTCGTGACCGCGGGCGTACACCCACTGCCCGGGCTTCACACCGGAATCAATGACGCGCACCGCGCCGGCGTCGGCGGTGGCGTGTTCTTGCATCACGACCGCGTCCGCGCCGTCGGGCAGCGGCGCGCCGGTGAAGATGCGCGTCGCCTGCCCCGCGCCGACGGGCTTCGTTGGCACCGCGCCCGCGGCCACTTCCTCGATCACTTGGAGAACGGCGCAGTTGCCGGCGCAATCGGCGGCGCGCACGGCGTAGCCGTCGCGGAGCGATTTGGCGAACGGGGGCGAATCGATGTCCGCGAGGATGTCGGCCGCGAGTACTTGGCCGAGCGCGGCGGTGGTGAGGGCCGCGTGTTCGGTGCGAAGGGGCTTGCAGTGGCGCAACACTTCGGCGCGCGCGTCCGCGATTTCGAGCATGGCAGCGTCTCCGGTGGCGTGTGCCGTTGGTATACCGACGCCGCGCCGCGGAGCTATCGCGGAATCACAGCGGGGGCCACTGGTTCGCCAGCCCCTCGCGCTCGATGTCGCGCACCATGTCTTCGCTCACTTCGTACTTCTGTGCGATGGTGGCGCGCGACGCGGCCGGCTTCGCGCCCGCGTCTTGCGCTTCCACCAGCGCGGCGAAGATCAGTTGGCGCTGCTCGAGCGGGAGCACTTCTTCCGGGTCGGGCATTGCGGCCTCGCGAGTGGGTGGGGCGATACAACAACTATCACCCCATCCTACGAGCCGGCGCGCCGCGAGGGTGCGAATCCCGCGAATCCGCCGAAGTTCTCATGCCGCTCCGCGAACTCGCCCTCGACGTGCCCGCCGTCAAGCCGCCCGCGGAGGTGGCGCGGTTCCTGCGCGAAGCCGAGCGCCGCATCGACCGGTTCCAATCGGAAGCCCGCGTGCCCGCGTTCGTGCCGTGCGACTACGCGGCCGCCTACGCGGTGCTCTGCGCGCTCGCGAGCGGCCCCCACCTGCGCGGGCGGCAAATGTGCGAGTGGGGCAGCGGGTTCGGCGCGGTGGTCGGTCTCGCCGCGCTCGCCGGCTACGACGCCTGCGGTATCGAGATCGAGTGGAGCCTCGTTGAAGAGGCGCGCCAACTGGCCGACGATTTCGAGCTGCCGGTGGAACTGGTGTGCGGCAGCTTCGTGCCCCGCGGCGCGGAGGGGCTCGTTCACGCGAACGGCACCTACTCGTGGTTCACCACCGAGGGCGATTACGCCTACGACGACTTGGGCCTCGAAATCAGCGACTTCGACTTGGTGTTCGCGTACCCGTGGCCGGACGAAGAGGGCGTGGTGTGCGACCTGTTCGAGAAGTTCGCGGGCACCGGCGCGGTGCTCGCCACCTACCACGGGAGTGGCGAGTTCCGACTCAAGCGCAAGGTGCCGAAGCGCAAGAAGCGGTAGCGGCGCGTCACTTCGGCTCGGGGTACCGCTTCTGGAACTTCTCGAACTCCGCCCCGTAGGCCGCTTTGTCCAGCTCCACGGCCCGTTTGAGCATCGCCCGCGCGCCGGGAATGTCGCCCTCTAGCTCGCGCACCGCCCCGATGTGCAAATACCCGGCGGCGTGCTTCGGGTCCAACCGTATCGACTCTTCGTACTCCCGCAGCGCGCCCTTGAGGTCGCCGGTGCGCTGGATCGCGAGGCCGTAGTTCGAGCGCACGGTCGGCTCGTTCGGGGCCAATTTCACGGCCGCGGCGAGCGCGGCGAGCGCACGGTCCTTGTCGCCGGGGGCGTTGCGGTTGCCGTACATCGCACCGAGGTTGCTGTGCGCCGCGCCGTAGTTCGGGCTGAGTTCGAGCGTGCGCCTGTACGCCGTTTCGGCGCGGTCGTAGTCGGCGCGCCGGAACGCGGGCGGCGATTTCCCGCCGCGCTCGTAGACCGCGCCGCCGAGGTTGAAGTGCGCGATGTGATCGTTCGGGTACAGTTTCACCGCGCGCTCCAGCAGCGCGACCGCGGTACCCAGTTCGCCGCTGTTCGTGAGCAGCAGTCCGAGGTTGGTGAGCGCCGCGGCGTGGTCCGGGTTGAGCGCGAGAGCGACGCGGTTGAAGCCGATCGCGCGCGCCGGGTCGCGGTCGTGGAACCACAGCGCCGCGGCCAGCGCAATGTCGAAGTCGTTCGGGTGCGCGGCCAACCCCACGGCCAGCGGTACGCCCGGCTCGCCCTTGCGGCGCTCGATCAGGGCCGCGGCGAGCAGCACGGCCGGCGCGCTCGCGGCGAGGTCCACGGCGTCCGGCGGGAGCGGCAGCCGCGCCTTCGGGTCGCGCTCGCGCATCACCGCGAAGTCGCGGAACCGGTTCGCCATGTCGTCGTTCGGCGACGCGCGGCGGGCCACCTCGATGGCGCGCTCGGCCGCGGGCGGGTCCGCGTCCAGCACCGTGAGCGCCCAGTCGTCGAGCGCGCGCACGATCTCGCCGCGCACCGCCGACGCGAGCACCTTCTTCGCCACCGCGTCCGCGGGGCCGGTGCGCACGTCGAACCCGCCCGCCGCGAGCGCCGCGGCGTACCGCTCGCCGAACCCCTTGCGGTCTTCGGCGAACGCGAAGTTGCCGCTCGCGCCGTCCGGAGCCGTCACCCAGCGGAACTTGTCACCGCGGATCGCGTCGAGGTCGCGCGCGAGCGCGGTGTCGGACTTCTCGCGGCGCACGGCGGCTTGCAAGTCGGCGGCCTTCGCGCCCGCGGCCAACTTCTCGGCCTGCGCCAGCGCGCCGCCCGCGTCCGCGAACCGCCGGCGCACGCGCAAGTCGGTCGCCAACTTCAGAGCGGCCCGCGCCGTAGTGGCGTCGCGCTCGCGGCCCGCCTTCTCTTCGGCCTCGGCCTTTTCGCGGCGCGCCTGTTCCGCTTGCAGTTCCGCTTGCTGCTGCTTCTCGGCGCTCCGCTGGTGGTCGAGGTACCACACGAACCCGGCCACTACGAACCCCAGCAGGGCGACCGCGCACGCGAGCAGCAGTTGCGTGAGGCGGCGCTTGCGCTGCTCGTGCAGGCGCTCTTCGGCCGCGCGCCGCGCGTCGGCCTCGGCGGCGGCGCGGGCGTCGGCCTCGCGGCGCGTGTTCGCTTCTTCCTCCGCGCGCGCTTCGGCGGCGGCGCGGTCGGCCTCCGCGCGGCGCACGCGGGCCTCGATCCCGGCGCGGTACGCGGCCACCGCTACCGCCACCGCGCCGGCGTGCGCGAACCGGTCATCGCGGGCCGGCGCGAGGCACCGCTTCGCCAGTGCCACCAACTCGGCGTCGGCGGCGCACGCGTCCAGCCGCGCGAACGCCGACTCGAGCGCGCCGGCCGCAGCGTTCATCACCGCGGCCAGCACCGTGTCGCCCTCGATGGGCGGTTTGCCGGTGAGGATCGCGCACAAGATGCCGCCCAGCGCGAACACGTCGGCGCGCTCGTCCACCGGTTCGTTGCGCGCTTGCTCCGGAGCCATGTACGCGGGCGTTCCCTTCACGCCCTTCACTACCGATTGCGCCGCCGCGAGCGACAGCTCCGCCGGCGCGGGCGCACTCGCGCCCGCCGGCGCCGCGCGTCGCCAACCCCCAGTCCATCACGAACACTTCGCCCGCGTCGCCGAGCATCAGGTTCGCGGGCTTCAGGTCGCGGTGAACGACGCGCTTGGAGTGCGCGAACCCGACCGTTTCGCACACCCGCTCGAACGCGCCCAGCAGCCGGGCGCGGTCCGCGGTTCGCACTTTCAGCACCGCGTCGAGCGTGTGGCCGTTCACGTACTTCATCGCGAGGAACGGGCGGCCGTCGGGCAACTCGCCCAGCGCGTACACGGGTGGGATGCCGGGGTGCGGCAGTTGCGCCGTGACCTTGGCCTCGCGCACGAACTCGGTCGCGCTCAGGCCGGGGCGCATCACCTTGACAGCCACCGCGCGCCCGAAGGTGAGGTCGCGAGCGTGGTACAAGATGCCCATGCCGCCTTCGGCGAACTGCTCGCCCAGTTTGTAGCGGGCCGGCGTGTCGAGGTGCGCTTGGTTCGCGGGCGCGGCGGGCGTCACGGTGCGCGGGAGCGTTTCGCGCGGGTCGCGCGGGTGCGAACCGGGAGCGGTCGTGGGGGGCGGGTCGCCGTTCACGTCACACCTTCGGGAGAAGAAGAAGGTGTGAAGATGCTACCCGCCCGCGAGCGGCGGCGAAAGGGCCTTACTTCTTCGCGGGCACGAGCAGGCCGTTCAGCAGGTCGCGGTCGCGGGTGCCGAACGCCTTCGCGCGCTCCGGTTTCAGCGCGCACAGCACCGCGGCTTGGTGCCCGCTCGGGCCGGCCACCAGTTGGAAGCTCTGCACCGCCGCCGCGCCGTCGAGCTTGCCCTCGGCCACGTACCGGTAGGCCCAGCGCCCGGCGGCGTCGGTGCCCTCGGCGTCCTCGAGCACCCGCGCCGCGGTCCAACCGGGCGTCGCGCTCGCGGCCTTCTTGAAATCGTCGGCGCTCGTGTGCTTGCCTTGTTCGACCTGCGCCCACGGCATCACCGTCGCCTGCGCCACGAACTCGCCCTTGTCCAAGAGGCGCAGAATCAGGTGCTGTTCGGTCTGCCCGGTAACGTGCCAGTCGCGCGGGTAGGTCAGCGTGTAGCGCGCCTTCGGGTCGTCGTGCCGCAGCGCGCTCAGCTCCGCCGGCACCGCGCCCTTCGGCACGGTGGCGAGAACCGCGTCCGCGAGTTCCTTCGGCACCTCCGCCAGCGCCTCGCGCTTCACGGTCACGGTCACTTCCACGTTCGAAGCCGGCGCGACCGGGCCTTGCTCGCGGTCGTCCTTTTGCTTCCACACCAGCGCAACGACGCGCTTCGTGGCGATGTCGAAGGTGCCGGTCGCGGTCACGGTCAGCGTCACCTTGCCGCCGTTCTCGATGCCCTCCGCTGTGCCCTCAATCGTGAAGGTGGCGCTCCCGTCCGCACTCGCGGTGAACTTGCCCGCCAGCGAGTGCTTGATGAGCGCGTCGAACAGGCACGCGGCCTGCGCCGCCTCCGGCGACACCGGCCATGTATCGCCCGCGTTCACCGCCTTACCCGGCAGCAGTCCCGCGAGGCACTGCGGGTTGAAGTGTTCCGTTACCAAATCGAGTTCGTCGCGTGTCAGCGGCCCGGCCGGTGCGAAGCAGAACGGGCCTTCCGCCGTGCGCAGCGCCACCACCAGCCGCCGGTTGTCCGGCAGCGCGCGGCCCATCTTCTCCGCGTCCACCACCACCGACGCGACCGCGTCGTCGTAGTGCCGGGCGGAGCGCGTCGGCAGCCCGGCGTCCACCGCGAGCGTGCGCTCGGTGAACAGGTGCCGCGCCTTCGCTTCGAGCTTCAGGCTCTCTTTCATACCGTCGTGAACGACGTGCAGTTTGCCCGCGAGGTCGAGTTCGACGGAATAGCGGAACGCGTCGCCGGCCGCGGGCGCTTCGGCGAGGTTCACCGGCTGAGCGGAAGCGCTCGGGGCGAACGCGGCGAGCAGGGCGAGTGTCGCGGCGGCGCGAAGCATCGGCACGTCCTCGGCGGGTACTTGGGGCACCGCGGCAGATAGCGACCGCGCCGCGCCGCGGTCAAGGGGGTAAGCGAAAAAACAAGCAAAATTGGCTACTTTCGGCGCGAATCCGAGTTCGGGCTATTCAAACGCCGCTACCGCGAGTCGGCCTGCCAAAGCCGTCGCGGTGAGCGCGAAGTCGAGTTCTCGGACGGCAAGGGGCCGCCCGCGTGCGCGGCGCGCTCGCACCGAGTTCGCACCAGCGCACGAAAGACCCTTCGGTGAGCGCACCGGCGCGCCACCGCCTTAATAGTATACTTAAGTTCAAACTCTGTCAACGGCAGATGCGCGGGCGGAACGGGCGGCTCGTGGGGCACACCCGAACCGCCGAAACCGGCGAGCCAACGCGAGCGGGGCGGCGGTCCGAAGACCGCCGCCCCGCTCTTGTTGCGCTCCGTCACGTCACGGTCACTTGATGTCTTCGAGGATCTTGACCGCGTTGCCGTCCGCACCGCGCTTGTAGAGCGGCAGGTGGCGGTAGTACACTTCGAGCGTCAGGAGGCACATCGCGGTGGTGCCGAGGCGGCCGCACCCGCGCCCGAACCAGCCGGCTTCGGGGTCCCAACTGCCCATGTCCGCGCCGTCCTTCTTGCGCTGTTGGGAGATGAGCCAGTCGCGCATACCGCCGGAGCGCTTCCCGTCCACCAGCTTGCCCTCGTTCCAGTTCTTCCAGTCCTCGCCCTCGTAGAAGTGAACGACCTGCGTGGCGTAGTAGTAGTAGTACATGTCGCGGACGCTGCCTTGGCCGACCGGCGGCTTCTTCACGAGGCCGGCGACGCCGTCGATCATGCCCGGGTGGCTCGGCCCCCAGTTGTCGATGTAGTAGCGGCACAGCAGGCCGACCGCGGTGAGCGCGGTGCCGGGGGCCGCGCCGGCGCTGTCGCCGTAGCCGTACATGGACTTGCGCGAGCCGCCGGCCGCGAGGTTCAGGAAGTTGATGGCCTTCTTGATCACCGCGTCGTTCACCACGAGGCCGCCCAGCTTCGCCGCTTGCAGCGCTTGGATCTGCCAGCCCACGATGGAAGTGTCGCCGTTGGCCCCCGCGCCGTAGCCCCAGCTCCCGTTCGGCCCTTGCGCGCGCTGCACGAAGTTGATCGCGGCTTGCGCGTAGGGGCGCAGGTTCGGGTCTTTGGTCATGCCGTAGGCCTCGCACAGCGGGATGGTGGCGATGCCCTGAACGTACATGTTCGTGCTGATGCGGCCGGCGTTCTGGCCGCTCGGCGGGCACATCTTCATGAGCGCCGCGAGGCCGTTGGCGACGGTCTTCTGGTACTTGCGCTCTTCCCCGCCCTTACCGGGCTTGTGCGTTTCGCCGGCGGCGAGGAAGGGCAGCAGGGCCATGCCGGTGGCGGCGGCGCGGTGCTCCTTCTCGCCTTGGTCGTACTCCCAACTGCCGTCCTGCTTTTGCTGGCGGGCCAGCCACGCCAGCCCGCGGGCCACGGCGCGCTCGCTCTCCTCGTTGCCGCCGCCCTCGCGCAGCATCTTGGATTTCGTCGCGCCGCTGCGGCCGGCCATCGTCGCGGTGACGTTCCCGCCGCCGCCGGTGCCACTCATCAGGTTGCCGGTGTCGCCCACCGCGCCGGGGTTCGTGAGGTCGGAGGCTTCGAGGCCCGGCGGCTTCAGCGCCGTCGTGTCGTTGGTCTGCACGTCCGGGATGCCCACGTTCTCGTCGGTCACCTTGGCGTCCGCGTTCTGCTTGTCGAGCCGGTCGATCTCCGGCAGCGCCGCTTCGATGTTCGAGTCGAGGCCGGGGTCCTCGTTGGTCAGGTTCTTGTCTTCCGGGTCTTCGGTCTTTTCGGCCGTGGTGGCGAGCACCTTGTCGGGCGTCTTGGTGTCCGCGGTGCGCGCCCCGAGGATGAGGATCGCCAGCGCGATGACCGCGACGTGAACGGCCCCGCTCACGACCCACGCCGGGACGTGCTTCTTCATGAGGCGCTCTTGCGGCGTCTCTTCGGCCGCTTCGAGCAACCGGATCACGGCACCCGCCGCGGCCGGTTTGGTGTTCGCTTCGCTCACGGTTCGTCTCCTCCGGGGGCCGGGGCGGGGCCGCACCAGCGCGCGGCACCGAAGCTGATGTTCGTTTCCGTAGCCGGCCCCTGTGAGGCCGGAACTACCTTGCTCGATCGGCACCGGGGCACAGGCCCCGGCTACGGGCAGAATCGGTCAGTTCGTCCAGTCGTTCGCGGGTGCCACCGGCGCGGGGCCTTCGGCGAACGGGTTCTTGCCGCGCACGGTGTCGATCTGCTTGCGCGCCGCGCGGTCGCCGCCGCGGTACCACCACGTCAGCAGCCCCGCGCCGCCCACCAGCACCACGATGCCGCCCACCACCCACTTCACGAACGAGTCCCACGCGAGCGTGTCCGGCACGGTCGTCGGGTCGGTGCGCGGAATCGGGCGCTTGCCCACCAGCAGCGGCGCGTACTTGTCGAGCGTCTTGTTCTTGTTGTTCGGGTCCGGTTCGCCGGACGTGTACCGCATCTTCTTGAACGAGAAGCCGGCGAACGTCACCCACTTGTTCACGCGGCCGACCGGCTCGACGCCCTCCAGCGGTTCGGTGAAGATCACGCACATCGGGTTGCCGCGCGGCTCGTCCTTCCACACCAGCCAGCCCTCGAACAGGTGCTCCACGCCCGCGAGCTTCAGGTCCTTGCTCGGGGTCACGCGCCGCAGCGAGATCAGCCGCCCCTCGAACTTCACGTTCTTCAGCCGGAAGTCGCGGCGCACCTCCTCGAACAGGTCGGCGAACGTGGTGTCGGCGCGGGCGTGCTGCTCCAGTTGCTCGGCGCTGAACCGGTGCGCGTGCAGGATCACCCGGTTGTAGGCCGCCAGTTCGGGCCACGTTTGCTCGGTCGGGGCCTTCTCGATCATGAACGTTTCGTCGCGGATGAACCGGTACACCCGCACGTTCGGGTCGATCACGGTCGGGTCCGGGCCGGGCGGCACCGGCGGGCCGGGCAGGGGCGTCACGCTCTTGCCGATCAGCACCGGCACGCTCACCATCGTGCCCTCGTCGCCGGGCACACTCATGGTCTTGAAGTAGAACCCCGCGGCGCCGAACCAGCCGTCCGCGTCCACCCACTCGCCCGGCTTCGCGGCGCGCACCCGCGCGAGCGCCTCCGGCAGTTCCAAGAACGCCACCGACACCGGCGTGAGCGGCGACTCGTTCAGCGGAACGAGCCGCACCTCGTACATCTCCTTCACCCCGCTCTCGGGGTTGTCGCGGAAGAACGCGGGCGCGAGCAACCGCCGGGCGCAGACCACTTTGCCGTCGAACCGGATCAGCTCGCAGCGGACGTTGACGCGCACCGACTTGATCAGATCGACCGGCGTCAGGTCGCGGGTGGCGGCGGCTTCGAGGTCGGCGGTCGCGAACTGCTTCGCGTGCAGCACCACTTCGACCCACGCGTTGAACTCGTCGTTGTTCTCCGCGGGCGACGCGACCGGCTTGAAATCTTCGATCTTGGAGAACATCAGCCGGTCGGTGTTGATCGCGAACTGCGCCGGCGGCTTCTTGCGGGGCGCGTCGGCCGGCAGCGGCGATTCGCGGTCCAGTTGGTTCGCGGCCCGCAGACGGTCTTCGGACTTCTGTTTGGGTTCCTGTTTCGCGTCCGGTTTGGGGTCTTGCGCGCCGAGGGCCGCCACCCACGC
>LNFM01021261.1_pt1 | contig 10588 bp, 10 predicted proteins | sample 596031 | NCBI WGS metagenome assembly LNFM01 (sample SAMN04254537, study PRJNA301005) | activated carbon metagenome | isolation source: dual media filters at the Ann Arbor, Michigan drinking water treatment plant | place: USA: Ann Arbor | reverse complement strand
CATATGGAGCTGCGCTCGACCGAGCGGACCTATATGGCCTCGGTCTCGTGGCAGTATCCGCAGGACCAGCTCATCGCGCTCCGCAGGCAGAATGCCGAGGCGCAGGCCACCCAGCCGGTGGCCACCGGCGTCGATCTCGCACGGCTGAACTTCCGCTACGAGGTGACCGGCGACCGTGCTGCATGGCGGCCGCTGCGGGCCTATGACGACGGCCGGCAAGTCTTCATCGAATTCCCACGCGGCGTCGGCCAGGGCGAGATGCCGCCGCTGTTCGTCGTCGGCCCGGAGGGCAAGACGTCGGAGCTGGTCAACTATCGCGTCCGCACCAACTACATGATCGTCGACCGGCTGTTCGCCGCCGCCGAGCTGCGGTTCGGCTCCGGCGACAATCAGAAGCGTGTCCGGATCACCCGCACCGACGGGAGGCCGGCGTCGTGAGCGAAGACCGGAACGAGGGAGAGGATGCGGCCGCGCCGCTGACCGGATCGGCGCCCGAAGCGGCAGCGCCGATGCGGCTGCGCGCGGATGCGCCGCGCGTGACGCGGCTGTCGCGCAAGGTGCTCGCCGGGCTCGGCCTGGTCGCCAGCCTCGGGATCGGCGGTGCGCTGGTCTATGCGCTCCAGACTCGCAACGGCGGCCGGGCGCCGGAGGAGCTTTATTCAACCGACAACCGCAACACGGCGGATGGCCTCCAGGGCCTGCCGCGCGACTATAGCAGCGTGCCGCAGCTCGGCCCGCCGCTGCCGGGCGACCTCGGCCGGCCGATCGTCAGCGCCCAGAACCGCGGCCAGCCCGTGCCCAATCCCGGCGTCGCCGCTCCGCAGCCCGGCCTCAGCGCCGAGGAGCAGCGCCGGCTCCAGGAGATCGAGACCGCCCGCACCAGCCGTCTGTTCGCGGCGGCGGAGGCGCGCAATGCCGCGCCGGTCACGGCGAACACGCCGAACCAGGCGCCACCGGACCTCGCCAGCCTCGGGCTCGCGCCGCCGCCGGCAACGCCGAGCGCCCAAGATCGGCAGCAGGCCTTTCTCAACGCGCCGGTCGACCGACGCACTGTTGCGGCCGACCGCATCGCCGCGCCGGCCTCTCCGAATATCCTTCAAGCCGGCGCCGTCATCTCGGCCGCTCTCATCACCGGCGTTCGATCGGACCTTCCGGGCCAGATCACCGCCCAGGTCACCGAGAACATTTATGACAGCCCGACAGGCCGGATCCTCCTGATCCCGCAGGGCACGCGCGTGATCGGCCAGTATGACAACAACGTCCAGTTCGGGCAGAGCCGCGTCCTGCTCGTGTGGAATCGGCTGATCTTTCCGAACGGCCGCAGCATCGTGCTGGAGCGCCAGCCCGGCGCCGACGCCGAGGGCTATGCCGGCCTGCAGGACGGCGTCGACTATCACTGGTGGGATCTCGCCAAGGCCGCCGGTCTCTCGACGCTCCTGAGCGTCGGCGCCGAACTGGCCACCAATGATGACGACCGGCTGATCCAGGCGATCCGCAACGGCGGCCAAGACACGATCAACGACGCAGGCCAGCAGATCATCCGGCGGCAGCTCAACATCGCCCCGACGCTCACCATCCGACCCGGATTCCCGGTCCGGGTGATCGTAACCCGTGATCTTATTCTCGAGCCCTACGGAGGCTGATGTGACCAAGTTGAAACTCGGCATGATAGCCGACGACAAGCCCGTGAAGGTGACGGCGGAATTACCGGCGACGGTCTATCGGGATCTTGTCGCTTACGCTGAGGTTCACGGCCGCGAGACCGGCCAGCCGGTCGCCGATCCAACACGTCTGATTGCGCCTATGATCGAACGCTTCATCGCGACCGATCGCGGCTTCGCCAAGGCACGTCGCGCGCGGCACGTTACTTCCTCTTGATCGTCGGCAGGGCCCAAGGGAGCCCCGGCGAACGATCATTCGGGTTCCTTATAGCCATATTCGGGAATGCCTTGCTCGCTTCCGTAGTAGCGATAGGGAAGAAACTTGCCCGACATTCCGATCTTCACTCGATCACCTTTTGGATTCGGCTCACGCTCGAACGTGATGTCGAAATCGATTGCGGACATAATGCCGTCGCCGAACTCGTCCTCGATGAGTGCCTTCCACGCGGGGCCGTTGACCATCACCATTTCATAGAAGCGATATATCAGGGGGTCCGTCGGCGGCATGGGCATGCCTCGATATGGCACCTCGTTCAGCATACGCTCTTCTGCCTCCGACAGGCCGAACAGCGCCGCAGCCTTCTTCGCGAGCGGTTTGATCAGCTTCATCTGCCCGAGCAAAGCGCCGATGATCAGCACCTCGGACACACCACCGATCTCTCCGGTGATGTGTTTCCACGACCAGCCTCGCTCGCGCTTGATGTCCAATATCTTTTCGGTCAGTTCCTCACGCCTCATCGATCCGTTCTCCTTCTTTGATGATCGCTAACGGGATGCGGTCCCGGCAATGCCGGGACCACAGGGACATGTGCGCAGGTGCGGGCGTCTCAGCCCTTCAGTTGTGAGACGGTTTCCGCGGTCGTCCAAAGGCCGTGCGCGAGGAACCGGAAATTCACCAGGGCGGCGAGGTAGCCGTCGCCCTCCGGAACGCGAGGGCCGGCTGTCGCATCGCGAACGACCACCACTTCGAAGCCCTGTTCGATCAGTTCCCGCAAATGCGCTTCAATGCACAGATTGGCGGCCATGCCGGCCAGGATGACTTGTGACACACCTTGTTTGCGCAGTTGGAGAATGAGGTCGTTCGTCTCGGGGCCGTAGACCTTGTGCGGCGAGGCAATGATGGTTTTGCCGTCGTGGATGTACTTTTTGTAGTCTTCGAGGAAATCCGCGCCCGATCCCTCGAATTCCTCCACGGTAAACTGGCCTTTGCGACCAAACATGTTGATCGCATGCATGGTCTTTTCCAGTGGACCGCCAAACTGCCAATGATGGTCACATGGATAGTAGAAGTGGGGCGAGATGGCGACGGTGATATCCGCTGCCTTCGCGGCTTCGAACAGTTGGCCGATGTGCGACACGGTGTTGTTCTCGACAACGCTCTCGCCGAAGAACGGCCAGCTCACACCGCTGGGATGTAAGAAGTCGTTCTGCGGATCGATCACCACGAGGGCAGCTCGCTTCAGGTCGAGCTGAAACGTGCTTTTTGGAAGCACCGGATTTTCGGGATCTGCGTAGAGTTCAGTCATGATCTTCTCCTTTCAGAAGAGGAAGGCGCCATCTGCTGGCGACGTATTAAAGTGACTGGTCGTCTATTAATACGACACGATTTTCACGCGAGGAGCCGAGGCAGGGCAACAGTGCCAAATCGCCTCAGAGCTCTTCCGCTTTGCTCGACCTTGGCCACCATCACCGCGCCCTCGAAGGCCTCGATGAGCGTCGCCGCAAGGTCCTGGGGTTCGCGCGCGAGGGGAAGCTCTCCCGCTTCGCTCGCGGCCGACAGGCACTTTGCAAGGGCGGCTGTCCAAGTCCTCAGGAGAGCTTTCAGCTTTGATCGTGCAATCGAGCTCTGCGCCGCAAGCTCAAGCGCGAGATTGCCGATCAGACAGCCAAACGTGAATTTCTGTCGCTCATGATACTCAATCAACTCCGAAAAGTGTCTCTCGACGCGCTTTAACGGGCTAACGAAATCGTCTTCCAGGATGGACACGTAATTGGATTCGATTGCGCGCCAGTATTCATCGAGTATCGCTGCCGCGAACGCATCCTTGCTTTCGAAGTAATTGTAAAACGATCCCTTCGGAACTCCGGCAGCGGCAGTAATATCCTGCACGCCACAGCCGTTGAAGCCAAGGCGATGGATGATTTCTGCGCCTTTTTCGATGAGGCGCGAACGAACTTCTGGATTCGGTGGACGTGGCATGACGTTAATAAATGACCAGTCATCTCGTTATGTCAACCGTTGAATGGCCTCTAGGACCGTTGAGGACCGCCGCTGGTGCGTTTTTGCGATCGATGCGCTAAGGTCCAGCAGACGCTTAAGCGCGGGATTGACGTTGTTTGTCGACCAAACAACGCTTGAGTTGAACACCTCGCCCCCTTCGGCAAGCGGAACGAAGATGACCGCGGGATAGGAGGCGCCCTGAGTGGAGGTCGCAGCCAAGGTCACGCCGAATCCCATGCCCACCATGTTGAGGAGGTTCTCGCGGCCAACCCGCTGCACCGAGATCCGCGGATGAAAACCCAAACCGGAAAGCTGCCGCACGATGATCGCCTCGACCTCAGGCCCGTGAACGTCCGCTGCGACAAGGAATGTCTCGTCGCGGAGATCCTCCCAATTGACGCCGACGCGTGCCGCCATGGAATGGTGCTTTGAAACTGCGACGTATAGAGGTTCACCCCAGAGATGCATCGCCTGGCAACCGGGAAGACGCGGCTCGCCGGGAATGAATGCCGCGTCGAGCCGACCGCTTAGCACGCCGGCGGCAGTCGCCTGCGCCGTCGCCTCTTCGATCTTTATATCGATGTTCGGAAACCGGAAATGGAACGCCTCGAGCACGTCGGCCAAGAAACCGCTGGCGAGCGAGGCCATCAGCCCGATTTTCAACTCCCCAATCTGGCCTCGTTTCTCCATGCTTAGGCTGCTGACAGCTTGGCGAATGTGTTCAGCGCCAAATGCAGCCTCCCGTATGAAGCGCTCGCCGGCTGGCGTCGGCCGCACTCCGCTCCTGCTGCGTTCGAAGAGCGGCACGCCCACCCTGCGTTCGAGCAACTGAATTCGACGGCTGACCGTCGACTGCGAGAGATTCATCGCATCGGCCGCACGGCGGAAACTTCCGTGTTCCGCAACCAGAATCGCGTAGCGGAGAAAGCGGAGGTCAAGAGCCAAGTCAGGCATGTCCCCCTCCGCCTGCCCGCCGATGCAGTGGCCGGCCGACGCTCAGCCGCGACCTGCGCAACAGGGAATGACTGCGCATTTCCGCCGCCGCGAACCGCGGGACGGCGCCAATTATGCGGCTACGATGCTCGTGGAGAAGCGACACTCGCATAGAGAAAACACTACTCAGAAAGATCAGGCCCGAACATCGCCCGCATCTGTGCCAAATAATGTTCCTCCGAGGTCATCCATCGCAATTGTGCGAACAACGCGGTATCGGGGCCCGCCGGAAAGCGCAGCCGATCGCCCTCCTCCGTCGCAGCAGCGAAAACAGCCTCGGAGACTTCGCTCACACTCGTGAACGCGGTTGGATAGTCTTGCAACTTGGCGAAATAGCGTTGCGCAAAGGCGTCGTATGGCGGTGGTGTCAGTCCCTCAATGCGATTGGCGCTGTTCGTTCTGAAATTGGTCGTTGGTGCAAGGCCTGGTTCTACGATCCGCGCCCGGATGCCAACCAGGCCCAATTCATACGAAAGCGCCTCAGTGAACCCTTCAACAGCACACTTGCTGGCCGTATACACGGCAACGAACGGCATCGGGGCGATCGCCGTGCTGGAGGTCACATTGATTATCACACCACCCGCATGCTGGCGCATATGCGGGATTGCCGCTCGGCAGACCGCCATCACCCCGAAAGTGTTTGTTTCAAACATCTCCCGAATTACGGTGTCAGGCGTAAACTCGAACGCGGAAAGCAAGCCGATGCCCGCGTTGTTGACCAGCACATCAATCCGTCCAAAGGCGGCGACGGCATCGGCGAGAGCCTTAGAAATGCTTTCAGCGCTGGTCACATCCAGCGGCAGGACTTTCAGCCGGTCCCCGGGCTTGTCGAACACGCTTTCGTCAGGCGCCCGCATTGTCGCAACGACGTTCCAACCTTGATCGAGAAAGAGCTGTGCGGTCGCCTTCCCATAGCCTGAGGAAGTTCCGGTAATCAGTATAATGTGGAGCTCCACATTAGACATATTCGCGTGGCGACAGGTCGATTTCGAGGTCTGCCCGCTCGTCGGGGCTGAGCTCCCCGAGGCGACGGTTGAGGATCGATTCCGCGGTCGTGACGAGCTGCAGCACCACCGATTTGCCATCGGCGAGGTGTTCCTCGACCGCGGCGATGACGGTCGGCATCTTCAGGCTGAGAAGGACCTGGCCGAAGAAGCGCTGCTTGGTCGACTCGAAGCGCGAGCGGGCGGACGCCTTGGCGCCGCTGTTGAGCGTCGCGTTCTCGAGGGAGTCGACGACGGCGGTCAGCTCCAGCGCCTGTTCCATGTTGCGGTGGATGATGCCCCAGGCATCCGCATAGGTGTCGTAGATCCTGATCTGGTCGGGTGTCAGCGCATGCTTGAGGATGTCGTACTCGACGCCGGCGAAGCTGAGCGCGCGCGCCATGTAGAGGCCGGTCGCCTTGAGGTCGCGAGCGACGAGCTCCATGGCGGCGATCCCGCCCTTGCGGATGCCGCTGATGAACTGCTCGCGGTCGGCGAAGGCGGTCTCCGGTCCCCAGAGGCCGAGCCGGACGGCGTAGGCGAGATTGTTGACGTCGGAGGCTCCGGTCGCCGAGGCGTAGAGCACGCGCGCGCCGGGCAGGTTATTCTGGAGCAGCACCCCGCAGATGCCCTGCTGGGAACCCTTTTTCGCGCCGAGAGCGCCCTCCCCGCCTGCGACGCCGCCCATTTCGTGTGCCTCGTCGAAGGCGATGACACCGTCGAAGTCTTCGCGTGCCCAATCGATGAGCTGCTTGAGCCGGGTGTGATCACCCCGAGCAGAGCGGAGCGCCGGATAGGTGACGAAGATGGTAAGGGGCTGGATGTCAGCCGTCATGCCGCCCAGCGCGGTCCAGTCCCGTCGGGCATCCTCGAGGAGGGGCTCGTTCTTGGTGATCCAGATGGGCGTCACCTCAAGGTTTGTGCGCCAGACAACGATTTTGCGGACAAAATAAGAACTATGGCTATGCCACGCGTTTGAGGCGCGCCATGGGATCATTAAGGCTGCGAAATTCGCCGGGGGCGAGTTGCTTTGCCCGGTGCCAGAGATAGTCTCCGGTCAAGCTGATATGCGCCCAGCCCATGGGGGAAAGGTGGGCGAGGAGCGCGTCATCGAAAGGGACGCCGGATGCTGTGAGGTGCTGGGCGGCCCGGTCCAGATAGATGGTATTCCAATAGGCTATCGCCGCGATCAGCAGGTTCAGACCCGATGCCCGAAATTCCTGGTTCTCAATCGACCGGTCGGTGAACCGACCCTGCCGGTTGGTGTAGATGGCGGCGGCGAGGGTATGGCGTGCTTCTCCCTTGTTGAGGCCGGCCTGGCAGGCCCGGCGCAAGTCGGGCTGCTCAAGCCAGTCAAGCGTGAACAGCGTCCGCTCGATGCGGCCGAGTTCGGCCAGCGCGAAATCCAGCCTGTTCTGGCGTTTGTAGGCGGCCAGCTTGCGTAGGATCGCGGAGGGCGCGACGGCTCCCTCCTTGATAGAGGCGACGATCCTGACGATGTCATCCCAATCGGCTTCGATTGCCGCGGTCTTGATCGTGCGCCCCATGAGGCTTTCGATGCCCTTGTAAGTCGAGGGCACGGCGATCGAGCCGAGTTTCCGGTCTGCGATGTCGCGCAGACGGGGCACGAAACGGAAGCCGAGAAGATGGCAAAGGGCAAAGACATGATCTGTCGCGCCGCCGGTATCGGTGTAATGTTCATGCAGGGGTAGCGCACCGGCACCCAGCATCAGGCCGTCGAGCACATAAGGGGCTTCGCCAGCAGTGGCCGACATGATCCGCGATCCGAACGAGGCAAAATGATCTGACAGGTGAGAGTAGATTTTCAGGCCCGGCTCGCTGCCATATTTTGCATTGATGTCGGCCGCAGCCGATCGGCTGCGGCCCGAGCGGAAGAACTGCCCATCGGAGGATGAACTGGTGCCGGCACCCCAGTGGCGCGTGAACGGAAGATCATGGTGCGCGGCAACGATCATGCCCAAAGCGGCCTGGTAATTTTCGGGCGACAGATACCAGTTGTGTGTCCAGGCAAGCTGGGCATAGCTCACTCCGTCGCTGGCGTTGGCCATCCGCTCCAGGCCCAGATTCGATCCATCTGCCAAGATGGCCGCAAGGACCGCATGCGGGTTTTCATGCTTCTTGCCGGAGCGAAGGTCGCGGAACGCGCTCAGGAACCCGGTGCGCTCGGCCACTTCGACCATGAGTTCGGTGATGCGCACGCGCGGAAGCAAGGCGTCAAGCTTGCGATCGAGGGCTTCCGCCTCGGGCGGCGTAATCGCCTGCATCGGTTGCAGCTTAAGCCGGTCGCGCTCGAGCGCCACGCCCTCGAGCCTGTTCGCCTTGATCTGCTTGGCGAAGCGGCGCAGCCGCCAGTCGAGCGTTCTTGCCCGCTCCTCCAGATAGGCGGCTGCATCGGTCTGGAATGGCAGGCTGTCAGCCACCTTACCGGCCTCGCGTCGGCTCAGCAGATAGGTGTCGAAGCGGCGATAATTGCGGGTTCCTTCGACCCAAATATCGCCCGCGCGCAACCGGTCGCGCAGCGCGGCCATGACCGCCGTCTCATAACGCCGGCGGTCGACCTGGCCGCCCTCGGTTATGAGATGTTTCCACTGCCGGTTAGCAAATGGCAGGGGGACGTCATCGGGCAGGCTGCGCGTTTTGCGCGCATTGGCATCGCGGATGATATCGATAGCCTTGACGAGTTGCGCCCCACTTCCCGATGCCTTGAACGTGAATGCATCGAGAAAAGCCGGGCTGAACCGCCGTAATGTCGCATAGCGACCGGTTGCAGCGACAAGGGCATCCTCCCCCGCTAGGTCGGCCAGGGCATCGACCTGTGCCTTGGCCGCGACCAGCCTGTGCCAGCCTACCGCCTCGTCGATCAGTTCCAGTGGATTGCCGCCATGATCGACCGCCTCTCCCAGCGCCGCGATCGTGGCGCCGAACAACCGCATGAGTTCGCCGACCGAGCGGATGCTGTCCTGATAGCGCCGTTCACGGCCACGCCGCGCGCGGGTAAACAGGCTCCCGACAAGTCTGTCGAACATCTCGATCGCCGCATCGGCTAGCCGGGCCTCGAGATCTATCACAGCCGCGACCAAAGTCGCGCGCCGCCTGTCGACGCTATAATCGGAAAGCAGAAACGCCGGCGCCGCGCGACCTTCCCGCATGAATTGCGCTAATCGGAAATCGGGGATTCTGGCCCCAATCACGGGGGTTATGCCGATCTCGCGCACATAGTGCAGCCGTTTCAGCAGGCCGTTGATATTGGCCGTTGTTGGCGCCTGCTCGAAATTGCGCAGCCAGGCCAGCGGCGTCATGCCGAAGTCGCTGCTGTTGACGATCAAATCGTCGATGCGGATCAGTTCGGCGTGGCCCAGGCCTGCAACGATGGTTGCTGCCGCGGCTTTGCGTGCGCGCGCCCTGCCTGCGAGACTGGCACGTTCGAGCGTATCAGCCGATGGGAGAATGAACCGTTCCTGCTTCAATCCCTCCATCAAAGCGCGAACGATCGGTTCGCCTCGATCAGTTCGCTCGGCCGCTTTCGCCGCCAGATCAAGCGCGAGCGGAATATCCCCTCGTCGGAAGGGGCGTAGCCCGAGGTGCCTTGCCGCGATGTCGGCATGATCGTTACGCGTTTGGGGTCGCTGACCATAATCGGTGAAAACCTCCGCCTCCATGAATGTCTGGGCAGCGAGGTAATAAAGGACGGCATCCGGGACGCCGATATTGGGCTGAAAGCCGAAGCCGGGATACCGCATCAATGCGATCTGCACTGCCAGGCCGAGGCGATTGGCAGGGCGATGACGGCTGCCGATCAGGTCGAGATCTTCGACGGCAAGCGTATAGTGACTGACGATCCCACTTTCGTCATCAGGTGCATCGAACAGGCGCCGCCGTTCTTCCCCGGTCAATAATCGCCGCCGCGCCATACTGCCTCCCGCCGACTCCTGGGCAGCAGGCTAGCGTCAATCTGGAGTATAGCCTAACTGGACGTCAGGGCGGTACTGCGGTTTCTGTCAGATTAGGGTGATAAACGGAATTTGTTGACGAATTTCGTTACGTATCATAGATTTCAACCTGACATTTTGATGGAGAGAGTGCGCAGTGAAGGGGCAACGGATCGGCTATGTCCGGGTCAGCACGTTCGATCAGAATGTGGATCGCCAATTGGAAGGTCAGTCGCTCGATCGGACCTTCACCGACAAGGCATCGGGCAAGGACGTCAACCGCCCCCAGCTTGAGGCTCTGCTCACTTTCGCCCGCGAAGGCGATACCGTCGTCGTCCACAGCATGGATCGGTTGGCCCGCAATCTGGATGACCTGCGCAAGCTGGTCCAGGGCCTCACCAAGCGAGGTATCCGGATCGAGTTTGAGAAGGAAAGCCTGTCCTTCTCGGGGGAGGACTCCCCGATGGCCAATCTGATGCTCTCGGTCATGGGTGCGTTTGCTGAGTTCGAGCGCGCCCTGATCCGCGAACGGCAACGCGAAGGCATTGCGATCGCTCGGCAGCGCGGCGCCTATCGGGGGCGGAAACGGTCGCTCTCGGATGAGATGATTGCCGATCTGCACCGCCGCGTTGCCGCCGGTGAACGCAAGGCGACCATCGCGCGCGACATGGGCATCAGCCGCGAAACCCTCTACCAGTACCTTCGCGCCGCTGCCTGACACCAATGTTCACATTATGTCCGGAAAATCGTTGTTCAGCGTACAAAGCTTGAGGTGACGCC
>LNFM01013222.1_pt1 | contig 10588 bp, 8 predicted proteins | sample 596031 | NCBI WGS metagenome assembly LNFM01 (sample SAMN04254537, study PRJNA301005) | activated carbon metagenome | isolation source: dual media filters at the Ann Arbor, Michigan drinking water treatment plant | place: USA: Ann Arbor | reverse complement strand
TCTTCGCGTCACTGCACGCGAAGACGCTCATACCCTTCCCACTGCGAGGTGTCCGACAGGATGATGCGGTCGCCGGGGTTCAGGCCTTGGGCGATTTCGATCTGGTTGACCGAGGCGCGGCCCAGGCGCACCGGGATGCGGTGGGCCTGGCCGTCCTCGTCGAGGCGGAACAGGCGCACTTCGCTCTCGGGCTGGCCGTAGGCGGGGCGGCCGACGTGCAGCACGTTGGTCAGGCGCTCGATCTCGATGGTGCCGTCGACGCTCAAATCCGGGCGCGCGCTGTCCGGCAGCTTCTCGGTGAAGTCGACTTCGACCAGCACGGTGCCGTTCTGCACGGCCGGGTCGATGCGCACCACCTGGCCCGCGACCACGCCGTTGCGGGTGTCCACCCGAACGCTCTGGCCGTGCACGATGTCCTTGACCTGGGTTTCGCTGATGCGCAGCTCGGCCATCAAGGCACCGGGCTTGGCGACGCGGGCGAGATTGGTGCCGGCGACGACCTGCTGGCCCTCCTGCACCGGCACCTGCTGCAGCACGCCGGCGATGCCGGCGCGCACCTGCAGGCCTTCGGCCTGGCGGCGACGCAGTTCGGCCACATTTTTCAGCTGGTTGATGCGCGCACGCTCGGCATCGAGCTGGGCGCGGATGGTCTGTTCGAATTTGGCGATACGCTCGACTTCGATTTCGGTGCGCAGCTTCAACTGCTCGGCGCTGAGCTCACTGCGACGGGCCTGGATGCGAGAAATGATGCCGCGCGTCGCCAGCTCAGTCTCGGCTTCGGCGGTGAGCCGCGCGCCCTCGTAGTCGGCGCGGATGCCGGCAAGCGCGGCGCGCTGATCCAGAAGCTGGCTTTCCAGTCCGACCCGACGCGCGACGAAATCGGCCTCGGCAGCGGTCAGCGCGGATTCCGCCGACAGCTGCTGGTCGACCACCTCGGGGTTGGACAGCTCCAGGATCACCGTATCGGCCTCGACCTGCGCACCCGCACGCACCACGATGCGTTCAACCCGTGCATTGCTTTCGGCGGCGATCCAGCGGATCTCGCGCGGCACCAGCACGCCCGGCCCGCGCACCTCGCGCAGCATGTCGCCCTGCTTGACCGTGTCGATCCACAGGCTGGCCTCGGCGACGCTGGGCGCGGCCGGATCGAGCCGGCTGACGAAGCCGACCAGGGCGACAAGGGCGATGATGCCGCCGGCCACATAGGCGATGCGGCGACGGCGGGCTTTCTGCTTGAGATCGATGCGCTGGATGTCCATGCCCTTGGTCTAGCACGCCTTGTGCCAACCTAATTTCAATCGCAACATCAATGCCTTGCGATCCTCGAACTGACGGACTGTCCAGATTCGAACAGCCATTGCCGGAGCACCCTGCCCGCTTCCGGACGGCGAGCGCGGGCGGGCGGTGCCCGCCATCACTTGCGTGTCCTGCGGCAGCGGAGGATCGTCCGCCAAGCCGTCCAACGCCGTCGCCAGGAGCCGCGCCATGAAGATCCGCGTCAACGGGGCCACCCATGAGATCGACCTGCCGCCGGACACGCCCCTGCTGTGGGCGCTGCGCGATGGACTTGGGCTGACCGGCAGCAAGTACGGCTGCGGCATCGCCCAGTGCGGCGCCTGCACCGTGCATCTCGATGGCGCGGCGATACGGTCCTGCGTGACGCCGCTGTCGGCCGTTGGCGAGCGCGAGGTGCTGACCATCGAGGGCCTGGCCGGCGAGTCGCTGCACCCGGTGCAGCAGGCCTGGATCGAGGCCGACGTGGCGCAGTGCGGCTACTGCCAGTCGGGCCAGATCATGGGCGCGCTGGCGCTGCTGAAGCGCACGCCTGAGCCGACCGACGCGCAGATCGTCGACGCCATGGATGCGCACCTCTGCCGCTGCGGCACCTACAGCCAGGTGCGCGATGCGGTGCGTCTGGCCGCGAACAAGCTGAAGGAGGGCGCGTGATGGGCACCGAACTCTCCCGACGCGAATTCCTGAAGGCCGCCGGGCTCGGCGGCGGTGTGCTGGTCGCCCTGCATCTGCCCGGCTTCAGCGCACTCGCCGCCGACGCCAGCGAAGCAGCCGCGTCCGCGTTCAAGCCCAATGCCTTCGTGCAGATCGAGGCCAGCGGCCAGGTCACCCTGTACGTCAGCCAGGCCGAGATGGGCCAGGGCGTGCGCACCTCGCTGCCGATGCTGCTGGCCGAGGAGCTCGACGTCGATCTCGATGCGGTCAAAGTCGTCGGCGTCGGCGCCGATCCGGCCTTCAACCATCCCTGGTTCCGCAGCCAGGTGGCCGGCGGCTCGACCTCGGTGCGCGGCCTGTTCGAGCCGATGCGTCGCGCCGGCGCGCAGGCCAGGGCCATGCTGGTCGAAGCGGCGGCGAACCGCCTTGAGGTGCCGGTGGAGTCGCTGCGCACCGAAGCCGGCTTCGTCATCCACGAGGCCAGCGGAAGGCGTCTCGCCTACGGTGAACTGGCCTCGGCCGCCAGCACGCTGGACGTGCCGGACCCGGCTTCGCTGACCCTGAAGTCGCCGGAGAACTTCCGCTACATCGGCCGCGAGCGCCGTCGCCAGGAAGGCCCGGACAAAGTCACCGGCCGCGCCCAGTTCGGCATCGACGTGCGCCTGCCCGACATGCTCACCGCCGTGGTCGCGCGCCCGCCGGTGTTCGGGGCGACGCTGAAGTCGCTCGACGACAGCGCGGCCCTGAAGATTGCCGGCGTGCGCAAGATCAAACGCGTGCCCGAAGGTGTGGCCGTGATCGCCGAGCATTTCTGGGCCGCGCGTCAGGGCCGCGAGGCGCTGAAACTGGAATGGGACCTGGGCCCGCTCGCCGCGCTCGACAGCGAAGCGCAGGGCCGCGAGTACGCGGCATTGGCGGAAACCGAAGGTGCGGTCGCCGCCACCCGTGGCCTGCCAACGCTGGCACTGGATGCTGACGCCGACGCCATCGCGCTGGACATCGACGTGCCCTATCTGGCCCACGCGACCATGGAACCCTTGAACGCCACCGTGCACCACCGCGGCGACAGCGCCGAGGTCTGGACCGGCACCCAGATGCAGGGCGCCGATCGCGCGCGTGCTGCCGGCATCCTTGGCCTCGCAGAAGACAAAGTCACGCTGAACAACCTGCTGCTCGGCGGTGGTTTCGGCCGTCGCGCGAATCCGCAGTCCGACTTCGTCGCGCTGGCCGCTCACGTGGCCAAGGACGAGGGCGTGCCGATCAAGACGGTCTGGAGCCGCGAGGACGACACTCGCGGCGGCTGGTACCGGCCGCGCGCGTTCCACCGCCTGCGAGTGCGTCTGGACGAGAACGGTCTGCCGCTGGCCTGGCACCAGCGCGTGGTCGCGCAGTCGATCATGCGCGGCACGCCCTTCGAGGCGAGCGGCATTCGCGACGGCGTCGATGCCACCCTGGTGGAAGGCGCCTCCGACATGCCCTATGCGATTCCGAACTTCCAGGTCGAATGCCACCTCGCGCCCGACGGCGTGCCGGTGCTGTGGTGGCGCAGCGTCGGCCACACCCACACCGCGCTGGCGGTCGAGCACGCGCTGGATCTCGCCGCTCGCAAGGCCGGCATCGACCCGGTCGAGTACCGGCGCCGCCTGCTCAGCAACAACGCGCAGTGGCTGCGCGTGCTGGAACTCGCCGCCGAGCGCAGTGGCTGGGGCAGCGAGCTGCCCGCAGGCCACGCCCGCGGCATCGCCATCCACGCCAGCTTCGGCAGCGTGGTCGCCCAGGTGGCGGAAGTCAGCATCGAGAACGGCCGCCCACGCGTGCACCGCGTGGTCGCTGGCGTCGACATGGGCCGCGTGGTCAATCCTCTGCACGCCAAGGGCCAGATCGAAGGCGGCATCGTGTTCGGCCTGGCCGCCGCCCTGCACCAGCAGATCACCTTCAAGGAAGGTCGCGTGCAGCAGAGCAACTTCCACGACTACCCGCTGCTGCGCCAGCGCGAAATGCCGGCGATCGAAGTGCATCTGGTGGACAGCGAGGCGGACCCCGGCGGTGCCGGCGAGCCCGGCACCCCGCCGATCGCCCCGGCGGTGGCGAATGCGCTGCTGGCGCTGACGGGCGAGTCCACAACAACGCTGCCGTTCAGGCATCAGAAGTCTGTGTGAGCTCATGCGGAAAACGGACCAACTCGACCGTTTGATGCGCAGCGTTTCTAGCCCTTCCGCATGAACGCCGCAAACTCCAGCGTCGCAATCGCCCCCTGGCGATCGGCGCGCGGCGCCAGGCTGACCTTCCATTCGTAGAGCTCACACAGCCGCCGAACGATCGCGAGGCCGATGCCGCCGCCCTTGCTGCCTTCCGAGCTGCTGCCGCGGTAGCCGCGCTCGAACAGCTTGGCGGCTTCCTCCTCGGGGATGCCGGGGCCGGTGTCGCGCACTTCGACGCGGTCGCCGAGCACGCTGATGCGGATCTCGCCCTCGCGGGTGTACTTGAAGGCGTTGACGATGAGGTTGCCGAGTGCCACGGCGACGATGGCTTCGGGGGCGTCGACCAGCACGCCCTGCTGGCCTTCGACGATGACGTCGATCGGCTTGGCGCCGATGTTCACCCGGTTGGCTTCGGCCAGCTGCTCGGCCAGCTTGCGCAGGTCGGTGGCGCCGCTGCCGCGCTCGCCGCGCGAAAGCATCAGCAGGGCGGTGATCAGGTCAGTGCACTGCTGCACCGCGCGTTCGATGCGCTGCAGGCGCTGCCGGGTCTTGTCGTTCAGGTCGGGCTGCGACTGCAGCAGCTCAGCGGCGCCGCGGATCACCGCCAGCGGCGTGCGCAGCTCGTGGCTGACATCGGCGTTGAACTCGCGATCGCGGGTGACGCGCTCGGTGAGCTGTTCGGCGTAGTCGTCGAGCGCGCTGGCGAGCTGGCCCACTTCGTCGTCGGCGAAGTGGGGAGCCAACTTTACGGGGCCGCTGCCGCTGCTGTAGCTGAGCACACGGCGCGCAAGCTCGGCAACCGGGTGCATTACACGCTGCGAGAACCACACGCCGATCAATCCTGCCAACAGCGAGAACAGCGCGACGGTGGCGATCAGGGTGGTGATCAGCTGGCGCTGGCCCAGCGCCTCCTTGGAGTAGTCATAGCGCAGGAACCCGACCAGATCGGAAGAGCGGTGGACGGCGAGCTTGTAGTTCACCAGCTCACCCTCAGGATCGGGCTCGGTAACGACATGCACGCCGTTGGGCAGCTCGCGCCAAGCGAAGGGGACGCTCTCGGGGCGGTGTGCGCGTATGACGAAAAACTCGATCTGCCGAAAAAACGGCGGCAAGTTGGCGTTGGGATCGGGGTTCAGGCGCTTGAACTCGACGAAGTTCTGCGCCTCCTGCGCCAGCCAGTTGTCTACCAGCTGGTTCTCCAGCCGGGCGCGCAGGCCGATCGTGGCCACGGCGAACAGGGCCGTGAGCCCGCTGCCGAGGATCAGGAAGGAGATGATGATCCGGCTTCTAAGCCGGCGTCTGAACTGCTTCGATGTCGGCAAGGCGATACCCGATTCCGTGGCGGGTGTGGATCAGCGGCTTGTCGAAGGGCTTGTCCAGCGCCGCCCGCAGGCCGTGGATGTGCACGCGCAGGGAGTCGCTGTCGGGCAGCTCCTCGCCCCAGACGCGGGTTTCGAGCTCCTGCCGGGTCACCACCGAAGGGCTGGCTTCCATCAGGCACTGCAGGATCTTCAGCGCCGTCGGGTTCAGGTTGATGGACTTGCCGGCGCGGCTGATTTCCAGCGTGTCGAGGTTGTAGCGCAGGTCCGCGACCTCCAGCACGCGCGGCTGCGCGCCCTTGCCGCGGCGGGCCAGAACGGTCAGCCGGGCCTCGACTTCCTGCAGCGCGAAGGGCTTGACCAGGTAGTCATCGGCACCGACGTCGAAGCCGGCCAGCTTCTGCTCCAGCGCGTCGCGCGCGGTCAGCATCAGCACCGGGGTCTGCCGGCGTGCGTCCTGGCGCAGCTTGCGGCAGACCTCCAGGCCATCCATGCCGGGCAGGTTCAAATCGAGAACGATGGCGTCGAATTCGTTGACCACGGCGAGGTGCAGGCCGGTGACGCCGTCGGCGGCGAAGTCGACGATATGCCCGCGGTCTTCCAGGTAATCGCCGAGGTTGGCGGCAATGTCGGTGTTGTCTTCGATGACCAGGATGCGCATGGGGTCTGCTGTTGTAAGCGGCGCAGGTGCGCGCGGGGCCAAGGGTAACGGTTAACGCGACCCGGGTGGACAGCGCGGCGCGCGCTTCGTTCACCTGCGGCCCTGCCGATACACTCGGCGGATGACCACGACCTGGCCGACCTCGCTGAGCCCCGCTGCCCTGCGCGCCCTGCGCGAAGCCCTGCCGGCGGGCGCGCTGCTGCTGGACTCCGCCGAGCGCATCGCCTACAGCGTCGACAACAGCAAGCGCCAGGCCCTGCCGCTGGCGGTCGCCCTGCCCGACACGGCCGAGCAGGTCGCGGCACTGGTCACCGCCTGCGCCGAGCACGGCCTGCCGCTCACCGCGCGTGGCCGCGGCACCAACACCACCGGCGCCAGCGTGCCGGTCGCTGGTGGCGTGGCCCTGAGCTTCGAGCGCATGCGCCGCATCGTCGACATCAACACCGCCGACCGCTACGCGGTGGTCGAGCCTGGCGTCTTGAACGGCGACCTGCAGGCGGCGCTGGCGCCTCACGGCTTCTTCTGGCCGCCGGACCCGACCTCGGCGCCCTACTCCACCGTTGGCGGCAACCTCGCCTGCAATGCCGGCGGCCCACGCGCGGTGAAGTACGGCGCCTGCCGCGACAACGTTCTGGCCCTGCGCGCGGTCGACGGCAGCGGCCGCGCCTTCCGCTGCGGCGCGCCGACCAGCAAGGGCGCGGTCGGCTTCGACCTGACCCGTCTGCTGGTCGGCTCCGAAGGAACGCTGGCCCTGATCACCGAGGCCACGCTGAAACTGACCCCGCTGCCGCCGCTGCGCCGCGGCCTGCGCCTCATCTATTCCGACATCGTCGCCGCGGCGGAAGCGGTGGCGCGGATCATGGCCCAGCCGCTCACACCCTGCGCGCTCGAGTTCATGGACGGCGAGGCGCTGGCCCTGGTGCGCGCGCGCGGCCTCGGCCTGCCGCCCGGCGACGCCCTGTTGCTGGTGGAAGTTGACGGCGATGCCGAGGGCATCGAGCGCGCAGCATCGGCCGTTGCGTGCGCGGCGGAAGGCCCGGGCCTGAACGATCTGCAGGTCGCCCGTGACGCCGCCGACAGCGAGGCCCTGTGGGCCGCGCGCAAGGCGCTGTCGCCGGCACTGCGCTCGCTGGCGCCGAAGAAGATCAACGAGGACGTGGTGGTGCCGGTCTCGCGCCTCCCCGAGCTGATCGAGGGCGTGCGCGGACTGTCGCGGCGGCACGGCATCCGCATCGTCAACTTCGGCCACGCCGGCAACGGCAACATCCACGTCAACCTGATGTACGACCCCGCCGAGCCCGGCCGCGATGCCGCCGCCGAGGCCTGCCTCGACGCGCTGTTCGCGCTGGTGATCGCGCTCGACGGCACGCTCTCGGGCGAACACGGCATCGGCCTCGCCAAGCGTCCCTTCATGCGCGCCGCGGTCGATGCGCGCACGCTGGAGCTGATGGCGGCGGTCAAGCGCGCCTTTGATCCCAAGGGCCTGCTCAATCCGGGCAAACTGCTGCCCGACTTGGACTGAGGATGGGCGCGAACGGATGAGCGAACTCGATGCCCTGCTGCTGCGCATCCGCGCCTGCCGCCTCTGCGAAGCGCAGCTGCCACTGGGCGCCAACCCCGTGCTGCGCGCCCAGGCCAGCGCGCGCCTGTTGATCGTGGGGCAGGCGCCGGGAACCAAGGTGCATGAATCCGGCATCCCCTGGAACGATGCTTCGGGGATTCGACTCCGCCACTGGCTGGGCCTCGACCGCGAGCAGTTCTACGACGGCCGCCGCATCGCCATCGTGCCGATGGGCTTCTGCTATCCCGGCAAGGGCACGGCAGGCGACCTGCCGCCGCGCCCGGAGTGCGCGCCGACCTGGCACCCGCAGCTGCTGCCGCTGCTGCCGGGCATCCGCCTGACCCTGCTGATCGGCCACTACGCGCAGGCCGGATTCCTCGGTGCCGCGCGCGGCCGCACCCTCACCGACACCGTGCGCGAGCACGCGCGCTACCAGCCGCGCTACTTCCCGCTGCCGCATCCCAGCCCGCGCAACCAGCTATGGGTGGCCAACAACCCCTGGTTCGACGCCGAGGTGGTGCCCGCGCTGCGTCAGTCCGTGGCCGAGGCGCTTGCGGAGTGACGCGCAAGGCAAGCGTGTCGGCCTTCACGCTCGCCGCACTGTTCGCGATGTCAATCACGCTTTCGCGGGCGATTCGGGCAGGCTTGGGCCGATTGCGCGTTTGCAGATTGACACATCACGGCACCTCGACTTAGGTTCCGCTCCGCGATCGCGGGGCATGACGCCCGGCGCCGCCTCCGGGGGGAGGCAGCGGCCAGATCACAAGGACACGTCGACCCCGCGCTGCGCGCCGGTACCAGAGGGCATTCGCCCCTGCCGGTCCAATCCGCTGCATTCAACGGGGAGTTCCGCAACATGAAGATGCTTTGTTCCGCCGTGGCCCTGGCCATGGCGCTGCCGGGTCTTGCTGCCGCATCCGAGCTGCGTCGCGTCGAGAAGCCGGTGAGCGGCCAGTACATCGTCGTCCTGCAGGAAGACCTGGTGCGCTTCGGCAATGACACCAGCTCGCGCCGTCCCGACGTCAACACGCTCGCTGTCGACATGGCCTCCCGCTTCGGGCTTGAGGTCAGCATGGCGTACTCGCACGTGCTGCCCGGCTTCGTGGTCCAGGCCAACGAGAAGCAGATCGACCAGCTGCTGAGCGACGCCCGCGTCGCCTACGTCGAGCAGGACGGCTACGTCAGCACCACCGCGGTGCAGAGCGGCGCCACCTGGGGCATCGACCGCGTTGACCAGCGCAACCTGCCGCTGTCGGGCACCTACGAGTACCTGACCACCGCCAGCAACGTCCACACCTACATCGTCGACACCGGCGTGCTGGGCACCCACGCGCAGTTCAGCGGCCGCATGGGCAATGGCTATACCGCCATCAACGACGGGCGCGGCACCACCGACTGCAACGGCCACGGCACCCATGTCGCCGGCACCGTCGCCGGCACCACCCACGGCATCGCCAAGGGCGCCATCATCCATCCCGTGCGCGTGCTGGGCTGCAACGGCTCGGGCACCAACGCCGGCGTGATCGCCGGCATGGACTGGGTGGCCGCCAACCACATCAAGCCGGCCGTGGCCAACATGAGCCTGGGCGGCGGCGCCTCGACCGCCACCGATGATGCCGTCACCCGCATGCACAACGCGGGCGTCACGGTCGTGGTCGCCGCGGGCAACGACAACTCGAACGCCTGCAACTACTCGCCGGCGCGCGCGCCGGTGGCGATCACCGTCGGTTCCACCACCAATACCGACGCACGTTCGAGCTTCTCGAACTTCGGCACCTGCCTCGACATCTTCGCGCCGGGCTCGAACATCACCGCGCCCTGGTACACCAGCACCACCGCGACCAACACCATCAGCGGCACCTCGATGGCGGCCCCGCATGTGGCCGGCGCCGCGGCCCTGTACCTCGCCAACAACCCGAGCGCCACGCCCGCCCAGGTCACCACCGCGCTGATCAACAACAGCACGCCGAACAAGGTGACCAGCGCCGGCACGGGCTCGCCCAACCGCCTGCTGTACTCGATCTTCGGCGGCGGCACCACGCCGGTCGACAACCCGCCCACGGCCAGCTTCACCTTCAGCTGCTCGGGCCTGACCTGCTCGTTCAACGGTACGGGTTCGACCGATGACAACGGCATCAGCAGCTACAGCTGGACCTTCGGTGACGGCGCCAGCGGCACCGGCTCCACCACCAGCCGCACCTATGCGGCCGGCGGCACCTACACCGCGACGCTGACGGTGCGCGACACCGCCAACCAGGCCAACAGCACCAGCCGCACGGTCACGGTCAGCACCGGCCCGACCGCGCCCTGCACCAACTGCGAGGCCTACAGCGGCACGCTGTCGGGCACCGGCGCCCAGGCCTTTGTTCCGGGCGGCACGTACTACTACAGCTCGGTGAGCGGCACCCATAGCGGCTGGCTGCGCGGCCCGGCCTCCGGCGCGGACTTCGATCTGGCCCTGCAGCGCTGGAACGGTTCCAGCTGGGTCAATGTCGCGACCGGCACCACCTCGACCTCCAGCGAGACCGTGAGCTTCAACGGCACCGTTGGCTACTACCGCTGGCGCGTGTACTCCTACAGCGGCTCGGGCAGCTACAACTTCTGGATGCGCCGCCCGTAACAGCTGATTGGAGCTTCAAGCGAAACAAAGGCCGGCGGGGCGACCCGCCGGCCTTTCTCGTTGGTGCCGCTGGAGTGACTGTCGGATTCGCGGAGCCATACGCCGCAAGCAACGTGGAGCGCCAAGCCGCCGCCTTCGATTGATTCAAGGCTTGCCTGGGCTCGAAGCCAGCGGGTGCAGACAAAGCACGGCCCTGAGGCAAGCGGCTGCTGGATGCGCTGCGCTTATCCACCCTACGATTTCGGGCGACGCCTTGCAGCAAACGCAGCGGCAGCCTGC
>LNFM01013221.1_pt1 | contig 10588 bp, 3 predicted proteins | sample 596031 | NCBI WGS metagenome assembly LNFM01 (sample SAMN04254537, study PRJNA301005) | activated carbon metagenome | isolation source: dual media filters at the Ann Arbor, Michigan drinking water treatment plant | place: USA: Ann Arbor | reverse complement strand
GGCGGAGGTGCCGCACCGGCGACCGGCGGCGCGGCTGCTGCTGCTGCGGCGGCGGGTGGCGGCGGCGGTGCGCCGGCGCCCGCCATGGCTGCCGCTTTCGGCGCGGGAGCGCCCGCCATGGCCGGGGCTCTGGCGGCTGGCGCGCCGGGCGGCGATGCGGCGCCGACGGCGGCTAGCTGCGGGGGCGCTGCCGCCGCGGCGGCGACGGGCAGAGCACCGCCGGCAACGGCGGCGCCCGGCGGAGGCGCGCGCGGGTTTCCCGGCCTCGCGGGCGAGACGGGTTCGATGATCGTGCCGCCCGAGGCCACGTCGGGACGGTTGGCCTTGATGCCGAAGGTCTCGTCGAGCGCGCGCAGCACCGCCGGATCGCCCTGGACGGCGGCGAGCGGCACCTTCTTGGCGCGGATCAGGTCGGCCTTCTGGATGATCTCGTCGGGCGTCAGGTTGCGGCCGGGTGTGAACAGGTCATCGATCTGCGCCGGCGTCAGATTCTTGCTGAGGCTGCCAGGCGGCGTGAGCGACAGGTCCGGCGCCGGAGTCGCCGGCGGCGGCAGGGGCGGGCTGTCATCGAGCGGCGCCATGTCGACGACATCGCCCAGTGTAGGCTTCTTGCCGCCGGTATCGACGCCCTGCGCGGGAACGCGCTGGGTGCCGTTGGGTCCCGGTCCGGTCGGCGCGGAATCGACGGTCGGCTTCAGCCGGCCGCCTTCGCCGACCCGGCCCGCGATCACCTCGGTGCCGCCACTCACCCCCGACGTGGGCGCATCGGCGGCCCGGGTGGCGCCGGACGGCGCCGCATCCGGGGTTCGACCCGCCGCGGCCGGCGGCAACTCGGGGGTCCGGCCCGTGATCGTCCGGCCGCCTGCCGCCGAGGGAGGCGCGTTCGAGGCGAGCCGGCCCGCCGACGCGGCTGCAGCCGCGGCGTCGTCGGCCTTCGCGCCCAGCCGCGCCGCGTCGGATGCGAGGTTGCTCGCCCTGGCCGCGTCGGACGCGACGCCCGCGGCGCGGACGCCGTCGACGGCTTTCGCGGCACGGCTGGCCTTCGACGCCGTGGTGGCGAGGACGGCGCCCTCGACGGGATCGAGCACATTGCCGAGCAGTTCGCCGAACACCTCTCCGGTCTGGCTGGCTCCGGAGAATGCCCCGGTGAGCGAACCGCTCTCGCGGGCGCTGCCAAGCTGATCGAGGCCGTTCGACGTCCGCCTGCCGAGGTCCACCACAAGGGCGACGGCGAGGTCGCCGGGGCTCTGGCCGAGCAGTGCGTTTGCGTTTTCCAGGCTCTCGGTGCCGAAGAGCCTGCTCTGCCCGGTCGCGCCGGTCTCGAGTATCTCCAGCAACGCGTCTTCGGCACCGCTCAGGAAGTCCAGAAGGCCGATGGCAGTGTTGACCAAGCCCTTGCCGACGCCGTAGACGAAGCCCGCGCCCGCCACGTTGGCGACCGCCACGTCGCTGGCGAAGCCGGTAGCGGCGTCATAGGCGCCGACGACGGCGCCCGACAGCGTCAGCTCGTTAGCCGTCAGGTCGAGCGCCGCGACGCCCTGGCGCACCGCCGCGATCTGTCCCTCGCGCGCCTGCTGCAGCGGGCCCGGATTGTCCTTCACGAACTGGTCGACCCGGGCGCCGAGGTTCTCCTCGAACGCGATCTCGCCCAGGCCGTCCTTGGCGCTCTCCAGCGCGACGTCGTGCTTGGCGTCCTCGTAGAGCCGCTGGGCGGCCTCGACGTTGCGCCGGTCGTTCTCGGCATAGAACGCGCGCGCCTCGTTCAGCTTCGCGAGCTGCTCCTTCGCCTCCTTCACGTTACTGCCACTGGCGATCTGCTGCTTGAGCTCGGCCTCGCGCCGGTTGAATGCGTCGGCCCGGGCGCTCTGGGTGTCGCGGGCGATGTCGAGCTGCGCCTTGGCGTTCGCCAGGCTGGCGACGCGCGTCGTCACCTCCTCGGCGCGGGCCTCGGGATCGACCTGCCAGTAGGCGCGGTTCGCCTCGCGCACAGCGTCGGCGAACTCGGTCTCGGCGCCCATGCGGGTCTTGATGTCGTTGCGCAGCTTGAAGCTCTCGTCGGCAATTTCCTGCTCGAGCTGGGCGATCCGCTTTTCACGATCGGTCGTCACCGCGGCGTCGATGATCTTGCTGGGCGCAAGTATGCCGGTGCCACCTTCGGCCTCCTTCAGCTCCTTCAACTCCTTCTGCTTGGCCTCGAGGTCCGCCACCCGGCGCCGGATTTCGCTGGACGTGGTCCGCTGGCCTTGCGGACTGGCGTCGAACTCGTCCTTGCGCTCCTTGGCGTCGACATAGTCGGCGCGGGCGTCGGCCAGCTCCATGCGTCGCAGCACGTCCGCTTTCTCGCTGGACTTCATCGTGTCCCAGTCGGGGATGTTGTTGGCGAGCCACGCCCCCCGCTCGTCGCTGGTCATGGACTCCCAGTCCCAGCCGGGCGGCGGATTGTCGAGGAACGCGTTGACGGCCTCGGTGCGCGCCTGCCGGGCGACCTCGGTCTGGCTGCCGGCCCGCTGCTTGTCCAGCTCGGCGTCGGCGGCCAGCCGGTCGGCCTCGGCCTGCTTCTCGGCCGCCTCGGCCTCGGCTTTGTCAGCCTTGTCATCGGCGTCGCGCGCACGGGCATCCAGCTTGCCGGCGTCGTCCTTGAGCCCTTCGGACTGGCCGGACCGCTCATCGGCCAGCGCGTCCTCACGGGCGGCATCCTCGCGCTTCGCGTCGGCCTCGCGCTCCAGGCGGGCGGCATCCTCGCGGTTGTTCCGCGCCGCTTCGAGGGCGTTGGTGGCGAGAGTCTGGTCGCCGCCGCTACCCGCCGCCGCGCGGTCGTAGCGAGCGGCCTGGTCGCGCAGCGCCTTGGCCTTGGCGTCGAGCGCGTCCGCCTGCTGGCGGAAGTCGTCACCCTGCCCCTTGGCCGAATCCGCGAGCTCGGCATAGTCCCGCGCCTGCCGCGTCTGGGTACCCACATTGGCGTCGGCCGCCGCCTTCTGGCGGTCGGCCTCCGCGCGCTCGCGCTCGGCCGCTTCTCTTGCCTGATCGGCCTCGCGCTGGGCCGCGTCGGCGGCGCGGCGGGTTTCCTCCGCCTCTCGCTTCGCCGCCTCGGCCTGCTGGCGAAGCTGCTCGGGCGTCGGTTTGGGCGCCGCCGCCGTGGGGTTGCGCGGCGGCGGATTCATGCCGCCGGCCTGATCGGCCAGCCCATCGGCGGTCTGCGTCAGGTGGTCGGCCGCGCCGCCCGGCGGCTCGCCGGTCGTCACCGTCGCCACCTTGCCGGCGTCCGCGGCGGTACGTGTGGCGGTCGTGCCCTCCACCTTGGCCGGCTTGTCGGCCGGCGGCGCCGGCGGCGTGGCCGGTTTGGCGGCCTGCGACGGCGGCTGCATCGGCGGATTCGGCTTGTTGGCCGCCTGCTTGTTGGCATTGGCCACGAACGTATCGACACCGGCGGCGGCGGCCTGCCACGCGGTGGCCGCGCCGTAGTTGGCGGGGCTCGCCGCAAGGCTGCCGTCGGGCCGCGAGGCGACGTCGATGCCGTTGCCGGCGAGGTCGGCGACCGCGTTCTCGACCTTGCGCGTCGCCGTCCTGACCTGCGTCTCGGCCGCTTCGGTCGCCGCCTTGTTGCCTTTCGCCTGCGCAAGCGCCCGGTTTCCGGCATCCAGCTCGGCCTTGCCCTGCACCAGATCCATCTGCGCTTGGGCCACGTCGGCCACGTTGCCGGCGAACGCGCCCTTGTCGATCTGCCCGGGTCCGCTGGTTGGGAATCCGGCGGTGAGCTGGTTCACGTAGGACTGATGCTGGGCGACGGTCTGGAACGCGCCATTGGCTTCGGCGATGGGCGACAGCGTCTTCAGCTCGGCGTCGACCTGTTTCAACTGGTCCTGCAGGCCGCGGTAGGCGTCCGCCGCGCCGGGATTGTTGCCCGGCTGGAAATTATCGATCTGCCCCTGGAGCTGCTGCCGCCGCTGCTCAAGCTCGCTGTAGCGTTTTGTGTTGGGTCCGCCCGGATCGGCGGGCGCGCCGCCGGCGGCCAGGCCCTGCTTGGCAGCCTTGATGCGGTTGGCGGCCTCGTCCACCACGCCGCGTTCGGCGGCTAGTTCCGCGTCGCTCGCCTGCGACAGCCGCTGCCGTTCGGCCAGTTCGTTCGAATAGCCGGAAAGGCTCTCCGACAGCCTCTTGGCGTTGGCGTCGCTGACCGACGGCACGGTGCCGCCATAGAGGCCCTTGAGCGCCATGGTTGCCGCGCCAGACGTGGCTTTCTGGTCGGCGCGCGCGGTCTCGAGCTGCCGCCTGGCGTCGGCCAGTTCCCGCTCCATGCGCGCGATACTTTCCGGGCTGAAGTTGCCGCTACGACGGGCCATGTCCAGATCCGCCTGGGCCTTGTTGTAGGTTGCCTCCGATTGCTCGACCCGCGCATTGGCGTCTACCGCCGCATTGAACGCATTGGCGGTGCTCTGTGTCTTCTCGAACTCCTTCCACTGATCGCCCATGCCGTTGGCGTAGAACTGTGCCTTGAGCGCCAGATTGTCGGCCTGCTGCGCGTTGCTCATCGCGCCGGTGAGCTGGCGTTCCATCGCGTCGATCGCCCGGTCGTAGGCGCGGTCCTCGGCCGAGTTCGATCCGCCTCGCTCGCGCAGCCGCTGCTGCTCCTCCTTCAGCCGGTCCAGCTCCGCCTGTGTGTCCGAGACACGCTGATGCGCCTGCGCCTGAGCTTTGCGGGTCTCGTAGACCGGGTCGCCCTGGCGCATCCGGTCGAGTTGGTCCTGGTCCCGCTGCCAGGCCTGGACCTGGCCCTGGAACCTGGCCTGGTCGGCCTGGAACCGGCCTTCGTTGCGGGCCAGGTCGGTGGTCGCGCGCGAGTTGGCGCGGCGCTGGTCCTGTATGCTGCGACAGGCGGCGCTCTGGCAGTTGGGGTCGTTGCGCCGCGCGTCCTGTTCCTGCTTTCGCAGATCGCGCTCCTCCCGCTCCAGACGCTTGCGCTCATCGGCCAGCTTGTCGCCGCGCTCCTTCAGCTTGTCGGCTTCGTCCTGCAGCCGCTCGGCGCGCTCGCGCTGCTCGCGCTCCATGCGGTCGCGCCGGGCCTGCTTCTTCTGGCGTTTCTCCTCCTCGCGCTTCAGCCGATCCTGCTTCTTCTTGTTCTCGCGCTCCTTCTTCTCCAGTTCCTTCTCGGCCTTCTCCCGGTCGCGGCGGGCGGCCTCGTCGATCTTTTTCTGGGCCTCCGCCGCCGCGGCCGCCGCCGCATCGTCGCAGGCGTCCAACAGCTCCGGGGAGCAGCCGGCGGTGACGGCCGCCGCCTGGGCGATCTGCGCGGCGCCCTGATCCGTGGTGGCCACGGCCTGCGACAGCCGGCCGATCTGGTCGCGCACGGCCGGCGTCTGATCGGTCGCCTGCTTCGCGCCGCCGCGCCCGCGCGTACCTGCCGCCGGCACCCCACCGCGGATCGCCTGCTGCGCCCGGCCTTGGGATTCGCTACGCGCGGCCTCGGCTTCGTGGGCGGCGCCCCTCTCATCCTGTTCCGCCTCGCGGGCCTCGCCGCCGGATCGGCCGCCCTGCTGGGCCGCGCCGGTGCCGCCCAGCCGCTGCTGGGCGCGGCGCAGAGCGTCCAGCCGCTGGTCGTCGGCCTCCTTCGCGCCGTCCGCGCCGTCCCGCGGCGATCCGCCGTCGCGAGGCGTGTCGTCGCGCGGCTGAACCCCGACCGCCGAACCCGACCCCGCTCGCGGCGGCGCGCAGCCGCCCCTGGGGGCCGGTGGCGAAGGTGACGACGCGGCGGCTGGCGGCGGCGATGACGACGCGACCGACGGCCCGGATGGTAATGGCGGCGGCGGCGTCTCAGGCGGCCTTCCCGCCGGTTCGACGGGCGGATTGGCGGCAGGGCTTGCCCCTGTCGGCATGCCTGGCCTGGCGATCGGCGGGCGATACGGTGTTGGGCGTGTCCCTCCGGGCGACGTGGCACTGTCCCCGCCACGGCCCAATGTCCCTGACGGCCTGCCCGGCCGCGGCTGATTTCCGGAAGTCCCCGGGGATGGCGTGCCCTCGATGCCAGTCCCGGGCCTGGGACCCGGCCGGCCGGGTTCCGCGGGTGGCGGCGAGCCGGTCACGACGGGTCCGGACGGCGCCGGATAGCCACGTGGGACTTCCACCGGCGCGGGCGTCGCGATCTGGACGCCTGTGCCGGACGGCGACGGCGGCGGTTGCTCTTCCGCTGGCGGATCGTCGAACGTTAGCGGCGGCTTGGCCGGCGCCGGGTAACCGCGCGGCACCTCGACCGGCGCAGGCGTCGCGATCTGAACGCCGGTGCCGGGCGGCGATGGTGGCGGCGGCTCCTCCGGCGGCGGATCCTTGAACGTCAACGGCGGCTTGGCCGGGGCGGGATAGCCGCGCGGCACGTCCACCGGCGCGGGCGTCGCGATCTGAACGCCGGTGCCGGGCGGCGATGGCGGCGGCGGCTCCTCCGGCGGCGGATCCTTGAACGTCAACGGCGGCCTGGCCGGGGCGGGATAGCCGCGCGGCACGTCCACCGGTACGGGAGTCGCGATCTGCACGCCGGTGCCGGGCGGCGTGGACGGCTGTCCCGCCGGCTTCCCTTCATCGACTACGGGCGGCGGATCGCCGGCCGGCTGGATCACCGGCCCGGCCGGCGCCGGATAGCCGCGCGGCACGTCCACCGGCGCGGGTGTCGCGATCTGCACGCCGGTGCCGGGCACCGCCGGCGGCTTCACGTCGGGTGGCGGCGCGGGCGGCGGTGTACCCGCCTTGCCCGCCTGCTCCAGCTCGTACTGCCTCAGCGCTTCCGCTTCGGCGGCTTCGGCCGCGGCGGCGTCACCCGCCGGCACGATCTCGGTGGGCGGCGGCCCGGAACCGGGTGGCGGGGTGCCGCCTCCCGGAGGTGTCGGCGGCGGCCCTGAGCCGGGCGGTGGCGCGGGTCCCGGACCGGGCGGCGCCGCACCGGCATAGGCGCCTTGCGTGGCGATCGGAGGCCTGTAGCCCGGCGGCTGGCTCTGGGCTTCACCGGGCGGCGCCGCCGGTGGAGGTGCCTTGCCGGGGGGCGCGATTCCGGGGGCGGGACGCGCCGGCACGGTGGCGGCGACGGTTGCCGGGGCGGCGACGGTTGCCGGGGCGGAGGCGGATGACGCGGGCGCGGCCGGCGGCGGCGCGCGTGGCTGCACCAGATGGACAAACGGCTTGCCGCCCGCATCCACGTCCCGGCTCACGAGGCTGACGCCGCCGTTGGTGGCTTTCTGCACGACGAGCCTTACCCATCCCGCCGGGGTGGGCTGGGCGGTGGTGACGACCCTGACCTCGCCGGTGGCGGGATTGGCGACCACCTCGCTGGCGCGCGACAGATCCCTGGCGAGGGTGTCGTTGACCTTGATGCTGCCGGCGAGGGTGCGGTGCGCCTCGACCACCGCCGCTTGCTCGGCCAGCTTCGAACCGGTGGCGGACGACCCGCCGTAAAAGCCTGGAACGGCGCCCGTGGATTTTTCCTGGGCCTTCGCGTCACCCGCGACCGCGGCGCACGCAAGCGCCGACAACAACGCGAGGCCGCAGCGCGCGCCAGATCCAAACAACTCCGTCAAGCGCACACTGCCGGGCATGCCTGCCTCGTCGAGAATGCGGTGCCCGCGTCAACCGCAGGCACACCCCCTGAGTCGCATCGTTCGTCGTGTGTGCGATAATAGCCTTGCGGGCGGTATCTTCCTACCAAAACCGCAGATGCCCGTTACGCCGCCGCCCTCGCGTGCCGTCCGATCAGCGTCGTCAGCCGCAGGTTGAGCTGCGGCGGCAGGTTGTGGCCCATGCCCTCGATCACCTCCAGCGTCGCGCCGGGGATGAGCCGCGCCGTGTCGCGCGCGTGTTCCAGGGGCAGCAGCGGGTCCATGTCGCCGTGGATCACCAGCGTCGGCGCCGCGATGCCTGGCAGCAGGGCATCGCGGCTGCCCGAGGACAGGATGGCGGCGTAGTGGCGCGGCATGCCTTCGGGATAGAACGACCGGTCGTAGGTCCGTTCGGAGAAGGCGCGGATATGCTCCTCGGCCACCGGATAGGCCGGGCTGCCAATGACGGCCGCGAGCATCACCGAATGGTCGACGACGGATTTCCTGTCGGTCCCGGCCGGGCGCAGCAGCAGCTTCTCCATCGCCTCGGGTTTGCCGGGCGGCAGGCCGTACCGCCCGCTGGTCGACATGATCGAGGTGAGCGACGCGACCCGGCCGGGATGATGGATGGCGACGAGCTGGGCGATCATGCCGCCCATGCTGGCGCCGACCACATGCGCCTTGCCGAGGCCCAGCGCGTCGAGCACGCCGACTGCGTCGGCGGCCATGTCGTTCAGCAGGTAGGGGACCGTCAGCTTCTTGCCCGACATCAGGCCGGCGACGATGTCTTTCACCTCGGGCACCGCCGCGCCGTCGAATTTCTGCGACAGGCCGATGTCGCGGTTGTCGAACCGGATCACCCGAAAGCCCTGTCCGGCCAGCATGTCGCAGAACATGTCCGGCCACAGCAGCATCTGGGCACCCAGGCCCATGACCAGCAGGATGGCGGGATCGTCCGCGCGGCCGCGCTCGTCATATTCGATGGACAGGCCGTTGGCGGTGATCTGGGGCATGGCTGACGCTCCGAAGGTTCGGACCAGCATGGCATGCGCCCCCACCAGATGAAAAGGGCGCCCTGGCTTGCACCGGACGCCCTTCCCCAATCTCCTTACGGCGCGTTATTCGGCGGGCGGCGCGTCAGGGTCGTCGTCACCGTCGGGGCCGCCATGGCCGCGGTGGCCGCCCTTGCCGTGCGACATCATTTCGTCGGCGGCGATCTTGCCGTCCTTGTTCTTGTCCATCCGGTCGAACATGCGGGCGCCGCCGAACTCGTCCTTCGTCACCTTGCCGTCCTTGTTGGCGTCGAGCCGCGCGTACATGCGCTTTTCGCGCTCGGCCTTGCGCTCGGCTTCCTTCTTCTCATGGAAGGCGCCCAGTTCCGCCTGGGAGACGTTGCCGTCCCTATCGGTGTCGGCGGCCGTGAAGTCGGCGGCGCGCCGGGCCTCGAACTCGGCCTTGCTGACGGCGCCGTCCTTGTCGGTGTCGAGCTTCTCCATCATCATGCCATGGAAACGGCCGCCGTCCCGGTCGCCCTTGCCGCCATGGGCACCGGCGAAGGCGGTGCCGATGCCGGCACCTGAAGTCAGGGCCATGCCGGCCACCAGCGCGGTAATCAAGACTTTGTCAGCCATGTCATCTCTCTCCGTGATCGTCTGCTGTAGACATAGGATTTAACGGAGAAAGCGCGATAACCCTTCGCTGCGACGTTCAGCGTCCCGGATCGTCGGCGATCCTGACCAGCTGCTTGCCGGTGTTACGGCCCTCGAACTGGCCCAGCGCGGCGTCCGGATAGGCGTCGAAGCCTTCCGCTACATCGAGCACTTCCTTGATCCGGCCGGACTTCAGCAGCGCCCCCAGCCGCTTCACGCCCTCGCCGAAGCGGGCGATGTAGTCGAAGAAGAAGAAACCCGACATGGTGACGCCGCGGATGGCCAGCATCATGTGGTTCTGCAGTCCCGGTCCCGGCGCATTGTAGGTGGCGATGCCGCCGCAGATCACGATGCGGCCGCCATGGGCCATGTTGGCCAGCGCCGCGTCGAGGATCGTGCCGCCCACATTGTCGAAGAACACGTCGATGCCCTCCGGGCACAGCGCGGCCATGCGGCTCGCGACGTCCTCGGCCTTGTAGTCGATGGCGGCGTCGAACCCCAGGTCGCCGGTCAGCAGCGCGCATTTCCTCGGGCCGCCGGCGATGCCGATCACCCGCGCGCCGGACAGCTTCGCGAGTTGCCCCGCGACGCTGCCGATGGCGCCCGCAGCGCCGGACACCACGACCGTGTCGCCGGGCTTCACGTGGCCGAAATCGCCCATGCCGAAATAGGCGCACAACCCGTTCATACCCAGGGTAGCGAGGCCCGACGCGAGCGGGAACCCGTCCGGAATCCGCTGCAGCGCCGTGCCCGTGCGGTCGATGGGTCCGGTGGCCACGTAGTCGGCGAACTCCATGAAGCCGGTGACCGCGTCGCCCGGCCTGAAGTCCGGATGCCGCGACGTCACCACCCGGCCGGCGACGCCGCCGCACATGGGTGCACCGACGGGGATCGCCGTGAAGCGTTCCTCCATCCCCTTGACCCAGGCATGGTTCATGGGATCGCAGGAGAAATAGACGTTGCGCACCAGCATCTCGCCGTCGGCGATCTCGGGCACGGTGGTCTCGCGATACTCGAACTGGTCGCGGGTCAGCCCGAGCCCGTTGCCGCCCGCCGCGTCCGCGACGACCCACTGCCGGTTCACTTGCGTCATGCGCTTCCTCCTTGCTGCGGCAGGACCGTACTACATCATCCGTGCGTCGAAAAACCCTCCCGCCGTGGCGTGCGTCGTGAACCACGCGGTGACCAGCGGCGAAAACCCGGAATTTGTGGCAGGCCTGCAACGCTATTGAATCGTTTGTCCGCTGGTATAAAATTTTATACACTGCCGCCTAGCCCGGATTTCTCACGGAAAGTAGGTGCATCGGGGCTCTGAATCGGCGAAAGTTATTCTGCAACAAACACTTACCCGCTTGCAGAGGACTT
>LNFM01013220.1_pt1 | contig 10588 bp, 8 predicted proteins | sample 596031 | NCBI WGS metagenome assembly LNFM01 (sample SAMN04254537, study PRJNA301005) | activated carbon metagenome | isolation source: dual media filters at the Ann Arbor, Michigan drinking water treatment plant | place: USA: Ann Arbor | reverse complement strand
TCGAGGCGATGCAGTCCTCGGACGTCACCGGCTTGCCGTCATGCCATTCGAGGCCGTCGCGCAGGGTGAAGGTCCACACCGTCTTGTCGGCGGACACCTCGTACTTGTCGACCATCTGCGGCTTGACGACGTTGTTCTCGTCCGACGCAAACAGCGTGTCGTAGACGAAGTAGCCATGGTTGCGGGTGACGTAGGCCGTCGTCCAGATCGGATCGAGGATCGTCAGGTTGCCGTTCTGCACGAACTTGACGACCTTGCCCTGGGCCAGCACCGGCCCCGCACTCGACAGGATCGCACCGGCAACCATTGCCGCGAGCGTCCGCTTCATTACTTTTTTCATAGAGCCCCCCTCCGGGTTTCTTCCCCATCGAAAAAGGCAGGGAGCGCCCGCCTTCATCGATGGGCGCGCGGGGAGGACCCCCCGCGCGCGTATCGAGCTACTTCTTGGTGACGTTCCAGAACACCGGAACCGGCGCCGTGAGGTTGCCGTCGACGTTGTTGCGACGGGCCAGCGGCGCGTACCACTGGCCGACGTTGATGTGGGTCGGATGGTTGACCCAGTACTTCTGAAGTTCCTCGACGATCTGCTTCTGCTTCGCCGGGTCCGTCTCCTTGGAGAACTGGTCGCGATACTTCTCGATCGTCGCGTCGCACGGCCAGCCGAACATGGCCTTGTCGCACGAGGAGTTGAAGAAGCCGGCCATCACGGGGTTCAGGATGTCGGCGGCCACCCACGAAGTGAGGAAGGCGTGCCAGCCGCCTGCGTTCGGCGGGTCCTTCTTGACGCGGCGGGCGACCAGCGTCTGCCAGTCCATCGACACCATGTCGACCTTAAAGCCGGCGCGCTCCAGCTGAGCCTTGGCGACCGGGGCGAGGTTGGTGAGAACCTGAAGGTCGGTCGAATGCATCAGCACGATCGGCGTGCCGTCGTAGCCGGCTTCCGTGAGGAGCTGCTTGGCCTTGGCGGCATTGCCGTTCAGCACGTCGGCCATGCCCGCGTCGGTCTCCAGCGGCGTGCCGCAGACGAAGGGCGCCTTGCAGACCTTGAACCACTGCGGGTCGCCGATCGTGGCCTTGAGGAAGTCTTCCTGCGCGAAGGCGACGAAGACAGCGTGGCGGACCTTCGCGTTGTCGAAGGGCTTGGCCGTGCTGTTGAAGCGGAACGTATATTGATTGCCGGTCGGGTTGAAGCTGAGCAGCTTGATGTTCTTGTCCTTGGCAAGCAGCGGCAGCAGGTCGTGGCCGGGCGATTCGATCATGTCGATCTCGCCGCTCTGCAGCGCCGCCACCTGCGTCTGGATGTCCGGCATGGCAAGCCATTCGACGCGGTCGACCTTGACCACCTTGCCGCCGGCCAGGCCGTTGGCGGGCTCGGCGCGCGGCTTGTACTTGGCATTCTTGACGTAGACGATCTTCTCGCCGGGCTTCCACTCGTCGCCCTTGAAGATGAACGGGCCGGAGCCGATCACGTCCTCGAGCTTGATCTGCTGCATCGGGTCGGTTTCGGCCGTCTTCTTCGGCATCATGAACGGCACGTTCGACGAAGGCTTGCCGAGCGACTGGAGCACCAGGCCGTAGGGCTCCTTCATCTTCAGCTTGAAGGTCTTGGCGTCGACGACCTCGAGCCCTTCGGCCGACGCCATCAGCTTCTGACCCATCGAATCGCGGGCGGCCCAGCGCTTGATCGAGGCGACGCAGTCTTCCGCGGTCACGGGCTTGCCGTCATGCCATTCGAGACCGTCGCGCAGCGTGAAGGTCCAGGTCAGCTTGTCGGCCGACACGTCGTACTTGTCGACCATCTGCGGCTTGACGTCGAACTTCTCGTCCATGGCGAACAGCGTGTCCCACACCATGTAGCCGTGGTTGCGCTGGATGTAGGCCGTGGTCCAGATCGGATCGAGGATCTTCACGTCCGAATGCATCACGACCTTGAGCGTCTGTGCCTGTACCGGGGCAGCGGCCATGACGCCGCTGACACCCGCTGCAGCCATGACGGCTAGCGCCGACTTCCTGAATGAAAACATGATTTTTTAGCTCCCTGTTTTGCGGCCATTTCTTGTCCTCGCACGAGCTTGCAAGAATCGAGCCGCCCCGGGGGACAGTAGCAGCCGGGAACCCCCCTCTGACAAGCCGATTCAGAGGCTGCGCAGACGTCAGCGCGGCTTGTTGATCGCCTGCTCGAGCAGCTGGAGGACGCCTTCGGATGCGGCGGAGGCAACGATGTCGCCGAATCCCGCCCAGGAACCCTTGGCTGCAGCGAGGGGTACGGGATTGGACTGCTCGATGTCGCCGACATTCTTGCCGGCCGGATCCTTCACGATCCATTTGACGACGAGCCGGGCCATGCGGTCGTCGATCGGCGTCATGTTCACCGTGCCGACCACGGTGAAGGCGCCCTCTTCTGCCTGGTCGACGATCACGAGCTTGCTCGATCCCAGCGCACGCCGCATGCCGGACGTCAGCTGGCGGTTGCCGTCGGACGGCGCCCCGGTGACCGGTGCCACCAGCACCTTGACCTGCGTTTCGGCGGGCTTGGCGGCGACTGGTGTCGGAACGGTCGTGGTGGTGGGCGGGCCGTCTGTCGGCGCCGGTGGCGCGGCCGCGGGATCGGGCGGGAATTCGTAGGGGATGGTGACGCCCGCGGCGACCTGGCCGGGCGCGCGCGGGATGAAATTGGGCGGTTTGCCGATCAGGGTCGCGACCCGGGGTGCCGCCTGCTGCGCGATGCGCGAGACCAGGCGCTCGGCCTGCCCGGCATAGTCCTCGGGCGGGGCCCGCGTCTTCACGGTTGCCGGCTCGTCGGTGCGCGGCTTGCCCCGGATGCTCCAGTCGACCTGGACCTCGATCGACATGCCGGCGTCGCGAGTGCTCATCACGCCGTCGACCTGGATCGGTGCCTCGGCGGGGGCCACCGCGGCCACGATCCCGTAGGACTGCAGTTCGATGGCGAGGGCGGCCGCGACCCGCTCGCCCATCTGCGGCGGCATGTTGCGCGGCGGGCTGATCGCGACCTCGACCTTGTCGCGGATCTGGCGTCCGTAGGAAACTTGGGACGGATTGTGCTCGAAGGGTCTGGGCGATCCGCCGCACGCCGCGAGGGCGAGCAGGCAGAGCAGCATCACAACATGGCGCATGTCGCGACGACCCCGAGCAGGCAGCAGACCATCAGGATGATGAAGTAGGGCACGTCAGGCCGTGAGGGCGATCGCCGACAGGCCGCGCCCGTAATCGCGCACGCCCTGCAGAGTGTTGCGGCGGTAACTGAAGAAGTCGTCGGTGCCGGTGAGCGTGTCGTGGCCGGTGGCGGTCACGGCGACGCCGTTGCGCGCGATGCGATGCACCAGATAGCCCGGCAGGTCGAACATGAAATGGCCGGCGCGCGTCGAGTTCCGGAAGAAGGCGGCGTTCGCCTCGTCCTGCGCCAGGAACGGCGCCGGGAATTCAGGTCCGACCTCGTAGGAGTTCGGCCCGATGCAGGGACCGACCACGACCTTGATGCGCTCGCGCCGGGCGCCGAGCTTCTCCATGGCCGCGATGGTGGCGTCGACCACACCGCCCAGCGCGCCCTTCCAGCCGGCATGCGCCGCGCCGATCACCGAGGCGGCGCCATCGGCCAGCAGCACCGGTGCGCAGTCGGCCGCCATCACGCCCAGCGCAACGCCCGGCCGGTCGGTCACGAGACCGTCGGCTTTGGGGGCGCCCGGCGAACTCCAGCGTTCCGCGGTGACCGTCAGCACGTCGGCCGAATGGATCTGGTGCACGGTCTGCAGGTCGGGTTCGTCGAGACCGAATTGCTCGGCTGCGCGGCGACGGTTCTCGCGCACGTGCTCCGGCGCATCGGCTGAGCCATAGCCGCAGTTGAGCGACGAAAAGAGACCGGTGCTGACGCCGCCCCGGCGGGTGAAGAAGCGGTGCTGCACCCCGTCGAGGGCGGCAAGGGTCTGGGCCTGGATCATGCTTCGTCCGAGGGGGTGTCCACAAAGCCGGCTGGGGGAGCGCTCTTGCCGTCGCCGAGAGCCAGCACGCGGAAGAGGGTGCCCATTTGGTCGGGCGCGATCAAGCGGGCCGATGCCGCATCGATCGCATCGGCCTGCGCCGCCTTTGCATTGCGCTTCAGGGCCTGCGCGCGCTCGGGAAGACCGAGCCGGCGCAGGAACGCGCCTTGGCCCACCGGCCCGTAGGCAGTGACGCCGGACGCGGCGGCGAGAGCCGCGAAGTCGACATGGGCGCTGAGGTCGGTCTCGCCGGGACGATCCAGGATGCCCGCGCCCTGATGGCCGCGCACCGCCTGCAGCGAGGCAGCGCGGCCGGCGCTCTCCAGCCCATAGTCGATGATGAGGGCCCAGCCGCCATCGCGGGAAATGCGCGCCCCGATCGCGCCGGCCAGCGACCGTCCGGCTTCGCTGAGTTCGGCTTCGGCGCCTTCCTCTGCATCGGGCAACAGTGGGGCGAAGGGCGTATGGCCCGGCGCCAGGGCCAGCCGCAGTCCGCCCTGCTCGTCGAGGCCGACCATGCGCTCGCGCCAGCCGGTCGCGGTGCGATGGAACTGGCGGACCGGCAGCGCATCGAAGAATTCGTTGGCGACCAGCAGCAACGGTCCCCCGGGCACTTCGTCGAAGCGCTCGTGCCACGTCGGATGGTGGGCCTGCAATGCCGCGCGCTGGGCCTCGCGCATCGGCGCATTGGTGTCGACGAGATGCAGGTCGATCGCCGCCTGGAAGCCGGGCACGCCGCGGGTCACGCGCAGGGCATCGGCCATCAGCGTGCCGCGGCCGGGGCCGAGCTCGACCAGCCGCACGGGGGCCGGCCGGCCCATCGCCAGCCAGCGCTCGGCCAGCCAGGCGCCGATCAGTTCGCCGAACATCTGCGAGATCTCGGGCGCGGTGGTGAAGTCGCCGGCGGCGCCGACGGGCACCGCGCGGCGGTAGTAGCCCAGCCGCGGATGACCCAGCGCCTCGGCCATGAAGTCGGCCAGCGAGATCGGCCCGGTGAACGCGATGCGGCGCGCGATCAGCCCGCCCAGCTCGGTCACGGCGCCTCGGTCACGGCAGGGCAGGCTTGCGGTAGGACCGCAGCATCAGCCACAAGCCGAACAGCAGCACGGGCAGCGACAGCAGCATGCCCATGGTGATCGGCCCCCACAGGTAGCCGAGATGCGCGTCGGGCTCGCGGAAGAGCTCGCCCACGATGCGGGCCAGGCCATAGCCGGCGCAGAACACGCCGGTCAGCAGGCCGGGCCGGCGGCGGCCCTCGGTGAGCTTCCACACCGCGACCACGATGAGGGTGAGCAGCACGCCCTCGAAGAAGGCCTGGTAGAGCTGGCTGGGATGGCGCGGCAGGGGCCCGCCGCGCGGGAAGACCATGGCCCAGGGCACATCGCTCACGCGACCCCACAATTCGCCGTTTATGAAGTTGGCCAAGCGACCGAAGAACAGGCCGAGCGGCGCCACGATCGCCACCAGGTCCGACAGCATGAAGGGATCGGCCTTGTTGCGCATCGCGAACAGCAGGATGGCGGCGATCACTCCCAGCAGCCCGCCGTGGAAGGACATGCCGCCTTCCCACAGGGTGAGCGCGGCCAGCGGATGCTCGATGTAGAAGCCCGGCTTGTAGAACAGCACGTAGCCCAGCCGCCCGCCCAGGATGACGCCGAGCGCGGCCCACAGCAGGAAGTCGTCGATCTTGAGCGGCGACAGCACCTTGGGCGGCTGCTCGCAGACGCGGCGCATGACCTGCCAGCCGATCACCAGGCCCGCGATGTAGGCCAGCGCGTACCAGCGGATGGCGAAGGGCCCGAGCTGGACCAGGACGGGATCGATCTCGGGAAACGGGATCGCCAGGAGGATCGGGGCCAAGAGATTGTCGGGGAGGGTGTTCATGAGGGCGACCCTTATAGCCGGGGAATCGCATCCCCAAAATCGTCGCGGCGCCGATCCGGGAGGATCGGCGCCGCTGGGGACATTCCGAACAGGTTTATTGGTTTTTTAGCGAGAGGGGGCGTCGGAAGGTCCTTGTCGGCTCAGGCTTCGCCGACCGTCTCCAGGATCGAGGCGGTCAACGCGTCGGCGGGGCTCTTGCCGGCCCAGACGACGTACTGAAAGGCGGGATAGAAGCGCTCGCTCTCGGTGATCGCCACCTCGACGAGGTCGTTCAGCTGCTCCGCCATCAGGCCGTTGGTCCCGCGCAGCGGGATGGCGTGGCGGAACATCGGCAGGCCTTCTTCGCTCCACAGATCGAAGTGACCCAGCCACATCTTCTCGTTGATCAGGCCGAGCAGGCAGTGGATGTCGCTGTGCCGCTCGACCGGGATGCGGACGTCGTAGGCGCAGGTGAAATGCAGCGCCTCGACATCGTCGCGCCAGCTGAAGAACATGCGGTAGTCGCACCAGCGGCCGGCGACTTCGACGGCGATCTCCCGGTCCGAGGTCCGGTCGAACGGCCAATCGTTGGCGGCAACAACCCTCTCGATCATCTCGAGCGGGTTGAGGTCGGCTTTCCGTCTGGTTCGCTCATGTCGCGATAACGCCATCGACCCGCTCCCCAACCATTTCCGCCGTGCGGCCCATCAGGAGCCATTCTTGAGGCGGCTGGTCGACATATCGTGGTGGGTACCCAACAACCCACTAGCTGTAGCCTGCCAAAGGATGGCTAACGGCGCAATAAGAAATGCCCGTGTAAAACGGGGAAAGAGTCAGGGATTCCATGAATTTAATCCCCAACGTTAAGATTCGAATCCGGCGATTCCGCAGAACGAGTCGGGAGAATTTGCTGAAAAATTGAGCAGATGTGGTGGCGAGCACCGGATTATCGGCAGTTTTTGCACGTCGTAGGCGGTTGGCACAGGGCTTGCCTTTCGATCCTCCAAGCGCGTCAGCGCCAAGACGTGGAGGAGGCTTATCGATGTTCAAGGACCCGTTCGACCCCAAGGCCCTGCTCGGCCGCGGCGGCTGCAGCTGCGGCGGTAACCACAGCCAGGCCGATCATGACCGCCTGACCGCGGAGGCCGTGCCCGCTGGTGAGGAGGACCGCTGGAACCGGGTCGTCGATGCCGCCGTCCTGCGCGCCGTGTTCCCGGTCGATGCCCAGCGTCGTCAGTTCCTGAAGACGGTCGGCGCGGCCACGGCGATGGCCGCCATCTCCTCGGTCCTGCCGCTCGGCGCCGCGCGCGAAGCCTTCGCCCAGGGTGGGGCGCCGGAGAAGAAGGACCTCAAGGTCGGCTTCATTCCGATCACCTGTGCCACCCCGATCATCATGGCCCACCCGATGGGCTTCTATTCGAAGCAGGGACTGAACGTCGAAGTAGTTAAAACGGCCGGCTGGGCGGTGATCCGCGACAAGTCGCTGGCCAAGGAATACGACGCCTCGCACATGCTCTCGCCGATGCCGCTCGCGATCTCGCTGGGTGTCGGTTCGAACCCGGTGCCGTGGACGATGCCGGCGATCGAGAACATCAACGGCCAGGCGATCACGCTCGCGAACAAGCACAAGGACAAGCGCAATCCGAAGGACTGGAAGGGCTTCCGCTTCGCCGTCCCGTTCGACTACTCGATGCACAACTATCTGCTGCGCTACTACGTGGCGGAAGCGGGCCTCGATCCCGACAAGGACATCTCGATCCGCTCGGTGCCGCCGCCCGAGATGGTCGCCAACCTGCGCGCCGACAATATCGACGGCTATCTCGGCCCCGATCCGTTCAACCAGCGCGCCGTGTTCGACGGCATCGGCTTCATCCACCTGCTGACCAAGGAACTGTGGGACGGCCATCCCTGCTGCGCCTTCACCGTCAGCAAGGAATTCGCGACCCAGAATCCGAATTCCTATCGCGCGCTGCTCAAGTCGATCATCGATGCGACCGCCTATGCCCACAAGCAGGAGAACCGCAAGGAGATCGCCAAGGCGATCGCGCCGGCTAACTACCTGAACCAGCCCGAGACGGTGCTGGAGCAGATCCTGACCGGCACCTACGCCGACGGGCTGGGCGGCGTGAAGAAGGATCCCAACCGCATCGATTTCGATCCGTTCCCCTGGAACCAGTTCGCCATCTGGATCATGACCCAGATGAAGCGCTGGGGTCAGCTCAAGGGCGATGTCGACTATGCCAAGGTCGCGGCCGACGTCTATCTCGCCACCGACACCGCCAGCATGATGAAGGAGATGGGCCTCACGCCGCCCGATCCGTCGAACAAGACGATCGTGGTGATGGGCAAGCCCTTCGATCCGTCCAAGCCCGCCGAGTACGTGAACAGCTTCGCCATCAAGCGGACCTGAGCGGCCGTGACATTGCCGGCTGGATCAAAGGCTAACCTCATCCTGAGGAGCGAGCGCAGCGAGCGTCTCGAAGGATGGGCCAAGGACACCGCGTTTGCAGCCCATCCTTCGAGACGGCTGCTGCGCAGCCTCCTCAGGATGAGGACTTTGCTTTCCGGGGATGGTCGGCACTGATGCTGAAGAACTCCCTCGGTTTGCGGGCGGGCCTGCTGTCGATGCTGATCTTCGTGGCCATCGTCGGCATCTGGCAGGTCGCCACGATGCCGACGGCAGCGACCGGCCCGGCGATGGATCCGGAATATGCCAAGCTGGTGGGCGCCGCGGCGGCCACCGGATCGAAGTCGGCGATGCCGACGCCGGCCGAGATCGGCGCCACGATCTGGAAGCACCTGTCCGATCCGTTCTACGTGCGCGGCAGCAACGACAAGGGCATCGGCATCCAGCTCGCCTATTCGCTGGGCCGCGTGCTGCTGGGCTTCGGTCTCGCAGCCGTGGTGGCCATTCCGCTGGGCTTTTTGATCGGCATGTCGCCGCTGGTCTATCGCGCGCTCGATCCCTTCATCCAGATCCTGAAGCCGGTGTCGCCACTCGCCTGGATGCCGCTCGCCCTCTACACGATCAAGGACAGCGCCATCTCCTCGATCTTCGTGATCTTCATCTGCTCGGTCTGGCCGATGCTGATCAACACCGCGTTTGGCGTGGGCAGCGTGCGCAAGGAGTGGCTGAACGTGGCCCGCACCCTCGAGGTCGGCCCCTTCCGCACCGCCTTCAAGGTGATCCTGCCGGCCGCCGCGCCGACCATCATGACCGGCATGCGCATCTCCGTCGGCATCGCCTGGCTGGTGATCGTGGCGGCCGAGATGCTCGTGGGCGGCACTGGCATCGGCTACTTCGTGTGGAACGAGTGGAACAACCTCTCGATCGCCAACATCGTGACCGCGATCCTGCTTATCGGCCTGGTCGGTCTCCTGCTCGACCAGGGCCTGGCGTACCTCGCCAAGCTCGTCACCTATCCGGAATAGGCGCCATGGAGAACCGTCCCCTGATCAGCATCGAAGGACTGGCGCGCCGCTTCGGCGAGACCGGCCAGCCCGCCGTATTCGAGGACGTCTGGTTCGGCATCGACAAGGGTGAGTTCTGCTGCCTGATCGGCCATTCCGGCTGCGGCAAGACCACGATCCTGAACGTGCTGGCCGGCCTCGACAGCCCGAGCGGCGGCGCCGTCATCGTCGACAACCGCGAGATCGACGGGCCCAGCCTCGACCGTGCCGTGATCTTCCAGGGCCATGCCTTGCTGCCGTGGATGACCGTGATGGGCAACATCGCCTTCGCCGTCTCCTCCCGCTGGCCGAGCTGGGATCGCGCCAAGGTGCGCGAGCATGCGATGCGCTTCATCGAGCTGGTAGGCCTCGCCGGCGCGGAGAACAAGCGCCCGGCGCAGCTCTCGGGCGGCATGAAGCAGCGGGTCGGCATCGCCCGCGCGCTTTCGATCCAGCCCAAGATGCTGCTGATGGACGAGCCGTTCAGCGCGCTGGACGCGCTGACGCGCGGCATGCTGCAGGACGAGGTGCTGCGGATCTGCGCCGACACCAACCAGACCGTGTTCATGATCACCCACGATGTCGACGAGGCGATCCTGCTCGCCGACAAGATCGTGCTGATGACCAACGGTCCGGGCGCGCGCATCGCCGAGATCGTGGTCAACACCATGCCGAAGAACGAGCGGCACCGGAACGACCTGCATCGCCATCCGCAGTACTACGCCATCCGCAACCACCTCGTGGAATTCCTCGTGAATCGCTCCAAGGCGTTCGACAAGGAGGTCGCCGCGCACGGCTACGACCCGCGGCGGCCCAAGCTGGTGAAACCTGGATTGTCGGCGGTCAATCCGCCGGCCGAGATCGTGCCTTTAACAACCGGGAGACGGCAATGAAGCGGGCTGAAGTCACAGAGAAGATCCTGACGGCCAAGCGCATGAAGGAACTGACCTGGGAAGACATCGCCAAGAAGATCGGTGGTGCCTCGAAGATCATCGTCACCGCGGCCTGCATGGGCCAGATGAAGATGACCAAGGAGCAGGCCACCAAGGCCGGCAAGCTGTTCGGCCTCGGCAAGGAAGAAGTCCTGCTGCTGCAGGAAGTGCCCTATCGCGGCTCGCTGCCGCAGATCCCGCCGACCGACCCGCTGATCTACCGCTTCTACGAACTGGTCCAGGTCTACGGCACCACCTGGAAGGAACTGATCCAGGAGGAATTCGGCGACGGCATCATGAGCGCCATCGACTTCGACATGACCATGGAGCGCCAGCCCGACCAGAAGG
>LNFM01013218.1_pt1 | contig 10589 bp, 15 predicted proteins | sample 596031 | NCBI WGS metagenome assembly LNFM01 (sample SAMN04254537, study PRJNA301005) | activated carbon metagenome | isolation source: dual media filters at the Ann Arbor, Michigan drinking water treatment plant | place: USA: Ann Arbor | reverse complement strand
GCGTTTGCCATGGTGACTTTCAAAGTGAATAGACAAAAGAAAACCCCCGGGGCGTCTGGTGGGACACCTTCGGGGGTCGTTGGGTTGGGGAGCGACGGCGGCCTCTCCTCCTAATGAGGTACTTTTATTCCTGGCCTGAAGAGGTCAGAGGTGAAGGGGCAAGGTCACGGGGGCGGATGCTCAAAGAGAGACGCGGCGTAGATGGGCGCAGATCGGAGTTGTGGGTCTATGCCATGGCGACTTTCAAAAGTGAATGGCCAAAAAGAAACCCCCGGGGCGTCTGGTGGGACACCTTCGGGGGTCGTTGGATTGGAGGAGCGCGGAGCCTCTCCCTAGTGGGTACGGTTTAAGGTCAGACGGAGCTGCTTCTCCTAATGAGCACCTTTTATTCTTGGTACATCACGGTGCCGTTCGGCTTGAACCGTTTTTTTCAAGGAGGGGAAGGGGTAGCTGCCTCTTCCTAGTGAGGTGGTTTTATTCTTGGCACGACACGGTGTCGTCTGGCTCAAGCCTCTTCCCAGTGTGGGGATGGGGTCGGGTAACTTCTCCTTGCTTGCAGGCTTTATTCTTGATGTATTGCGGTGCCGTTCGGTCCGGACCGTCGTTCAGGTCAGGCGACGGGCTCGGTGCCCTCTCCTTATGTGCATGGTTTATTCCTGAGGGGCGGCCACTTCCATGTGTGGAAGGTTTGCCCCCGAGGCGTCCTGCCCCTTGCGCCATCGACCACACGTTTCCACGAAGTCGGGAGGTAAAGGGCGACCACGCGAAGCCGCTCCCCGTTGGTGCCCTGTTGAGGCCCAAGCCAAGATCGCGCCGACGCGGTCCCGCCGGGCTGCATGAATCGAAGTGGATTTACACCTGCATCCACAGAGGTTGGCGGACGACTTGAAAGCGCTCGGCAATTTCTGTCCAGACTCGCGCGGCGAGGTCTACCCTGAGTCGCCAATCGTCGTCTTTCCTGAAAGTACGACCACCCTCCACGAACACGGGGAGAACCCTTTTCGCGTTCGGGTGCCACCCGTGGCGAGCATCGGGAGCAAGTTCATCAATTCGTTCACGGACGGCATCGACCAGGGGTGTCCACTCGTCGAGATGGCGCAGGGTGGTCATGATCGCGAAGGCCGCATACAAGGTGGGGCCGCCCCTTGAGACGAAACGCACCAACGCAAATGCAGTGTCGACCTTTGGAGTCTCTCGGAACAGGTAGAAGAATCCCCGGCGATCGTTGAAGTCCAGATGCCGCTCAAACCACGGTATGCCTTCGTCATGTATCTCTGAGTCATAGTCCACGACCTCAACCTGGGGCACGTTCTTGCTGTGCCAGTAGGCGTAGACCTCGAACCAGGTCGGTTGCGCACCAAACGGTGGAGGCGGTGCTTTCACGTTCAATTTGATTTCTTGCTGCGTCACTTGCTGATGTCCTGTTGATGATCCGAATGGCGGCGGTGGTTTGCGATGGCGGTTTTGAATCTAGCTGGTGACGTACTCCCGCTTCGGCTCCGCAATGCTTCGCCAGTAACGCTTCACCGTGGCAAGTGACAAGCCCCAGTGCTCGGCAGTCTCTGCAAGGCTGGCCTGCGTCTTCCACCGCCATGCAACAACCTCTTCTGGTGACGCCTTGCGCGGACGCCCGAGACTGGCTTTGCCCTTGTGCGTGAGACCAGTCAGGGCCAGCGATTCTTTCGCCGCTTGACGCCCCGCCGCTGTTCGCTCGTTGATCTTCTGCCGCTCCATATCGGCGACCTGAGCGAGAACCGCCAAAATCAATTCGCCCGCTCCCTTCGCGATCAAGCCGAGCCCGTGAACGTGCACCGAGACGCCCATCTCCAACAGATTTCGCACGGTAGCCTGTACGTCAATTGCGTCACGCCCAAGACGATCCACCGCGTAGACATGAACGGTTGCACCCTTGGTGAGACCGTGCAGCATCGCTGCGAAGCCGGGGCGCTTAGCAGCCGGAACAGCCCCGCTGACTCCCTCGTCCTTGAACTCCATGGCGAACCCACCGCCAAGGGCGGATCGCTGGGCTTCAATGGACTGGTCTGCGGTCGAGACTCGGTAGTAGGCAATGCGGGTGTCGTTGGTCATACTCAGGTAGGCTCACAAGTTGTTGTCGCATTATGAGCCGGTTCATAAACCGATGTCAATATCTTTTGAGCCAACTTTTTGCGCCATTTCAGATGGGCTCAAAAGGTACAACTTGTGAGCTGATCCCCAACACCACATGCGATGCACCGGGCGCACGGTATGAGCCTCGCGCGGCCAAGTGGCGATACCTGGCGCTCGGGAGGGGGGTACGGGGGGAAAGGGAACGCTCGATTGATCGGGACTGCCTTCAGATTTTTCTGCCATTTTTCGGCTACCCTCCGAGGACTGAATACGTCGCTGACTGATGCGAAGTGCTTGCCAAGACAAGCCATGCTCGTAACCGCCAAAGTTGGTTGTTTCAACGTTCCGAGCAGGAAGCGCCAAGAGGCACATGCAGAGGTCAGAGATGCCCTATACTGAATGTCTATACAGTGTCAGGCGACAACGAACAACGATGATGGAGAGCTAGGTGCTTAAGAAAGCCGAACCGATTGCAGGTGAAATCGTAGAGCAGGAGTACCCGCATTTCATTAAGTACATGGGCTCCAAGTCCAAAATCATGGAGTTTGTCCTTCAAGGCGTAAACGAAGTCTATGAAGGAGGGGCAGTATGCGATTTGTTTGCCGGTAGCGCATCGTTGGCTGGAGCCATTCGTCAACAAGCTACTGTTTACTCAAATGATATTCAAGCCTACTCGGGAGTATTGGCGCGAACTTATCTCGGGGCATATAAGCACCCTGGTATACCGACCGCGGAACACTTGATTTCTGCGGCCCAAGAGATTGCTGATCGCCACGCTTCAACTCTTAAGGTGAAGGTCGATTACAAAAGCCTTGACTCAATTGAAAGCTTCAATGCTGCTGAGCGCAAGCAACAGAAGCTAATCCATCGAGAGTTTAACTGGCAGTGGCACTTCTTCACCAAGACCTATTCAGGGACTTGGTGGTCGGCCGAACAATGTTTGTGGATTGATGCGCTACGCGAAGTCGCGGAGACGTACAAGGATCAAGAGTGCTACTCATTGATTCTCTCTTCGTTGATGTACGCGATGGCCTACACGAGCCAAGGTACTGGTCACTACGCTCAGTATCGAGACGCCAATACAGAAAGCGGAATGAGTGACATCAGCATCTACCGTAAACGCACCTTGCAGCCCTACTTCATACGCAAGTACAACGAGGTGCTCGCAACACTGCCCGAGGCCATCCCTACGCGGCCTCACAAGGTCACTTCACTCGACTTTAAAGATTGCCTAGAGCAGTTTCCTGGTGGAACGGTATACGCGGACCCACCTTACTGCTTCGTCCACTACAGCAGGTTTTACCACGCGCTCGAAACGCTAGTCCTTTACGACAACCCTGCTGTGCAGCAGATGAAGGGCACGCATGTAAAAGGACGCTACCGAGAGACGAGACATCAATCGCCGTTCTGCATAAAAACCAAGGTCAAGCAAGCATTTCTCGACATGTTTGATGGAGTCAATCAGAGTCGATCAAGCCTCGCACTCAGCTACAGCAATACGGGCATGATCACCATCGAAGAAGTGCACCAACTTGCAAAAAAGGTCTTCGCGGGGAAACCGATTGAGGTTCTCTTGACAGACCATACCCATATGACCTTGGGTCGCCGCGATGATCGCTCTCGCGAAGTGACTGAATGCTTGATTTTGATCAAGTAATCAGATCGCGCATTGCAGATATTGAAGCTGCAAATTGAAGGTTTCCCGAAGGAACCGCAGATACTTTTCGCCTTCTTGGGTTACTGGCTTTGGACCGACAATAATCAGCTTGGCTGCACGCTTCACATCGCATTCCCAATACGCATACTCAAGTAGTTGCGGGATTGCCTGGCGAATGCACGCCTTCACGGACTCCGCCGTCTTGATCTCATAAAACCAGCGAAACTCCGCTGTTTGCACGACTAGATCGATGGCCGTACCGCTTCCTGAACTGTTCTCAGTACCTACGCAATCGGCGCCATGCTGTGCCACCAGTTCAAGATAGAGCTTCGTCTGCATCGCGTTATGCAACAGGTCAGCCTCAGCATCTGTTGTCGGTGCAGTAACCTTGACCTTGCCTTCCTTTTTTGGCGTATGCCCTTTAGTGAAGACGAACGGCTTCAGATCAAGCTTTTCATCTGCTCCCTCAAAAAAGCCCGCGTCGTCGGGAGTGAACGAAGCGACCGGGGCGAGCGCACCAGCCGATATCCACGCGCGAAACGACGCTTCATCGATTGAAAACGCTTTGTGAAATTCAAGCCGAATCAGCTCATCTTCTAGACTATTTTTCTGATCCCACTTTGCCGCTCTAAGTTTGAGCGTAAAAAGTTTCGCAGCTAGTTCGCTGAGGCCGGGTATCTTGAATAACTTTGCGAAGTCATACTCCACCTTTTGCTCAGTCGCACGCGAGCCATAGCCAAGCTCCACCAAAGTGTGTTTGAAATTGGTAAACGCCTTGTCGTCAATTACGGCCCCTTTGTCGATTCGGCCTTGGTACTTCTCCTTGCGAGCGCCCCGCTTCAACGCATAAATCAGCGACTGATGGCTAGAAACAATGGCGAGCAAAACCAGTCCATTGATCGCTTTTTCGCCTAGTTCTCTGACTTCGTCCCACAGCGCAGGAAGACGCTCACGAGCGTCAGCCGAGAAGTTCTTTAGAGCCTGTGCTCTTTCAATATTGATCCCAACAACCGAGCCGCTCAAGTGATCAAGTACATGTTCACGGTCATACGACTGCAACAAAGTCGCGATTTTGTGAGCTCCATGCTTAGTCAAAGAAACTCGAAGTATCCCGAGGTTGGTCACGTTGCAACTCCTTCCACGGAGTGCCACAGCTCCCGCCTTCGACCCCGCGCTATCTCGTGTCCGCTATTCGTCATGTTCGCCCAGGAGGCGCTGAGAACAGCACCTCAATGGAAACGTCTAGACCTATGGCAATCGCAGCGATGACAGACAACGTAGGATTGCGCACCCCACGTTCAACACCGCTTACGTAAGTACGATCAATGCCACTTCTGGCACCGAGCTCTTCCTGTGACCAACCCCGCGCCAGACGAAGTTCTCGTACGCGCTGTCCAAAAAGATGATTAACAGTTGCTCTTGTCACGGAGACACACTGTGCTTCCATGCAGACGATCGGTCTACGGACGATGAGTCACAAAGTCGCGCTCCCAGTGTTCACTACGACCGTCCTCGCTAGTAGAAGTCAATTCAGTTGAAGCAGGGTGTTTTCGTCCGACTCAGCTTGCACCGATTGAGCGGCTGTAAAGTCCCACAAACGACCTTGGAGACACCGTGAGAAAAATCAAACCTGCCGACGTCAAAACGGACTTCGTTACCTTCATCGATGAAAGGCTTGCGTACTTCGACCGAGCTGCTGGCTACCTTCCGCGCAGGGGAGCAAATACCGCCGCCGACTTGAGTGTCTTAGCTGAGACGACACTGCACTCTTCGTATGTCGCATTTGAGCGTTTCGTTTCCGATCTATTGATTGCATATATCAACCGTGATTTTTCTCAGTACCAAGCATCCTTGAAAGCTAAGATCGAAAGCTCTATCAAGGACAAGTACCAACAATTTGGCGTGGATCGGATCACGTTTTCACCGGTTAAGCACATCAAGCTAGATGATCTGGAAGAGTTGATCGACCCAACTGGTTGGAACAAGACATTCGCGTCGGTAGACCAAATGAAGAGTACGCTTCATGAGTACGTCGTCCCTGCACTAAAGACCGGAGTCACAGGGATGCAGGTGGCGGACGTCAAATTCATTGACACTATGCGTGCAGTCCGTAACTTCATTGCCCATGGGAGTAAAGGTTCCAAAAAAATCATGAACGGGTCTTTGGTAAGCGTCGCCGTCAACGCGGTTGTAAACGCTCCGCTGGCGCGTGGAGCCCATGAAATCGATGTGATCGGCTCGTACTTGAAGGCTAGACCTACGGCAGGCGCCGAACCGAGAGTAAAGATTTATATGGCCAGAATACGTGACATCGCAATGACCATGTAACGGTAGCAGGACAGGGCGAAACTGACTTAAATTGATAGCGAACTGAAGGGGGAACGAATGGCCGGATTCATTTTTAAAACACCAGATGGCTCGAGCTACAAGTTTGCCGCTCCGCCGGCACTTTTAGTCTTCGTTACCCAGGAGATTGCCGCCTGGAGTTGGCTTGGCCAGTATGGCGGTACTGCACCAACCCAATGGCTCATCGAGTCAATCGTGACGCCTTTGAATAATGCACAGAGCTACCTCGGGCAGCAACCAATTTCGGATGAAGTTGCGGAAATGGTCCGCGTGCAAGTACAACTCTATTTCGACTCGCTCCCACCCCTGCACCCAAAATCACCGCTCCGGGTAATCGTCGATAAGCTTGCGCCTACCACCCCCGCCGAAGCCATCTACATGGTCGCGACCATCGGGCAACATATGGGCAAGTGGTCAGCGTTCACTGACCAGATTGGCGCACAGTCCAGCTACGTGGCTGGAGTAGCCAAAGGCATGGCGTATTTCGAAGGCTGGAAGTCGGACGAGAAGGCCAATGCCGCGGCTGCTTCTGCAATGGAATCCGCGCGTGCCGCTGGAGAAGCTCTCACGGCGACCGGCGCCGCACGCGATCAAGCAGAGGAGATTCTCAATTTTTTCAAGGATTGGGAAGTCGGGAATCGTGAGCGTCTGACACACTTAAATGAAGCCATTCGACAGGACCACGAGCTACTCACCACTGAGCTTCGCGAATCAGTGGCTGAAACCACAAAGAACCTAGTAGAGGACTGGAAGAGGCTCACCGCGACATACGACTCCCAACTTGCGCTTCGCGCTCCAGCGACGTACTGGGGAAAGAAGCACAAGAGGCATACGAACTGGGTTTTGGGCCTGGCCGTCGGCGGGGTAGCGTGGCTCGTCGCAGGTGGACTTGCGCTGTATGTACTGGCCGAGTTTGTTTTCGGCATGACAAAGGTGAACGTGGTTCCCAGTTGGTTTCAAGTCATCTCGTTCTCTTTGGGCGCTCTAGTGTTCGTTCTCGTGCTCAGGTCGGCATTGCGTCTAATGATGAGCCATGTTCATCTTTCTCTCGACGCTGCAGAGCGCCAAACAATGATCGTTTCTTATCTCTCACTGGTCCGTAAAGGTTCGTTGAAAGAGGAGACCTTGGAGAAAGTACTGGGGGCAATCTTCAGACCCACCGGCGATGGAATCGTTAAGGACGACGGCGTTCCACTTTCCATGTTCACAGAGCTGTTCAAGACTCGATGAGCTACGGCCGCCCTGTGGTAGATTCTGTGGTATCTGAAATCCCTGCCATGCTGGTTTCCCTTTACATATCAAAGACTTGGCGGCGCCCATTGGATGCATGAACGCATCTCTCCGGCACCAAATTTCCCTTGTAGATCAAGCGGATACAAATGATCAGGCCATCCTCGTGATGGCCTTTTTCATTTTCATGACACTTTTTTCACGGCTTTCGGTAGGGAAGCCAGCTGACGCTGCTGGTACTCTTCAACGCTCTCAGAGACATGAGAGGGTGAAATGATCAGTTGCGATGAGTTCATTCGGCGAATGCGACGTCAGCCCACGTGGGGACCGAATGAAGAACGGACGGTGCGTGAGTCGTGGAGCGGGGCTGAAGACGCGGCGGTCACTGTATTCCCTTCGATCCCCGGCGTTGGCTTCTTCTCAGTGCAGAAACGCCTGGCTGCTTTTGTCGCGGTATGCCGTCACCTCGATCAACTCGTCGATTCCGGAAGCTCCTCCGAGGACGAAGCTCAGCTCGCTATGCTCATCCTGCGACTCGAAAGCAAGACATTCATGAAGGCTGCAACGATGTTCGACATACGCGGCCCCCGGTATTCAGCCTTTGACCGCGCACAGTTGCCACGCTCAGCGAACGTCTACTTGCAGGGGCTGCTTCAATATAGCTAGGCGTGAGCCTCCGCAGAATCACGATAACGACGACAACCGGAGAAGGGACATGAAACTGATAGCAGCTGCGGCCATCATTGCGGCCGCCATCCTGAGCGCTACGGCGATGACGATCTACTTCTCGCCCTATCAGACCTGCCTTCGGAACACCAAGTCGATGGAGAACTTCTCCAAAGAGGTCTTTTGTGCCCAAGTAGCGAAGACGTAACCGAGCACGTTCCGGACGGTGTCACAGCCCGATCAGACGATGTAGCAACACGGCGAGCGTGTCTAGGCCACCAATGTCGTCGTACTTGAACGGCTTGCCATTCACGTTGGTTAAATCAACCTGCGTGTAGTCGTGTGATAAGACACAGCGAACGGAGGAGCTACAAATGCCTTCCTACGCGCGGTCAACTTTGGGAGGACGCACGTGAGGTATAGCGCCGAACAAGTAGAGGACATGCGACGTGAGCATGAAGCGCTCGCGAATCGCCTTGCTGCGCTGATGATGACGGCCCTGCGCGTCCGTCAGGGGCTCGCGAATAACGAAGCCAAAAACCACCTTGCACATGGAGTGGCGCGGCGTCTGAAACTTATCGCCCGTTGCATTGAGCAGCTGTTCTTACTGCTCCCGCCTGACGCTGAGAAACCGATAGAGAGTGACAAACTGACAGACATCAACATCAATCTCCACGCGCTGCTGGTCAATGTGGCTGGCCTTCTAGATGATCTAGCGTGGGTGTTTGCGTACGAATCAGCGGAGGCAGCGAAATTTGAGGCTGACCCGTTCAGCGTTGGCTTGTTCAAGAAGCAACTGCAGGCGGTCTTGCCGCAAAAGCTAGTTGAGCATGTGAGTGGTGACACGTTTTCGACCTGGCACCGGGACTACGCAAAGAACTATCGGGATGCCGTTGCTCATCACATTCCGCCATACGTAGCCGAACGCACTTACTCCGTTGAGGATGGCCGCGCGTTTGAAGAGCTGGACAAAGCACATAACGCTCTTCTGCTTGCTCCGCATTTTGACCATGTGGAGGCTGAGCGCCTTCGAGTTGCACAGGATGCTCTTGGCCTCCCTGCCCTATTGATGACACATGCGCTCAGCGGGAAAAACCGCGCGAACCCCATCCTGTTCCACGCACAGGCAATTTGCGACGGCCTGACCATTGCTGAGCTTCTCGACATCGCACTTCGCGAACTGAAAGTCATGTTGGAACCAAAGGCCGAGATAAGACGATTCCCGCAGGCCATCTGAGCGTCGTCCGACCATCTCAGCAGGTTGTGTCTTCGACTCGGGGTTGAACCGCCCCGCGTTTTTTAGAGGCCCGCTGGCTTGAGCGGGAGAGCTTTCCATTGAATGCTCACGCAGCCAGCGCAATCTTCTCGTCGTACTGAATCAAGATTTCCGCCGGGATGCCCAGCCCCTCGTGCAACCGCCGGATCATCTCCAGCGTCAAGCGTCGCCGACGCCCCAACACTTCGTAAACACGGTTGCTCTTGCCGATCATGGGCTCCAGGTCTTTCACCGTGAGCCCTGCCTGCTCCATGCGAAAGCGGATGGCCTCGATGGGGTCTGGCGGATCGATGGGGTGGCGCCTGGACTCGTAGGCCTGGATCAGCGTGGTGAGCACGTCCAGGCGATCACCGTCAGGCGTCCCCAGCGCGGGGTCGCTCTCCATCAAGGCGGAAACCTCGCGCAGCGTTGCCTTGTAATCTGCTTCGGTGTGGATAGGTCGAATTTCCATGGTTTGCCTCCGTGGCCCTCAGGCCAGCTCAACGGTTTCAGCGTTCACTTTGTCGTATTCCGCGTGTGTGCCAACAAACTTCACGAAGACCACTTGCGTTTGATAGGCCACTGAAACGATCAACCGGTGGTCGTTGCCCTTGATGTTGAACACAACACGTTTGTTCTTTAGCACGCTGGCCGACCGGTACTGCGCCTTGATGTCGGCTGGCTGCGCCCAATGGGCCCTGGAGACTTCTGCAAACCAAGCCTTCAGCGGCTCCTCTGCATCGGGATGTCTGGACCAGTACGTTCTGAGGGTGGCAACGGCAATCACACGCATGGCGCATTTTAGTCCCATTTTGGGACCAATGGCGTTTCCTGTGCGCTACCCAAACCTCCCCGGCGAAAACGGCCGCACATCCACCCTAGGCGTCGCCCCGGTCATCATCGCCGCCAGCAGTTCGCCGGTGATGGGCCCCAGCGTGAATCCCTGATGCCCATGCCCGAAGCAGCACCACATGCCCGGGACCCCGGGCACTGCGCCAAACACAGGTTTCATGTCGGGCATGCAGGGGCGGGTGCCCATCCAGGGTTCGGGGTCCACGCGTTCGCCGAGTGGAAAGTTTTGCCGGGCGATCTTCTCGGCGGCGTTGATCTGGATGGGTGTGCGCGGTGAATCGACGTTGGCGAGTTCGGCGCCGGTGGTGAGGCGCAGGCCGTCTTTCATGGGGGCGATCACGTAGCCGTTTTCGGCGTCGATGATGGTGCTGTGCAGTGGGCGCTCGGGCAGGCGCGCGTAGTGCATGTGGTAGCCGCGTTTGGGGATCACGGGTGCGGTGTAGCCGAAGCGCGCGGTGAGCTGCGTGGTCCAGG
>LNFM01013217.1_pt1 | contig 10589 bp, 8 predicted proteins | sample 596031 | NCBI WGS metagenome assembly LNFM01 (sample SAMN04254537, study PRJNA301005) | activated carbon metagenome | isolation source: dual media filters at the Ann Arbor, Michigan drinking water treatment plant | place: USA: Ann Arbor | reverse complement strand
TCGTGGTCTTCACTTGGCCACCTTCACGATCCGCGAGTTGAGGCTGTCCATGACGTAGAGGTTGCCGTCGGGATCGAACGCGATGCCGAACGGGCGGCGCAGCTGGGTCTCGGTGGCCGCGAGGCCCTCCTCGTCGTCGAGGCCGAGCTTGCCGGTGCCGACGACGGTGCGGATGTCGAACGTGTCCAGATCGATCGCGCGGACCTTGCCGTTGTCGGTGTCGGCGAAGTAGAGGTCGCCGTCGGGGCCGATCTCGAGGTCGCGCGGCGCGCTGAGCTGGGCCTGGATCGCCGGCCCGCCGTCGCCGGCGTCGCCGGCCACGCCGTTGCCCGCGAAGCCGCTGATCAGGCCGGACCCGAGATCCATCACCCGGATCACGTGCTGCTCGGTGTCGGAGATGTACAGCTTGCCGTCGTGGTAGACGAGGCCGCCGCTGGGGTTGGGGTTGGAGCCGCGGGCCCACGAGAACTGGGCCTCGAGCGCGGGCCCGCCGTCGCCGGCATAGCCGAGCATCCCGTCGCCCGCGATGCTGCTGATCACCCCGTCGGGGCCGATCTGCCGCACGCGGCCGTTGCCCTGATCGATGAGGTAGATGTTACCGGACTCGTCCTGGGTCGCGTCGTTGATCTGCCGGAACAGCGAGCCCATCGCCGCCGGCCCGCCGTCGCCGGCGAACCCGGCCCCGCCGCCGCACATCACCTTCACGTAGCCGGTGTCGGCGTCGACATCGAGCAGCTTGTGGTTGTGCCACGCGACGAGCGTGACGTGGCCGTCGGCGCCCGGGATCAGGTTGGTCGGGTGGTTGAGCAGCCAGTCCTTGCCCTCGGCGCCCTCGGGCGGGATCCCGGTGAACGGGCCGTCGCCGGGGAACACGGGATCGACGGAGCCCACCATCGTCTCGACGGTGTCGTCCTCGAGCACGCGGCGGACGAGGAAGTTGTTGAAGTCGGTGAACCACGCGGTGCCGTCGGGGAGGAACAGCAGGTCCTGGGGCTGGTTGACGAACGTCGCGAGGCGATGCTCGCCGTCGCCGTTGTAGCCCTCTTCGCCCTTGCGTCCGAGCCACGTGCACGCCTCGCCCGAGGCGATCGACTTGCAGGCGTCCACGTAGTCCGCGTCGTCACCGCTGTCGCAGGCGGGGCCGAGGATGAGCGGCAGGAGCAAGGCGGCCCCGATCGCGTGTCGTTGTTTCGTCATGTCAATGCACTCCCTCGGGCACGGGCGTGCCCCGATGAATCATCACACCGTCGGTCAATGGTGGCGTGAGGGTTTGTCCGCCGACGGCCCAGAGGCCACCGTCGTCGTCGACCCACGCGCCGTGGAGGTTCTCGCGGACGAGCAGGCCGGGATCCTCGGGCGCCCAGCCGCCCGCGTCGCGGACATACACGCTGCCCGACATGCCGACCGCCAGCCCGAGGCCATCGTCGCCGAGGCTCACGCCGGCGAGGCCCATCGGCGGCGGCTCGGGCGTCACGTTGCGCCACGTCGTGCCGTCGCCCTCGACGATGATGCCCGTCGCGAGGCCGCCGACGGCCGCGTACAGGCCGTCCTTGGTGTAGACCGTGAACAGCGACGAGCCCACGCCGGTGTCGCCGGTCGAGAGCGCGGTGCCGTCCCAGTGCAGCGCCACGCCGTTGCTGCCGACGAGCCACACGTCGTTCGCAGCGGTGCCGAACGCCTTCCAGATCGCGGCGTTGGTGGGGACGTCCGCGGGCAGCGACGCCTCGGGGACCCACGCGTCGCCGACCAGGCGCCACGCGAAGCCGCCGCTCGCATCGGACTCGCCGCCGACGGCCCAGAGATCGTCGGGGCTCGCGCCCCAGATGCCGTAGATCGTGCCGGTCGACGGCGTGTCCATCACGGTGAAGGTGTCGCCGTCGCGCCGCACGATCACGCCGCCGTCGCCGCCCATGTAGATCGGGCCGTCGGCGAAGCCGAACACCCACCACAGATCGCCCTGGGTGAGGCCGGTGTCGTGGCGCGTCCATGCCTCGCCGTCGAAGTGCAGGACCTGGGGCCCAGCGCCATTGCGGGCGTCGGCGCCGACCGTCCACACATCCGTCGCAGAGGTGCCCCAGACCGAGAGCAGCGCGCCCGGGAGCTCGGCGTGCACGCGCTGCCACGCGTCGCCCGTCGTCTCTTCGCCACTGTCACAGCCCACGGCGAAGGCCACGAGCGCCGCACCCACCCACTTCGACACCCCACGAGCAATAGCACCGCGGCCGCGGGCGGACAAGCGATCGGCGCCACGCGGAAACGGTCGCGACGTCGGTGTCGTGACACGGGGCGAGCGGATGATGTTCGCGATGGATCCCCGGGTTCGAACGACGACAAAGGCGATGGGCGATCACGGCGGCGCGGGGCCGGCCTCGGCCTCGAGCGCCGCGGCCTCGGCCGGGCGGCCCTGCTGGCGGCGGAGCTTCGCGAGGTCGCGCAGCGCGTCCGCGACGTCGGTCGGCGCGGCATCGGGGGCGCGGCGCAGGATCTCGACCTGCTCGAGCAGCGTGGCCTCGGCGGCGTCGAGGCGCCCCGCGGCGGCCTCGGCCTTGCCGCGCCCCTCGAGTGCGAGGGCGCGCAGCCGCGCATCGGGGCCGTGGGCCGCCCGGACGATCGCCTCGGCGCGATCGAACAGGGCGATCGCGGCGTCGTACCGACCCTGGGTGATCCGCACCCGGCCGAGGCCGATGATCGCGACGACCTGCTCGGGGTGATCGGGTGGATAGAGCCGCCCGATCATCGCGAGGGCGCGCTCGAACTTCTGCTCGGCGGCGTCGTGGATCCCCCGCTCGAAGTAGTCGAGGCCCAGATTGCCGATTGCGGTCGCGGTGCCGAGCGAGTCGCCGCCGGCCTCGAGGCTCGCGAGCGCGCGCTCGGTCATCGCGAGCGCCTCGTCGTCGCGGCCGGCGTGATCCAGCGCCACCGCGAGGTTGATCCGCGCGTACGCGACCCGCGGTGCGTCGTCGCCCATCGCCAGGCGCAGGCCCTCGACCACCGCGGTGAACATCTCGACCGCGCGCTCGTACTCGCCGGCGGCGTCGAAGATCATCGCCAGCAGCCCGCGCATGCGCGACAGATGCGGGTGATCGTGGCCGAGGATCGGCTCGAGCCGCGCGATCGTGGGCTCGAGCTCGGCCCGCGCGCGCGCGACCTGACCGCGGTCTTGGTGGAGCTTGGCGATGCTGGCGTGGATCGTCCCCTCGACGACGACCAGGTTCGGATCGTCGCCGACGATCGCGAGCGCGCGGGCGTAGGCGTGCAGCGCGTCGTCGTAGCGCGCCGCGGTGTTCTGTGCCGCGCCGATGCCGTGCTCGAGCTGCACGAGATCGATCCGCGGCGCATCGGGGCGGCGGGCCAGCTCGGCGCGGGCGAGCTCGCCCCAGCGCAGGGCCTCGTCGATCGTCACCGCCTGGCGACCCGCGTTCCACAGCAGCGCGATGGCGGCCTCGCTCGCCGCCTCGTCGTGGCCGAGCTCGAGCGCGAGCCACACGGCCTCCTCGAGCAGGGCGCGCGCCTGCGGCTCCTCACCCACGCGCTGGTGCGCAGTGCCGGCGAACGTCAGGGCCTCGGCGATCAGCGGCGGGTGCTCGAGCGCGCGGGCCTCGACGACGAGGCCCTCGCCGAGCACGATCGCGTCCCGGTAGCGACCCGCGTCGATCATCGCGCGGCCGCGGGCGAGCTCGGCGCGGACGTCCTCGACGCGCGCGCGCACCTCCGGATCGTCCGGCAGCTCGATCGCGCTGGCGAGCGCGACCGGATCGCCGCACGGCGCGACGGGCCGGAGTTGGCCGAGCAGCTCGAAGGTGTGCTCGACGGTGCTCGCGGGCGCGCCGTCGAGCGCCTCGGTCACCGCGACGAGGCCGCGGCGTCGCGCCTGCAGGCACGCATGGCGGCGATCGAGCAGGGGATCGGCGGTGCGCCCGAGCTCGCACGTCTGGCGGTGCATCGCGAGCCACTGCCCGCTCCAATCGTCGAGCCGCGCGCTCGCGTGGGTCCACGCCTGCTGCGCCCACGGATGCGGGCTGCCGGCGAACGCGTCGGCCAGGGCTGCGCGGCGCGGACGATCCCACACGCCGTCGAGGGCCCGCTCGGCGTCGTCGCACGGGCCGGGCCGCGTCACCGCGAACACGAGCGCGCCGGCGCCGGCCAACGCGAGCATCGCCGCGCGTCGCCACCGTCGGCGCGCACGCTCGGGATCGCGGGCGAGCGCGTCGCACAGCGCGGCCATCGACGGGAACCTTGCCGCGGGATCGGGCGCGAGGCCGCGGGCGACGATGGGCCACAGGTGCGCGGGCACGCGGCGCGTCGTGCTCGGCGGTCGAGGCCCGGCGCGCTTGGCCGCGAGCATCCGCCGCGCTTCGACCCGATACGGCCGCTCGCCCCACAGCGCCTCCACCAGCGCCACGCAGAACGCGAACTGATCCGCGGCCGGCCCGGCCTCGCCCGCGGCGTGCTGCTCGGGGGCCATGTACGCCGGCGTGCCGACGACGTGGCCCTCGGCGGTCACGGCGGTGCGCGCCAGATCGTGGCCCTCGATCCCGTGGCCGTCGAGGAGCGGCGGCGCGAGCTCGACGCTGGCGCGGGCGATGCCGAAGTCCCCGATCCTCGCCCGACCGTCGGCGCCGACGAGGATGTTCGCCGGCTTCACGTCGCGGTGCACCAGCCCCGCGGCGTGCACACACTCGAGCCCGCGCCCGACCGCGAGGAACACCTCGAGGACCTCGCGCCACGGTCGGTCGCCCTCGCGCAGCCACCGCTGGAGATCGACGCCGCGCACGAACTCCATCGCCACGTACAGCAGCGCGCCGTGCAGGCCGACCTCGTAGACGCCGACGACGTTGGGGTGCGAGATGCGGGCGAGCGCGCGGGCCTCGGCGACCAGGCGCCCGCGTGCCAGCTCGAGCGCCTCTGCGCCGACGCTCGCGCGCGGACGCACCACCTTGATCGCCACCTCGCGATCGAGCGCCGAATCATAGGCGCGCAGCACCACGCCCATGGCACCCTCGCCGAGCGGCTCGAGCACCGTGTACTTGCCGATGCGATCGCCCGCGACGGGCACGCGCGCCGCGGCGTCCTGTTGGGCCTCCTCGGTGCGCTCGGAGTCGTGATCGCGCGAGGTCACGCGTCAGCCGGCCACCTGATCCCGCGGCGCGGCGAGGACGTCGTCGTAGGTGGCGACGCGGCGGGCGGGTTCGGACGGCATCGGCCGACCATGGTAGCGCGCCGGTGCGTCGCTGGCATCCCGCGCGCGCGCGCGGCCTACCCGTCGGCGTAGGGGGCGAACTTCTCGGTGCTCTTGCGGCCGCGGTTGAGCTGCGCGAGCTCGTCGGCGCCGTAGGCATCGGGGGTGCCCTTGGGCAGGTGCTTGCGGACGAAGTCGACGATCGTGGTGCGGGCCCGCGCGGCGGCGTCCAGACGCACGGTGTCGAGCTTGCTGGCCTCGACGTCCTCGAAGCCAGGCACCGTGACGCGCATGCGCTCGTCGCAATCGTCCCAGCGCTCGAAGAGGATCTTGCGGCGGGCGAGCGCGGGGCGATCGGGCGCGCCCCAGACGTCGAGCAGCTCGCGGTACATGGACTTGATCCGCGTCTCGATGTTGTGCTCGGCGAACTTCACCGCGATCGCGAGGCGCAGCTCGTAGGTGCGTCGCAGCAGCTCGGCCTTGTCGTGGGCCCACAGCTCGTTCTGCTTGCGGGCCTTGGTCACCACCGAGTAGAGATCGGGCATCTTGACCGCGGTGCCGGTGACCTTGCCGATGTGATCCTTGAACCGCACGCGGCCGTCGGGCAGCAGCTTGGCGGTGAAGTGGCCGGCGGGCTCGCGGTAGGCGTAGTTGCCCTTCTTGTCGCGGACGAAGCCGGCGTCCTCGAGCGTTCGGGGCGGCGTGTCGCGGCCACCACCGCCGCCGGGACCGGGGCGCGACGGGGCGGCCGGTCCGCTCGGCTTGGGCGCCGTGACGACGCCGTCGCCGAGCTCGCGGATCGCCGACGCGCCGAGCCGTGGGCTCGTGACGATGCCGGGCGCGGACACGTGGGGGACGCCCTGCAGCGCGATCGCACCGGGGGCCGGGCTCGGCGTCGGATCGGGTGCGACCGGTGGCGCGACGGGAGGCGTCGGCGTGCTCGCGGCAGGTGGCGGCGTAATCGGCTCGCTCGGTGCCGGACCGTCGCTGCGGGGCTTGGGGCGCGCGGGCGTCGGACTCGCGATCGGCTCCGGGGCCACGGTCGGCTCGGCCGGTGGGCCTGCGGCGTCGGTCGTGGTCGGCGTCGCGGGCGTCGCGATGTCGGTGGGACGCGGGGCGGCGGTGATCGCCGCGGGCTCCCACACGACGAACTCGATCGGTTCGTACGCGGACTCGTCCGGCGTCGCGGCGCGCTCGTTCGGCAGGGCCGAGAGCGTCGCGAACAGCCCGCCGTGCAGCGCGATCGATCCCACCGCGATCGCGGCGCGCCGGCGCGTCGAACCCCAGGGGCGCATCGCCGGAAAGGGTAACCTCAGCCCGCGCCGCGTGCTGCGGGTCAGGGATGGGCGCGGGCCGCGGTCATCGCAGGAGGATCCACGCCACGTCGCCGAGCAGCCCGAGGACCGTCAGGCCGCCCACGGCGAAGGCGATCGTGCGCCAGGGCTGGATCTCGCGCAGGTACACGAAGGAATGGAACAGGCGGCTGGCGACGAACACGCCGAACAGCACCTTCGCAGGGCCCGCCGATCCCCCGACCAGCACGTAGAGCAATCCGAGGATCGCGAAGGGCACGAACATCGCCATCGCGTTGGCGTGGGCTCGCAGGATCCGGGCGACCTCGGGCGGATCGGCGGTCACCACCGCCGCGCCCTTGGCCACCGTGCGCGTGTCCTCGGGATTCATCACGGTCTTCGAGCGCCCGCGCGCGGCCCCGCTGCGGGCCCAGAGGAACAGGAGGTTGCCGCTCAGCACCAGGCAGCTGATGGCGTAGGCGACGAAGGTGGGGTTCTCGGTCCAGTTCGGCATGTCGGGCTCCGTGCCCATGGGGCGAACGGGAGGCCGGCCATTCGACAGGAGGCCGAAAATTCTCTTCGCGGCCCAGGGACCGGGCGGATCAGCACGCTCCGCAGGAGAAGACGCCCTGCCCGCATTCGGTCGCGGGCAGGCTGGCGTCGTCGCCCACGCAGGTCACCTGGCAGGCCCCGACGCGGGCGCACACCACGGTGCCGCTGATCATCTCGACCTCGCAGGTCCCGGCGTCGCTGCACTCGACGTGGCAGTCCTCGCCGCACGCGACGTCGCATCGGCTGGCGCGCTGACAGTCGATCGCGCAGGCGTCGTCGCAGCCGAGCGAGCACTGCGAGACATCGGCGCACTCGAGCGTGCAGTCGTCCGGGCACGCGGCGTCGCAGACATCGAGGCGGTGGCACGCGCCGAAGCACCCGTCGACCCCGCACTCGAAGCCGCACGCGTCGGCGTCCTCGCACACGCAGGTGTCACCCCGGCACGGTCCGTCGTCGTGGCAGCCGTGACAGGCCGGCGCTGCGCCCCACCCGAGCAGCAGGCCGAGCGCGACGGCGCGGGCGAGGTGACGTGGGGCCGGGGATCGCTGCGCGTTCGGCGGGAGCACGCACCACCGTGGCCGCGGGCCGACGCGGATGGATGAAAATTCCCCGGCGGCCGCCCGCGAGTGAGGGGGCTCACCGCGATCGGGGCCCGCGGGCATGATCGATGGGACGCCGTCGCGCCTCCCCTTTGGCCACGATGCCCCACCCGATGAACGTGCCCACGCCGAACCCCTCGATCTCGAACCGCGCCCGCGGTGTGCTGCTCACCCTCGCCGTGCTCGCGTGCGCGTGCGACAGCGGCGGCGAAGCGGCCAAGCCCGCCGCCGAGGCCCCCGCACCGCCGCCGGCCGCCGCGTCGAACGGCGCGCCCGTCGTCTTCGAGGTGACCAAGTTCACCGCGGGCGCCAAGTTCGACGGCAAGGTCGCGGTCAAGGGCTACAACTTCACCGACAAGACCATCGCGGGCTACTCGCTCGCGGCGCGCTTCACCGACGCCAAGGGCACCGCGCTGAAGGTCGGCGTCGGCACGCCGTTCGAGGACGCCGTGGCGTGGACCTCGATGTCGGGCAAGAAGTTCGCGTGCAACCCGAAGAGCTGGTGCACCTTCGAGATCGGCGGCATCGAGGTGCCGGCAGACACCGCCAAGGCCGAGGTCGCGCTGACCTCCGCGCGCGCCCTCGCGGCCGATGGGCTCAACTTCGAGGAGCCGGACGTGTGGACGAGCAAGGACGGGATGGGCAAGTGGCCCTCTGATCTGAAGTGATCCCGCCGCCGCGCGTCGGCCCAGCGCGGTCGCTGCGGCGCGCATGCCTCGGGTCCGCACCGCTTGCGCGCCGCGTCCGGCCGGTTTTCACCGATGCATGGGCGGCGCGCATGAAGACGATCATCGAGCCGTTCCGCATCAAGTCGGTCGAACCCATCCGCATGACGACGCCCGACGAGCGCGCGCGCCTGCTGGCCGAGGCCCACCACAACCCGTTCGCGCTGCACTCCGAGGACGTGGTCATCGACCTGCTCACCGACTCGGGCACGGCGGCCATGAGCGCCAAGCAGTGGGCGGCGGTGATGCAGGGCGACGAGAGCTACGCCGGCTCGCCGTCGTTCGATCGGTTCGCCGCCGCGGTCCGACACCTCATGCCGTTCCGGCACGTGATCCCGACGCACCAGGGGCGCGCGGCCGAGGCGATCCTGTTCCACCTGCTCGGCGGGCCCGGCCGCATCGTGCCGTCGAACACGCACTTCGACACGACCCGCGGCAACATCGAGGCCACGGGCGCCGAGGCGGTCGACCTCGTCATCCCCGAGGGCCGCGACCCCGCGCTGGTGCACCCGTTCAAGGGCAACATGGATCTCGGGCGACTCGCCGCGCTGCTGGCCGAGCACGCCGACGCGATCCCGTGCGTGATGCTCACCGTCACGAACAACGCCGGCGGTGGCCAGCCGGTGAGCCTCGCCAACATCCGCGCGGTCGCCGAGCTGGCCCACCGGCACGGCAAGCCGCTGTACATCGACGCCTGTCGCTTCGCCGAGAACGCGTGGTTCATCAAGCAGCGCGAGGCGGGCCAGCACGATCGCGGCGTCGTCGACATCGTCCGCGACATGTTCGCGCTGGCCGACGGCATGACGATGAGCGCGAAGAAGGACGCGTTCGCCAACATCGGCGGCTGGCTGGCGCTGGACGACGACGAGCTGGCCGCGCGGGCGCGCACGCGGCTGATCCAGACCGAGGGCTTCCCGACGTACGGCGGGCTCGCTGGCCGCGACCTCGACGCGATCGCGCAGGGCCTGGTCGAGATCGTCGACGAGGACTACCTCGCCTATCGCATCCGCACCAACGAGTACATCGGCGAGCGGCTGATGGCGCTGGGCGTGCCGATCGTGCGGCCGACCGGCGGCCACGCGGTGTTCGTCGACGCGCGCGCGTGGCTGCCCCACATCCCGCCGCTCGCCTATCCGGGGCAGGCCCTCGTGTGCGCGCTCTACCAGCGCGGGGGGATCCGGGCCTGCGAGATCGGCACGGTCATGTTCGGGCGCCACCCCGACGGCACCGAGACGCCCGCGGCGATGGACCTCGTGCGCCTCGCGATGCCGCGTCGCGTGTACACGCAATCCCACGCCGACTACGTGGTCGAGACCTTCGCCGAGGTCGCGGCCGACAAGGATCGGCTGCCGCGCTACCGCATCGTCTGGGAGCCGCCGACGATGCGGCACTTCACCGCCCGGTTCGCGCCGGTGGATGCGTGAGCAGGCGCGGACCACGTCGAGAAAACCGTGGGTGGGAGTTTCGCTGGAAAAACGAGCCTCGGCAGGGATCTTTCCGGGTCGTCCGGCGACTACCCCCCAAGGAGGCCAGCCATGACGGGGTCGAGTGGTCGAGTGGGACGGCGCGCGGTGTTGTTGTGCAGCGCATGGATCGGCTGCAATTCGGGTGGCGAGCACGCCGATGGCGGTGGATCCCACGGCGGAACGGAGGAGAGCACATCGATCGCGGAGACGGGCGGCACGGGCTCGGACGACCCTTCGAGCGCCGACACCGGCGACGGCAGTTGTGCCACGCACGAGGCGTGCGGCCCGGGCACGTACTGCGAGGTGGGGGTGGGCTGCGTCGCAGCCTCGCCCGTCGAGATGTGCCAAGGCGCCGCACACCTCGCGCTCTACGACAACGTACTGCCGCAGATGTCGTCGCCGACCGTGCTCGAGACCGTCTTCGGCGACGGGATCGGGTCCGAAGATCTCGCGGGCGCGTTCGGCGACGTCCTCGCGGTCGTCGGAGGCAGTGGAATCTACGTCGCGCAGCTGAGCGGGCCTGTCGTCGCGATCACGTCCGCAAGGACCGGCGGTCGATTGGGCAGCGACGTCGTTGCCGTCACCGAGAACACGACCGGCTACGAGATCCATCGCTGGGACTGGAGCGCCATGCCACCCGCCGAACGCAGCGTACGCATGCTCGACGGCGCGGTGCCATGGTCGATCTCTCCCACTTCCTTCTTCGGTGTCGAAGATCTCGTGCTCGCGAGCAGTGACGGGCTCGTCGTGTTGCCCGACGATGGCAGCGACGCGGT
>LNFM01013215.1_pt1 | contig 10591 bp, 9 predicted proteins | sample 596031 | NCBI WGS metagenome assembly LNFM01 (sample SAMN04254537, study PRJNA301005) | activated carbon metagenome | isolation source: dual media filters at the Ann Arbor, Michigan drinking water treatment plant | place: USA: Ann Arbor | reverse complement strand
TCATTCGGTCTGGTGCGCATAACTACGGCATCCCGGCCGGCAAGATCATGACCTTTCGGAAGCTCGGGATCGAATTGCTCTACCGTGTGGGCGCTCCCGTCACGTTACCATCGGGCTTCGACGCGTCCAGAGAAGTCGTAGTCGACGCGTTGCAAGCCCAGATCGACACGGGTCGCATCAGCCAGGAGTATTCCTGCGTCCTCGTTGACGAGGCACAGGACTTCCTCCCCGGAGAGATCGCGATACTGCGCACACTGGGCGAACGATTCTTCGGAGTTGCCGACTCTCGCCAGAAGATCTACAAAGGCCAGGACTCCATCAAGAAGATCGAGAAAGAAATCAACACAGTGAAACTGCCCTTTCACTACAGGAACGGCCACAAGATCTGTACCGTCGCGGATGGCTTAGCCAAGGAGGTCACGGGTGAGCCGACGTTGCTCGCAACCTCCAAGTATCCCGAAGCCAAACTGGAGTCCACCGTCGAGTGCATCCCGTTCACCACGCTGGACGAACAGTGCGACGAACTCATCGAACGACTCGATACCCAAATCAAAGCCTACCCCGGTGAACTCATCGGGATCGCCTGCCCGCGAGGCGAGGACCTGCTGCCCGTTGTCGAACGGCTACGGAATTCCGAGTTCGCACACCAGCTCATGGTGCAGACCTCCGACGATGGGTACGAAGCGTTCGACCCCGACAAGAGCGTCTGTGTATCCAAGCTCCACAGTTCTAAGGGCCTTGAATTCCGGGCGTTTCACATCTTGGCAGCGGAGGGACTGAAGAAGTTCCCATTGCAGCGCGAGCTCACGTTCATGGGTGTGACCCGCGCCAAGACGTCACTCTGCATTTACCATAGTGCCGACCTGCCGTCGTACCTTGAAGGAGCGCTCTCGAAACTCAACCCTGATACGCCGATTGTCGGGCTCGACGATCTGCTCGAAGCGGATGATGAGGAGGGCGAAGACTAACATGTGGGCTCTTCCAGCAGACCGAACACTCCTCCTCGACATTTTTAGTCGACAGTCGCCACCCCCTCTGCACCTGACCGGGTTCGTCGATCCCAAGCGCGACCACATTCAGCTAAGCGACGAACTCCTGCTGCTGTGGGCGAGCGAAACCAAACCCGTCCCCGCGCCTCAGTCAGGTGAGTATCTCCCGGATGCGATCGTCGTCCACTCGAAGCAAATGCGGGAGTTCCTCGCGTGGATCACGACCGTGGCAGGCGGCTACCGACCCTTCACCGCGTTCATCAGAATCATCGACCCGCAATACCTGCAGCACGCCATCGAGCCCAAGGGACCAAGTCTTGGTGCATTCGAGAACGCTGTCGCGGGCCTCATCATTGCCGAGGCCCTCACCCTCGCCGGACCACAACGATCACTCTCGGCACTCTCCCTCCTGCCGTGCGAAAGCACGTACTCCTATTCATTCGCTCGTGCATTGGCGCTGGGGTACGCGCGCGACGGCGATGATCCTATCGCTGCACCGTTCGGACTCGCCAGAAAACTGACGCGGCAGCCCGCCCGCAAGTTGAGCGACGAACTCCTGTCCACGATACTCAAAGTCCTGTCAGGCCTCGCGAGTGATACGAAAACTTCCCACCACCGCGGCGACATCTCACCATTCATCTGGGAAACCTGCAGGGAGCTACAGTTCGAGCGAGAGGTGACGCGGAGTTGGCGGTTGCTCCCAGACGTCGGAGCGCTTCCCAATCAACTGTTAGCTGAGCTGCGTGGCCCACGTGAGCAACGCGTCCGAGCCTTTGAACGAATCCTTAAAAGCCCGAATCGATTGGACCTGCTGACCTCGTCATTCCTCGCAGGCCTACTCGCAGACCAAATCAGCCCCGGCAGCTTCGAGCACGTTGACCTGCTGCTACCGTACCTCCACCAATTCCCAACAGCCCTGATCTGGTACGGGCTGTGCGCAGGACTCCACCCTGACTCAGAGGTCCAGCAGGTAGGGAGCTGTCTCGGACGGCGTCTTGTCCGCGACCTCCTGTCCTCCGACCCGATACTCTCACGCCCAAAGTACGATATCGCGGTGAGCGAGCTTGAGGTCCACCTTGATCGCGAGGAACCGTTGGAGTTCCGAACGGCAAGCCAGAACCACATCGCCGTCGAACTCCTCCCCAGCGTGCCCGCCTACATGAAATGGCCCGTCACGCAGGCAACAGAAAGCGTCTCCACACCATACAAAGGAGCGGGGAGCGGTGCACGACAGGTTGAGTTGCCGCTGAACACGCCGTACACGGATTCAAGCACGGGCCTTCTTTCGGCCGACCGGCACTATGCGATTCAGGATTTAGAGCGAGCAGTAGAGCGCGTCAAGCAGATCCTCAAGGAGCCCGCGCAGAATGCCCCTGACAAAGGGGACTACAAACGACGCGGCAAGAAACACTGATACTCAGGCCGGGCCGCCCAGTTCGTTCGAGATCTCCCCCCAGCCACGCTTTCACCAAGTGGAGGCCATCACGCTCGGACGAGTCTACAGTGACACTGGTGGTGGGCGGCGTCTGCTCAAGAATTTCCTCGGAAGGCCCACCAAGCCAGTCTGTCTTTTGTTCTTCGAGCCTACGGGACTTTACGTGCGCTTGTGGAAATCTCGGTTTTCCACGGGACTATAGGTGCTCTCGGGCTGGGCTGTTCACGGGACTTTGCGTGCGGCATTCCGGGACTTTGCGTGCGCACTCTTCTTCCTATAGAGCCTGTAGGAAATGCCAGTAGTCGGCAGACGTAACGCTGTTGAAATGTTGAAAGTCTGATCTGAGTCTGACCGCGCCGCCCGAGGGCGGGAAAAAAGAGGGGGACAGCCTGCCAAATACAGATTTTGCCATCTAAGTAGCACAATTGATGTCACTCGATTCGGAGCTGAAGCATCTATCAGGAATCGCGGCGAAAGCCGCTCGGAGGACAGAGATGCGTGTGTGCCTACTTGTTTTCATGGTACTTCTCCCTTCTGTGGTCGAGGCGCAAGGCCCGGCTGAAGCGTTGGCGAAGGCTGATCGATTGGCAGATCTTCGGGCGTGGACCCGCGCCGAACCGTTGTTCATTGAGGCCGAAAAAGGGTTCACCCAGGCCGGCGACGCCCGCAATGCATTGCTTGCCAAGCTCGGCCGCATTCGCGGTGAGTTGCCTCGCCGCTCGATCACCGAAGTGTCTCAAGAGTTGGCTGGCATTCTGGAATTGCCATTGGCGGCGACCGACGACCGAATCCGGCTGAGATGCCTGGTGATCAAGGGAGAGACCGACGAGGACTACGATGCGCTGCTGGCCGAAGAGGACTGGCGCGAGGCGCTTGAAGTCGCCAAACGTTTGAACGATCCGCTATGGGTGAATCGGGCCAATGGCGAACTGGGCCTAGTCGCCGCGTTACAAGGGAAAACCAGTGAAGGGCTGTTTCTGCTCGCCAGTGCACTGAAGAAAGCGGAGGAAGCTAAGGATCTCTCTTCCGTCGTTCGTTGGCTGAGCATTATCGGGAACGGCTTCAATCAATTTGGCCGGCCGGAGGAGGCGCTCAAGTATTTTGATCGAGCGCTGGCCGCTGGCAGTGGCGTGGAAGAGTTGCGCTACCCACTGATGGCCTATTCCGGCAAGGTTAGTGCACTTTCGAAGCTTGGGAGAACGAAAGAAGCGAGAGAGCTCCTGGCAGTAACGATTGCAGTGGCACGAGAGCGAGAGAGCTTGGGCTATCAAGCCGAACTTCTCCGCGAGGATGCACTTCTGGCTGAAGGCGCGGGACTGAGAGAAGAAGCGGTTGCGAAGCTCTTGCAGGCGCTGGGGTTCGCTCGAAGCGCCTCGGCCAACCGAATCATCGCTCAGATTTATCTCGACTTGGGACGGCTGCAAATAGCGCTTGGCCGAAAGAAGGAAGCCGCCAATTCGTTTAGCGCCGGGGTGGAAGTCGCTAGAGCGATGCGCGAGCGCCTTCTGACACCGCGGCTGCTTGCCAAGTTCGCCGAGAGTGAGCGAGGACAAGGCCGCATTGAAGAGGCGCGGGCGCTATTACAGGAGGCGAGCGAAGTCACTGAAGGACTGTTGGCTGGCGTATGGAGCCCCTGGGTCAAGTCCCGGCTTGTCGGAGTAATGGACGAGGTATTTCTTGCGCGAGTTCGAGTGGAACTTAGCATGGGGTCCAGCCCGGAGCGTCTCCTCCCCATCATCGAGCAGGCCCGCGGGCGCGCCGTCACAGATTTATTGATGGGAAGAGGCCAAGGCGAAAAGGCCAAGACGATAGCCGCGAAGGAGGGAGAGCGCCGCATTTCGGCTTTGCAATCTAAGCTGTGGTCAGCGAAGAGTCCCGCTGCCAGGCAAAAGCTGCTCGACCAGATCTTTCGGGCGGAGTCGGACATGATGGCCGTGTCGATGCAAGCTGATCGCGACCGGCAATTCCAAGGTAAGCGAGACCTGCTTCGGCTGGCGCAACTTCGACAAACATTAGGGCGGGACGAGATGCTCCTGGAGTATGTCTTGGACGACCCCACGTCGGTGCTTCTCGTGGTAACGCGCGAAGGGGCTTCTATACAGAAACTCCCGAATCGAACGCAGTTGAAGAAGAGCATGGATGATGCTTGGAAGGCAATCCAGTCCGGTCAGGAAATTGCCGGAGCCAGCCAACTTTCCGAATTGGTTCGCGTTCCCGGCATGGAAACCAAGACGCGGCTTGTAGTCGTTGCTGACGGTGAGCTAAATCGACTGCCCTTTGAAGTGCTCACGAGTGCGGCAGGGTCCAAGCTGCTGCAAACCCATGCAATTTCTTATTCGCCTTCAGCAACCGCTCTCTACCTCATCAGGCGTCAGACGCAACCGGCGTTGGGCAAAGCGGTGCTCGCAATAGCCGCATCGCCAGAGTCCCGACAGATTTCGGCCAAGGCTGAGTTCGGGAAAGTGGCGCGAGGAATCTACGATGTCGATGGGGCAACCTTGCCAAGTTTGCCGGCCGCGAATGCGGAAGCCCAACTTACCGTCGACACCCTGGCAAATGCCGGCAACCGCCTTCTTGTAGGAGGGCAAGCGACTGAATCGGCGATCAAGGCGCTCCCATTACGAGACTTTGCGGTGGCCCATTTCGCCGCACACGGATTGCTGAGTTCTAGCTTCCCCGAGCGGTCCGCACTGGCCTTGAGGCCGGAAGGTCAGGATGACGGGTTCCTCCAGGCTAGAGAGGTGCTGGAGTTGCGATTGCGGGCCAAGCTTGTGACGTTGTCTGCCTGCAATACCGGTAGCGGAAAGCTGTTTGGGCAAGACGGCGTCTCTAGCTTGGTTCGGCCCTTTCTCGCATCTGGAGCGCGCGCGGTTGTCGCCAATCTTTGGACCGCCGACGATACCTTCAGTCTGGCCCTGATGAAGGAGTTCTATCAGGAGCTCTCGCGGGGAAAGGCCAAGGCTGTTGCATTGCAGCAGGCGAAGCTTACGATGATTCGGAAATACGGAAAAGCGGCAACTCCCAAGCTTTGGAGCGGATTCATCTTGTTCGGGGAAGGGTCCGAGCCCGTGATGACAAACAAATAGGAGCCATGGCCAATGACATCGCTTAATGAAGCACAGCGTCGAGAGATTTTCGAGAAGGTCGTTGCGACGACAGCAGCCAAGTTCGCAGATCCGAATATGAATGGCGTCGATTGGGCTCGTGTCGCGAAGGAGGCTGAAGGGTCGATTGTTTCAAGCGCCGATCTTGACGGATTCGAACGGAGAGTCAACGAAATGCTCCAGCGCCTTGGCACGAGTCACATTGGGTTCTTTCAGGGAGTTCGCCCGAAAAGTCCCGGCCGCATTGCTATCGCCGCCACTTTCCTGAAAGCTGAAACGAGCGACGGAATGCGTTGGATGTTCCAGGACGTCCATCCCGGAGGACTATCGGCAAACGCGGGAATCGAGCCAGGTGACGTGCTTCTCCAGTTGAACAACCAAGAGATTGTGCCTCCCGGCGCCGCTACCTTCTCTCTTGGTACGGATCATGAAACTGTCATACGCAGGCGCGACGGCTCGACAGCTACGGTCACATTGTCCGTTCCAGAGTCGCAAAGCAAAAAACGACCCCTCATCGTTCCCGATCAGGTTGTGACGAGCAGAAGGCTGAATGGCAACACCGGCTACGTCCGCGTAAGCATGTTCCCCGGCACGCTCGGTATCGATGTTGCTCGGGACATGAGCGCGGCCGTCTCGGCGCTGGCGACCGAGAAACTTGTCGTCGATCTCCGAGGGAACACCGGTGGCGGAATCGGTTGTCTAAGATTGATGAGTCTCCTCTGCCCGGACAAACGGGGCGCGGGGTATAGCCTAGGCAGGTCACAGATCGAGAAACGGACGGCCAAAGAGGCCCTGCCGGTATTCGACAAGATCCCTTCGAGTCAATGGGGAGTGATTCCGCTGATCGTGAAATTCGGCTTGGCCGGACGCTCCGTAGCTGTTTCGTCCGAAGGATTGGGCGCGGCCCCGCATCATGGAAGAGTTGCGATGCTTGTCAATGAGCATTCCGCGAGCGCGAGCGAGATGGTTGCCGCGTTTGCGTCCGAATACGGACTGGCGCATCTGGTGGGGACCAAAACGCCAGGCAAACTGGTCGCCGCAAGCTCTTTCAAGGTCGGACACGGCTACCGAGTCGCTCTGCCGGTCGGAGCCTACTATACGTGGCTCGGAACGAAGCTTGAAGGCCGAGGTGTCGCCCCCGACATCCCGGAATCCACACTGCCGGATGATCTCGTGGACGGGAGAGACGCCGTGCTCATGAAGGCAATTGAAGTACTCAGATAATCAACGTTCTAACGCACCTGAAGTGGGAAATAGCGCCAATCTTCCGGCTCACGCTTTAGTGCGAGCGTGTAGCGGCCAGCGGGAATGCGAGTGAGATCCAGTTCGGTCGAAAGGCGTGTGACGCCATCGGCGAGTTTCGCGATCGGCGCGGAAGTCATTTGGGGCGCGAGATTGCTATCTAGCAGCTTGAGGGCGTACTCGCCTTCCTCGGAAGCCACCGGCAGGACGAGTACTACGTTTTGCCGACTACGGGACATGGCGAGAGGAGTAGAACCGTTTGGATTCTCATCGCTTCGTACCGTCGCAAACGGCCGGAGGTCCAAAATGGTCGAAGGCAGCTTCAAATTCGATTGCGCAACGATTGGTGCTACCGATTTTGCTGGACTGTGGTTCGAGTACCAGACTGCGGCGGCTACGATGCAGAGGAGTGCGGCGGCAGCAGCCCACAGCATCCACACCTTTTTCGGCGGCACATGCGCATTGACACCGCGCTGCCGCTGGAGTTCGCGAATCGCCGTGTAGCATGGGGAGCAACGAGAGACGTGGACATACAGCGGGTCACTAGCGTCGCGCCGTCTGAGAGCTAGTTCTTCCAGCTCAGCCAGGGGCGGACATCCCTCCCGATTGGGATTCGGGTTCGCATGCGCCAGCATGTCTTCGATTGGCTTAAAATCATCCTCTTGCGCCATGGAACCTCAGTAATTATAGGGTGTTTTTCCCAAATTGAATCTCAAGAACTTGACCCTCCTCCTGATCGAGACTTCTTTCCGCCGTTGGGCGATCCGCGGAATCGGTCCCTCATGCGTTGCATCATCTTGTCAACCGACGCGGTGGTCATGGAGAGAGCACTCGCCACCTCGCCGCTGGAGAAGCCCAAGGTCTTCAATGTTGCGCATCGTTGTTCCAATTCGCTGAGTTGTGCGTAGATCTGTTTCGCATAGACCTGGTTAACGATCTGCTCCGGCGTGCCGTTGCCGGCGGATATGGCAAGAAGTACCTTTTCGCCGGCAATGCCCGCCACCGACCCATTGATCACCTTTTCCTCAGATCGGCGGAGTTCGGAAATCCCGAGATTGTTCAGAATCGTCCAGGCAAGCCCTTCGGGCCGCTCGATCCGCTCCCCCATTTGCTCTTCTTTGAAAAAGAGCTGGCCAGCCCGATCAAACAGGTTCCGGAAGATGGTTTCGTCCTGGATCGCATTGAATTTTAAGCGGAAACGCATCTCAAGCGGCAAGAAGATCGCATGAATGCGTTCATCGAATGGCTGTCCCGCTTCATCGAGCAGTCTCAGCTTTGGCAATGCTCCCAAGGGTTCTTGCTGATTCATGCGGCAAGCCGACAATTTCGAGATTCTCTTTCCGCTGGTCAGGTTTCAATTTTCCTTCGCGTCTTACCAAGTAGAGGACCGAACGGATGCTTATGGATCTCTATTGGCAAGACGTCTTCCATGAACCGGCTCGTTTTGAGGAGACGCGCCGCAGTGCGGACATTGTTACAAGTGAATGCATTCTGGAAGCGGTCACTCTCGCTGCCGGGCACGACTTGGTTTACGGGTTTGAGTTGCGTCGCGGAGATCGTTTGAGGGTCGCGATCTCTGCGAGCCAACGTGTCGATTTAATTCTGTGCACCTTTGCGAATTATGAGCGATGGCTCGACTCCACAGAACAGGCGGGCGAGATAGAGGCCATCGAGGCAATAGACGGCGCGATGGCGCTGGAATGCGCATTCCAATCGCCAAGCGATGAAGAGATTATCCTATTGATCAGTTCGCCCGTTAGCGGCGCGCAGGTTCTTGTGGAAGCCCATCAGGCTTAAGCGGAACTGCGGCACTTCCAGCAACGAGATGCGGTACACCCTCGACGTCGGACCTCCAGTAGCAGCCCGGCTTTCTGCCATTGTTGAAGAGATGAATGAGGGACGCGTTTTGCTCACGGTGCCAGCTTAATGTCGCTCTGGACCAACCGTGTTTTTGTCACACTGTTTACGGCACAAATCGTCTCGCTGCTGGGCAGTGGCGTTACGACTGTCGGTCTCACGCTGTACATTTACAACATTGCGGGCGCAGGCCCGGCCAGCATCGTTCTTGGCCAAGCCCTCATGCTCCGCATATTGGCCTTCCTGATTTTTTCTCAGCCCGCAGGGGTTCTTGCCGACCGGACCAACCGAAAAACGGTGCTCATTTGCGCCGACCTTGGGCGGTGCGCACTCGTGGGGCTCTTCCCCTTCGTCACGACGACCTGGCAGGTATATGTTCTGGTGTTCCTGGTCAACGCGTTAACGGCATTCTTCACACCGACCTTTGAGGCATGCCTCCCTACCGTGGCGGGGGACGAAAATTACGTTAAAGCGATTTCGCTCTCGCGAGTCGCATCGGACGTGGAGGCGATTGCCGCGCCTGCCGTCACGGGCGTGTTGATCTCCCTGATCGGATTGCGCTGGGTCTTCTGGTTCGATGCCGCAACGTACCTTCTGTCGGCGGCTCTGGTCGCCTCGGTAGCCGTGCCGAGCGTGCAGGATGTTGCTCGCCGCGCCCTTTCCCTGAAGACCGCATTTTCGGAAGTAGCCTTCGGAACACGCCTCCTCTTTCGAGTGCCGGCATTGAGGCTGGCATTGTTGCTAAGCCTGGCCGAGGCCACCGCGGGTGCGGCGGCGATTGTCGTCACCATTGCTTACGTGCGAGATGTTCTTCACCTCGGAGAGACGGCGTTCACCCTCCTCATGGCGGGCGTGGGACTTGGCTCGGCGTTTACCGCGATGCTGATTGGACGTTTCGCCAAGAGAAGAGAGCTTGACGCACGCGGAGCGCAACTTCATCAGATTCGCCACCGCTGGGCGGCATCTGCTTTGGTGCTGGGCGGCATCACGATGAGCGCCGCCTTGCTGCCTGGAATGTTCCTCCCGCCGATCGCGCTCTTTGCGGCCCTCTGGTTCCTCAACGGCATGGGCCAAGCCCTCATCGCTATTCCGTCAGGAACACTGCTGGCCGAGCATACTCAGGATGATGAGCGAGGACGAGCGTATGCCGCTCACTTCGCGCTGACGCACGCTTGCTGGCTCATCACCTACCCGGCTGCGGGCTTTGCCACGGCCCGCTTCGGTCCAGCGCTGGCCATCACGGCGGCAGGGGTCATATGCGGCACCATCACGCTGATCGCTGCTCGGATCAACGTCCGCGGAGAAGCCGGTTAAGGCCGCTATTTGACCGGTGGGACAATGCGTACTTCTAGAGCCAGAAGATCATCTTCACTGTCGCCCGTCGCGTCAACCACGACGCTCTGTCCGGATTTCAATTCTGAAGCTCCTACTTTCTTCTTGTCACGATTGACCAAAGTATCTTTGTTCAGCTTGATCGAGTGATTCTTCCCGTCTTTGGATTTGACGTCGAGCTTGGAAGTCTGCACCTTCGTAACGACTCCGATGACACGGTAATCATCATGTGCCGAGAGGGGCATCAGGGCAGAGAAAACTAGCGCGAGGGCGGTAACGATTGAGGTCTGTCTGGTCATAGGGTTCATTCCTTTTCTATTTAGATTCATTCTTGCCCGTTTCGGGCGTTGGCTTTAACGACGTGAGTTCATGCGCACGCCGGGTTCGGTCGGACCGGGATTCCATTGCTGAGGAATAAAAGCCCGCGCTGTGCAACGTGATGGTGACGGTCTCGCCACTTGGGTTCTCCCAGAACCAGCCGTGCATGCCGGCAAAGGGAGCGATGAGAGTTCCGCTGCTTGCTTGGCGGTCTTTCTTGTCATAGCTTTGCTCCGCTCCTTTTCCACTTCCAGGGTCGCCGTGAAAATCGTGGGAGACCGCGGCAGTAGCTGTCCACGAGAACATCATGGAGG
>LNFM01013214.1_pt1 | contig 10592 bp, 9 predicted proteins | sample 596031 | NCBI WGS metagenome assembly LNFM01 (sample SAMN04254537, study PRJNA301005) | activated carbon metagenome | isolation source: dual media filters at the Ann Arbor, Michigan drinking water treatment plant | place: USA: Ann Arbor | reverse complement strand
AGACCGTCCTCACGGCGCAGCAGGTTACGCTGACACGGGTTGCCTTCTTCATCGCCAAGGCGAAGTTTTACGACCAGTTCCGCGACCGGCTGAATGACCGGCAGGCCAAGGTGATTGAGCGCATGTTCCGTGAGGGGCCCGATGGGTTTAAGGGCGGGCTCAGCGCCGAAAACTACATTGCCATCACCAGTACATCGCGTGCGACCACGACCCGGGACCTGCAGGACTTGGTCGAAATGGGCGCGCTCATGCGGACAGGGGAACGGCGGCATACGCGGTACTGGTTACACTTGGAGGCCTGATCCGCGTCGCAACATTGGGAAGAACCGCGCCAGCGGTCTGCGCAGTCAGCACTGCGAAGCTTCGTAGCGCTGGACTAGCAACTCGAGCACCTTGATTTCTGCATTTGCTGTAGGTCTACCTACAGCAAGAACTCTGTTGACATCGCCGCTTCTGTCGTTTAAATGCTGTAAGGCAACCTACAGAGATGTTACAATGCTACTTGCAGATGCTTGCACCATTCACAGCGGATACACGGCCCGGGGCCGACTCGAAGCCACAGAGTTTGGCGGCGTTCTCGCAATCCAACTGCGGGACATTTCAGCCGAGGGTGTTATCCACCCAGAACGCCTTACGCGCGTGCAATTAGAGGACTTGGCTGACCGCTACTTCGTGCGGGCAGGCGACGTTGTGTTTCGGTCGCGGGGAGAGCGAAACACGGCGTCCGTTCTAGACAAACGGCTCCGGGAGCGTGCGCTTGCAGTTTTGCCATTGCTTGTACTCCGCCCGAAACATGATGTCGTGATGCCGGAGTATTTGGCATGGGCCATCAACCAGCCGCCTGCACAGCGCCACTTTGATGGAGCGGCGCGCGGCACAAACATCCGGATGATCCCCAGATCCAGCCTCGATGACCTGGAACTTGATATCCCTGACATTGAGACCCAAGAAAAGATTGTTGCGATTGATGCTCTTGCTGAACAGGAGCGAGCGCTAGCCCTGCTCGTCGCCGAGACACGCAGAAAGATGATGAGCCTGATCCTCGTCGAGCGAGCGAACAGGCTGCGCCCCAAAACACGGCAGGAAAGGACGTCGAAATGACCGACCAACTCACACAGCAACAGGTCAACCAGACGGCTTGGGCCGCTTGCGACACCTTCCGAGGCGTCGTCGATGCTGGACAGTACAAGGACTACATCCTCGTGATGTTGTTCCTGAAGTACATCTCTGACCACTGGAACGATCACCTCGAAAACTATCGCAAGCAGTATGGCGGGGATGAAACCCGGATCCGCCGTAGGCTGGAGCGCGAGCGCTTCGTCCTCCCCGAAGGCGCGAGCTTCTATGACCTCTACGAGGCCCGGAACGAACCCAACATCGGTGAGCGGATCAACATCGCACTGGAGCGGATCGAGGATGCCAACCGCGCCAAGCTGGAAGGCGTTTTCCGCAACATCGACTTCAACTCAGAGGCCAACCTTGGGCGCGTCAAGGACCGCAACCGGCGGCTCAAGAACGTGCTGGAGGACTTCGCCAAGCCCGCGCTCGATCTGCGCCCGACGCGAGTGACCGAGGACATCATCGGCGAGTGCTACATCTATCTGATTTCCCGCTTCGCTTCGGACGCGGGCAAGAAGGCTGGCGAGTTTTATACGCCCTCAGCCGTGTCCCGCTTGCTGGCAAAGCTGGCTGCACCAAAGCCCGGTGACACCATCTGCGACCCCGCCTGTGGATCCGGCTCGCTGCTGATCCGTGCGGCTGAGGAGGTCGGCTCCGAGAACTTCGCCCTCTACGGCCAGGAAGTGAACGGCGCGACATGGGCGCTGGCACGTATGAACATGTTTCTGCACGCCAAGGACGCCGCCCGCATCGAGTGGTGCGACACGCTCAACAGCCCTGCGCTGGTCGAGGGCGACCATCTGATGAAGTTCGACGTGGTGGTGGCCAACCCGCCGTTCAGCCTCGACAAATGGGGCGCAGAGAGTGCGGACACGGACCAGTTCAAGCGCTACTGGCGCGGCATTCCGCCGAAGTCCAAGGGCGACTACGGCTTCATCACCCACATGATCGAGATCGCCAAGCGCCAGAGCGGCCGAGTGGCCGTAATCGTTCCGCATGGCGTTCTGTTCCGTGGCGGGGCCGAAGGGCGGATCCGGCAGGCATTAATCGAAGAGAACCTGCTTGATGCGGTCGTTGGCCTCCCGGCCAACCTCTTCACCACGACCGGCATCCCGGTCGCCATCCTGATTTTCGACCGTTCCCGCGAACAGGGCGGCAAGAATGAAGCCCGGCGCGATGTTCTCTTCATTGACGCCAGCAAAGAATTCACGCCCAGCAAGACCCAGAGCGTGATGGACGAGACCCATGTCAACAGGGTGCTGGAGACCTATGCGACCCGCGCCGAAGTCGACAAGTATTCCCACCGCGCCAGCCTGGACGAAATCACCGAGAACGACTTCAACCTGAACATTCCCCGCTACGTCGATACTTTTGAGCCAGAGGAAGAAATCGATGTGGCCGCCCTGCAGAAGCAGATCAGCACTATCGAAGCAGAGCTGGCCGAAGTGCGCGGCCGCATGGCTGGCTACCTGAAGGAGCTGGGCGTCGATGTCTGATGGCGAAATCATCCTCTACAGCACCGACGACGGCGCGGCCGAGATCCAGCTGCGCGCTGTCGATGGAACCGTCTGGCTCAGTCAGATCGAAATGGCCGAGCTGTTCCAGACCTCAAAACAGAACGTCAGCCTGCATGTCCGCAACATCCTTACCGATGGCGAGCTGGAGCCCGAGTCAACTGTCAAGGAATACTTGACAGTTCAAACCGAGGGCCCGCGCCAGGTGAAGCGGTCAGTCACGCTCTACCGGCTCGAGATGATCCTCGCCGTCGGTTACCGGGTGCGCAGCCCGCGTGGCACACAGTTCCGCCGGTGGGCGACCGCTGCGCTGAAGGAATACCTCGTCAAGGGCTTCGTCATGAACGACGAACGCCTGAAGGATCCCAAGTGGGATTACTTCGACGAGCTTCTGGAACGCATCCGCGACATCCGGGCGTCCGAGGCGCGGTTCTACCAGAAAGTGCGCGACATCCTGGCGCTGAGCGAGGATTACGATGCGCGGTCGCAGGCCATCCCCACCTTCTATGCCACGATCCAGAACAAGATGCTTTACGCTGTGACCAGCCACACGGCGGGCGAGTTGATCCGGGCTCGGGCAGACGCGGGCAAGCCCAACATGGGCCTGACCACCTGGAAGGACGCTGGCAAGGGCCGCGCCCTGCGCAAGGCGGATGTGGGCACTGCAAAGAACTATCTGGGCGAGGCCGAGATCAAGGAACTGAACCTGATCGTTGAAACCTTCCTGAACACCGCCGAGTTGCGCGCAAGTCGCCGCCAGACCATGCGGCTGGCCGATTGGGAAGGCGTGCTCGACACCTTCCTGACCAGCAACGAACTGCCGCGGTTGCAAGGTGCCGGGTCCGTATCGGCCAAGCAGGCCGAGCGCATCGCACATGATCGGTATGACGCTTTCGACAAAGCACGCAAGGCCGCGCAGGCTCTTGCGGCCAGCGAGACTGATGAGCTGGAGGAGTTGAAGCGCATCGCTGATGGCGCGAAGGGGCGGAAGAAGGGCGGCGGAGATGCGTAGTGAGTGGATTTTTCGCCGACTTGATGAACTTGGCGGGAAGAAGCGGCCAGTGCTCAAAGCTGGCCCATTTGGCTCTGCCGTGACGAAAGACAGCTATGTGGTGGCTGGCTTCAAGGTCTACGGGCAACAGGAAGTTGTAAGCGGCGACGTAAACGCCGAGCGGTATTACATTTCCCCGAAAGCATTCTCGGCACTCAAGAGTTGCGCTGTTGAAGCTGGCGATATCCTTATCACGATGATGGGAACGGTTGGCCGTCTGCTGGTTGTGCCTGAGGGTGCCGAGCCTGGGATCATTAATCCACGATTGATGAGGATAGCGCTCGACAAAACCGTGACATCTCCAGCTTTCGTGAGCGCATTTCTTGGGTCCTCGCAAATCCAGAAATTGCTCGAACGGCGGGCGCATGGTGGGACAATGCTCGGCCTAAATGCAGATGCGTTGGGATCACTCAAGATTCCAGTCCCACCCCTATCCGAACAACGCAAGATCGCCGAAATCCTGCGGACATGGGATGACGCCATCGAAAAGCTGACCGCACTACGCAAGGCGAACCTGTCCCGCCGCATCTGGATGCGCTCTCATCTGTTCACGGGGCGCAAAAGGTTGCCTGGCCACAATGGCGAGTGGTGCGAGGTTGCCTTGGGTCAGGTGCTGACGGAACATGGATTGAATGGCACAGGTGCCGAGGAGGTGTTCTCGGTCTCGGTCCACAAGGGGTTGATCAACCAGATCGAGCATCTTGGCCGATCTTTCGCCGCCGCCGACACAGGCCATTACAACCGCGTCCTTCCCGGCGACATTGTCTATACCAAAAGCCCGACCGGTGAGTTCCCGCTTGGCATCATCAAGCAAAGCAAGATCGCGCAAGAGGTGATCGTCTCGCCGCTCTACGGGGTTTTCACGCCCGCGACCCACGCGCTTGGCGTGATCCTGGATGCGCTGTTCGAATCCCCCATCGCCGTGCGCAACTACCTGCACCCGCTGGTGCAGAAGGGCGCCAAGAACACCATCGCCATCACCAACCGCCGCTTCCTTGAAGGGAAACTGCTCCTGCCGATGGACCCCGCCGAACAAGCCGCAATCGCCGAGGTCGCAATAACGACACAGGCGGAGCTGGCGTGCATCGACGCCGAAATCGACGCCCTAATCCACCAAAAGCGCGGGCTGATGCAGAAGCTGCTGACGGGGGAATGGCGCGTGACGGTGGATCCGACAACACCTTCCAACCCTGCAGGGGAGACCCAAGATGGCCGATGAAAAGAATTACTGGACCCAGCAGCGTGCGGACGGGAAGTGGGAATCAAAGCGCGAAGGCGCTGACCGGGCCAGCAAGGTCACGGACACGCAAGCAGAGGCTTGGCAGCACTCGAAGCAACGGGCCGCCGACACGAAGGGCGAGGCACTTCTCAAGGGTCGTGACGGCAAGATCCGCGAACGCAACACCTACGGGAAAGACCCGTATCCGCCGAAGGGGTAAAGCATGATCCAACTCCGCACTTTTGATGAAGCGATTGAGCATTCGGCGCAGTTCAAGAAGCGGCACCTGCTGCTCGGCAACGGTTTCAGCATCGCCTGCCGCCCGAAGATTTTCACCTATGGTTCACTCTTCGAGCAGGCGGATTTCTCGTCGGCCCCAAGGCTTCCTGATGTGTTCAAAGCGGTCGGGACGACCGACTTTGAACACGTCATCAAACTGCTGGAAGACGCATCGCGCATTGTCCCTGTCTATTCGAGCACAGCGGGAGTCGCCGCAAAACAGATGGCGTCCGATGCGGTAGCTCTGAAGGACATCCTCATTCAGACCGTGGCGAACAATCACCCCAACATCCCGAATGAAATTGCGGATGAACAGTTCTGGGCCTGCCGCCGGTTCCTGTCGCATTTCCTCGGCGATGGAAACAAGGATGGCAAGGTTTACACCCTGAACTATGACCTTCTGCTTTACTGGACGCTCATGCACGACGACATGGGGTTCGATGACCCTATCGATCTGGCCGCCAACGACGGATTCGGCCGCGATGAAGATACGGAACCCGAATATGTAAACTGGATGGGGGAGAGCGGCGCACACGGGCAGCGGGTCCACTACCTCCATGGGGCACTTCACCTGTTCGACGCGGGTGCCGAACTGCAGAAGTACACATGGGTGAATACGGGCAAGCCGTTGCTAGAACAGGCGCGAGAGGCAATGGGTGCGAACAAGTTCCCGCTCTTCGTGGCCGAGGGCAAAAGCAATCAGAAGCTCGCCAAGATCAAACACAGCGCATACCTGCACCATTCCTACAAGAGCTTCTCGTCGCAAATGGCGCAGCGCAATGATGCGCTATTCATTTTCGGTCATAGCCTTGCGGACAACGACCAGCATGTTCTGAAGAAAATTACGCGGGGCAAGATCGGGCAAGTTTATGTCGGCCTCTATGGCGACCCAAACAGTCCTGGAAACAAGCAGATACGAGGCGCTGCTACCGCATTGGCACATTCGCGCGATGATCGGGTCGCACTAGACGTCGCTTTCTTCGATGCGGCGTCCGCCCAGGTTTGGGGGGCCTGATGCACGTGCAAAGTGGTTTCGACGCTCGTGAGAAACATCAATCCCAGATTCCGGCGCTGCAATTGCTTGTCGCTCTTGGCTTCACGCCGTTGTCTCAGGCAGAAGCGGTGCGCCTGCGGGGTGGCCGTTTACGCAATGTGGTGCTCGACGATGTCCTTGCCGACCAGCTTTTGAAGATCAACAGCTTCACCTACCGCGGTAGGGAGTATCCCTTCGATCTTGAGGACGCCCACGAGGCGATCCGGCGCCTGAAGCCTACGCCCGACCGTCAGAAGGGTTTGCGCGGCACCAACCAGGATATCTACGACACCCTCGTCCTTGGCACGACGATCACCAAGACGATCCAGGGAGACTCCAAGTCCTATTCGTTCCGCTACGTCGATTGGGAGACGCCCGCGAACAACGTCTATCACGTGACGGCCGAGGTCTCCGTCGAGCGGACGGCCAGCACCCAGACCAAGCGGTGCGATATCGTCGCCTACATGAACGGCATCCCGTTCCTCGTGATCGAGAACAAGCGGCCGACCGAGAGCCTGAAGAAGGCTGGCAGCCAGCTGATCGGCTATCAGAACGAAGACAACATCCCGCAGCTGTTCCACTTCACGCAGCTTCTCATGGTGATGAACCGTGTCGAAGCGCGCTACGCCACCGTAGGCACGCCACGGCAGTTCTGGCAGACATGGCGGGATGAGGAGGAACGGGACGAAACCATCGATCCGCTGGCAAATCGACCCCTAACGGCGGCGGAGGCCGACGCAGTCTTCTCGGGCGATTTCGCCTTTGCGCGCGCCCATTTTGAAGATCTGGCGGCCGAGGGTGCTCGCGCGATCACCGCTCAGGACCGCGCAATCCATGCGATGTGCCGGCCGGAACGCCTGCTAGACCTGATCCGTCGCTTCACCGTGTTCGATGGCGGAGCACGCAAGGTCGCGCGCCACCAGCAATTCTTCGGTATCCGGAAGGCTGTTGAGCGCGTCCATCAGTTCAATCTGGATGGCCGCCGGAAGGGTGGTGTGATCTGGCATACCCAAGGGTCGGGCAAGTCGCTGACGATGGTGATGCTGGGGCGCGCGCTTGCACTCGACAAGGCCATTTCCAATCCGCGTATTCTGATCGTCACAGATCGCGACGATCTCGACAAACAGATCAAGGACACATTCAAGTCCTGTGAACTGGAACCCATAAGGGCAACCAGCGGCAACCATCTGATCGAGCTGATCCGAAACCGGACACCACTCGTGACGACCATCATCAACAAATTCGATACGGCCGCCAAAGCTGCCGAGGACGTCGACGAGGATGCCAACGTCTTCGTTCTGGTCGACGAGAGCCATCGCTCTCAGACCGGCCGCTATGGCGGTCACAGCCAGTTCGCCACGCGGATGCGTCGGCTGCTTCCGAGGGCTTGTTATCTTGGCTTTACCGGAACGCCGCTCCTGAAGAAGGAGAAGAACACCCTCTCGACCTTTGGCGGCCTCATCCACAAGTACGCCATCGACGAGGCCGTTGCTGACGGGGCCGTCGTGCCGCTCCTCTATGAGGGCCGACTTGTCGAACAGCATGTCAATGGCGGCGTGATCGACAAGTGGTTCGACAAGATCAGCGAGGGTCTTACCGCCAGCCAGAAAGCCGACCTGAAGCGCAAGTTCTCCCGGATGGACGCGTTGTCGAAGACGGGCCAGGCTATCCGAGCGAAAGCCTTCGATATCTCGGAGCACTTCCGCCAACACTGGCAAGGCACGGGCTTCAAGGCGCAGCTTGTGGCGCCGTCCAAAGCGGCGGCAGTCCGCTTCAAGGAGGTGCTCGACGAAATCGGGCACGTCACTAGTGAGATCGTCATCTCGCCGCCCGATGACAACGAGGGCAACGAAGAGATCGACAAGGAATCGAAGGACATCGTGCGCGGGTTCTGGACGCGGATGATGGCCCGGTACAAGACCGAAGACGAATACACCCGGCAGATCATCGACGCGTTCAAGGGCTCGGGCGATCCGGAGATCCTGATCGTGGTCTCGAAGCTGCTGACAGGGTTCGATGCACCGCGCAACACCGTGCTCTACGTGTGCAAGTCGCTGCGCGAACATAACCTTCTGCAGGCGATCGCCCGGGTGAACCGGCTCTACGAAGATGGCACGACCGAGAAGCAGTTCGGCTTCATCATCGACTACGAGGGGCTGCTCGGAGAACTCGACACGGCGCTGACCACCTACAGCGCCTTCGAGGGCTTTGATGCCGCCGATATCGCTGACGCTGTCCACGACGTGCGCGAGGAAATCCGGAAGCTGCCCCAGCTACACGATCAGCTCTGGGACCTGTTCAAGCCGGTCAAGAACAAGAAGGACATGGAGCAGTTCGAACAGTTCGTGGCCGATGAGGCGATCCGGCAGGAGTTCTATGAACGACTTAAGGCGTTCAGCCGCTGCCTCCATATCTCGCTGTCGTCAGACAAGCTCTTTGACGTCTTCGACGAAGCGAAGATCGCCGCCATGAAGAGGGACTGGAAGCAGTTCTCTGAGCTGCGGCGCTCGGTTCAGTTGCGCTACCAGGAGACCGTCGACGTCAAGGAGTTCGAGCCGAAGATCCAGAAGCTGCTGGATGACCATGTGGTTGCCATGCCGGCCGAAACGATCATCGAGATGGTCAACATCAACGATCCGGACGCCTTGAAGGCAGTGGTGGAGGAAACGGGCGTCTCCGAGGCATCGAGGGCGGACCGGATCGCCAGCGCGACGCGCCGGATAATCACCGAAAAGATGGACGAGGACCCGACCTTCTACCGCAGCTTCTCGGAGCTGTTGGAGGAAACCATCCGCGACTACCGGGCCAAACGGATTTCCGAACGGGACTACCTCAAGAACGTTGTCGATCTCGCGAGCAAGGTCGCGCGCAAGGACCGGGGCAGAGAGGTGCCGGGTTCGATCAAGGGCAACGACGATGGGCAGGCGTTTTTCGGGATCCTCGAAGGCGCGCTCGCGACCGACAACGGCAAACGAATCGCGCCAGATGAAGTTGCCGCCATTGCGCTCACCATCATCGATATCATCAAGTCCCACCACATCGTCGACGTCTGGTCCAACGACATCGCTCAGAACAAGATGCGCAACGCCATCGACGATTATTTCTTTGATGTCCTTCGCGATGAGCGCGGAATCGAACTGACACTCGAAGTGATGGACGATCTTGAGCTCAAGATAATGGACCTGGCCCGAGCACGGTTCCCAGGATGAAGGCGGTGCGACACAGCGTCAGATATGGCGAACACAGCATCGATTTCTCCATTGTGCGCCGTGACCGGACGACACTGGAAATCGCTGTAGAGCCAGATGCCTCTGTTGTCGTGGCTGCTCCACAGGATGCTCCACTGGCCGCTATCGAGGAGAAAGTGCGCAAGCGCGCCGCGTGGATCCGGCGCCAGCAGCGGTACTTCATCCAGTTCCTCCCGCGCACCCCGAATCGCCAGTATGTGGCAGGCGAAACCCACCTTTACCTCGGACGTCAGTATAGGTTGAAGGTGGTTCCCCACGTTCAAGCCGTGGTAAAGCTGGTCCGAGGTTTCATCGTTGTGCAAACTCACAGACCGGAGCGACCCGAGGTCACACGCGAACTTGTCGAGGCTTGGTACCGGCAGAGGGCCCAAAACAAATTCGCCGAACGTCTCGAGGTGAATTTGCTTCGCTTCCCTGCACCCGAGGAATTCCGGCCGAAGGGACTGATCGTGCGCCAACTTCGACAAAGATGGGGATCCATGTCATCTTCTTCGCGCCTCATGCTCAATCGTAGGCTGATTGAAGCATCCGTGGATGCCATTGACTATGTCATCGCCCACGAACTTTGCCACATTGCTGTTCCACACCATGGCCCGGAATTCTTTGAACTCTTGGATAGAGTCCTCCCCGATTGGCCAGATCGCAAAGACAAGCTCGAAAAGAAGATGGCCTGAGCTGGATCTCTTTCTAAAAAACTGCCTTGGTCAAGTCGACGTACCCGCGCCGCTTTTTCACCGCCGTGAGCTTCAGCAACGCGGTGATGGCTTTGCCTTCATCGGGGTGGGTCTCGACCATCATCTGGCCACGCAAACCGATCCGGCCCCATTCGCGTACGAGGCTTGCGCGGCCGAACAGATCGCGCTGCACCTTCAGCCGATAGAAGCGACGCATGTTTCGCGCCGGATCGATCCGGCGCATCTGCACGTCGGTCGGGAAGACATCGAGTTGGATCGGACTGTGGTACATGTGGTGATCGTCTGAGGTTTTTTACACAATATCAGGTGGAAGCACGTCCTTCCACCTTGATTTCCCCGAGAGGGGAAAGGGGGCTCACGCCCCCTTCTCGAACTTCATGACCGGAATGCCCAACTTCTTGGCCTTGTCGGCGAGGTTCTCCTGGATACCGGTG
>LNFM01013213.1_pt1 | contig 10592 bp, 7 predicted proteins | sample 596031 | NCBI WGS metagenome assembly LNFM01 (sample SAMN04254537, study PRJNA301005) | activated carbon metagenome | isolation source: dual media filters at the Ann Arbor, Michigan drinking water treatment plant | place: USA: Ann Arbor | reverse complement strand
AACGCGACCGCGGTGACCGCGAACACGACCGACGCGTCGGTCACGGCGAACAGCAGGCCGCCGAGCGCCGGGCCCAGCAGCCCGGCGGTATTGCTGAGCGTGCCCGAAACGACGTTGGCGGCCGTGAGCTCATCGGGGGTGCGGGCGAGTTCTGGGAGGAGCGCCGCCTCCGCGGGGTGGAAGGCCGTGGAGGCAGCGGTGCTGACGACGGCCATCGCGTACACCACCGGCGCCGGGGCATCCATCAGCACCGCGACCGCGGCAACGGAGATGGCGGCGGCGCGGACGAAATCAGAACCGAGCATCACCGAGCGGCGCGCAAAGCGGTCGCCCAGCAGCGACGTCGCCGGTGCGACGAGGCCGCTCAGGCCGAAGCGCACGAGGGCGACCAGCGCGACCCCCGATGCGCCGTCGGCCTGGAACGCGTACACGCCGAGCGCGACGTTGTAGAACCACTGGCCGAAAACCGAGGCCGCCCATGCGCACTCCAGGCGCCGCAGCAGTGGATTCCCGAACACGGCGCGCATGGCGGTGAGCGCCGCACCCGCGCCGCGGGGCACGGTGGTCACCCTCCGTCGCTCCCGAGGTCGATCACGTCTCCCTCGCGCGCGGCGGCCACCTCCAGGCCGGGACGGCGAGCGGCGGCGGTCAGCGCGTCGACGCCCACGTCACTGCGCCCGGGGTCGTGATGGATGAGCAACAGCCGCCCCGCGCCGGCGCGCTCGGCAAGCTCCGCGGCGTCCGTGACGGTGGAGTGCCCCACGCGGGCGGCGGCGGCCGACTCACCCGGCCCGAACTGCGCATCATGCAGGAGCAGGTCCACGTCACGGGCGAGCCAGAGGGCCTCGTTGCTCGCGTTGCGTCCGTCGTGGTCCGGGATGTAGGCGATGCTCACTCCGTCGCGGGTCACGCGCAGTCCCATCGCACGGCCGCGGCCGTGGGGCAGCCACCGCGCGTCGATGGCGAACCCCTCTGCCGCAACCGGGCCGGGGTGAAGCTCCCGCAGCTGGATCCGCCCGATCTCGGCCAGGGTCACGGGGAAGAACGGCGGGCCGAGTATCCGGCCCATTAGGGCCGTGGGATCCCTGCCCTCCGAGGGGACGAGAAGCATGATCCGCGCGCCGGGCCGGTCGAGGCACGATGCGAACGGCAGGCCCATCAGGTGGTCCCAATGCAGGTGCGTCAGCACAACCGTGCCGGTGAACGGCAGCTCTCCGAGCAGTCCATCCAGGGACCGGATCCCCGTGCCGGCATCCAGCACCAAGGTTGGCGCCGAATCGGCCCGTGGCGCGATCGCGATGCAGCTGGTGTGTCCGCCGACCTGCGCGAAGTCACCGCCGGGGGCGGGCGTCGAGCCGCGGGCCCCCAGCACGTGCAGGCGCACCGGTTACCCGGGTGACCCGCCCCCAAGGCGGGCCTGCAGCAGTGCAAGCGTGGTCGGATCCGGAGCCAGCCCCGCCTCGGCGACGGCCCGTTCCAGGTCGGCGAGGACCTGCTTCCGGAACGCCGCGTCCGCCTCGGCACGGGCCACCAGCTCGTCGAGCCGGTCCCGCAGCAGGGGCAGCTCCTTCGCCGCGGTCACCCAGGCGTCGGGTGCCGCCGGCAGGGCGCGCAGCGCGCGGGCGATGGCCTCTTCGGAATTGGGGGCTGACACAACCACACCATCATGACGGCGCGGCCGCGCGAAATCTTCCCTCGGCGTCCGGCAATTCCGGGTCCTTCGGTCACCGCCCGCTGCGCAGCAGATCCCCGAGAGCCTCCAGGAGACGATCGGCGGTGTCCGCGCCCCGCCCGGTGGTGCGATCGACGGCCTCCGCCAGCCGGGCGACCAACCGCAGCCGGTCATCCCCATCGTCGAGCACCGCGCGGGCGCGCCGGGCGCGCCGCAGCACCTCCAACGCGGCGGCGGCCTGTGTGGCCAGGTGCCCGAGGATCTCCATCTCCCGAAGCCCGAATCGTCCGGGCTGACGGTCGAGGATCTGGATGACGCCGATCACGTCGTCCCCGCGCAGCAGCGGTGCCGACACCAGCGCCGTCGGCATGTACCCGGTGGACTCCGCCGCCTCGTGGGAGAACCGGGGATCTGCGGTGACGTCATCGATGATCAACGGTTGGCGGCTGGCGAGGGTGAACCCGGCGATGCCGGTGCCCGCGCGGAACCGGCGGCCTTCGAGCGTTCCCTCACCCTCTCCGGACACCGCGGCGAACACGATCTCTCCGGCGGGCTCGTCGAGCTCGAACACCGATGCGGCGCGTCCCCCGAAGTGCGCGCGGGCTGAGGCGACCACGGACTGCAGGAGATCGCGCTGCGCGGTGTCGACGGCGAGCGCCACGGCGGCGACCGCTGCGCGCAGGTCCCTTTCAGGCACCGGCGTCCTCCCGCCGTCCCGCGGCGGCGGTGAGCACGGCCTTCACCTGGTACGGGGTGAGGCCGGGATGCTTCGACAGGATCCGCGCGCACAGTGCCGAGACGTGCGGGGTCGCGAACGAGTTGCCGGTGACGGACACGAAGCGCCCGCCCGGCCACGGCACCCGCACCCCCACGCCGTGGGCGAAGAACTCCACCGGTGGCGCGGGGTTGGCGAACACCAGCTCGGGGTCGTCCCGCTCGTGGCTGCCCACCGACACCACGGAGGCGAACCTCCATGGGTAACTGTCCACGGGCATGTTGTGAGCGGAGGCGACGATGAGGGAGCGCCCGAAGTACGCGCGGTCGGCCAGGTCGTGCAGGGCGGGCAGGAACTCGGGCCGGCTGGTGGACAGGCTCATGTTGATGACCTCATAGCCACGCTCGATGGCGAACTGCAGGCCGGCGAGCATCATTGCGCCGGAGCCGGTGAACCCGTCGGGCAGCACCTTCACGCTGATCAGCTCACATCCCGGCGCCAGCCGCCGGATGACTCCGCAGCAGGCGGTGCCGTGTCCGCAGTCGTCTCCACCGGGATCGCTGGAGAACCGGAATGTCTCCTCCTCGCCCTCCTCGGTGATCATCCACTGCTCGGCGATCTCCCCGACCGCCGGGTGTTCGGCGTCCACCCCGGAGTCCAAGACGCAGACCCGGACGCCGGAACCGTCGGCATCTCCCCAGGCGATGTCCGCGTCGACGCGGCCTGGCAGGCGCGGAAGTGCCGCGAGGCGAGCCTCGGCGTCGGCGGGCAGGCTCCATGCAGGGAGCTCCAGCGGTTCGTCCTCGCTGGCTTCCCCGGCGGGCTCCAGGGCGTCGGTCATCGGGCCCCGAGCGCATCCCGCATGCGCGACAGGCAGCGCGAGATACGGCTGGCGATCGTGCCGGGTGGGATGTCGAGCGCTTCGCCGATCTCGTGATAGCTCTGATCCCGGCAGAAGAAGCGGTCGAGGATCTCCTGGCAATGCGGAGCAAGCTGGGACATCGCTTGGTGCACGCCGAGCGCGTCGTCGAGCTGCCGCATCGACTCGTCCGCCTCCTGCGGCTCGACCTCCTCGGTCGCCACCTCGCGGTCCCCGCCGCGGATGCGGTCGACGCACAGGCGCCGCGTGACCTGCGCGATCCACGGGCGGAGGGCGGCCGGGTCATTCAGGCGCTCCAGGTGGATGTAGACCCGGGCGAACGTCTCCTGGAAGACGTCCTCGGCGTCGTGGCTGCTGAGCGAGTACGCCTGCATGCAGATGGCGTAGACGTAACGGCTGTAGCGGTCCACAAGCTCGCCCCACGCGGCCTGGTCGCCGGCGAGGCAGCGTCGGACGAGGAGTTCGTCGACTCCGGATGCGGGGGTTGCGGTGTCGGTCATCGGCCTCCGGCGGTGCCCGTCCGCTCGAGAACGCCGCGGGCCCGGCGCACCGACGCGCGGGCCGACGTGGCCAGTGGACCGTCGGAGCGTTCGGCGAGGTTGATTCCCACCAGCTCAGCGGCGGCATCCGCGGCCGCAGCCGCCAGCATGGCGGCCGCCCTGGCATCGGGCCTGCGCGCATCGATGCCGTTCACCGCCAGCAGCTCCGCGAGCTCTGCGACGTCGGCCGCGGCCGCCGCGATCCGGCTGGGCACGTGCGCCGACTCCTCCAGGAGCTGGGCGAGCGTGAAGTCGCGCAGCACCTGCCCGTCCCCCGGCAGGTCACCTGCGAGCGCCGCGCGAACGCGCCGGTACGCCGTGGAGTTCCGGTCGCCGAGCGTCGCGAGCCGTGCGGCCAGCGCCTCGGCCTGGGCCGCCGCACCCCCGGCGTCCCCCCAGGCGGGGGCAGATTCCCGGGCCACCTCCTGCAGCACGGCGGCGGCGATCGCGGCGACGGCGGCTGCGGCAGCACCGCTGCCGAGATCGTTCCCGGGCGCGCGGAGCTGTTCGAGCAACCCGGTCACGTGGGCTGGGACGGGATCGTGCACGATCCTGCGATATTCGCAAATCCCGCAATGAAAAGCGCGCCGGATGGCGGGCGAAGTCTCATCGAGCGGACTCCTCAGCCCGGATCGAATCCAGGATCGCCCGACGTTCGAGCGTCACCTCCGGGAACGGCGCGCGGGGCGTCATCCGAGTTCGTAGATCGCGCTCCGTTCGCCGGCGAACAGGAGAGGCGGTTCGGAGGACGTGCGCAGCGGCGTGCTCCGCCGCATCGCCGCGGCGACTCCGGCGACGGACGTCACCGGGCTGAGGCCCACCGGGCTGCCGGTGCGTCCTCATCGGGCGGCTCCCTCCCGTCGGAACGACGCGATGATGCGTTCCGCCTCGGAGCGGTACGCCGCGGGGGCCTCGGGGCCCAACAGGTGGGAGGCCACGTGCACGCGTCCGCCGGTCTCGAAGACGGTGAGCCGCCGCGGCTCACCGGGCTCGAACACGATCGTCCACGCCTCCGCCAGCGGGAACGCGGGACTGCACGGTGTCGCGCAGAGTCCCTCGATGGGCCGGGACGCGACCGAGCGGACGTCGACGCGGACGCCTCGAACCCCCGCGATGGTCACGGCCCGGCGGGGCCCGAGCCGCAGGTCCGGGCGTGCCGCCAGGTGGTCGAGCAGCGCATCGGCCCCGGTCACCGGTGCCGTCGCCATGCGCTGGTCGAACACCTGGCGGGGAGCCATCAGTTCAACGGACAGCGGCGTGCTCGTCGCGCGACGGTACGCCAGGAAGATCGCATCGGGTTGGTCCGGTGATCCGAAGATCCAGTCGGCGGACGGCGCCTCCAGGCTCACCGGCACATCCAGGGCCGCGGGGGTCAGCCGTGTCCCGGCCGGCATCGGCCCCGGCGCGGGCACACCGGTGGGCGGCGGGGCCGGCCCGGAGACTGCGGGGGACGGATCGGTCGCCCGGATCCGCAGCAGCGAACCCTCGGTGGTGACCCACAGGTCGCCGAGCCCCTCCCACACGAATCCTCCCTCGTCGAGAGGAACGGGCGTTCCAACGACGGTCCCCGTGCGCCGGTCGATCCTCCGGATGCCGTCGCTCAGCAGCCAGACCGAGTCGCCGCTCACCACCGACACTCGCACGAGGGAGCCGATGTCGAGGACGCGTGCGATATCGCCGTCCTCGTCGAGCCGCACCATCGCGTTGCCGGCGGCGGCCCAGAATCCCGGCTCGGGGTCGTCGCCGTTCACCAGGCCCGCCTCGTATCCCACGACCGTCGTCTCGGCGCGGCCCGTCACGGCGTCCACCCGGGTCACGGTTCCGCCCTCGTTGTTGGTCACCCACATCGCCGCCGGGTCACCGCCGGCCAGGAACGGCCGGCCGTAGGGGAGCTCCACCGGGGCCCCCTCCGGTTCAAGCGACTCCGGGTCGAACGGCACCAGTCGGCCGCGCACGTTCCGGCCGGGCGGCGTGACCTCCACCCAGAGGCGTCCGCCGCCGAACGCGAACTGGTCGGCGCCGGACGGCAGCGGTGCTCGCCGCACGAGCCGGAGCGTGTCGGGATCGACCCGGGAGATCTCCTCGCCGTTGGCGAACCACAATGCGCCATCGTGAGCCTTCATCCAGCCGCCGATCCCGCCGGGGAACGGGACGGGTGCACCCACCAGGGTGTTGGTTCGGGTGTCCAGGCGCCTGATCCCGCGTTCGTCCGCCACCCAGCCACGATCACCGATGAACGCCATCGACCCCGCGTAGCCCGGGAACGGGATGGTGGCGACCACCGTGCCCGCCGGGCCCGTCACGGGCGGGCCGTCATCACCACCGCGGGTGAGGGCGAACACGCCCGCGGTGACCGCAACGGCAGCGAGGCCGGCGGCCGCGACCACCCGGCTGCGGTGCCAACCGCGCACCGGGATTCCGTCGGTGAGCGCGCTCAGAGCCCGCAGGGCGGGATCCGGGTTGCTGCCGCCCGCAGCGTCGGCCGGCACCAGGGTCGCGCGGTCCCCATCGAGCAGGACGTCCCCGCTCGTGACCGACGCGGGCGCGATCCCTGCAGCCGCGAGTGCGCGGATCGCCGCGGACACGTCGTCGCGCAGACGGTCTCGTCGGGCGGGACGCAGCGGACCCGCGGACTCGAGCGTCCGTCCCTGTGGGATCCGACTGGCGATCCAGGCGGAGCCTCCGGCCTCCCCGGCCGCGTAGACGGGGGCGAGTCCCGGGTGCTCGACACCGGCAAGCCGCCGGAGCCCATCCAGAATGCGGAGCCGCTCCTCCGGGTCGTTCGGGAGCGGCATGATGCGGACGGCAACGCTTCGCTCCGCCCCGGGTTCGGACGCCGCCCACACCGTCCCGGCCTCCGTCGAACTGAGCTGCCGGCCCAGGACGTACGGTCCCACGCGGCTCCCGGACGTCAGGTTCACGGTGTCTCCTGGTCGATGCGTTGGACGGTCCGATCGGTGACGCTCGCCACCCACACCCGGTCGCCGTCGGCGGCGAGGCGGAGGGGGGCGCTGCCGGCCTGCAGGGGCTGGCCGACCACCAGCCCGGTCGCCGGGTCGAGCCGCGTGACGGTGCCGTCGGCGGCCGATACCCACACGCTCGTCGATGTCGCGACGACGTCCTGGACGTCCTTACCCAGTGAGATCGCCGCGCCCCGCACCTCGTTGGTGGCCGGGTCGATACGGGAAACGGTCCGGTCGTCGGCGTTGACCACCCACACGCCGCCGGCGCCCACCGCGATCTCGGCGGGACGCGTGCCCACGGAGATCCGTGCGGTCACGCGCCGGGTCGCGCGGTCGATCCGGGTGACGCGGTCGGCGGTGGGAAGCGCGACCCACACCGATGACCCGTCCAGGTCCATGTCCGACGGCTCCGTCCCGAGCGCGACCCGGCCGGTGACCCGGTGGGCGTCAGGGTTGATGCTCACCACGAGCCCCGAGGCGGTCGCGACCCACACCTGGCCGTCGCCGACGGCGGCGAGTCGTGCGCCGGGGAGCGGGATGCGATCGACCGCGTCCCCGGTGCCGGGATCGACATGGGTCACGCCGCCCTGCTGTGCCTCGTGGGTCACCCAGACGGCTCCGTCGCCCGCGGCGATATCCGGGAACGCCCCGCCTCCCAGGTCGATCGCCGGCGGAAACACCTCGACTCGGCCGCTGGCCAGGTCCAGACGGGCGTTGTTGCCGCCACCGGTCTGCTGCACCCACGCGCGACCGTCGCCGAGGGCGATCTCCTCCGGACTCAGCGGAATCGGCACCGGCGCTCCCGCGAGTCGACCGGCCGGGTTGGCCGGTCCGTCACCGTCGCCCCCTCCACCCGTCAGGACGACGGCCCCGACGACGCCCGTGATCGCGGCGGTGACGGCGACGGCGGCGCCGATGGAGAACATCCGTCGGCGGCTGGTCGTCGCGCCCCTGCGTACCTGAGAGCCGTGACTGGTGGGCGCCGCGGCCCCGGTGGCCACATTGCGTTCGGTGAGTCGCGGCCGCTCACCGTTGGCGGCCGCCGTCGCAGCGCGGCCGAGGTCGCCGGCGCAGCGGTACCTGGCGGCGGGCTCCTTGGCCATCGCGCGCGCGATCACTCGGTCGAACGCCTTGGGCGCGCCGTGCTCGGAGGGCCGCGGTGGGGGTTCGTCCAAGTGCGCCCCCAACGCCTCCAACTCCGTCTCCACCGGGAATGGCAGGTGGCCGGTGAGGCACTGGTACAGCACTGCACCCAATGCGTAGATGTCGGAACGCGCATCCACCCGCCCGAAGCGGATCTGCTCCGGGGCGATGTAGGCGAGCGTGCCAACCCACTGCCCGGTTTTCGTGAGCCCCGCGCCATCTCCACCGTTCTCCACGGTGAGCCCGAAGTCGGTGAGGTACGCGCGCTCGCCGTCCTCCCCGCCGGTGACCAGCACGTTTGCGGGCTTCACGTCGCGGTGCACCAGGCCCTTCACGTGGGCGGCGTCCAGCGCCTCGCCCACCTGTGCCACGAGCGCCGCGGCGCGGCCGGGGGGAAGTGCGCCGCCGCGAACCAGGGCCGAGAGGTCGGTGCCGTCCACGAAGCGCATCGCGATGAACAGGTGGCCGCGCTCCTCCCCTGCCCGGTAGACCGGTACGACGCACGGGTGCTCGAGTCGGGCGGCGATGCGGCTCTCACGCGCGAAACGCTCCCGGAAGCGCGAGTCCGCGGACAACGAGGGCGCAATCACCTTCAGCGCGACCGGACGATGGAGGGCGAGGTCCTCCGCTCGGTACACGACCCCCATCCCGCCGCGACCGTGGTGGGCAAGGACCCGGTACCCGGCGATCACGTCCCCCGGCACCAGGTCCATACCGCCGCCGGGGACCGGTGCGACATCCGCGTGACTCAGGGCGCCCTCGATGCGGGAACGGCCGGGGTCGTCGGTGGGCAGCAGCGCGGCTGCCCGGGTGAGCAGAGCGCGCGCGGCCTGCCCGTCCTCCCGCGCCATCGCGCGCTCCCCGGCGCGTTCCAGACGCGCCGCGGCACGGTGGGCGAGGTCGCGGGCCTCGGCGGGCCGCAGCTCCTGCCGAAGTCGCGCGGCCTGCTCAAGGTGGAAGGCGACCACCTCGTCCGGCGCGGCGCCCGCCTCCAGGACCGCGACCAGACGTTCGTGCAACTCGGCGCGGCGGAGTTTCGGAGTGGAGCGGTACACCGCGTCCCGGATGAGGCTGCTGGTGAAGCTGTACGGCCGGCTCACCGCGGAGAACACCCGGGAGAGGGTCGGTGACTGCACCCCCGGCGCGCCGTCGGCCCGCCCCTCGGTGACCAGCTCGCGCCTGATGAGACCGGCCAGCGCGGCGCCGGGGCCGCCCGCCGCCGAAGCGAGGGCGGTGATGCCGTCCTCCCAGAACTCCCGCCCCATCACCGCGGCACGCTCTGCGACCGCGCGTTCCTCGGGAGACAGGCGCTCGACGCGGGCCTGCAGGACGCCCTCCAGGCCGGGCGGGAGAGCGTCTGGGTCGCCGCCTTCGGCGATGTGCCGCGAGAGCTGGCAGATGGCGAGCGGGTTTCCGCCGGCGACGTCCACCAGCTGGGCTCGTTGGCCGGGACTCAGTTCGGGCGACACGCGTTCCGCCAGATCGGTGGCGGCCCCGGCCGCAAGCGGCCCCAGGCGCAGCAGCAGATCGCTGCTGCCGGAGGCGATGTCGCCGTGTGCGTCGAGGATCTCGAGGCGGGCCGATACCAGGACCGCGACGGCCGGCCGGCCGGCCAGGCGCGTCGTCAGCTCCAGCATCGCCGGCTCCGCCCAGTGGGCATCCTCCAGGACCAGCAGCAGCGGCCCGTCGCGGGTGAGGGTGTCGGCGAGGGCGGTCGCGGCGTCCGCGACCTCCTGCGGGGACGGGTCGCCGCTCTCGCGCCCGACCGCGGCGCGGAGAATGCGCTCTGCGCCGCCGCCCGCCGCCGCGGCGGCATCGCCCAGGCCGTCGAGCCACTCCGCGAGCGGCCAGTGGGTGATGCCCTCTCCGTAGGGCGGGCAGCGGCCCTGCAATACCCGCCCGGACACGCCCGCAAGGTGCGCGGCGATGAGGCGCGACTTGCCGACGCCCGCCCCGGCGGTCACCAGCGCCAGCCCTCCGTCACGGCGGGCTCGGGCATGCCAGTGGTGCAGGGTGGCGAGGTCGTCATCGCGGCCCACCAGCGGAACCTCCCCGCCTGCGCCGCTGCCGCCCTCGTGCAGCGACACCAGCCGCCACGCCGACACGGGTTCCGCCTTCCCGCGCACCCGCAGGCCGCTCAGCGGTTCGCACAGCGCCGCCTCGCCCAACAGGCGGCGGGTGAGGGAACCCAGCAGCACCTGGCCGGGCTGGGCGGCCTGCTCCAGCCGGGCGGCCGTGTTGACGGTGTCGCCGGTCACCAGCGCCTGCCCGCGCGCCGGGTCGCCGGCCACCACGGGGCCCGTGTTGACGCCGGTGCGCACCGACAGGCGCACATCCCATTCCTCCTGTAGCTCCAGGCTGAGCGTCTCGACCGCCTCCACGACTTCCAGAGCGGCGCGGCAGGCGCGCACCGCGTCGTCCTCCCTCACGGCCGGGATCCCGAACACACACATCACCGCGTCGCCGATGAACTTCTCCACCGTGCCGCCGTGGCGCGTGAGCGCCCCCTCACAGGCGGCGAAGTACCGCATCTGCACCAGCCGCATGGCCTCTGGGTCGAGGCGCTCACCCAGCTCGGTGGACCCCGCCAGGTCACAGAACACCACCGTGACCTGCTTGCGGACCTCGGCGGTGAGCTGCTCCACCGCCAGGCGCGCACCGCACGCCCCGCAGAAACGCG
>LNFM01017974.1_pt1 | contig 10594 bp, 8 predicted proteins | sample 596031 | NCBI WGS metagenome assembly LNFM01 (sample SAMN04254537, study PRJNA301005) | activated carbon metagenome | isolation source: dual media filters at the Ann Arbor, Michigan drinking water treatment plant | place: USA: Ann Arbor | reverse complement strand
CTGCAATGGCTGACAACGGCAAGAAACCGCTGGCCGATCCAGCGACCCGGAAGTACCCGCTCAACCTGCCCGACACGCCATTTCCAATGCGCGGGGATCTGCCCAAGCGCGAGCCGGGATGGATCAAGGCCTGGGAAGAGAACAAGACCTACGGGGCGATTCGTGCTGCGCGCGAACAGGCGGGTGCGCCCAAATTCATTCTTCACGACGGGCCACCGTATGCCAACAGCGAGATCCACCTGGGCACGGCAACCAACAAGATTTTGAAGGACATCGTGGTGAAGTCGCGCTCCATGGCGGGCTTCAACGCGGTGTACGTGCCGGGCTGGGATTGCCACGGCATGCCAATCGAAATCCACATCGAGAAGAAGTTCGGCAAGCACCTGCCACGGGCCGAGGTACAGGCCAAGGCGCGCGCTCACGCCACCGAGCAGATCGCGCTGCAAATGGCGGGGTTCAAGCGCCTGGGCGTGCTGGGCGACTGGGACAACCCATACAAGACGATGACCTTCAAGGCGGAGGCCGACGAGATCCGCACGCTGGGCCGGATGGTCGAGCGCGGCTTCGTCTACCGCGGCTTGAAGCCCGTGAACTGGTGCTTCGACTGCAACTCCGCGCTGGCGGAAGCGGAAGTCGAATACATCGACAAGAAGACCCCTGCCATCGATGTCGCTTTTCCTCTGGCTTCTGGGGAAGAAGCCAAGGTCGCTACGGCCTTCAAAACAGCCGCCCCGGGCAAGCCCGTCTACACCGTGATCTGGACCACGACGCCGTGGACCATCCCGGCCAACCAGGCGCTCAACTTCCATCCGCAGTTCGTCTACGCACTGGTCGATGCCGGCGACCGTTTGCTGATCCTCGCCAAGGATCTGGTCGAGTCGTGCCTGCAGCGTTTCGGCCTGCAGGGCCGCGTGATCGCCGAAACGGTGGGTGAAAGGCTCGAGCGCGTGCGCTTTCGCCACCCGCTCGCCCGGCTCGACCCGGGCTTCGATCGCGACTCTCCCGTTTTCCTTGGCAGCTACGTCACGGTCGATGCCGGCACCGGTGTCGTGCATTCGTCGCCCGCCTATGGCGTGGAAGACTTCGAGTCCTGCAAGGCCTATGGCATCACCAATGACCAGATCCTCAATCCGGTACAGGGCGACGGTCACTATGCGAAGGACTTCCCGCTTTTCGGCGGCATGAAGATCTGGGATGCCAATCCGAAGATCGTCGACGCACTGCGCATTGCCGGAACCCTGCTGCACGCGGCGCAGCAGGAACACTCGTACATGCACTGCTGGCGCCACAAGACACCGCTCATCTATCGCGCTGGAAGCCAGTGGTTCGTGCGCATGGATGGCGCGACGCGCGAGACGGCCGGCACGATGCAGACCGAGACCGTCGGCGAAACGCTGCGACAAAGTGCGCTGCATGCAATCGAGCAAACCAGCTTTTTCCCGGGATGGGGCAAGGCCCGTTTGCACGCCATGATCGCCAACCGGCCTGACTGGTGCATCTCGCGACAGCGTAACTGGGGTGTGCCGCTGCCGTTCTTCCTCAAGAAAAGCGACGGGAGCCTGCACCCCCGTACGCTCGAGTTGCTTGAACTGGCCGCGCAAAAGGTCGAGCAAGGCGGCATCGAGGCCTGGTCCAAGGCGAGCGTGGAAGACGTCTTGCCGCCCGCCGAGGCGACCGAGTACGAGAAGTCCAATGACATCCTGGATGTCTGGTTCGACTCGGGCTCGACCCACCGCACGGTGATGCGCGGCTCGCACAAGGAGGAACTCGCCTACCCTGCCGACCTGTACCTTGAAGGCTCGGACCAGCATCGCGGCTGGTTCCACTCGTCACTGCTCATCGGTGCCGCGCTCGACGGATGCGCGCCGTACAAAGGTCTTCTGACCCACGGCTTCGTGGTTGATGCGCAGGGTCGCAAGATGAGCAAGTCGCTCGGCAACGGCATCGATCCGCGCGAGTTGGCCGACAAAATGGGCGCGGAGATCATGCGCCTGTGGGTCGCCTCGACCGATTACTCCGGCGAAATGACCATCGGCGATGAAATTCTAAAGCGCGTGGTCGAGAGCTACCGGCGCATCCGCAACACGCTGCGCTTCCTGCTCGCCAACACCAGCGACTTCAACATCGCCAAGGACGCCGTGCCGGTCGAGCAGATGCTGGAGATCGACCGCTACGCGCTAGCGCTCACCGCGCAGATGCAGGCGGAAGTGCTGGCCAGCTACGAGCGCTACGAGTTCCACCCAGTCGTTGCTCGCTTGCAGACGTTTTGCTCGGAAGACCTCGGCGCGTTCTACCTCGATGTCCTGAAGGACCGTCTGTACACGACGCCCGAGGGCTCGCCTGCGCGCCGCTCGGCACAGACGGCGCTGTGGCACATCACGACCTGCATGCTGCGCTTGATGGCGCCGTTCTTGTCGTTCACCGCCGAGGAGGCCTACGCGATCTTCAGTCCGGGCAGCGGCGCAAAGCCCGGACCGCGCACCATCTTCGTGGAGACGTATCACGAACTGCCGGGCGTGCCTGGCCACGAGGCGCTGCTCGCCAAGTGGCAGACCATCCGCGCGATCCGCGCCGAGGTGCAGAAGGAAATCGAGGCCCGGCGCGAAGCCGGCGAGGTCGGCTCGTCGCTGCAAGCAGAGATCGATCTGCACTTGGCCGGCGAGCGGCATGCACTGCTGGCGACTCTCGGCGACGACCTGAAGTTCGTGACCATCACCAGCCGGGCCACGCTGCATCCGGTCGCCGGCGAGGCGGATGAGAAGATTGTTGTTGCTCCGACGGCGCACAAGAAGTGTGATCGCTGCTGGCACTGGCGCGCCGACGTCGGCATCCACGCCGAGCATCCGAGCCTGTGCGGCCGCTGCGTCACCAATCTGTTCGGCGCCGGCGAAGTACGCCGCGTGGCCTGAACTTCGTCATCGAAAAAAGGGAATCGAATTGGCCTGGAGTACTTCCAAGACCTGGTGGCAAAAGCTTTACCCCTGGCTGGTGCTGGCAACGTTGATCGTGCTTGCCGATCAGGCGAGCAAGATCGCGATCGAACGCATCTTCGACTTCGGCGACGTGCGCCCGGTGACGAGCTTCTTCAATCTCGTGCTGACGTACAACAAGGGCGCGGCGTTCAGCTTCCTTGCCAATGCCGGCGGCTGGCAGGACGAGTTCCTGACGGTGGTGGGCATCGGCGCTTCACTGTTCATCATCTACCTGCTGGCGCGACACGGCACGCAAAGGCTCTTTTCACTTTCACTGGCAATGATCTTGGGGGGGGCGATCGGCAACGTGATCGATCGTGTGGCCTACGGCCATGTGATCGATTTCCTGGATTTCCACTACGGCGGGTGGCACTGGCCGGCTTTCAATGTGGCCGACAGCGCGATCGTCGGCGGTGCGATCCTGCTCATCGTCGACGAGCTGTTGCGCGTGCGCAAGACCAAGTAGGCTTGCCGCCATGAACCTTTGCGGCAAGCACATCGTTCTGGGTATGACGGGCGGCATCGCCGCGTACAAGGTGTGCGAGCTCGCGCGCCGCCTGAAGGATGAAGGCGCCACCGTGCAGGTGGTCATGACTCGCGCGGCACAGGAGTTCGTCACCGCCACCACGATGCAGGCGTTGACCGGGCGTCCAGTGTTCACCGACCAGTGGTCTGCCGAAGGCGGTCGCGTGAGCAACGCGATGCCGCACATCGACCTCACGCGCGTGGCCGATGCCATCGTCGTCGCACCCGCTTCGGCGCATTTCCTCGCCCGCGTTGCCCACGGCATGGCCGATGACCTGCTGTCCACGCTGGTATTGGCGCGCCGCTGCCCGCTGCTGGCGGCGCCGGCGATGAACATCGAAATGTGGAGCAACGCGGCGACGCAGCGCAACGTAGCGACGCTGCGAGCTGACGGCGTGACGCTGCTTGGCCCGGGCGTTGGCGATCAGGCCTGCGGCGAGTCCGGCAGCGGTCGCATGCTCGAGCCGCACGAACTGCTCGAAGATCTGGTCGGCTTCTTTCAGCCCAAGCTGCTCGCGGGCAAACGCGTGCTTGTCACAGCCGGGCCGACGTTCGAGCCGATCGATCCGGTCCGCGGCATCACCAATCTCTCGTCGGGCAAGATGGGATTTGCGATCGCCCGGGCGGCGCGTGAGGCGGGCGCCGACGTGACCCTTGTAGCTGGTCCGACCATGCTGCCCGCGCCGCGCGGTGTCGCGCGTATCGATGTGCGAACCGCACTGCAGATGCACGACGCCGTGATGCAGCACGCGGCCGCGTCGCAGGTTTTCATCGCGGTGGCCGCGGTCGCCGACTGGCACGTGAAAAACGCGGCACCGACGAAGATCAAGAAGGGCACAAGCATGCCGTCGCTGCACCTGGAGGCGAATCCGGACATACTCGCCACGGTGGCGCGCATGCAAGGTGCGCCGTTCTGCGTCGGCTTTGCTGCCGAGACTCACGATGTGGACCAGCACGGCACAGCCAAGCGACTTTCGAAGAATGTGCCGTTGCTGGTGGCCAATCTGGCGCAGGACGCCTTCGGCGCCGATGACAATGAACTGCTGCTGATCGATGCGCAGGGAACGACCGTGCTCAAGCGCGCCAGCAAGCTGGCGCAGGCGCGCCGGCTGATTGCCGACATCGCCCGTCGGCTTGCGTAATGCCCGCCACCCGAGGACTGCCATGAGCACGTGCCGATGAGTACGCCGCATTACACCGATGGCATGCCTTCGGGTGAACCCAAGGATGGCGACTTCGTCGCCTACCTCGCCGAAATTGAACGGCGCCAGTTGCTGGCGCTGCCAACCCACGCAGCACACACGTCGCCGACGATCGAAAGTGGCCACGGGCCGCAGGGGGCCAATGGACCCGCGTCGTATGACAAGGCGCCATTGAGTGCGGCGCAGGCGGAGGCCGTGCGAGCCAAGCTCAAGCAGGGTTTGGGCGATCACAAACACCTGGGCGCAGCGGCGTTCTTCGGGCTGGTGGGCCTGGTGCTGGTGGTCCAAGGCCTGCTTGGTGACGGCGGCATCATCATGCTGATGATTGGCGGTTTCCTGCTGTGGCGAGCGGCAATCTCCCTGCGCCAGGCGGCCGGCGCCAGCGGCGTATCGCAGCGCGATCTCGCCACCCGCCTCGGCAACGTGCTGCGTAATGCGCAGCAGAACCAGGCGCACCGCAAGTGATCGCCCTCGATGTCAGGATCCTGGATGAACGCCTGCGCGACGGTCTCCCCACCTATGCAACGCCAGGAGCCGCCGGCCTTGATCTTCGTGCTTGCCTGGACGCTGCCTTGACCCTGGCGCCGGGCGACACGCAGCTCATTCCCACCGGTCTGGCGATTCACCTTGGCGATCCCGGCTTCGCCGCCTTGATCCTGCCGCGATCCGGTCTCGGGCACAAACATGGCATCGTGCTCGGCAACCTGGTCGGCCTGATCGATTCGGACTATCAAGGACAACTGATGGTATCGACCTGGAATCGGAGTCGCGAACCGTTCACGATTCAGCCCCTCGAGCGCATCGCGCAGTTGGTCATCGTTCCGGTTGCGCAGGCATGCTTCAACGTGGTCGACGACTTTGCCGCAAGCGCGCGCGGCGTCGGCGGCTTCGGCTCCACCGGCACCCACTGAAGCGATCCCGACGTGCTCTCCCGTCTCGCGCGTTGGTTGCTTGCCCGCTTCGACTGGCACGTCGACTACGACGGTCTGCCCGGACCCAAGGGCATCCTGATCGTCTATCCGCACACGTCCAACTGGGATTTCATCATCGGGCTGCTCGCCAAGTGGGTGATGGCAGATCCGATCCGCTGGATTGGCAAGGAGTCACTGTTTCGCGGCCTCACCGGCGCAACACTCGGCCGCCTGATGCGAATGTGGGGCGGACGGCCCGTCAACCGGCACCACCCGAGTGGTGCGGTCGAGCAGTTATCAACACTCATGGCCGCGGAACCCTGGTTCTGGATCGCGCTGTCGCCAGAGGGCACCCGCAAGCGTCTGGATCATCTTCGCTCAGGCTTTTATCACCTGGCCCTGAAGGCGCAGGTGCCCGTGGGATTGGCTTACATCGACTTCTCACGGCGCCGCGTCGGCGTGCAGACCTTCGTCAGGATGACTGGCGATGAGACGCAGGACCTGGCCATGCTGACCCGGCACTACGCCGAAAAGCGCGGCCTGCACCCGGAGCAAGCCAGTGCAATCGCGTTTCGACACCCGGGTGCCGCGTCCAAGCACGCCGCCTAGAAGCACCGCGAATGAAAAAAGGCAGCGCAATGCGCTGCCTTTGGTCCCGGCGGAGCGGGCAGTGCGGGAGCGAGCCCCCGCTCGCCGCCCACCCGTAATCAGGCAAGCATGTCCGCCCAAATCGTTTGCGCCCAGCTCCAGGCGTAACCGGCCTCCATCGGCCAGTTGGTTCGCTCGAGCGCAGAAATGCCGCCCGATCCTGGTACCGCTTCCATCGTCTTCTTCTCGGGCGACCAGCGATGCACGCTGGCCACATGTACAGCCATCGAGTCGCTGACGAAGCTGTAGCACGTGTTGGCCATCATCGGCGGAATCGGCGCCCGACCATTCATCAGTTCAACAATCGCTGCAGCCGCCGCCTTGCCGTGCTGATTGGCCATGTGGCCAGACTTCGGCATCACCGGCGCCGACAGCGTGGAGTCGCCAAGCACGTGGATGTTCTTGACCTTGATCGACTCAAGCGTGGTCCAGTCCACTTCACACCAGCGATTGTTCGCGGTGATCACGCCTGCATCGCGCGCGATGTTGGCGGCGCGCTGCGGCGGGATGAAGTTCAATACGTCGCCGTTCGTGCGGTCCCCCAACTCCTGGATGAATGCTCGGCCCTTGACGTCGACCTCGGTGACCGCCGCATTGGTGCGGTACTCGACGATGTCCTTGTAGTCGCTGGCGAACACGGCAGTGAAAAGCGGTTTCTTGGACACCATGTCCGGATTGGCATCGAGCACCAGCAACTTGCTCTTGGGCTTGGCCTTTTTCAGGTAGCTGGCGATCTGGCAGGCGCGCTCGTACGGCCCCGGCGGGCAGCGATATGGCGCCAAGGGCACGTTCATCACCACCGTGCCGCCGTCGCGCATCGCCTGCAACTGCTTCTGCAGCAACACTGTCTGTGCACCGGCCTTCCACGCATGGGGAATCTGCTCGGCGTCGGCGGCCGTCATGCCGCGCACGCTCTCGTACATGAAGTCGATACCGGGTGACAGCACCAGCCGGTCATAGCTGAGCGTCTCCCCTCGAGCCAATCGGACTTGACGCTTGTCGGCGTCGATCGCGGTCGCGGTGTCGCGCACCACCTTGACGCCATATTTGGCCAGACCGCTGTACGCAATGGTGATGTCCGCCAGGGTCTTGCTGCCGCCCAACACCAGATTGGAGATCGGGCAGGAAACGAAGGCCTCGTTCGGTTCAACGAGGGTGACGTCGATTTGCCCTTCCGACCAGATGCGAAGGTACTTTGCCGCCGTCGCGCCGCCGTAGCCGCCGCCGACAACGACCACTCGACCCAAGGTCTTGCCGCCGCCCATGGTGGCGCAGGCAGACAGGGAACTAATGGCAGCGCCTGCTGCGCCGAGCTTGAGCAGGTCGCGCCGCGTGACATGTTTGACGTTCATCTTGATCCCCTCAGCGCGTAGCCGGCAGGCGTGAGAAATGGTCGGCGAGTGCATCGATCTGCGCGTCGCTGTAGCCCTTGGCGAGCTGATGCATGATCGTTGCCCTGCGCGTGCCGTCGCGGAACGCTCGCATTCTTTGAGCGATGTGCTCGCGCGACAGGCCGGCGAGCTCTGGCATCGCGCTTGGCGCAATTGGAAGCCAGATAGGCGGCCGCCCGCTGCTCGGGCGTGGCTAAGGATGCTGCGGCGGCAGTGCCGAGCACGGATGCGAGAGCGAGCGGCAACAAGCCGATGCCGACGGGGGTCAATTTCACGCGTTGTCTCCTGAGATTTTCTGGCCGCGTCGCGAACGTACTGCACGCGGACGCGAACCGCGACTGTCCGGGCTTTGGTAGGCCAAGTCAATCGGGGCAGCAAGGGAGATCCGTGCTGCCCCGATAACCGTGAGTAATGTCACATTGAAACAAGCCGGTGGACCCGGCTGCGGCTGCTACTCGGTCAGCACGGGCTCGATGCGTTCCTGTGCCGGCGCATTGCCGCCGTCCACAGGCGGAAACTCCAGCTTGATGTCCTGGGTGCCGTCGGGCTTGGTCTCCACATCGACACTCACCTTGCCGCCGTTGAGCAGACGGCCAAAGAGCAACTCGTCGGCCAGTGCCTTGCGGATCGTGTCCTGGATGAGCCGAGCCATCGGCCGCGCGCCCATCACCGGATCGAAGCCCTTCTTGGCCAGATGCTGGCGCAGCGCCTCCGAAAAGGCAATGTCGACCTTCTTCTCGTGCAGTTGGTCTTCCAGGGCGATCAGGAACTTGTCGACCACCCGCATGATGATTTCTTCATCGAGCGCGCGGAAGCTGATGATGGCGTCGAGCCGGTTACGGAACTCCGGCGTGAACATGCGCTTGATGTCGGCCATTTCATCGCCGGCCTCACGCGCGTTGCCAAAGCCGATCGAGCGCTTCTGCAGAGTCTCCGCACCAGCATTCGTCGTCATGATGATGATGACGTTGCGGAAATCCGCCTTGCGACCGTTGTTGTCGGTCAGCGTGCCGTGGTCCATCACCTGCAGCAAGATGTTGAAGATGTCCGGGTGCGCCTTCTCGATCTCGTCAAGCAACAGCACGGCATGCGGCTTTTTGGCAATCGCCTCGGTCAGCAGACCGCCCTGGTCGAAGCCCACATAGCCCGGCGGCGCGCCGATCAGCCGGCTCACCGCGTGGCGCTCCATGTACTCAGACATGTCGAAGCGGATCAGCTCGATGCCGAGCGTGAAGGCCAGTTGCTTGGCGACTTCCGTCTTGCCTACACCGGTAGGCCCCGAGAACAAGAACGAGCCTATCGGCTTGTCCGGCTTGCCCAGCCCGGAGCGCGCCATCTTGATCGCCGCCGACAGCGCGTCGATTGCCGGATCCTGGCCAAAAACGACATTCTTCAGATTGCGGTCGAGATTTTTCAGTTGCGCACGATCGTCGCTGGACACGGTCTGCGGCGGGATGCGGGCGATCTTGGCGATGATCTCTTCGACCTCGCCTTTGCCGATGGTCTTCTTGCGGCGGCTGACCGGAAGGATCCGCTGGGCAGCACCCGCCTCGTCGATGACGTCGATCGCCTTGTCCGGCAGGTGTCGATCGTTGATGAACTTGGCAGACAGTTCAGCCGCCGCCTGGATTGCGCCTGAGCTGTACTTGACGCCGTGATGCTCCTCAAAGCGCGACTTCAGCCCCTTGAGGATCTCGATCGTCTGCTGCACGGTCGGCTCGATCACGTCGATCTTCTGAAAGCGACGCGACAGCGCGTGGTCCTTCTCGAAGATGCCGCGATACTCGTTGTAGGTGGTGGCGCCGATGCACTTCATCTGCCCGGTCGCAAGCGCCGGCTTGAGCAGGTTGGATGCGTCGAGCGTGCCGCCGGAAGCCGAACCGGCACCGATCAGCGTATGGATCTCGTCGATAAACAAGATCGCGTTGGTATTGGCCTTGAGCTGCTTCAGCACGGCCTTCAGCCGCTGCTCGAAGTCGCCTCGATACTTGGTGCCCGCCAGCAGCGCACCCATGTCCAGCGAATAGACGATCGACTTGTCGAGGATCTCAGGCACGTCGTTCTTGACGATGCGCCACGCCAAGCCCTCGGCGATCGCGGTCTTGCCGACCCCGGCCTCGCCGACCAGCAGCGGATTGTTCTTGCGCCGACGGCACAGGACCTGGATCACACGCTCGACTTCCGGCTCGCGGCCGATCAGCGGATCGATCTTGCCGTCCTTGGCGAGCTGGTTGAGGTTCATCGTGTACTGCTCGAGCGGACTTTGCTGCTCGCGACCCTCGCCCTGCTGCTCTTCCTGCTCCGCGCCCGGTGCCTTGGCCGCCTTGTCGCCATCCTGCGGCGTCTTGGTGATGCCGTGGCTGATGAAGTTGACGACATCCAGCCGCGTGACGCCCTGCTGATGCAGGTAATACACGGCATGCGAATCCTTCTCGCCGAAAATGGCAACCAGCACATTGGCGCCGGTGACTTCCTTCTTGCCGTTGCTGGTGCTCTGGACATGCATGATCGCCCGCTGGATCACCCGCTGGAATCCCAGTGTCGGCTGCGTGTCCGCCTCTGAATTGGGAGGCAAAATCGGCGTGTTGTCGGCGATGAAGTTCTGCAGGCTCTTTCGCAGATCCTCGATGTTGCAGGCGCAAGCGCGCAGGACTTCTGCCGCAGACGGGTTGTCGAGGAGCGCCAGCAGAAGGTGCTCGACGGTGATGAATTCGTGTCGCGCCTGGCGGGCCTCGACAAAGGCCATATGCAGACTGACTTCGAGTTCCTGCGCGATCATGCTTCCTCCATCACGCACTGCAGCGGATGCTGATGCTGGCGTGAATAACTACAAACCTGCTCGACCTTGGTGGCGGCGACATCGCGGGGATAGACGCCGCACACCCCACGCCCCTCATGATGCACCTTCAGCATGATCTGGGTCGCCTGCTCGCGCCCCTTGCCGA
>LNFM01013212.1_pt1 | contig 10594 bp, 9 predicted proteins | sample 596031 | NCBI WGS metagenome assembly LNFM01 (sample SAMN04254537, study PRJNA301005) | activated carbon metagenome | isolation source: dual media filters at the Ann Arbor, Michigan drinking water treatment plant | place: USA: Ann Arbor | reverse complement strand
ATCCTCCCGCTTCACCCTGCAGGTGATGGGCTGGCCGATGAGGGTGCTGGGCTGGATGTCGATGTTCGAGGATATCACCTCCGCCGCCAGGCTGAAGGGGCGGCCGATCTCCTCCTGCACCGAGAGGCGCCGCAGGACCAGCGCGCCGGGGCCAAGCGGAGAACTGATCTCCAGCAGCCGCGGTGCCTGCAGGATGTTCAGTTCAGCGGGCAACGACGTTCCTCACGCAGCATGGAATCAGCATAGCCCCGGCGGGACCGCTTCGGGAAGCAACCTCTCGTTTCATCGAATCAGCGCGCCCAGGGAGAAGGAGCGCAGCTCGCGTTGCGCGGTGCGGAACACCGCATCCTGCTGGTGCCGCTTCTCCGCGGCGAGTTGCGGCACGCGCCGCGTCACCCATTCGCCCAGCGCCAGCGCCGAGATGCGGCCCTCGCCATCCATCGCCGCGCGCCCGCCCAGGCCCTCGCGCACGGCAAAGGCGAAGACGCCATTGCGCTCATCATAGGAATCCAGCGCCTCCTGCACCGAAGTGCTGGCGGCCAGCAGGAAGCGCCCCGTCTCATTCCCGAGGGCGGCGAGACTGTCGATCGTCACCTGCCCGGCATGGCAGGTGTCGATGAAGAGGAAGCCGTCTCGCGCGCGGATGCGCGCCAGGGCCGCGACCAGCGTGCCCTCATCAAGTGCCACGCGGCGGATCGCCTCCCAGCTCGCCGTGCTCGCCGTCTCGTGCGGGAGAAACAGAAAGCGGCGATCCGGCTCCGAGCGCAGGCCATGGCCGGCGAGGTAAAGCACGAAGGTGTCCTCCGGCCGGGCCAGCTGCGCGGCCTGGGCCAGGGCCGCGAGGATATTGGCCCGCGTCGCGTCCCGATCGGCCAGCAGCGTCGTAATCACCTCGCGGAAGACGCCGCCGGCGCGCTGGCGCAGCGTCTCGGCCACCGTGCGCGCATCGGCGACGGCGAAGCGCAGGTTGAGCGCGGCCTCGGCATATTCATCCACGCCGATGGCGAGGATGATGAGCCGCCCTGCCCCGGCGGGTGGCGCCGCATCGCCCGCGCGGCGCAGCTCCAGCGCCGCCGCCTCCGCGAAGAGGCCGCGATCCTCGGCATAGAGCCGCGCCGCCACGCGGTTCGGGCCGGGGTCGAGCGGCACCTCCACCGCATTGGGCCCGGCCACCGCCACGCTGCGCAGCGCGATGCGGTCATTCACCATGATGTCGAGCGGGCCGAGCCCCATGCCGCGGTCCGCCGTGGTGAGGGTGAGGCGCAGCGCCGTGGCCCCCGGCGGCAATTCCGCGCCGCCCCAGGCCAGCGGCACGCAATCGCCCTCCACCACGGCGCAGGCGCTGCCGGCGGCTAGGCTGGGCAGGCGGCCGATGCGCGCGCGCACATCGCCCAGCTCATTCATCCGCATCTGTGCCGGACCATTGTCGCCGCGCAGCCGGGCGCGGAGTGCGGCCGGTGCGTAGAGGGCGCGATAGGCCTGTTGGAAGCTGGCCCATTCCGGCGTCTGCGCGCGGCCATGGTTCAGGTGCACGCCCACCAGCTCCTGCCCGCCGGCGGGCGCGTGGTCGAACAGGCCTTCGGGCGTGAAGGCGGCCCAGCGCCGCGCATCGGCATGCACGAAAAGCGCGCCGCGCTCGGCCAGCCGCGTCGTCGCCTCGAACCAGCGCAGCGTGCCATCGCCCAGCGCGACCACGGCCAGGCCCTCCACCGCGACCAGGCCCCAGGCGGTGCCCGGCAGTGGGCGCTCATCCAGCTGGCGGCCCGCGCGGTCGAAGAGGCGCAGATGCGTGTCGGTGCCGAGCAGAAACCCCTCATCGCCCGGCAGCACGGCCAGGCTGCGGCTGTATTCGCCCTCGTTCAGCCGCAGCGGCTGGCCGTTCAGCCGCGGGCGGTCGCGATTCTGCCAATCGGTGAGCACGAGCCCCCGGCCGGAGGTCCGGGCGGTCGCCATCGCCGTGCCCTCGCCGGTGCCAAGCTGCCCGCTGGCGGCGTCGAACAGCAGGGTGGCGCTGCCGGAACGGAGCTGGAAGCGCAGGCGCTGTCCATCGGCGCTGACCGCCAGCGCGGCGCCGGTGTTGCGGAAATCGGCGCCGGGCGGCAGGGGCGGCTGGGCCAGGCGGCCATCGCCGGCCAGTCGCCCCCAGCCCGGATCGGCCGTGGCGAAGGCCAGGCCCCCGCCGGGCAGCGCGAGGAGATGGGCGATGGCATCCCGCGCCGCCGGAATGTCCCGCGCCGCCCCCAGGCCGAAATCACCCCAGCGGCGGATCACGAAATCCCCGCCCACCCGGGCATAGCCGGCCGCATGCAGCTGCACCCCGCCCCGCCCGTCATTGGCCCAGGTGACGGCGGGCAGCCCCTCGCCCGCCAGGCCCGCGACATCGGGCAGCAGCAGGCTGCGCAGGTCGCTCGCCTGCAGGATCTCCGCCCGCAGCCGGTCCTCGAAGCCCACGGCCAGCAGCGCGCCATCGGGCGACCAGGCCAGGCCATAGGGGCGCGCCCCGGCCAGCGGCACACGCTCCGCCACGCGGCGGCCGGCGGGGTCATAGACGCGGATGCGCCCATCGGCGGAGCTGGCGGCGAAACGCCCGGCGGGATCGAAGGCCACCATCCGCGCGGCCCCCTGCCAGCCGGCATTATCCTCGGCGAGCTGCCGCCCCGTGGCGGCATCCCACAGCCGGATGCCCGCCCGCCCGCCCAGCGCCGCCGCCAGCCGCGTGCCATCGGCCGAGACCGCCAAATGCTGGATCGGCGCCGGCTGGTTGGGCAGCCGCGCGATCAGCCGGCCCGTGCCGGTGTCGAAGACATAGATGGCGAAGGCCCGCTCCCAGGCGCGGCCGGTGTGGCCGGCGGCGAAGGCGCGGCTGCCATCGGGGCTGAGCGCCACGGCATAAAGCTCGCCCTCCGCGCCCTCCCCGATGGGCGGGCGCAGCACGCCGAGCGGCGTGCCCTCCGGCAGCGCCCAGAGCCGCAGCGTCTTGTCATCGGAGACGGTGGCGAGCAGGCGCCCGGCCGCATCGGTTGCCAGGCGCGAGACGGGGGCGGTGTGCGCGCCCGCCTCGACGCGCAGGATGGGCACCTGCGGGGGCTCCTGGGTTACCCCTTGGGCGCGCGCCTGCGGGGCCAGGAACAGCGCCGCCAGGCCGATCAGCCAGAGGCGGCGCATCCGATCAGCCCGGCAATTCGAAGCCGCCGCCCGCCTGGGCGACACGCTCCGCATTGCCCAGGCTCTCGGCGAAGTTCTCCCGCCGCGCGAGGTTGGTGGCGGCGAGGGAGCGGACATCCCCGGTATCGGCTTGCGGCGCGGCCGCGCGCTGCGCCGGGAAGGCATCGGCCGGGGCATAGCCGCGCAGGCCGGAGGCGGTCTCGACCGCGACCGAGCCCGCCGGGCCGGGCCGCACCGCCACCACCTCCCGCGCATTCACCGTGCCGATGCGTGGGCTGTCGGGGTTGGGCGAGAACTTCACCTCCACCGGGCGGCGCGGGGCGGCGCGCACCGGGGCGGGGCGGGCGGCGGTCTGGACCGCGGCCTTCCCGCCGGGGATGGCGCTGTCGATCGCCGTGTCGAATTCGGCGCCGCGCGTGGCGATGCGGCCATTGATGCTCTGCGCCAGTGTCAGGTCCGCCTGGAAGCGGCCGCGGATCTCGGCCATCTGGGCCTGGCCGGTGGCGCGGTCCATGCGGCCGCTGCGCACCAGCTCCCGCACCCGCTCGGCCGAGCGCAGGCGGCAATCCATCAGGTTGTTGAAGGCGATCTGGGTGCGGTCCAGCTGGGCGTTCTCGGTGCTGAGGTCCTTGCTCATCTGCACGAACAGGGCCTGCTGGTCGGCCGCCTGGCGCTGCAGCGCGGCGTAGTAGCCGACGGCCGCACCGCTCGCCCCGCCCACGGCCGCCCCGATCAGCGCCCCCTGCCAGCGGCCGGAGGTCAGGCCGCCGATCAGCGCGCCCCCCGCCGCGCCGATGGCCGCGCCCTGGAGGATCTGCTCGCCATAGAAATCGCCGGTGCTGTCGAGGGCGAGGAGCTGCGGCCGGCAGGCATCCCGCCCGTCATCAGGGCCGATGCGGCCGGCCTGGGTGGTGACGCAGCCCGCCAGCAGCAGGGCGGCCGTGAGGGCCGAGGCCGCGCGGTGCAGCGGTTGGCGTGCCATCAGACGCGTCATCGGCGTGTTTCCCCTATAGGTTGTGGACGCTAACCCGCGGCGGACCAACCGCCTAGGGATGTTTGGCGTGCGGCGCGCAACCCTGACGCGTTTTTCATGTTATCAGCCCCAATGCCCGATCACGCCTCCCCTCCCCAGCCGCCTGCCCCTCCCCCTGGATCCGCCCCGGGGCTGGCCCGCAACATCCTGGCCGTGTCCCATACCACCCGCTACCGCTATGCGGCGCCGGTGAAGCTGGGCCCGCACCGCCTCATGCTGCGCCCGCGGGACAGCCACGACATGCGGCTGCTCTCGGCCTCGCTGACCCTCTCGCCGCCGGCCCGGCTGCGCTGGGTCTATGACGTGTTTGGCAACAGCATCGCCATCGCCGAGTTCAACGCCCCCGTCACCGAACTCGTGATCCGCAGCGACCTGATGGTGGAGCGCTTCGGCGCGGAACGTCCGGCGCGCGACATCGCGGCCGAGATCGCGCCGGCCGCGCAAGCCTGGCCCTTCACCTACAGCGATGACGACCGCGCGGATCTCGGCGTCATGCTCAACCCGCAATATGCCGACCCCGCGGGCAAGCTGCTGGCCTGGGCGCGGGGCTTCGTCGCCGGCAACCCGACGCCGACGCTGGGGCTGCTGCGGGACATCAATGCCAGCATCCACAAGGGCTTTCTCTACCGCGCGCGGGAGGAGGCGGGGACGCAGACCCCGCTCGAGACGCTCAACCTCGGCGCCGGCACCTGCCGCGACTTCGCCGTGCTGATGATCGAGACCTGCCGCGCCATGGGTTTCGGCGCGCGGCTCACCAGCGGCTATCTGCATGTGCCGCAGGGTGGCGGCGGCACGGGCAGCGCGGGCGCGGGCTCGACCCACGCCTGGTGCGAAATCTATGTGCCGGGCCCCGGCTGGATCGCCTTCGACCCCACCAATGGGCTGATGGGCGGGCCCGACCTGATCCGCGTCGCCACCGTGCGCGACATCCGCCAGGCCGCACCGGTGGCCGGCAGCTACACCGGGCGTCCTTCGGATTACCTCGGCATGGAGGTGTCCGTCAGCGTCACGCAGGTGCCACAGGGCTGAGCCCTTCGGCGCGGCGGGCAAGCCAGACGGTGTGGCCGCCGCAGCCCTTATCCTCGGCCAGATGCGACTGCACCACGAAGCCATGCGCAGCCAGCAACTCGCGGTATTCGGCCGGGTCGAGGCTGGCATGGTACAATGCCTCTCCCTCGAAGATCCCCATCGCGACGCCCGCCGATGGGCCAGAGGTGAAGAGCAGTGCCGCGTCCGGCGCGGCGTGCCGGGCGAAGACGGCGAAGACGCTGCGCTGATCCGCGGGACTCAGATGAAAGAAGCTGTTCCAGGCGAGGATGCCCGCGAAGCGCCGGCCCAGATCGAGGTCGCGCATATCAGCCAGGTGCCAGGCCTGGTCCGGAAAGCGCGCGCGGCACAGCCCGAGCAGGGTGGGCGAGGTGTCCACCCCCGTCACCGCGAAGCCCGCCGCGATGAGATGCGCCGCCATGGGCTCGCCCATGCCGCAGCCGAGGTCGAGCACCGCGCTGCCCCGTGGAAGCATCGTCATGAAGCGCGCGAACCAATCGCGCTCGAAGAGGCTGCGATCGCGCTGCGCGTCGAAGGCGGGGGCATGGCGCTCATAGAGGCCGATGATTCGATCCGCGGTCATCCCGGCATCTGGCACGACGAGGCCGGGTGGCAAAACCCTCCCCGCATGACATGCTTGCCACGCGATAGACAGGTGACGGATGGCGGGAAACCGCCAAGACTGCCTGTCTGAGGAAATGCGAGGCGCCATGACATCCCGGATTCCGCTGCCCGACCTTCTGGCGGGCGCTTTTGTTCTGGCCTTCGGCCTCATCGGCCTCTGGCAGGCGGCGGTGATCCCGGTCTCGCCGCTTTACGCGCAGGTTGGCCCCAAGGCGGTGCCCTATGTGGTGGCGAGCGGGATGACCCTGCTGGGCGGGCTTCTCATGCTCGCGGCGCTCCGCGGCGGCTGGTCGGCCCAGGTGGCGGATGTGATGGAGGCGGGGCCGCCCAATCTGCGCGCACTGGGCCTGCTGGGGGCGGGGCTGCTGGCGAACCTGGTGCTGATCGGGCCGGCCGGCTTCTCCATCGCGGCCTCGGCGCAATTCGTGCTGGTGGCCGCCGCCTTCGGCAGCCGCTCCATGGCGCGGGACCTGCTGATCGCCCTGCCGCTGACGCTGCTGGTCTGGTTCCTCTTCGTGCAGGGGCTCGGCGTGAACATCGGCGCGGGGTTGCTGGAGGGGCTGGTCCTGCGCCTCCTCGGGCAGGAGGTCCTCTGATGGAAGCCATCAACGGGCTGGCGCTGGGCTTTTCCCATGCGCTGACGCTGACCAACCTGGGCTGGGCGCTGACCGGCTGCTTCCTGGGCACGGCCGTCGGCGTGCTGCCGGGGATCGGGCCCGCGCTGACCATCGCGCTCCTGCTGCCCATCACCTTCCAGGTGAGTGCGACCGGCGCCTTCATCCTGTTCTGCGGCGTCTTCTACGGCGCGATGTATGGCGGCAGCACCACCTCCATCCTGCTGAACGCGCCGGGCGAGAGCGGCTCGATCATCACCGCGCTTGAAGGGGCGAAGATGGCGCGCAATGGTCGCGCCGGGCCGGCCTTGGCGACGGCCGCCATTGGCAGCTTCGTGGCGGGCGTGGTCGGCACGCTGGGCATCGCCTTCCTCGGCCCCGTCATCGTGGATTTCGCCCTGGTGCTGGGGCCGGCCGAGTATTTCTGCCTGATGGTGCTCTGCTTCGTCACCGTCTCGGCCGTGCTCGGCGGCTCCGCGCTGCGGGGCCTGGTCAGTCTCTTCTTCGGGCTGACATTGGGCCTGATCGGCATTGACCTGCAGACCGGCCAGCCGCGCATGACCTTCGGCCTGCCCGAGCTTTATGACGGCGTGAATGTCGTGCTCGTCGCCGTCGCCCTCTTCGCCGTGGCGGAGGCGCTGCACATGGCCTGGCGGTATCACGGCGGCAAGGCGAAGGTGCTGCCGGTGGGCAAGCTCATGCTGTCCCGCACCGATCTCAAGCGCAGCTTCTGGCCTTGGATGCGCGGCGCGGGGCTGGGCTTTCCCTTCGGCGTGCTGCCCGCCGGCGGCACCGAGATGCCGACCATGCTGAGCTACTACGCCGAGCGAAAGCTGGTGGCGCCCGAGCACCGCCATGAATTCGGCACGACCGGCGCGATCGAAGGCGTGGCCGGCCCCGAGGCCGCCAACAACGCCGCCGCCGCCGGCATCCTGGTGCCGATGCTGACCTTGGGCCTGCCGACCTCGGCGACGGCCGCCATCATGCTCACCGCCTTCCAGAGCTACGGCATCCAGCCCGGGCCGCTGCTCTTCGAGACGCAGGCCGATCTCGTCTGGACGCTGATCGCCAGCCTCTTCATCGCCAACGTCATGCTGGTGGTGCTGAACCTGCCGCTGGTGGGGCTCTGGGTGAAGATCCTGAAGATCCCGACGCCGCAGCTCTACGCGGGCATCCTGGTGTTTGCGACGATCGGCACCTACGGGATCTCCAACTCCATCGTGGACCTGATCCTGCTCTATGCCATCGGGATCATCGGCATGTTCATGCGCCGCTTCGACTTCCCGGTGGCGCCGGTGGTCATCGGCATGATCCTGGGCCCGATGGCGGAACAGGCGCTGCGCCAGGCGCTGACCATCAGCGAGGGCAGCTGGATGGTGTTCGTGACGCGGCCAGGGAGCCTCACGATCCTGCTGGTGGCGGTGGCGGCGTTGCTGGGACCGCGGATCTATGGCGCTTGGGCGCGGCGACGGGCAAAAATGGCAATGCCGTGATTGCCAATAAATTGCATTGCAGATCCCGATATGCGAAGTTGAGTTGCCAATGACGGAGTGGCAGCATGACACTCGAAGACTGGTTGCATAATTCGGGCGAATCCATGACCGCCCTGGCGCAGCGTTGCGGCGTGCATCCCGCCACGGTGCTGCGCTGGAAAAATGGCGAGCGGCGCCCGCGCCCCCGCCAGATGGCGGCCCTCACTCGCGCGACGCAAGGCCATGTCCGTGCGCAGGACTTCCAGATCGATGCGCATGCCGGAACGCCCTATTGGATCAATCCCCTCGCGGAGGCAGGTCCATCCGAGGCGCCAGGTCTCGCCGAAACCCAGGCCCCCTTCGGCGCCGAAGCCCAGGCGCTGGGCCTCGACGCCGCCGCCATCGCCGCCCAGGCCGTGCAGGATGCCATCCGCGCCGAAAAGGCCCGGCGCTGGCTGGCCGAAAACGAGGACGCCATCGAGGCCTGGAACCGCTGGACCGAATCCAACGAGCTGCCCCTCGCCGAATACCGCATGTTCTGACCCGGTGGCTCGCTTCGACCTTTTTCGCCGCCCCCGCGGCGCGCCCGGCTATCTGCTGCAGGTCCAGAGCGATTTTCTCGACCGGCTGGAAACCCGCGTGGTGGCACCCCTCCTGCCGCCGGACGCCGTGCCCCGCCCGATCCGGGACCTCCACCCGCGCTTCGAGATCGAGGGTCAGCCCTTTCTCATGGCCACCCAGCTCCTGGGCGCCATCCCCAGGCGCGAACTCGGCCCCGCCGTGGGCAGCCTCGCCGCCCAGCAGGATGACATCACCCGCGCGCTCGACGTGCTGATCACGGGCTTCTGAGCATGGCCGAATCCCCGCTGCTCAAGCCCGAGGACGGCGCGGCCGAACCCGACCGCCGCCGCCGCTGGGTCTCGCCGCTGCTGCGGCGCATCCTTCTGGTGAACGCGCTGCCGCCCGCGCTGCTCGCCGCGGCCCTGCTCTACCTCGACCAGTACCAGAACGGCCTGCTCGGCGCCGAGGTCGAGGCGATGCGCACCCAGGCGCGCATCTATGCGGGCGGCATCGCCGAAGCCGCCGTCCGCATCCAGGATGATCGCGCCGTGCTCGTCCCCGAAGTCGCCCGCCCGCTGCTGCGCCGGCTGGTCGAGCCCTCGCCCAACACCCAGGCGCGCCTCTTCGACACGGCCGGCCTCGTCGTCGCCGACAGCCGCGTGCGCGAGGCGGTGGGCGGCGCCGTGGTGACCGAGCCCTTGCCCGCGCCCGCCCCGCGCGGCGCCGTTTCCGACACCGTCTCGGGCCTCTATGAGCGCGTCCTCGGCCTGCTGCCGCGCCAGGCGCTGAACCCCGTCGTGCTGGACACCACGCCCGACGCGCAAAGCTTCGACTGGCAGCCCGATCTCGGCCCCGAGCGCCAGGCGGAGCTGCGCCTGGCCCTCGAGGGCGGCGTCACCCCCTATATCCGCCGCACCCCCGATGGCCGCCTTCTCGTCAGCGTGGCCGAACCGGCCCGGCGCGGCGCCCAGGCCGTCGGCATCGTGCTGCTGACGCGCGAGGCGCGGGAGGTGGATGCGCGGCTGTTCGAGATCCGCGCCAGCGTGCTCGGCCTCTTCGTCCTCGCGCTGATCCTGACCGTCGCCGTCTCGCTCTACCTGGCGCGCACCCTGGCCAACCCGATCCTGCAATTGGCCGGGGCCGCCGCCGAGATGCGCCAGGGCAAGGGCCGCAGCGGCAGCGTGCCCGAGCGCCTGCTGGAGCGGCAGGACGAGATCGGCATCCTGGCGCGCGACCTCCAGGCTGCCGCCCGCGCGCTCTGGGCCCGGATCGACGCCAATGAGCGCTTCGCCGCCGATGTGGCGCACGAACTCAAGAACCCGCTGACCAGCGTGCGCAGCGCCATCGAGACGCTGCGCCGCGTGGAGGACCCCGCGCAGCAGAAGCGGCTGCTCGGCATCATCGCCAATGACGCGGTGCGGATGGACCGGCTGATTGGCGACATCTCCGATTCGTCGCGGGTGGATGCGGAGTTGTCGCGCGCCGTGGCGGAACCCGTGGATATCGGCCCCATCCTCGCCGTGCTGGTGGAGCTGCACAACACCACCCGCCAGCCGCGCGACCCGGAGATGGAGCTGGAAGCGCCGGAAAAGCTGGTGGCGATGGGCGTGGAGGACCGGCTGGTCCAGGTGCTGCGCAACCTGCTCGGCAATGCCGTTTCCTTCAGCCCCGACCACGGCCATGTCTGGCTCCGCGCGCGGGAAGCCGGCGCTGAGGTCGAAATCATTGTCGAGGATGAAGGGCCCGGCATCCCGGACGCGAAGCTCGAGGGCATCTTCGACCGTTTCTATTCCGAGCGGCCCCGCGGTGAGCGCTTCGGGCAGCATTCAGGCCTCGGCCTCTCCATCTCCAAGCAGATCATCGAGGGGCTGCGCGGCCGCATCAGCGCAGAAAACCGGCGCGATGCGGAGGGGAAGGTGCGGGGCGCCAGGTTCGTCGTGCGGCTGCCGAAGGCGTAACCCGTGCTCTCCTCCCGGCACGTCAGGACAGGGGAGATCAGGGCCGCCCTGCGGACCATCGAGCGCGAGCATGGCGTGCGCATGGTCATCGCGGCGGAGAGCGGCAGCCGGGCATGGGGC
>LNFM01013210.1_pt1 | contig 10596 bp, 8 predicted proteins | sample 596031 | NCBI WGS metagenome assembly LNFM01 (sample SAMN04254537, study PRJNA301005) | activated carbon metagenome | isolation source: dual media filters at the Ann Arbor, Michigan drinking water treatment plant | place: USA: Ann Arbor | reverse complement strand
CCGACGACAGGACACGACCGATGCACGCCACCCTCGCCCAAGCCAAGGCCGCCCGCTGGGCCATCGCGGCGATGTTCTTTGCCAACGGCTTTGTGATGGGGGCCTGGGCACCGCAGATCCCGCTTCTCTTGCCGCGCCACGAAATCACCGAAAGCACGCTTGGTCTGCTGATCCTAGTGCTCGGCATCGGTGCGGTCGGCTCGATGCTGTTCGCGGGCCGGCTGATCAATCGCTTCGGTGGCCGCCGCGTCCTGTCGGTCTTCTCATTGGCGCTGATCCCGGTGCTGCCGGCGGTGGTGTTCTCGCCCACCATCGGCGCGCTGGCGCTGTTCATGGCGGTCTTCGGCGCGATGGCGGGCTGCATGGACGTGGCGATGAACAACCAGGCGGTGGATATCGAACGCCGGCTTGACCGCGCGATCATGTCGTCGTCGCACGGCTTCTGGAGCCTTGGCGGCTTTTTCGGGGGCTTTGCCGGCAGCTTCGTCATCGCCCAGTGGGGCTCGGAGGTGCAGTCGCTGCTGACCGCCGGAATTACCGCCGCCATCGTCTGTGCCGCGATGCCGTTCCTGTTGCCCGACGCCCCCCGCGCCCAGCCCGTGGTCAGTGCAGTCGCAGCCCCGAAACAGCACCTTCTGCCGCGCGACCTGTCGGTCTGGCTGCTGGGCTTCATGGCGCTGGCCTCGATGGTGCCGGAAGGCGCCGTCCTCGACTGGGCCGCGATCTACCTGCAGAAGGAACTTGGCTCCGACGTGTTCGTCTCGGGTCTCGCCTTCGCCTTTTTCGCAGGAGCGATGGCGATCATGCGCTTTGCCGGCGACGCCGTGCGCAATCGCTTTGGCGCGGTGCGGACGCTGCGGGTTTCGGGTCTGGTCGGCGCGGCCGGGTTGATGGGCGGCGCGCTTGCACCGGTGGACTGGATGGCAATCGTCAGCTTCGCCTTTGCGGGCCTTGGCATCGCCAACATGGTGCCGATCCTGTTTTCCGCCGCGGGCAATCACCCGCGCCTGCCCTCGGCAGTGGCGATCTCGACCGTCACGATGGTAGGCTACTGCGGTATCCTGGTCGCGCCTTCCTCGATCGGCTTCATCGCGGAATACGTCGGCTTCAGCTCGACCTACGCGGCGCTGTCGCTGCTTTTGGTGCTGGTCTCGGCACTGGCAGGTCGCACCGCCGATGCCGACCGGACCATCGCCCTGCCGCCCCTGAAGGCGGCCGTGGCGGCAAACTGATCATCCGCCGCCGGACCTGCGCTCGTCGTCAGGCAGCCCCCATGTAATCGCGCTTGCCGACCTCGACACCGTTGTGGCGCAGGATGTTGTAGGCGGTTGTCGCGTGGAAATGAAACTGCGGCAGCGAGTAGAGCGTCAGGTATTGCAGGCCCGGCATCGTCACATCCTCGCCGCGCATCTTTATGGTCACGGCACGCTCCGCCGCACCGTCATAGGCGGGGGCTGCGAACCCGGCAATGTAATCGCGCGCGGCCTGGATGCGCGCCTGCAGCTCGGCGAAAGTCACTTCGGTGTCAGGAAAGCCCTTTGGCTCGGCCCCCGCCAGCCGCGCGGCGGCGCGGGCGGCGAAATCGCAGGCCAGCTGCACCTGCCGGGTCAGGGGGAACATGTCGGGATAAAGCCGGAAGGTCAGCAGGGCCTCGGGCTTGATGCCCCGGGCTTCGCAATGTGCCTCGGCCTTGGCAAGGATGGCGGACAGCGCGCCAAGCGTGCGGTCCATGGCGGTGACAGAGGCGGCGTGGATCATGGGTCAGGTTCCGGTCAGGCAGGGTCAGGTGAGACGCCTGACTAGCCCGCCCGACCCGCCTTCGTCCATAGGCTTGCCGCCACCGCCATTGAATGCGACGAAGGCGGCATGAGCAAACCCGCGCATCCCCTCGCCTCCCGCACCGGGCTTCCGGCGGAATATCGGCTGATCCTTGCGGAACTGCCGCGCGACGGCTGGCCCGACCACCGCGATTTCAACGGCCTCGCGGCGTTCTGGCTGGACCGGCATCTGGCCTTCCGGCAGATATTCCTGCGCCTGCGCGCCGATGCCGAGGCCAGGATCGACCGCAAACTGGCCCCCGAGGCGTTTGCCCAGCGGCTGTCACGGCAGGGTTCGCATCTCTTGTCCGACCTGATCGGCCACCACCAGATCGAGGACGACGCCTACTTTCCGCACCTGGCGCGTCTGGAACCCCGGATAGCGCGCGGCTTCGAGATGCTGGATGCCGACCACCACGCGCTGCATGACCTGATTGACCGCTTCGCCAAAGGTGCCAATGCCGCCTTGCAAGCCAGGGACGAGGCCGCCCAGCGCGAGAAGACCGCCCGCTTCCTGACCGACCTCAAGAATTTCGACCGTCTGCTTGCCCGCCACCTGGACGACGAGGAAGACCTCGTGCTGCCCGTCGTGCTGAAACACCGGGTTGGCTGATCGCCGCTGGCGCTGTCGCCTTGGTGGCGTGGGACGCCGATGTGCAGATCAGACCCCGAGGCACCAGCGCATCACGGCCTTTTGCGCGTGGAGGCGGTTTTCCGCCTCGTCGAACACCACCGAATGCGGGCCGTCCATCACGGCGCTGGTCGCTTCGTCGTTTCGGTGCGCGGGCAGGCAGTGCATGAACAAGGCATCGGGTTTGGCGCGGGACATGAGCGCCTCGTTGACCTGATAGGGGCGCAGCTGGTTGTGGCGGCGTTCCTTGGCGCTTTCGGGGTCGTGCATCGACACCCACGTGTCCGTCACGACAAGATCGGCACCTTCGACGGCGGCGAAGGGGTCGCGCTGGACGGTGATCTTCGAGCCTTTCGCGCGGGCAAAGGCCATGAACTTCTCTTCCGGGTCGAGTGTTTCGGGGCCGGTGAAGGTGAAGTCGAAGCCGAACTGCCCGGCGGCGTGCAGGAACGAGGCGCAGACGTTGTTGCCGTCGCCGGCCCAGACCACCTTCTTGCCGGCGATCGGGCCGCGATGTTCCTCATAGGTCATCACGTCGGCCATGATCTGGCAGGGGTGGGTGCGGTTCGTCAGGCCGTTGATGACCGGCACGGTGGCATGTTCGGCCATCTCCAGAAGCGTCGCCTCCTCGAAGGTGCGGATCATGATCAGATCGACGTAGCGCGACAGCACACGAGCGGTGTCGGCGATGGTCTCGCCGTGACCTAGCTGCATTTCCTTGCCCGAAAGCACCATTGTCTCGCCGCCCATCTGGCGCACGCCGACGTCGAACGAGACGCGGGTGCGGGTCGAGGGTTTTTCGAAGATCAGCGCGACCATGTGGCCTTTCAGCGGCTGGTCGTCGTCTTTCATGCCTTTTGGGCGGCCGTTGCGGGCGGCCTTCATCGCATGGGCGGAATTGATCATACCCCTGAGTTCGGCGGCTTCGGTGGTGTGGATGTCGAGAAAATGTTTCATCTTTGCGCTCTTTGACGAAGGGCGGGGGGTTTCACACCCCCCGCACCCCCCGTGGGATATTTGGAGAAGAGGAAGCCTGAAGCGGGGCCATCAGACGCCAGCCGCGACGGCGCTGGCGGCCTGGTCGAGCCGGGCGAGGGCTTCGGTGATGTCGGCCTCGGTAATGTTGAGGGCGGGCAGCAGGCGCAGCACGTTGTCTGCGGCGGCGACGGTGAGGACGCCTGCGGCGTAGCCGGCCTTGACCACCTCGGTGTTCGCGGCCTTGCATTTCAGGCCAAGCATCAGGCCCTGGCCGCGGACCGCCTCGAACACCTTGGGGTGGCGGGCGACGAGGGATTCGAGGCCTTGCCGGAACATCGCGGCCTTGCGGCTGACATCGGCGAGGAACGCATCTTCGCTGACGATGCCAAGGACAGCGGCGCCGACGGCACAAGCCAGCGGGTTGCCGCCGTAGGTGGAGCCATGGCTGCCCGCCGTCATGCCGGCCGCCGCACGTTCGGTGGCAAGAACCGCACCAAGGGGGAAGCCGCCGCCGATGCCTTTGGCGACCATCATGATATCGGGGGTAACGCCGGCCCATTCATGCGCGAAAAGCTTGCCGGTGCGACCGACGCCGCATTGCACCTCGTCGAAGATCAGGAGCGTCCCGGTTTCGTCGCAAAGATCGCGGAGGCCTTTCAGGCACTGGTCCGGCACCACCCGGATGCCGCCTTCGCCCTGGATCGGCTCGATAATCACGGCGCAGGTCGCCGTCGTGATCGCGGCGCGGATGGCGTCGTGGTCTTCGGTCGAGGTCGGCCATTTCAGCTGGCGAAAGCCGGGCATCAGCGGGCCGTAGCCCTTGACCATCTTTTCCGACCCGGCCGCCGCGATGGCGGCGGTGGAGCGACCGTGGAACGCGCCTTCGAACGAGATGAATTCCACCCGTTCGGGGTGACCGGACTCGTAATGGTACTTGCGCGCCATCTTGATTGCGAGTTCCGCCGTCTCGGTGCCGGAGTTGGTGAAGAACACGGTATCGGCGAAGGTACGATCCACCAGCATCTCGGCCAGGTGTTCCTGTTCGGGGATGCGGTAGACGTTCGACACATGCCAGAGCTTGCCGGCCTGCTCGGTCAGCGCCTGCACCAGCGCGGGATGCGCGTGGCCCAGCGCATTGACCGCAATGCCACCGCCGAGGTCGAGGTATCGCCTGCCGTTTTCGGCCAGGAGCCAGGAGCCGGTTCCGGAGACGAAGGCCAGTGGAGCGCGGTTGTAGGTTGGCAAAACAGCAGGGATCATGTCGGTAACCCTTCGGAATGAAGGCCTAAGCCCTAAAGGCAGGCGATACGGGGTGTCAACGCAGGAGAGTGGGGGTGCCCGGACCAATCGGGCATGGCAGGCCGGTCGCTCAGAAGCGTCGGCGTCGCAGGGCAAGGTCTGTCCGCTTGGTCATGCGGCAGGCTTAGCGCACCTGACGCTGCGGTAAAAGCCCCTATCCACATGCGCCGCTTGAACTTCCCTGCCCCGCCTTGTATCCCGCGCCGTCGCGGTTACAATGCCGCCGACTGGAATTCCCATCTGCTGCCAACTGGAGAGCTACGCATGTCCTGGACCGACGAGCGCGTCGAGACGCTTAAGCGCATGTGGGGCGAGGGCCAATCGGCCAGCCAGATCGCCAAGGAACTTGGCGGCGTCACCCGCAACGCGGTGATCGGCAAGGTGCATCGCCTTGGCCTGTCGAACCGCGTCGGCGGCAAGGACGAAGAGGAGGAGGCACCGGCCGCCCCCGCTGCCGCTGCACCCGCGCGCGCCGAACCAGCCGCGCCACGCGCCGAAGCCCGGCCCGCCGCCGAACCCGCTCCGCGCCCGGCCGCTGTGGCCGCCCCGGCTTCGACATCGAACGTGACGCCCCTGCCGGTGCGAAAGGCGATCATTCCTGCAGGCCAGCCGTTGCCGCCGCAGCCGTCGCTGAACGAGATCAGCCCGGAGGCGCTCGCCTCGGTGCGCGAGGTGGAAAAGCGGGCCAAGAAGCTGACGTTGATGGAACTGACCGAACGCACCTGCAAATGGCCGATCGGCGACCCCGCGACCGACGATTTCTGGTTCTGCGGCCTGCCTTCGCTGCCGGGCAAACCCTATTGCGAGGCGCATGTCGGCGTGGCGTTCCAACCGATGAGCGCACGGCGCGACCGGCGCCGCTAGAGCCTGCGGCAGGTTGGACCACGGGCGACTGCGCGGCAACGGTGCCGCGTGTTTCCCAATTCAGGCTAAATTTCGCCCAATTCTTCGTCATTGTTGCCAAAACGCGCAATAGCCGGAGACTTGGGAATGAGCATCGCAACACCACGGAACCAGGTCCCTACAGAGGCCCGATCCTTCGTGCCGGCGCTGTTTACAGCGACGATCTTTACCAGCGCGCTCTTGCTGTTCTTCGTGCAGCCGCTGTTCACCCGTCTGGTCCTGCCGCAAATCGGCGGGGCCTCGTCGGTCTGGACCACGGCGATGCTGTTCTTCCAGACAGTGCTGATCGCGGGCTATGTCTATGCCCATGTCCTGACGCGGCATGTGGCGCCGCGGTGGCAAGTCGCTGTTCATCTGGCCTTTCTGACGGCGGCACTGATGTTCCTGCCGCTCGCGGTGCCGGAAAGCTGGAGCTATGATGCCGAGGGGTCGGTCGTCGGACAGACCTTGTGGCTTTATGCCATCGGCGTCGGCCTGCCTTTCGCGGTTCTGTCCGCCAACGCGCCGCTGATCCAGTCCTGGTATCGGACGAGCGGCGGACCGCATGCCGATGACCCCTATTTCCTTTATGCCGCAAGCAACCTTGGCTCGCTGGTAGCGCTGCTCGCGTTTCCGCTGGTTGCCGAGCCGCTGTTCGGGCTGACCTCGATCTCGCAGGGTTGGGCTGTCGGCTTTGTGGCCTTGGGCGGGCTCTTGCTGGCCTCGGGGCTGATGGCGCGGGGCGGAAGCGCGGCGGCGATGCCCGTCGCAGCCGTCGGTGACGTGGCGGCGCCGAGCGTGCGGACGCTGGCGATCTGGGCGTTCCTGGCCTTTGTGCCGTCGTCCCTGATGCTGGGCGTGACCTCGAAGATCAGCATGGACGCAGGGTCGTTCCCGCTGGTCTGGGTATTGCCGCTGTCGCTCTATCTGTTGACCTTCGTGCTGGTATTTTCCGGCCGCTCGGTGCTGACCTCGGCGCGGCTTGCACTGGCGATGCCGGTGGTGGTGGCGGTGCTGGTCTATCTGAATTTCCGCCCGACCGCGAGCTTTGCCGGGTTCGGCCTTTTGCTGCTGGCGTTCTTTGTTGTGGGCCTGTTTGCCCACCGCCGGTTGTTCGAATTGCGCCCGGACGCGCGGTATCTGACAGTGTTCTATATCACCATGTCGGTTGGCGGCGCGCTGGGCGGGATCTTCAACTCGATCGTGGCGCCCCTGGTGTTTTCGCGGCTGGACGAGCTGACGATTGCGATTGCCCTGTCGGCGGCGCTGATGATCCGGGCGTTTCCTTCCAACCCCGGACGCCAGCTGTCGCTTGCCCTGCTGGCGCAGCTGGCGCTGTTCCTGCCGATTGTCGCCGGCACGCAGTTTGGCGTTCCGGCAAGCGTGGACATGCAACTTCTCCTGACCGCGCTGATCGTGGCGGCGGTGATGGCTGCAAGCTTTGCCAACCCTCTGGTCGGATCGGCTGCGCTGGCGGGCTTCCTTGGGCTGTGGGCGATGGTCAGTCAGGGGAATTCGGTGCTTGAAACGCGCAGCTTCTTTGGCCCGCACAAGGTGAAGGATACCGACGGCTTGCGGCTTTATTCCAACGGAACCACCGTGCATGGCGCGCAATGGCTGGAAGATTTCGACGGCCGCCCGCGTCCGCTGAAGTATTACCACCGCAACGGCCCGATGGCAGGCGTCCTGCAGTCGGAAATCGGCGAAGCGGCTGAGACGGTCGGGATTGTCGGTCTGGGGATCGGGTCGATGGCCTGTTACGCCCGACCGGGGCAGGAGTGGCATTTCTACGAAATCGACCGCGTCGTCGCAGACATTGCGCGCAACCCCGAGATGTTCACGTTCATGTCCAGCTGTGCGGCGGAGGCACCCGTCCATCTTGGCGACGCGCGCATCGTGCTGCAGCGTCAGGCCGAACTGGACTTCGATGTTCTGGTGATCGACGCCTACAGTTCGGACGCGGTTCCGGTGCATCTTGCCACGCTGGAGGCGCTGGCCCTTTATCGCGACCGGCTGTCTGATGACGGCGTGCTGGTGTTCCATATCTCGAACCGGTTCTACGATCTGTCGCAACCGCTGGCGGCGGCAATCGCGGCCCTTGGGCTGGAAGCGCGCATCAAGACACACAGCCCGGACGCCGCAGCAATCGCGGATGGTGACACGCCCTCGGTGGTGGTGGCGATGGCGCAAAGCCGCGCCGCTCTGGGTTCTATTGCGGACGACCCCACCTGGGTCGCGCTGCCCGTGCCGGACCGCGCGCCGTGGACCGATGACCACGCCGACCTTATGTCTGCGCTGCGCTAGCACCCGTCCAGACGCGCTTCAGTCGCCGTTCAGGAGGCCTTCCAGAATACGGAGGGCCTCTTCCTCCACCGCTTCTTCGGCACCGCGCCGCGCAGCGTCGCCGAGGCTTTCGCCGGGGGCGGCCTCGACGCCGAGTTCCTCGCGCAGGCGTTCTTCCAGTTCGGCCTTCGCCTCGGCCTCGGCGGCTTCGGCTGCCGCCTTGGCACGCTCTTCGAGGGCGCGGGCCTCGGCTTCCATCTTTTCGCGGGCGATGCTTTCCAGATCGAGCCGGAAGCGCGGCGCGGCCCAGGTTCCGGTGATCAGGAGAGGCACCATCACGCCACCGGTGCCGTCGGCCTCGGCCAGGGCGGTCGGGCGCAAGCGGTAGTCCAAAGTGCGCGCGCCGATGCCGACCTCGCCCGAACCAGTGGCCGTGGCGAAGGGCGCGACGAACCGCAGGTCGCTGTTGGTCAGCACCCCGTCAGCGATGGAAAACGTGCCGGCCACCCCGTCGAACACGGTCTTCTGATCTTCGCCGACATAGCTGGCGTCCAGCGTCCGCAACATGCCGCCGATGTCGAGCCCGCGCAATTCACCCTGACCCAGTTCGACGACGCCCTGCCCTTCCAGGCTTTGCATGATCGCCTCGACCGAATTGCCGACGCCGAGGAAGCGCAGTTCCAGATCGCCTGTGCCCACCAGCCGGTCATAGCGCGCAAGATCGGTGAGCAGGGGCTGCATCGCGAGGCCCGCGAAGGTCAGGTTGCCGCCGACCGACAACCCGCCGCGCCCGTTCACCACGAACTCGCCGGTGATCTGCCCGCCATAGGCCGCCATTTCGCGGATGTCGAAAACGGCGCGCGAGCGGTCCACGGTCAGCCGCAGCCCGGTGGGGCCGAGCTTAACCCGGCCAAGGTCGATTGACGGTGCGACCAGCGCCACGGCCATGTCGAGCGCGCCGAGACCTGACACGTCGATTTCGTCACGAGGCCAAGCGGCGGGGCCGGCATCTGCCGTGGCGACCTCGCTGGCACCCTCGCTGGTGGCGCCGATGGTCGAAAGGACCAAAGGCCCGGCGGTCAACTGAGCCGTCAGCTTTGGCCGCGCCTCGCCGGGGGCAAGGTCGATATCGCCGGTCAGCCGGTTGCCATCCGCCGTGATCGTCGCCTCGCGCAGGAACAAGGCACCGTCATCAGCCAGCGTCACCTGGCCCTCGATGCGCAGGGCGTCGGCGCCAAGGCCCTGGGGCAGCTTGGGTTCCGCCGCGCCGGCCAGCGCCGCCACGGCCTTGAGGTCGGCCAGATCAGCGACCACCGCACCTTCGGCCATCAGGGGCTTGGTGCCGAGGCGACCGTCAAAATCCACCGTCGATCCGCCAGCCGTCAGCTTGGCCTGAAACGGCACGACCCGGCCCTCGGTGAAGGCGGCATAGACCCCCGCCGTGGCCGAAAGTGCTACCGGTTGGCCACCGGCGACGGCGGTGCCGGTCAGCGTCACCGGCCCGGTGAATTCGGGAATCGCGATGCTGGCTTCGACCGCATCCAGCGCGATGCGACGTCCGGCGGCGTGGTCGATAAAGAGGAACGAGCCTTCACGGATCAGCCCGCCGTCCAGACTGTAGGCTTGGCCCACACCGGGCGTCTCGGCGGTGACGCTGCCACCCGCAGTGCCGCCGAACACCCAGTTCTCCTCGCCCGTGGCCGACCGCTCAAGGATCAGCTCGGGCCGGAACGCCTCGATGGCGAGGATGCGCAGCTCGCCACCGACCAGGGCGGCGAGGTTGATCTCGATGGTCAGCGCCTCGGCCTTGAGCATCGGCCCGGCCTCGGACCAGGCCGCGTTGGCAATGCTGACCGGCCCGGTGCGCACGCCAAGGTTGGGCCAGAGCGTTGGCGTCACCGCGCCGGTGATCTGCAGCTTGCGTCCGGTCAGGCTTTCAAACTTCGCCGCAGCAGCCGCCGCCACCCGATCAGAGGGAACCAGCGCCAGCATCCCGGCCGCCAAAAGCACCAGAACCGCCAGCCCAAGGCTGACACGGATGATCCAGCGCATCCATTCCCCCATAAAAACATGGTCTTGAGGTCTGAGTCTACGCGCGCGCCGGAGGCCCGGCAAGGTCGCCTTTGCTGCCGCGCATCAAATGGCCGAGATCAACGCCAGCACATGCAGAGGAGGACAAGCCCCTCGCCCGATTCGCGTGTTGGTGGATCAAGAGAGTTCATTTCGAATTTTCATTAAACGCAACAATTGCAGCTGATCGGAACCATTCAGCCCAGACGGGAAAAAAAGCCCTGTATAAAAGGACAGGTCGGCCAAGTCTCTTTTGGCACCCGTTCTACCCAGAGGTATAGCTGTGTCCGGGGGCTCCCACAGCAGGTAACAAGTGAAGTTTTTCATGCAAGACGGTCGTAAATTGTCAGTGTCGCATCCAGAAGTTTTGCCGGATGTAGTATTTGTGCGGCCTGCGGCAGCGTCGCTGCGTCGCAAGGTTGACCGGAGCCCCCGCACTCTAGCCGTCGCCGCCCCGGCGACTCTGCCCTGGCTTGAGGGTTTGTTCCTTATCGGTTGCGCAATGTTGCTGGTCATCGCGCATAGCCTGTCTTCTCCGGTCCGGTTCAGTGGCCTTGATACTGTGCCGTCGGAGAGTGTTGTTTCTGTTTCTTCCAGCAAGGCCACACCGGTCGCTGTGCCCTGATCTGCCCGAAA